>Ga0209204_1000063_pt1 | contig 113210 bp, 104 predicted proteins | sample AD_JPNMR2_MetaG_FD_184425 | JGI IMG/M metagenome (GOLD analysis project Ga0209204, IMG submission 184425) | Active sludge microbial communities of municipal wastewater-treating anaerobic digesters from Japan - AD_JPNMR2_MetaG (SPAdes) (version 2) | ecosystem: Engineered > Bioreactor >...
CCCTTCTTTATTACCTTCGCCCGCTTCTCTTCTCCTTATTCTCCCTCTTTCTAAGGTGCATTCGCCTGCTTCTCATTCAGGCAGTATGCATTCTATCATATACTATTCACTTTGACAAGAGGGTATTCTCATTTTTTTAAATAAAGATTTTAAGCTTCAGAACTTTCATCTGCCTTCTCTTTTCTTTGAAATCTGAACATTTCCAAGATCTCATCCACTGTGGTTGCATCAAAAGCAAATTTATCATCACGGATAAAACCTATCACCCTCGGAAATCTTAGAGCATAACCCAAACCATCTTTTTCTTTTCCACAAGTATGAATAGGACTTCTAGTTATTTCATCAGCTTGAATTTCTACTACATATTTAGGATCAACCCATACATCAGCTTCAATCAAGGAATCTACATTATAAGGTTTATTCTCCACTTTAATTTCATCAAGAATCTCTCTAAATTTAACCCATTCTTCTTCTGTAGCCCCTGTACCTATTTTAGCTATAGTTTTAAAAGTATCACTACCTTTATCATATACTCCCACAAGAAGTGCACCTATACCAAATTTTGCCCTATGCCCTCTTCCTTTAAAATATCCTAATATAACGCAATCTACCGTGTCACTAAGCTGACTCTGATAAGAACGCTTTAATTTTATCCAATTAAAATTCCTAACCCCAGCTTGATAAGGAGCATCTAATCTTTTAGCCACAACACCTTCTAATCCCTCAGTAATGCACTCCTCAAAATAGTTCTGAATTTCCTTGGGATCATTTGTGATAATATTTTCAGTAACAAAAATTTTTTCTCCCTTTTCCACAGCATTTTCAAGTCTTTCTCTTCTTCTTATATATGGAAGAGAAGTAATATCTTCACCATCAATATACAAAATATCAAAAGCAAAAAGCTGAAGAGGAAAAAGTTCCGCCATCTCCGAAATATTATATTTTCTCTTTCTTTGGACTGTAACTTGAAACGGATAAAATTCTCCTGTCTCAGGATCATATGATATAGCTTCTCCTTCAAGAATTACACCTTTAGATTTTACTTGTTCTAAAATCCCCTCTACTAAATCAGGAAACATATGAGTATTATCTTCTAAGTTTCTTGAAAAGATCCGCACCTTATCATCCATTCTATGAATCTGACATCTAAAACCATCAAATTTAGGTTCTATAGAGCACTTTCCAAGTTTCTTTATAATATCTTCTACACTTGGGACTCTTTCTGCTAAAGCCATTCTTATGGGTCTTCCTACTTGTACTTTTATCTTTTTAAGAGCCTCTATACCACCCTCCCAAAATACTTTCGCCACATATCCTAAATCTGAAGTTATATTGAAAGCTCTCTCTATAAAAACTCTTAGACTTTTGTCTTTTGCTTTTGCAAAAGACAAAGCATCCATTATGGTAGGCTCCCCTATCCCGAGTCTAAGTTTACCAAGGACTACTCTTACTACATATTTACCACCTTGTGGGGTCAAAGAATTAACTAAATAAGCAAGTCTATTTACCTTAGCATCTACACTACCTTCTCCTGAAAATGTAGCAATTTCATAAAGAACATTAAAAACTTCTATTACTGACAAATCTTTTCCCTCACCTTTAGAATTTCTGAGGACTATCTCTCCTAAATCTCCTATTTCTTTATGTATATTTTCAACTTCTATCACAGGTTTATTCAAGGATGTAGCTACAGCTTTTAAGGCAAGCTTTTCAGAGATTCCAAATTCTATCTTTTCATATTCAGGAGCTACTCTCCCATTTAATAAGTAAATAATTTTATCTATTTCTTCCTTATCTGCTTCTTTAAAAAGTTCAGATAAGATTTCTATCATTTCATTTCTCTTTGTAGTAGCTTCTATCTTTTGAAAATACTCTGAAAGTTCACTAAATAACATATTTTCTTACCCCTTTCTCTTGAATTATCTCTATCTTAATTTTATCATTATTCAAAGGTAAAACTTCAAAAAAGGAGAATAAAATTATGAATAACTTTGTAAAAAGTCATGGACTTGGAAACGATTATATAGTTTTTGATAAAAAGCAAATAAATTTTAGTTTATCAGAAAGGGCTATAAAACTTATCTGTGATAGAAACTTTGGGATAGGTTCTGATGGAATTCTACTTTTAGAGAAAATCAATACAGAAGAATTTAAAGTAAGGATTTTTAACCCTGATGGAAGTGAGGCAGAAAAAAGTGGAAATGGTATAAGAATCATTGCAAAGTTTATATGTGATTATAAATATACTGACAAAAAGGAATTTACTATAAATACTCTTGGCGGAAAGGTAAAAGCTCATATCTTAGAAGAGAAAAATGGACGAGCGAAGATGATAGAAGTAGAGATGGGAAAAATTACTTTTGATAGCACTGAAATACCAGTTAAGGGTGAGAAAAGAGAAATCATAGATGAGGAAATTGAAATAGATGGGGAAAAAATAAGAATAACATGTCTTTCTATAGGGAATCCTCATTGCATCTTTTTTGTAGATAATATTGATGAAAATAGAATCAAGAAGATAGGACCTCTATTAGAGAATCATTCCCTTTTCCCAAACCGTACTAATGTTCAAATGGTAAAAGTTTTATCCCCAGAAAAAATAGAGATAAGAATATGGGAAAGAGGTGCAGGATATACCCTTGCATCAGGTAGTAGCTCCTGTGCAGCTGCCTCTGCAGCTTACAAAAAGGGATTAGTAGGAGAAAAAGTAGAAGTAATAATGCCAGGAGGAAACCTTGCAGTAAGAATAAAACCAGATTGGAACGTAAATTTAATCGGTCCTGTAGAAGAGACTTTTAGAGGAATATTGTCAGAAGAGCTATTAGAAAAAATTATTCAGTAATTTTCATATCTTCTAATACGTCAAAGATTCCATAATAGGGATAAAATTTTAGATCTTTAAAAGCTGGTTTATAAGAAATAGATATTAAAGGAGATACTATACTTACAGTGGGATAGTTTTTAAGCCAGAGTTTTTGAATCTTTGAAAAGATAATTTTCTTTCCTATGGGACCTTTTAAAGTCATTGCAGTATGTATAAAATCATCTATCTCCTTCTCCCAAGGAGTACCAGGAATTCTCTGGAATGGATTAAAGATATGCATACTACCATTATCTAAAAAGAAATCTATATTATGTAAAGGATCCACGCTATCTCTATATTTAAATAAAACAAGCTCCCAATTTAAAGTAAACTTAAGTCTTGCCATTATTGAATCTTCATCTAAAAAGATCCCAGTTAATTCTATGCCAGCCTTTTTAAAATCCTCTTTAAGAATCTCAAAAATCCCATTAGAAATCTTATCTGAGGCAAGTATAATCTTCAATTCTAAAGGATTTCTACTTGAATCTTCTAATATCCCATCACCATCTCTATCCTTAAACCCTAAACTCAATAATAACTCTTTTGCTTTCTCAGGATCATAGTTATTACTCTTAACAGGGGTATAATACAGATTCCCTGGTGAAAAAATACCATAAATAGGAGAAACTCTACCTGAAAAGTTTTCAACTATGGCATCCCTGTTAATTAATAAAGATATAGCCCTACGAAAACGCAAATCTCTAAACCAAATTATTTTATACTTAGGTATATTAGCTCTTAAATTCTGATTGAAAGAAAGCATATATATATCAAAACTTGGGATATACGAGGTTATAAACTCATTAGAATTCGTATATTCTTCCCAATCTAAAATAACATCACATTCTCTCTTTTTGTCTACACTATAGGTTATCTCAATCTCTTCAAAATATGGAGAAGAGTTTAACTCATTACTTTTCCAATAAGAGGGATTTTTCTTTAATAGCATGGTCTCAGAAGAAAAATCTACTAATTTATAAGGACCTGTACCTATCAAGCTTAAGACATTTAAATTAGTTTTCTCATTTTCAATTTTCTCAAAGATGTGTTTTGGCAAAATCGGGAAAAGAAAATAAGAATAATCATAAAAAGAATCTTCAAAAGTCACCTTCACGGTATAATCATCAACTTTTTCAATACTCTCCAAAAATCCATTTTTATTTTGAACTTGCTCTTCTCTAAGGTTAAGGGTATAAATTACATCATCGGCAGTAAAAGGATATCCATCATGCCATTTTACATTATCTCTCAGATAAAAAATCCATACCTTCCCATCTTCCTTTATAGACCATTTTTTAGAAAGCTCCCCTTCAAATTTTTTAGTTTCAAAATCCAGTCTTAAAAGAGAATTAAAAATTAATTTCGTAAAGTTAAAAGAGGAGAAGTCATAAGAAAAGAGGAATCTATTAAGATCAATTTCTCTTTCTGGGATAAATATTTTTATATTCCTTTCGGAAGATCCTCCCAAAAGGGCATTTGAAAGTAAAATTAACAAAATAAATACTAAAATACTCTTTTTCATAATCTTAACTAAAGACTTTTCTTAAATTCTGTAAGCTGTAATAGATGATTTTTCTCTTGCTTTATTATCTCATGTAGAATTTTCTTATCTTTTTCTGGAATAAACCTTTCCAACTCATAATAAAACAGAATTGAATCCTTCTCCAAGTTTATTGCAATATTTAGAACTTCTTCAATATTGAAGTAAGATCTTTTCATCATATCATCCCAATTTATAAAAACTTGAGAATCTACAAAAGCATGAAGATATTTATTAGCTTCCTCATCAGGATAGGCAGATATAAAACCCTCTTTTTCTATCTCTTTATAGATCTCCTTAAAAGTAATAGCATGTTTTTTCTCTTCTATTGCAAGAAAAGAGAAAAATCTTTTTAAATCTTCTTTTTCAGCTTTATCTTCTAACATTTTATAAAATTTTTCTCCTTCTTCCTCAATATGAATTGCCATCTCTAAAAGATCAGCAGAAGAAAACAACTTAACCATTCAAATCCCTCCTTATTATACTATCTCCCCACAATTATTATATCTTCTAACTTTAAATAGAGAAGATCCTAATGCCCCATTAAACTCCATCTCTTTTCTTGCTTTAGTAGATTTAAGAATAGCCTTTAAATTGCCCGAAATTGTCATTTCAAATATGGATTCGGAGAACTCACCACCATTTTTTAAAGATAAATATAAAACCTCTTCTAACAGTGACTCAGGTATCAATATCTATTACCCTCCATAAAAATTTAGGAAGGATAAAAACCCCCTCCCATTAAAAAAATCCAAATTTATAGAACTATTGCCCCTACAGGGCAAGAATCTGCAGCATCTTGGCAACACCCTGCAGAGTCACAATCCGACCCTTCAATAACTACTGCTTTCCCTTCGTCATCCATTTCAAAAACATCAGGACAAAGTGAAGAACATACTCCACAACCAATACAAAGCTCTCTATCAATTTTTGGTGCGTTCATCTCAATCCTCCTTTTACCCAAAATTTTTCTTTTAAGAGAATAAAAAATTTTATTTTAAAAGTCAAATTTTTAAAGGATTTTTATTAAATAAAAATTTTTGCTATCATATAAAAATATGAGTTATAAATTAGTATTTTACAACTCTAAAGATAATAAGTACAGTATAAATGCATTATTAGGAGCCGTAGAAGAAGACCAAAATCTTGAATATATACCTATTTATTTTGCTCCTGAAAAAGATCCTATCTCTTTTTTAAAAAAGATTGTAGATGATAAATCTCAAATCATATTTTGTATATCTTTTTTTACAACCCAATTTTTTAATATTAAAAATCTAATTGAGAATGTAAAGGAAGAGTTTCCTGAAATAATTCTTATAGCAGGTGGCCCACATCCTTCAGGAAATCCTTATAGTGCCCTAAAATTGGGATTTGATATCGTAATAAGAGGGGAAGGGGAAAAAGCTTTTCCAAATGTTATTAATAAACTCATAAATGGAATGAGATTAAAAAGCATATATGAAGAAAAACAAAGAATAAATTTAGATGATTATTTTTCTTTTTCTAAGAAGTTTGGAAGATTTGGACCTATAGAAATTAGCAGAGGATGCCCATATGTTTGCTATTTTTGTCAAACCCCACAAATTTTTGGAGCTAATGTAAGACACAGAAGTATAAGTAAAGTTTTAGAGATAGTTGAATTCATGTCAGAAAAGAATCTAAAAGATATAAGATTCATAACTCCCAATGCATTCTCCTATGGATCTTCTGATGGTAAAAACATAAACTTACAGGCAATAGAAGAGCTTCTTTCAGGTATAAGAAAAATAATAGGAAAAGAAGGAAGAATATTTTTTGGATCTTTCCCTTCTGAGGTAAGACCAGAATATGTAACTGAAGAGACTATAGAGATCATTAAAACATATGCTGATAATGATAATGTTGTTATCGGTGCCCAGTCGGGGAGTCAAAAAATTTTAGACCTTTCTCATCGTGGTCATAAAGTAGCAGATATATATAGAGCGGTAGAAGTCACTGCAAAAAATGGTTTAAAACCAAATGTAGATTTTATCTTTGGGCTTCCTTACGAGGAAGAGGCGGATATAGAGCTTACAACTGAGGTTATTTTAGATCTTATAAAACTTGGTGCCAAAATTCATGCTCATACTTTTATGCCTCTTCCACAAACTCCTTTCTCTAAATTTCCTCCAGGAAAAATCTCTGAAGAAATTAAGAAAACAATAAATAAACTTATCCCTAAGGGTGTAATCTTTGGAAACTTTAGAGAACAGGAAAAATTAGCATGGAATCTATATAATTATTTCTCTTCAGAAGCACTATAAAGAATTGAGATAATAATCATAAACATACCTAAAAGTTGATAAGAATTAATAGATTCATGTAAGAAGATGACAGCAAAGATTGTAGCAATAACTGTCTCCCCAATTAGTACTATGGAGGTAGATGTGGGAGGTAATACCCTTATAGCATAATTTGCAAGGGAATGTCCTATAAGTTGTGGGACTAATGCAAGAAGAAGAAATTTAATATAAGTATCCAGAGTATATCCTGTAAAAGGTAAGCCCAAAAAAAGAGATGCAAAGAGAAGTATAACTCCAGATATAAAATAGACGGAGGTTATATATGTAGAAACCGATATATCATCAGAGATATATCTACCCATATAGAGATATATAGCAAAAGTTATAGCACCTATTATAGAAAGAATTTCTCCTTTACCAATCTTTAAAGTTAAACCACTCTTTGTAATTAAAACTATTCCTAAAATAGCGAAAACAAAAGAGAGAAAAAACTTTTTAGAAGGAGATTTTTTCTCAAATATAAAAGAAAAAATAGCAATGAATATAGGACTTGTATTTACAAGCACCACTGCATTTGCTACAGAAGTCAAAAATAAGGCTGAAATCCAAGAATAGAAATGAATCCCAAGGCAAAGCCCAGATATCATTAAAAAGGGTAAAGAACTTTTTACATGTTCTATTTTTCTTCCATTTAGGAAAAGAAGAATTACAGAAGAGATAAGTAAACGGTAAGTAGCTATTATAAGAGGTGGAGCACTGGTTAATTTTATAATTAAGGATGCAGAACCCATAGCAATAACAGCTATAAATAAAAGAAGATATGCCCTACTCTTTTCTTTTAATTTTTCTTCCATTTATTCTATTTCTAAGCTTATATCTAAACTTTTAACAGAATGGGTAAGTTTCCCCATAGAAATAAAGTTTATTCCTAACTTTGCAATATCTTCTAAATTTTCCATGGAAACATTTCCTGATACTTCTGTAAGAACTTTACCTTTAGTTATCTCTACACATTCTTTTATCTTATTTATATCCATATTATCCAAAAGTACCATATCCACATCACATTCCAAAGCTTCTTTTAACTCTTCTAAATTAGTAACCTCAACTTCAATCTTATATACATGAGAGATATTTTCTCTCACTTTTTTTACAGCTCCTTTGATATCTCCTGCTACTTTTATGTGATTATCTTTTATAAGTACCATATCATATAAGGAGAATCTATGATTTTCTCCTCCTCCTACCTTTACCGCATATTTTTCCAGAATTCTTAAAAGAGGGGTTGTTTTACGTGTGTCTAAGATCTTTACTCCATAAGGCTCTACAATTTCAGCACATTTTTTTGTATAGGTAGCTATACCAGATAATCTTTGGAGAAAATTTAAAGCAGTCCTTTCACCAGAAAGAATAGCTCTTGTGTTACCATAGATCTCAGCAATCACATCTCCATTCTTAACCTTTTCTCCATCTTTAAAATTTTCATTAAAAGATATCTCGGGATCTAAATATCTAAAGACTTCTCTTGCTATTAGGAGCCCAGCTATAACACCTTCCTCTTTCGCTAAAATCATCGCCTTAGAAGACATATTCTCAGGCACTATGCTATCTGTAGTGATATCTCCAGTGCCTATATCTTCATTTAGAGCTTCTTCTACTATTTTTCTTAAAAGATGGTAAGGAATTGACCTCACGATATATCACCTCTTTATCTTTCTCCCACACAATATGTTTTCTCCAAGAATCTTCCATTTTAGGAAAATCTATTCTAAAATGTGCCCCCCTACTTTCTCTTCTTAAAAGTGCCGAATTTACAATAAGATAGTCTAAAATTAACATATTTTTATATTCATAAAAGTTTCTACTTTTATGAGTTATACCATAAACCTCATCTATTAAATTCTCAATTTCTCTTTTTGCCTCTTTAAGCTCCTTTTCCTCTCTTAGAATTCCAGCCTTTTCCCAAAGTAAGTTCTTAAGCTTAGATATTCTCTTATCACAATCTAAGAATTCTTTTCCCTGAAGAGAAATATTTCTTTGAATATTCAAATTAGTTTTAGCTGGTTTATCACTCAATACAGCATCAATGCATCTTTTACCAAAGACAAGAGCCTCTAAGAGAGAATTACTAGCAAGTCTATTTGCTCCATGAAGACCTGTACAAGCAACTTCACCACAAGCATATAAATTTTTTAAACTTGTTCTACCATATTCATCAGTTTCTATTCCTCCCATATAGTAATGGGCTGTAGGAGCTACAGGGATAGGTTCTTTTGTGATGTCGTATCCATACTCTAAACATTTTCTATATATATTAGGAAATCTTTCTTTTATCTTTTTATCTCCAACAGGACGAAAATCAATATATATATCTTTTTGTGTCTCTATCATTTCAATATACATAGCTCGGGTTACCACATCCCTTGGAGCAAGATCTCCTAAAGGATGGTAGTTTAACATAAACCTTTCGCCAAAAGAATTTATTAGAATTCCCCCTTCTCCTCTTACTGATTCAGAAATAAGAAATCTTTGAGGAGCATCCATCTTTAAAGCTGTAGGATGAAACTGGAAAAACTCCAAATCCATTACTCGTGCTCCCACTCTATACGCTGAAGAAATTCCATCACCCGTTGTAGTTAAAGGATTAGTAGTATTTGCATAGATCTGCCCTGCTCCTCCTGTGGCAAGAATTGTATATTTTGCAAGAATAATATCTATTCTTTTTTCCTTTATATCCCAAAAAACTCCTCCTATCACAGTATCATCTTTAGTTAATAGCTCTAATAGCATATGCTCTTCAAATAGATCTAAATTTTCTTTTTTCTCTACAGCTTCTATAAGTGCCCTTGCCACTTCATATCCTGTAGCATCCCCATGAGCATGAATAATTCTTCTTCTACTATGAGCAGCCTCTCGTGTAAAGGAAAGTCCATCTTTCTTATCAAAAATTGCACCCAGCCTAATAAGATCTTTTACTCTATCAATACCCTCGTTTACCACTATTTTTACAATTTTTTCCTCACAAAAATCAGCTCCTGCAAGAATAGTATCTCTAAAATGAAGCTCAGGAGAATCATTGGGACTCAAAGCAACAGCAATTCCTCCTTGAGCATAATAAGTATTACTTTCCTCAAGTTTATCTTTTGTAAAAAGAGCTACCTTAAAGCTTTCAGGAGTATAATAAGCAGCAGTTAACCCTCCTACCCCACTTCCTATGATAATAAGATCATACTCCTGGACAAAGTCCTCTTTAGAAAAATTAGAAATATATCTTTCTATATTCATAATGAAAGCATTCTTTCAATAGGTTTCAGAGCTTTTTCTCTTATGGTTTCAGGAACCTTAACTTGAGGCTCCATGTTCTCAAGAGTACAGAGGATCTTTTCTAAGGTAATTTTTTTCATATTAGGACATACTGCAAGAGGAGATGCTAAAATAAATTCTTTATCTGGATTTTCTCTTCTTAACCTATATAGAAGCCCTACTTCGGTGCCAATAATGTACTTTCTATTAGAATCTTCTTTGCAAAATCTTAATATCCCACTGGTACTTGCTATTTCATCAGCTATATCTAAGACTTCTTTTCTACATTCTGGATGAACAACTACTTTAGCATCTCTATGTTCTTCTTTTAATCTAATTATATCTTGTGGCAATATTCTCTGGTGAGTAGGACAAAAACCATTCCAGATAATCATCTCTTTGTTTTTAACCTTTTTGCTTACATAATATCCCAGATTTCTATCAGGAACAAAAATAATCCTTTTCTCTGGAATTTTTTCTACTACCAATGCAGCATTAGCAGATGTACAGATGTAATCACTTTCTGCTTTTACCTCAGCTGTGGTATTTACATAAGATACAACTATGGCATCTTTATACTTTTCTTTTAAATCTCTCAAGTCTTGAGCGGTTATAGTGTTTGCTAAAGGGCACCCTGCATTCATATCCGGAAAAAGAATTATCTTATTAGGAGCAAGTATTGAGGCTGTTTCTGCCATAAAATGTACCCCACAAAAGACAATGACGTCTTCTTTTACATTACTCGCTATTCTTGCTAATTCTAAGGAGTCCCCAGTAAAATCTGCTATCTCTTGTACCTCAGAAAGCTGATAATTATGAGCAAGAATAATAGCATTTCTTTTTTTCTTTAATTCTTTTATCTTTTCCTGAAGCATTTTTCCACCCTTTAATATTTAATTTTGTTGGATATTTCCAACTTGATCTTCTTGAGGGGGTTTCTTTTCTAATTCTCCTTCTAATTCTTTCACTCTTTTAGAAAGCTTTGTGATATTCCTTTTATCTCTAACCAAATTAGGAATAACACTTAAAAAAGAAAGCACCGCTCCTATAGAAAAGGAAAGAAATGTAACAGTTGATATCGTGGTTTGAAAAGACCAATAAAAAAAATGTATGGTAATTTCAGTCTGATTCTGCAGAGAGAATAGTAGAGCTAAGATTACTCCTACTAAAAGAATTATTATTAACTTACTCATCTATTTTACCTCCTCATAACTCAGTTTAGTTTAACTTATTAAATTATAACTTTTATAACTTTTTAGGAGAATAACTTAGAAGAATTAAACAAAAAGGGAGGAAACTCTCCTCCCTTTTCACAAATTTTTAATCTCTATCACTTTTTTATGTTTTTTGAGAAATTTCTACCGGTTCAAAAATAACTGTTGCCATATCTCCTGTTTTTACTAAAGCTGCATTTGCCTCATCAGTATCCACATGAAATTCCCATACAAATTTATCACTTACTCTAATAAGCACATTTTCAAAAGTCACTGCACGTATTCCCTCAACTCTTACTTTTACTATTTGTTTATCAGTAAGTCCTAACTCTTCTGCCATATCTTTAGGAGTATGAATATGTCTCCTTGCTATAATCACACCCTCTGGAATTTCAATCTCTCCCAACGGTCCTCTTATTCTTATCCCAGGAGTTCCTTCAATATCTCCTGACTCTCTTACTGGAGGCTGAACTCCAAGATTAATAGCATCAGTAAGAGAAATTTCTACTTGAGTTACCTTTCTTATAGGACCAAGTACCCTCAGTTTTAGAGCTCTCCCTTTTGGACCAATCGCTTCTACTTCTTCTGCTGCTGCAAACTGTCCAGGTTGGGATAAAGGCTTATATATATTTAATTGGGCACCCTCACCAAATAATCTCTCCAGATCTTCCTGAGAGAGATGTAAATGACGCGCCGACACGCCTACGGGTACTTTTACTTCGTTCATTCTTAATATTCCTCCTTGAATATTTTACTTTTTCCTTAAGATTCCTCACTAATGTTATATCATTAATAGAAAAATTTTTAAAGCTTAAAAAATATAGTACTACCTCCGAGGAGGAATTAATCTAATATAATCTTCTAATGTACCATCATCTAAGCAACATTCAATGATTCTCTTACCTAAGGGATCAAGATCAAGAGACATAAACTTCTGTAATTCTTTTTTAAAGAAACTTTTAAGCATCTGTGCACCTTTATAATAAGCTTCAGGACCTACCTCAGGTTGTTGGTCTACTTGAAGAAAGGCTTTTGGAATATAATGTCCCTCTACTTTAAGCATTTCTAATGCATACCCCAAAAGCGGACATCCTGCAGGTTTTAATTGTTCAGGTCTAAGTCTTGCACTTCCTCTCTTAGCAAGATATTCCCTTACAATCCATTGAGGCATAAATCCCACTCTATAAACTCCTATATATTGATTGGGAATAAGGATATACTGAGTATTAGGATAATCTAAAATCTGCTGTAAAAGCAGATTGGCTTGTCTCACCATCTTCCCAGTAGCAAAAGGCCAATAAGAACCTACTCCTTCACTGCTCATAAAATCATCTTCGGTGACACTGGGATTATCATATCCTCTTGGGCTTACAAGTCTCCATAACCATGCAAGAGCAGCAGGAAGTACATGAAATAAACCCACTATTCCATAAGAAGGATTTTCCTTTGTACAAGGTGGAGTCCTAAGTCCAAAACTTCTTACATCTATCTCAACAGGTTCATCAACAATATCTGGTATAAATCTTCTTGGGATTATTACTCTTGGATTAGGACATGGTTTCCCAGGTTCATCCATAATATGTTCCCATATAAGAGCTGTAGCTCCTGGATGTCCTTCTATATTTAGAAAGATTAATGGCTCTGGTGGATGAATAGTCAAACTTTCCAGTTGAGGATCTGTACCATAACTTTTAATATTGTCAAGTCTTACAAACCATCCCTGTTCTGCATCTTTTACTGCCATCTTACCTCTTCCTGTCTGAAGACGAGGATGGCAAAGAGCCATATCATCAGTCACAGGTTGTATTTCACAAGATTCTTTAACTTCAATATAAAATTTCTCCCCAGAAACAATATTTATTCCAAGAAGAACACGATTATCTTTTTCTCGGTGCATCTGCTGGGTCATCTCACTTTTACCACCACCACTTGCTCCTTCATGCATAATAGTAAGTACATTATCATAAGGGGTAATTATTCTTACTGTTGATGCATGAGCAGTTACCCAACCTTCCATCTCTCCAATATTTAAAAGTACGCCATAAATACCCTTTTTAGCACTGGGACCAGGATAAAGATTATATGAAAAAACCTCATGTTTTCCATTTATCCTGTTGTGGACTACTATTTGTTTACCATCAAAATGAGTATGTCTAAAAGGAGGAGCAACATATACAATAGCAATAGGATCAAAATCTGTTTTAAGCTGACCCCTCGGTATAAAACCCTGAATATCTGCTAAAGTACCAGCAAAGAAAGCAGCATTAGATGGAGCAATTAGTAAAGAAGGATATCCATGTTCAAATCCTCCTGACATAAAGGGCATAACAATAAGCTCTTGATTTTTTAGCCATTCAAAGGTCTTCTCTCTTAATATATCAAAATCCTCCATAAATTTCTCTTTAAAAGTTGGTTTATCGGTATCTCCCTCGTCTCCTATCACAAGACTATCAGGATCTCTTCTTCTCATATATATATCAGGATAATTTACTACGATTCCATTTTTACATCTTGTTACAACAGCTTCCACTACTTCGCCCTTACCAGGCACATCATACTTTACCTCAAACTCCATATTTCCTTTTTCACCTAATGCAAGGTCAAAAAAATCTTCTCTCTTTTCAGGAATAATAATTTTTTTGCAAGAAAGAAGAATGTCTTCTACTTCTTTTGGGAGTACAAAATAAGATATTTCTTCTCGGATCATACTCTTTTCTCCTTTCTCCTAAAAATAAACAAAAAACCAACAATTTTACCTTTATACATTGAGGTAAATTGTTGGTCACCATTGATCAATTTTAAATTCTTTAATAAATTTAACACAAAAGATCTCAAAAATCAAACAAAAATTGTCATCAAACTTCTTTTTTGCTAAAATTCATTGAAAGATTTCTACGGGAGGTTTCCTAATGGACTATGAAGAGGCAGTAAACTATGTCTATAGTCTCACAAACTATGAAAAGCGTTTAAATAAAGTAAGTTATGCAGAGAAAAAATTTTATCTTGAAAGAATGAACTATCTCTTAGAAGTGATGGGAAATCCTCATAAGAAATTAAAAGGTTTTCACATAGCTGGGACAAAGGGGAAAGGATCAACTTCAGCCATGATCTTTTCTGTTTTAAAAGAAGCAGGATATAAAGTAGGACTTTATACCTCTCCTCATCTTCAATCCTTAAGAGAAAGAATCTCAACTCAGGATGGCTGGATAAGCCAAAAAGAATTTGTAGAATTGTTAGAAATGGCAAAGCCATATATTCAAAAAACAAAAGAACATCCTATTTATGGATCGCCAACTTTCTTTGAAGTTTTAACTTCTCTTGCCTTTCTTTATTTTTATAACAAAAAGCTTGATTACGTGGTAATTGAAGTGGGACTTGGAGGAAGACTTGACGCTACTAACACAATTACCCCACTTATATCTGTAATAACCCCTATAAGTTTTGATCATACACATATCTTAGGAAATACCCTCTATCAAATTGCTACAGAAAAAGCCGGAATTATAAAAGAAGGCATTCCTTTAGTGTCTTCTCCCCAAGACCCAGAAGCATGGGAAGCTATAAAAAAAATAGCCGTAGAGAAAAATGCCCCTTATGTTAAAGTTGATGATGCTTATAAATGGAATAGAATAGACTCTAATCTTTCAGGACAAAGATTCAGATTAGAAGGAAATGGAACAAGAAAAGAAATCTTTATCCCTCTCTTGGGACAGCATCAAATTATTAATGCTGTTACCGCATATGCTGCTTTAAGAATGAGTAATTTGAATCTAAATCTTTCTGCTATCAAGCAGGGATTTTCCAAAGTGGAGTGGAAAGGAAGGTTTGAAATTATACAAGAAAAACCTCTCATAGTGATCGACGGAGCTCACAATGTCTCTTCTGCTATAGCCTTAAAAGAAACCCTCCAAGACTATGTCAATTTTAAACACTTATTCTTAATATGCGGAATGATGAAAGATAAAGATGCTCAAGGATTTATATCCACTTTAGATCCTTTAGTCTTTAGCTTTCACTTTGTACCTCTTCCAAGTCCACGTACCAGATCTCCAAAAGAACTTGCTGAGATGGTAAACAAAGATAAACCAACCTATATTTATGAGACTTCTGAAGAGGCTTTTAAGGATGTAATTAAAAGAGCCTCACCTACAGATTTAATTCTCATTACTGGTTCTTTATATCTTGTAGGTGAGGCAAGAGATTACTTTTATGGAAAAATAGATTAAGATTTCAATGCAGACTTAAGGTATTCAAGAAATACATTCTCTGGTACTGCTCCTTCAATCTCAACTTTATCATTTATTATGGTCTTTGGTACAGCTGTTACTCCATATTTCTCTGCTAAATGAGGGAATTCTATAGATTCTACCATATCAGCTGTTATAAATTTGTTCTCCATTGCAAATTGATGAGCAAGTCTTACTGCCTTAGGACAATAGGGACATGTAGGAGTTACAAATACTTGAATATGTACAGGTTTATCCACAGTCGCAAGAACCTTCTTTGTTTCTGGAGAGAGTTGAGTTTCTCCACGAGAGATATCCATAATATCTTCAATCAAACTTGAGAACTCATAACCTGATGGTAGCCCAAAATATCTTACATTAAGTACCTCATTATTTTTCTCAAAAAGAATAGCTGGGATTTTATCCACATTATACTTCTTAGCTATTATTTCATCTGCTAAAAAATCATGTATCTCTAACTCAAGGAGATTAGAAATTGATGTAAGTTCTTCTAATATTTCCCTTGTCTGTTGACAATATGGGCATTCAACTCTTCCAGGTACTACCAACTTACTCCCTGCAGATTTATCACTGAAGAGAATAATTTTTACTTTGTCTTTTAGATTCTCTTGAAATAAATTTTCTAAATATTGACGATCCTCATCTTTTAAAAGTGCCATTTTTTATTCCTCCTTATTATTAATTTCTTCTAAAAACTTACTGGCTTCTATAGCTGCAACAGCCCCATCAGCTACAGCAGTTACTAATTGTCTTAATACCTTACCTCTAACATCTCCTGCAGCATATATTCCTGGTACAGAAGTTTGCATTTTTTCATCGGTAATTATAAACCCGTTAGGATCTAAATTCAGAATGCCTTTAAAAAGTTCTGTATTTGGAATCAATCCTACATAGATAAACACACCATCCACAGGAAATGTCTTTATCTCATGAGTCTTCAAATCTTCAAGAATTAACCTTTCTACTTTCTTCTCACCTTCAATAGCCTTTATTATATGGCTCCATAAAAACTTAATTTTAGAATTTGAAAAGGCTTTTTGTTGAACAATTCTTTCTGCTCTCAAAGTATCTCTTCTATGGATAATTGTCACATCTTCAGCAAATTTTGTCAGGTATATAGCCTCTTCTAATGCAGAATCTCCTCCTCCAACTACTGCCACCTTTTTCCCAGTAAAAAATGCTCCATCACAGACAGCACAGTATGAAACACCTTTACCTCTAAGCTTATCCTCTCCTGGAACCTCTAATCTTCTCGGTCTTGTTCCTGTAGCAATAATAAGAGACAAAGATCTATAAGTTCCATTAGAAGTTTCAATTATTTTCCAATATCCTTCAACATAAATTCTTTGTACATCAGATTCTAAAATTTTTACTCCAAATTTCTTAGCTTGAGTCTCCATTTTCTTAGCCAGTTCCTCACCAGTAATACCTTCTGGAAAACCAGGATAATTATCTATCTTTTCTGTGAGTATCGCATTTCCACCAACCGATGTCTTTTCTATTATTAAAGTCTTCAAAAGATTTCTCCCTGCATAAATTCCTGCTGTAAGTCCTGCAGGACCTCCTCCAAGAATTATCACATCTTGCTCTGTATCTATCTTTTCTTCAGTCCTTGTTAAAGCTATAAAGTCCATTTGTTTCCATAACCTCCTTATTTATACCTCATAAAGTATACCTAAAAAGTATAAATTATGCAACTTTTATGGGGATAATGTAAAAATAGGCTGAAGCCCTTTCGCAGACTCTCTAAGATAATTTAGCTCTTCTTCAGTTATTGGTTTAAAATTATCACCAACTTCTAAAGCCCACGGGAAAAACTTATATTCTCCAGGTGGTATAGCTGCGGTAACTCCTTGAGATAGAGTAAATCTTAATGCTAATTGTGCAAGTTCTTTGTCATCTATAGGTTCGTACCAACATTTTTCATAAATTTTTTCTTTTCCCTCTGGTATAATAGTCTTTGCCATAGCCTTTAATGCAAGAATGGTAATATTTTTCTCCTTTGCTTTTTTCACTACTTGAGGTCCAAAATTACCATTGAAATAATTAACCCAATTTATAGGGAAAAGGACAGAGTCAAATTCAAAAACATCTAAGAGCTTCATAGCAACTTCTACTGAATGGGCAGAAAATCCAATATATCTTATTATTCCTTCCTTTTTAGCTTTTAAAAATGCTTCTAAGGCTCCATTAGGACCTATTACTTTTTCAAAATCTTCTTCTGTAGTCATACTATGTAACTGATATAGATCAAAATGATCGGTTTCAAGTCTTTTCAGAGAAGCCTGAAGATCATTCCACGCCTTTTCCTTAGTTCTTTCTGTAGTTTTACACGCTAAAAATATCTTATCTCTTTTTCCTCTCAATGCAGGTCCTAATTTCTCTTCTGCATTTCCATAAGAAGGGGCAACATCAAAATAATTTATTCCTCTATCAACAGCTTCTAAGACACGATTATTGGCTATTTTTTGATCTTCATTCATAACTAAAATTCCACCAAAGCCAATAATGGAAAGAAGTTCTTGATTCCTTCCGTATGGTCTCTTTAACATATGCATTCCTCCTATCTTATTTTTTAATTTATTCTATTCTTAAAAAATTATATTTAGCAAGTGCTTTATTTTTCCTTTACAAAAAAATACTCTTTCACATATAATATATACACCCCCTCCTTAGGAGAGGCTGGAACCTCAAAAACTCTTCCAGCCTCTCGCCCAAATATAAGATTGACATTAGAAGATAAAGATTTAAGATAAAATTTAGAGAAATAATTTTTGGAGAAATAACTTAATGAAAACAGTAGAAATTGAAGAGGAAGAACGAAAAACCATAGGAAAAAATGTTCTTAAACTTGCTGTTCCAGTACTTCTTGAAAACCTTTTTCAGCTTCTTTTCAGTTTCGTAGATATGATATTTGTTGGATTTTTAGGAAGCACCGCATTAGCTGCCGTAGGATTAGGACTACAAGTTATAAATGTTATTCTTGCTATTGTTGGTGGACTTACTACTGGTACAATGGTCATGATAGCCTATAGTATAGGAGCAAAAAAATATAAAGAAGCGGAAAAATATTTAACAAATTCACTCTCTTTGGGACTATTCCTTTCTGTTTTCATGCTTATTTTTGGAATATTAGGTGCCGATAAACTTCTATATTTATTAGGAGCAAGAGATGAACTTTTATCATACACATCAGTTTATCTAAAATATATACTAATACCAGGATTTCTTATAATTTTTATGTCTGTAATCTCTGCTGCTCTGCGTGGTGCAGGTGATACAAGAACTCCCTTATATATCACTATGACTTCAAACACTTTAAATATTTTTCTTGATTATGTTTTAGTATTTGGAAAATTCGGGTTTCCTAAAATGGGAGTTGCTGGAGCTGCTTTAGCAACAAGTCTTTCACGTTTAGTAGGTGTTATTCTTCTATTTATAATTATATACAGAAGAAATTCAGTTTTTAAATTTCAGGATTTTGGCTATTCTATACTCACTCTTGAGAGGGATAAATCATCAAAGATATTAAATATAGGTTTTCCTATCTTAGTTGAAAACTTACTTTTTAATATTGGAGTCCTTATATATGCTTCAATAGTGCTAAGTCTTGGAACAGAAGTCTATGCAGCCCATCGTATAGTCTTAAATGCAGAGTCCTTATCCTTTCAGCCAGGATTTGCCTTTGGAGTTGCTGCTACAGCCCTTGTAGGGCAATATAAGGGAGCAGGAGAAAATGAAAAATCACTTATAGCCTCTTTAGAATGTTGGAGAAGAGCACTTATTCTTATGAGCACCGTTGGACTGCTTTTGTTTCTTTTCCCTGAACCCCTCATAAAGATGTTTACAAGGGAACAAAATGTAATTAAGTTAGCTGTTCCTGCTTTAAGAATTATTGCTATAGCACAACCACTTCTTGCTACATCTAATGTCATCTCTGGCTCCTTGAGAGGGTCTGGATTTACAAAGATTCCTATGGTCTTTAGTGCAATTGGAATGTGGATTATAAGAATCCCTTTAACCTATATACTTTGTATAAAAATAGGAATTGGACTTGCTGGAGCTTGGATCGCTATGGCGGTGGATATATCTTTTAAAGCCATAGCTAATTACTATACCTTCATAGTCCGAAAATATTTTCTAAAAGAAAGTATAAAACCATCTAAGAATGATGAAACTCTCTATAATTGACCTTCCTAAAGTAAGATATAACGATGCTTGGAATTTACAGAAAAAGCTTCACTCTCTTAAAGTAGAGGATAAAATTTCTGATACTCTTATTCTCTTAGAACATTATCCAGTTATAACCTTAGGTAAATTTGGAAAGGGAAGTAATATTTTAAAGACTAAAGAAGAACTAAGTTTCTTAGGTATTGAATGTTATCAGGTAGAGAGGGGTGGAGATGTTACATATCATGGTCCAGGACAATTAGTAGGATATTTAATTTTCAAAATTGATGGAGTAAAAAATTTTGTATTAAAAATAGAGAACACGTTAATTAAATTATTGGAAAACTATGGAATAAGAGCCTCTATAGACCCTAAAAATCCTGGGGTATGGATAGAAAATAGGAAAATTGCAGCAATAGGAATTACTATTAAAAGAAGCGTTTCTTTTCATGGCTTTGCTCTAAATATAAATAATAACCTAACTCCGTTCTCTTATATAGTTCCTTGCGGACTAAAAGATAAAAAGGTTACTTCTATGAAAGAAGAGACCCACCTTCCTCTTTCTATAGAGGATATTAAAGAAAAGATAAGCAAACTTTTTACCACCGAATTTGGGTTTCAGGAATATAAAATCTTCAAGTTTTCTTCTTATATGGAGGACTCCATCCTTGCATCGCTCTTGGAGGACCTATAATCTCAAGAAGAGCCATAATCTCTAGCATATTCTTCTTCAGGCTTTCTTCTATAAAAGATTCCCCTTCCTCAGTTTTAGGCTTTGCTTCTTTTTTTATTTCTGAAAGAGGTTTTAATCTAGGTTTAACCTCTGGATAGTCCTCAGAAACAATCTCTTCTGGAATTTTTTCTTCTTGATATTCAACCTTCTTAATAGTTACAGACTTTGACTTTGTTTTTTGAGCTTCTTTTACTGCATTTAATATGGCACTTAAAACCAAAAAAATAATATATAGGTAAAGGATCCATTCAAGCATTACTCTTTACCCTCTTCCTTAGGTTGACTAAGTTTAGAAATAGCTTCTCTCATAGCAGTGTCTGCCATAATATTCTTAAGAGTATAGTAGTCTAAAACTCCTATTTTCCCTGTTTTTAGAGCCTCTGCTATTGCTAAAGGTACTTCTCGTTCTGCTGCTATAACATTTGCCCTCATCTCCTGGGTTAAAGCTTTCATCTCTTGCTCACGAGCAATAGCAAGAGCTCTTCTACTTTCTGCCTGTGCCTGGGCAATTCTCATGTCTGCTTCTGCTTGATCCATCTTTAATCTTGCTCCCACATTGTTTCCTACATCTATATCTGCAATATCTATTGATACAATTTCAAAAGCTGTTCCTGCATCAAGTCCTTTAGCAAGTACTGTTTTAGATATACTATCTGGATTTTCTAAAACTTCTTTATAACTGTCAGAAGACCCGATAGTAGTAACAATTCCTTCTCCTACTCTTGCTATAATTGTGGATTCTCCTGCTCCTCCCACAAGTCTTTCTATATTTGCTCTTACTGTTACTCGTGCTTTAGCCTTTAATTCTATTCCATCCTTAGCTACAGCTGCAATCACAGGAGTCTCAATCACCTTTGGATTCACACTCATCTGGACTGCTTCTAATACATCTCTTCCTGCAAGATCTATGGCTGCAGCTTTTTCAAAAGTTAAAGGTATCCCAGCTCTCTGAGAAGCAATAAGAGCGTTTACTACCTTATCTACATTTCCTCCTGCTAAATAATGGGCTTCCAACTTATCCAACGTAACCTCCACAAGTCCTGCTTTATGTGCTTTAATAAGAGAGCTAATAATTACACCTGATGGCACTCTTCTGAGTCTCATCCCAATAAGATCTGTTATCCTGATAGCCACCCCTGCTGCAAGAGCAGAAATCCAAAGTCCTAACGGGACAAAACTGAAAAAGACAACAACTAAAACTATTACTAAGATTAAAATTAAAAAACCATATGCAAAACTCATTTTTCACTCCTCCTTACAAAAATTTTATTCCCCTCTACTTTAAAAACAACAACTTCCACATTAGGTTCTATAAATTCTGATTCAGCATAAACCTCTAATTTTTCCCCATCAATCTCCACAAAACCTGTAGGTCTTAACATTGTTAATGTAATCCCCTTCTTATCAAGAAGATCTGTCCTCTCCTTTACAGCAGTATAACCCAAGTCTTTCTTTTGATCCTTAGGAATATTTAACGTTCTCCATACTCTACTTCTTGGAAGATAGAAAATAAGAAATATTATTAAAGAAGCTACAACAAAAATACCCGTTAGTATAGCTTGTAACATCCCCCCTTTTTGGACAATAGTCCAATATACACTTAAAAATATAGAAATACTCCCTGCAATACCTGGAATTCCAAAACCAGGTATATGTATCTCAATAAAAAGGAGCAGCATGCCAAGTAAAAATAAGATTACAGGTTCAAGTCCTGCAAGTCCTGCAAGATAATGACCTCCAAAGAAAAGACCAAGACCAGTTAATGCTAAAATTTCGGGTATTCCAAGACCTGGAGTAAATATAGCTACATAAAGACCAAGCATTCCAACAGTCAAGATTATACTTGATACTGTAGGATCAGTGATAAACCTAACAAAATTTTCTGACCAAGTAGGATACAGCTCTATTATTTTTTCATTTTCAAGCTTAAAGTATTTTAGTAAAGACTCTCTATCAGGTAATATTTCATCAGCAATTTTCCATTTCTTTGCTTCTTCTGCGTAAAGAGTTAAAATCTTACCTTTCTCTTTTAAACCAGGAATTACAACACTTGCATCTACCATTCCTCCTGCTATCTTAGGATCTCTCCCTCTCTTTTTTGCAGTACTTTCAAATTCTGCTCTCAATGCAGAAATTTCTTTTTCTTCTGCAGGTCTTGGCTCTGCAGCTCCAATACTTCCTGAAGGAGAGATGATAATTTTCTCGCAAGATAAGGCGATTAATGCACCTGCAGACCAAGCTCTATCTTTTATAAAAGCAATTGTAAGAGAAGGTGCTTCTAAGATTACATCTCTTATTTTTGTTGCAGCATCAACTCTTCCTCCAAAGGTATCTATCTCAAAGATAAAAGCTTTTGCACCCGAGTGTTCTCTTATACTTCTTTCTACAAAAGCTGAAAGCCCCAGTTCAATAGTACCTTTTATAGGAATTACACATACTCCTACATTTTGTTGAGAAAAAGAGGTAGAGATGATAAATAACATTAAAATCAAAACCAAAAGTTTTTTCTTCAAAAAATTATCCTCCTTTCTCCTTAGCATAATAGATACTAATATAAGGGATCAAAAAGGAAATAGGAAGCAAAGAACAAGAGATTTCTAATGGAATAAAGAACCTATCAAGTCCTGAAATAAGTATCAAAGCAATATTTCCCAAAAAGCTTATAATATACGCCTCTTTAAACCTTCTACAAATCACTTCTTTTATAACAGGGAGATAAGTAAGGAAAAGAAAGTCTACATTAAGAATTTTAAAATAAAATAAAGATAGAATCAGAATTAAATCAAACAAAGAAATTATAAAACTTTCTTTAATTTCCCCTTTTATAATTAAAAAATAAATAGTTCCACTATATATGATGGTAAAAACAAAAAAGAAAATACTTATACCCTTAAAAGGCTCATTAGATAAGGCATAAGCAAAAAGCAAAAGAAAGGTAAGAAACCTCAATCTTGCTATTACATCATCCATTAAAATTCCTCCTTAGATAATTATTATATCATCTTTCCTCTTCTGTTGCTATGTTTGCCTCTTCCAAAGTTTCAGGTAGATATAGTTCATCTCTATCATCGTCATACTCAAAGAGTTCGGCATATCTACCCCAGTCTATTAACACATCCAGCTGTCTTTCTGCCTCTTTTGGCGTAAAGTGTTGCTTCAAAAGATCCAAAAAGAATGGACGAGGTACTTTATGATTTGATTTTGATTGTAATACTTTCACAATCTGTTTTAAGAAAGGTACTTTTTCTATAGATAACTCTTTAAATATCTCTTTTCTTTCCAAAACATCGGCATCTGCAAACTTACTCCCTGCTTCAGTAAGTATTAAGTCTCCTTCTTTTACCTCAGCAAACCCTAATATTTCACAAGCCTCTACAATTGGAAGCAAATCTTCCACATCCATCAAAAGTTCCTCTCCTAATTTATAAATATCCACTTTACCATCAAGATCATCAACCAATTCCACTAACCCTGTGATAGATCCTACGCTTGCCTGAGGTATATTAAAGTGTCTCCTATCTTTCCAAGAAATTTTCTCTAAAGGTTTACCCGTAAGAACCCCATATATATCATCTACTATTTCTACAAACTCATACGATTTCTTATCTCTCCAATGAGGTAGATCTATCGTTATCTCTTTTATTACCCTTCCTGGATCCTTACTTAAGAGAATAATTCTATCAGCCATATAAACTGCTTCTTCTATACTATGAGTTACAAGGATTATTGCCTTTGTAGGAATGCGCTTTTCAATCCAAAGATCAATAAGATCATTTCTTAAGTTCTCTGCTGTAAGTACATCAAGAGCAGAGAAAGGCTCGTCCAAAAGAAGTATATCTGGATCCATCACTAAAGCCCTTGCAAAACCAACTCTCTGCCTCATTCCTCCTGAAAGTTCTTTAGGATACGCATTTTCAAATCCATCAAGCCCAATAAGATCAATAGCTTCTAACACCTTCTTCTTTCTTTCCTCTGGAGAAAGACCAAGATTTTTTAGCCCTAACTCTACATTTTCAAAAACAGTAAGCCAAGGGAAAAGAGCAAAATTCTGAAAAACCATAGCCACACCGGGATTGATACCTTTTAATTCTTCTCCTTTGAAATAGACCTTCCCTTGTTTAGGCTTTATAAGTCCCGCAATTGCTCTAAGAATCGTTGACTTTCCTGATCCTGATGGTCCTAATAAAGCAAGAAAATCATTCTCATTTACTGTAAAAGTAATATTATCAAGAACTGTAATTTCTCCTTCGGGAAATTTAAAGCTTACACTTACGTTTTCTAATCTTAAAAGCTCCATAGCTTTCCTCCTCTAAATTTAAGATAATAACTCTTCTGACATTTTAAATAGTCGTTTCCAGAAAAGCCTGTTTATTGCTACAACCATTAATGCCATAGTTAAAGTACTCGCTGCAAGAAATGCATTATTTCCTGTAGCAGATGACTCTGTTATTAGTGCTCCAAGACCTTTTATCTTAAAGACTTCATTATGAAATGAAATATATTCTGAAACTATACTCGCATTAAATGCACCTCCCATTGCAGTTATACCACCAGTAACAAGATATGGGAGTATAGAAGGTAAAATAACTATTTTCCATTTATCTCTTACACTTAGTTTACATAAATCTGAAACCTCAATAAGATCCTTAGGAATAGACATTCCACCAGCCATAATATTAAATAACAAGTACCACTGAGTACCAAAAAGCATCAAAAGAATACTTGCTATATTCAATCCACCTGAAAGATCTACAAGATACATAACGATAATAGGAAATATCGCAGTTGCAGGTACAGAAGCTACTACCTGCACAATTGGTTGAAAGATTTTAGAAAGATTTGGATTCATTCCTATTTTTACTCCTACAGGTAATGTCCATAAAAGGGCAATACCAACTGCTATACTGACTCTTAGTAAGGTCATTAAAGCAGAAGTTAAAATCTCTCCCCATCCAGAGAGAGGTATCTTCACAATTAACCCTAAAAGCCCTATGAATCCTCTTAATACTAATATAAGAATTAAAGCCAAAATAAAGCCATTGAATATTTTACTCAAAGAAGATGTTCTATATGTTTTTTTATTAGTCTTTTGACTTCTCTCTACAAAAAATTTATCCAATCTTTCTCTTATAGGATCAGTAACATACTCTCTTATTATTCTTAAAATTCTTGATCTACGATACCATAAAAGAACCCTTGATTCATAAGTCTCCTCTCCTTGAACTAATTCCACTTTAAACTTTTGACTCCACGCCAAAAGAGGTCTCCATACCAATTGATCTAAAAGAATAATCATTGTTATTAAAGTTAAAAGTCCATAGAAAATTTTTGGCATATCTCCTTTCATAGAAGCAAAGGATAGATAAGAGCCAATACCAGGAAGAACAAACTGCTGATTAGTAAGGGTAAACATTTCACATGCCATTAGGAAAAACCAACCACCTGCCCAAGACATCATACTATTCCATATTAAACCTATTGCAGAATATGGAAGTTCCAAATGCCAAAATCTCTGCCAAGAATTTACTCTTAGCATATTTGCTGCCTCTCTTAGATCTTTTGGGATTGATATAAGAGATTGGTAGAAACTAAATACCATATTCCATACCTGCCCTGTAAATATAAGAATAATAGCAGTAATTTCTAACCCAAGTTTTGAACCAGGGAAAAGGGATATCACTGCCATAAAGACAGGAGGTAAGAAGGAAAGGACAGGGATAGATTGTAATATATCCAAAAGTGGGATAAGAATCCTTTCAAGATTTTTTTTGTAAGCTGCAGCATATCCATAAATAATAGTAAAAATAAATGAAAGTATATACGAAAGAATCATTCTAATCAAGGAAAATAGCGCATAAAGAGGAAGCCTAGTAGGAGTTAAATCAAGCCCTACAGGTTGGGTTGGTTCCGAGTAAATTATGTTTAAAGATGAGATACCGTATATAATACTCCCAAGAAATAGGAGTATTATTATATCTCCTATAGAAAATTTCCGATATTTTATAGGAGACCAGATTACCCTGGACATTTTCTCTGGCCTCCTTCCAGTAAGGGAGAGTACTTTCTCTTTTCCATAATAATCCTTCTCCTTTCTTAATAGTTTCTTCAAAAACTACAAAAAGGCATCTCGGAACTACATCTTCATTCCTACTACTCATATATCTGAATATCTCCCTCCCTTCTAAAATAACTTTTAATTTTGCTTTTTTGTTATAACACTTTGAGTTATACACGTCAACGAATTAATGATATTTTCGCACCTTCTCTAAAACCGAATTTTTCAAAAAAGCCTGCCTTAACTTCTAATGCATATCTATAAGGCTTTGGACTTGTATAGATAGGACATTCTTCTCCTTCACAAGGAACCATCCTTTGAATATTAAAGATTTTACCTTCTGCGTCAATAAATGCTATATCTAAAGGAATGTAAGTATTTTTCATCCAAAATCCATCCTGAGTATCTTCTGGAAAAATAAATATCATTCCATATCTCCAAGGGATATCTTTTCGGTACATTAAACCTAAAGTCCATAATTCATCTTTATCAGCAATCTCTACAGGAATCTCTATAGACTTCCCATCCTGAGTAATTCTTAATCTCCCTTTAGGAAAGTTAACTTTATTTGAAGAGAAATTCTCTACATATAAAACAGATATAAACAAGATCAAGCCTATTAAAACTGATATATAAATCTTCCTTTTCACCTCTTACTTATTCCTCCCAATTAAGTTTTTTCATTCTGATTAAATGTTATAATATAATAACGAGAATGAAAAGAGAAATTGCAGAACTTCCATTACATTCAGGTAAAGCACCTTCTTGGCTTTTTCAAAGAATGAAAAAGTTAGCAAGAGAGATTATTCTCCTTTTTGCCGTAGAAGGAAGAATTAATGAACTGATAATAAATCTTTCAGATCCATACTGGTTTCAATCCTTAGGATGTGTCCTTGGGTTTGATTGGCATTCTAGTGGACTGACTACAACCACAGGAGCCGCATTAAAAGAAGGTTTAGGAGATCTTTATAAAGAGATAGGATTATTTATCGTAGGAGGCAAAGGAAAAACAGCCATTAAAACACCAGATGAAATAAGAAATCTTGCAGACAAAATAGGTTTTGATCCAGAAAAATGGATAAATATCAGTAGATTAGTAGCAAGAATTGATAATAACGCTCTCCAAGATGGATACCAACTTTATCATCATCTCTTGATCTTTACTTCTAATGGAGACTGGTGTGTAATACAGCAAGGAATGAATGAAAATAATAATTATGCAAGACGGTATCATTGGTTAGGTAAAGAAATAAAAAGTTTCGTGGAAGATCCTCATAAGGGAATAATAACTTATAAAAAGGAAAATGTTGTATTAAATTTGGTAGCTAATGAAAGCAAACCTGCACAGGAAATGATAACTCAACTTTCTGCAGAAAATCCTAATGAGACAAAAGCACTTTGGGAAAATGTATCTCTTAAGCTTCCAACACATCATCCAATTACCCCAAAAGAGATAAAACCTGAAAATCTCAAATCTATACTATTAAAAACTTATGAGAATCCACCAAAAGACTTTCAAGAGCTTCTTCTTAGAGAAGGGGTAGGAGCAAAAACCTTAAGAGCTTTAGCATTGATAAGTGACTTAGTATATGGAAAACCTGGAAGTTATAAAGATCCTGCAAAATTTTCCTTTGCCCATGGAGGTAAAGATGGATATCCCTACCCTGTTGATAAGAAAAACTATGATAAAAGTATTGACATTCTTGAAAAAGCAATAAAAAATGCAAAGATGGGGAAGAAAGAGGAAATTGAAGCATTCAAAAGATTATCATTCTTCTTTAAAATCTGACCATCCCTTTTTACTATAGATATGAGCAAGTCTTGTGGGCTCTGGAAGTCTAAAATTCAATGTTATTTTAAGAATAATGTCAATAGCACTTTTCAAAGATACTCTATGCCCTGAAGAGACAAAAACAGGCTTTACTTTCTCTTTTGTACGAAGAGCCACACCAACCACTTCACCGTTACAATAAATAGGCTCAAAATCTCCTCTTTTCTCTCCAGGTTCTTTATAATTCCCCACAAGAGGTTTCTTAGCACAACCTATACTTGGCATATCTAACACCACTCCCACATGAGAGGCTATACCAAGTCTTCTTGGATGGGCTACTCCCTGACCGTCAAATATAAGTATATCTGGTTTTATACTTAGTTTTTCCCATGCCTCAATAATACCAGGACCTTCTCGGAAACTTAAGAAGCCAGGGATATAAGAAAAACTCTCGTCAGTAAAAGAGTAAGATATATCGCAGATTTTTAAGCTTTCAAAATTACATACTATTATTACCGAAAGAAGTTTCTTATGAGAAAAAGAAGTATCCACACCACCTATGTATTTGATAGGATAAGAAAACTTATCTTCTAATATAACCTTACCACTTAAAAATTTCTGAAGAGCTAATGCCTCTTCATGACTTTTATAACAAAAATATTCTTTATAATCCATATATCTCTATACTTCCACAACTCTTATCCCAGGATGCATCTCTAAACTTTTCTTTAAATATTTTTTTCAGCATCTCGTTTCTTTCGTAAATTTGAGTTATTACTTTTATAAAACTCTCCCTGGGGATCAATCTATAAACACCATCTTCCTTCTCCACTTTAATAAATTTATAAGGCACAGTATAACTTGAAACATTAAAGCTTCTGTAATCTCTTATGGTTTGAAGAATCATTATTAACTCTTCAGGAATAAGTATTTTTCTTAAAATTTTTATCTCATCATAATTCTCTTCCCCTTCAAAATTAGTTAAATTTTCTTGGGTAACAATAAACTTAGAGTAGATATTATGATAATCCCTATTAGGAATAAGTATCCACTCACCATATACCTTTTTATTTAATCTATTAACAAATAATTTCGTTATAATTTCTTCAAGCAAGCCTGGAATTATAAATAAAAATGCGTCTTTATCAGGTAAAATTTCTAATAGATCATTATCTTTGAATAAGCAAACTCCAAAATTTATTTTCTCTCCCTTTCTTCCCTCAAAAAGAGAAAGAGGTATCTTTATCTCAACTATATCATTTATCACAGAAAAATTATTCTTTTCTAAAACTTGCCAATTTTCATCTCCCTGAGCTAAAAGAATTTCTGAATCATCATTAAAAATATTAAGTTCTAAAGCAATAGGAAAACAAAAACTTTCCTTTCTCCCTCTAATATGTCTATTTCTAAATAGCTTCTGGGGATGAGAAAAATAGCATCTAATAGAAAAATTTTCTTTAAAAAGTTCCTTTAGATTTCCTCTAAAATCTAATCTAAGATAAAGATTATCTAAATCATATGTATAGTAAATCCCTTTTATATAATTTTGGGGACCATCCAAAAGATTAAGAGAGGAAAGATCCCATTCAGAAGAATGAGTTATTTTTCCATCTAATACTGGAGTAGAAATAAAGCTTTCTCTCTGTTGCCAAAGAGGTTTTCTAATAACTATAGGAATATCTAAAAAAGATGGGGGTGTGATTCCTAAAGATGTATAAACATTTTTCAGATGATTTCTAAAAATCTGGTCAAAAATTTCATCATGACCAGAATTCTGGTCATCTCCATACCACCAGAACCAATCACTACCCTCAGCAGCATACAAACTTGTCCAATCTAACTTGTTTTTAAGTTCAGGGTCTCGCCTCAATTTTCTTTCTATAAAATTTCTTACAATAGAAAGATAATCCCAGGCTATGTTTTCTTCTTTTTCTCCAATCCATGTAGTTAAATCTGTATCTACCCAAGATCCAGTGAACAAAGTGTTAAGCTCATCTTGTGGAGGAAACTTGTTTAAAAAATCTCCTACTGTAATAGTCTCTATCTCTGAAGATTCAGAAATAAAATTATATAAATATCTGAGGAAATCTCTACCATCATTATCATAGTACTCCCAGCAATTTTCACCATCTAAGGCTATTGTTACAATAAAATTTCCATCAGGAAGAGATTCCTTGATTTTTAAGAGTCTATTAAAAAGATCCTTTGCCCCATCGTAAGGAGAAAAATTCATATATACAAATCCTATTCTATCAGACAAAAATTGATCTCTAAAAACCATATCCACATATTTTCCATTTATATTTATTCTATAAGGTTTATATAAAATATAAGGCTCCGATAAAAATCCTTCGGAATTTCTAATCACATCTTTACTTATGGTTCTAAAGAGTATCTTTTCATCACTTATCAACCACTTAATTCCAAGGTCATAGGAGAGCTCCACCACCTCTGGACTTACAGCCTCTTCTGATGGCCACATTCCTAAGGGTTCTTTCCCAAAAATATTTTTGTAAAAATCTTTTCCTAAAGAGATTTGACTCTTTGCATCTTCTTTATATCTAAAAGTAAAGGATGGGAGAGGTAGATCAGGTGTAGCAATTTTAGCAGAGTTAGTATCTATAAGAAGAGGAAGTATGGGATGAAAGAAAGGTGAAAAAATTACTTCAATCTGTCCTAATTCCTGCAATCCTTTGTAAAGAGAAAGGATAGCACTCATAATTTCAAACTGTTTATCTATTAACTTTATCTTTTCTTCCTCAGTAAAAGATCTTCCTTTAGCACATAAACTTTTCAAGAATGTATCCTTTTCTCTTAAATCAGGATCAAACCAGGCTAAATTATAAAGCGTTTGTAGATCTAAAAAATCCTGCTCTGTATAGTTTTCTCCTTTTTGTCTTTTTTCATAAAGCTCTCTAAATCTTTCAAAAGGAGAAATCATCTTTCCAATATTTAAAAGGAAAAAATTATCCAAGATAAATTTTTTATCCTCTTCCGAAAGATCATGTGCTGGAATTAAAGTCTTTTCTAACCAATCATCTGTGGTTTTTCTTTCTAAATATTCTTGAATCTGCAAAACAAGAGAAGGGACTAAATTAAAAGTTTGTTTGATTTTTGGAAAATCCTTCAATATAGATACCATATTGTAGTAATTTTTAATTGCATGAAGCCTTACCCATGGGAAAAAAGAAAATTTCTTGTTTGTATCCCTATAGTAAGGCTGATGCATATGCCATATAAAAGCCACATAAAGTTTCTCAGCCATTAGAAAAACCTCCTATTAAAACGTGAAATCAAAAATATAATACTACAACAAAAACAACTTTTTAAAGCTTGACTTTTAAATTTTACTTCTCTAAAATGGTTAAAATCTTCTTGGAAGAGATTTTAAAGAGGAGGCAAAGGAATGAATTTCAATGAGCGATTCTTAGGTGAAGCCTTAACCTTTGATGATATATTGTTAGTTCCAGCATATAGTGAAGTAATTCCAAAAGAAGTATCTGTAGATACCTATCTTACCGAAAAAATTCATCTAAATATCCCTATATTAAGTGCTGCTATGGATACTGTTACAGAGGCAAGAATGGCAATTGCTATAGCAAGAGAGGGAGGACTTGGCATTATTCATAGAAATCTTCCCATAGAAAGACAAGCCGAAGAAGTGGATAAGGTAAAAAGATCTGAGCATGGAATGATAACAGATCCTATCTGTCTTTCTCCAGATCAAAGTGTAGGTGAAGCTCTGAGTATAATGGCAAAATATCACATATCGGGACTTCCTGTTACTGAAAAGGATGGCAAGCTTGTGGGAATTATAACAAACAGGGATTTAAGATTTGAAACTGATATGAACAAAAAAGTATCTGAGGTAATGACAAAGGATAATCTTATTGTAGCTCAGATAGGAGTGACTATAAAAGCTGCACAAGAGATCTTACAAAAATACAAGATAGAAAAACTCCCTATAGTAGACAAGAATTTTAAACTTAAAGGTTTAATTACTATAAAGGATATACAAAAAATGAAACAGTATCCAAATGCAGCGAAAGATGATAAAGGAAGATTATTAGTGGGAGCAGCTGTAGGTACTGGACAAGAGGCTATAAAAAGGGCAAAGGCTTTAGTAGAAGCAGAAGTAGATGCAATAGTTATAGACACTGCTCATGGTCACTCTAAGAGAGTTCTTGAAACTGTAAAAGAACTTAAAAAACTTGTTGGTAAAAAAACAGCAATTATAACTGGAAATGTAGCTACAGCTGAAGGAACAAGGGCTCTTATTGAAGCAGGTACTGATGTGGTAAAGGTTGGAATAGGGCCAGGGTCCATATGTACTACCAGAGTTATAGCTGGAATTGGAGTACCTCAATTCTCCGCTATCTTAGAATGTTCTCAGGAGTCTAAAAAATATAATGTTCCTATTATTGCTGATGGGGGAATAAAATTTTCGGGAGATATAACAAAAGCTATTGCCGCTGGAGCTCAGGTGGTTATGCTTGGAAGTCTTTTAGCAGGGACAGAGGAAAGCCCGGGAGAGACAGAAATTTATCAAGGAAGGAATTTTAAGGTATATAGAGGCATGGGTTCTCTCTCTGCTATGAAGGAGGGGAGTGGAGAAAGATATTTCCAAGAAGGATCTGATAAGTTTGTTCCTGAAGGAATTGAGGGAAGAGTTCCTTATCGTGGACCTGTTTCTGAAGTACTTTTCCAACTTGTAGGAGGCTTAAAATCAGGTATGGGATACTGTGGGGTAAACAATTTAGAAGAACTAAGAACTAAAACAAAATTTATAAAAGTCACCAATGCCGGTTTAAAAGAGAGTCATCCTCACGATGTAATAATAACTAAGGAAGCTCCAAATTATAGCATCTCTACCTGGGAAGGACACTAAAAATCTTCGTTTACCAGTTTTATAATATCTTCTTTGGTTTTATTTGGAGAGGAAAGAAAGACAAAACTTAATTTCAAAGTTCCTAATTCTCCCAGAGAGATTTGAGAAACTTTTTCTTCTATATCCATAACACTACGTGTAAACAAGTAGAATCTGTTAAATCCATGTCCAATAAGATCATTTGGTTTCAAATTTTCTTTAATAAGAGAAGCAAGATTAAAGATTGCTGATTTCTTTACATTATCTGAAAAAAGACCATCAAATTCATAGCTAATTTTACCAAAAGCAAAATAATTTAAATCATTTTTATAAAGCTCTTTCCATAAGAGTGGGAAAAAATGAGAAAGGGAAAAAGTACCAGTCAAAGGGTCTACTAAGGAAAATCTTCTTGGGATTCTTATAGTAAAATTAGTACCTTCACCAAGCTTACTTGCCACAGAGATTTTTCCATTATGAGCTTCTATGATGCTCTTAACTATAGAAAGTCCAAGCCCTGTACCACCTGAGGTCTTCCTAAGAGAACTATCTACTCTGTAGAACCTATCAAAAATATGAGGGAGATGTTCTGGGGGAATTCCTATTCCCTGATCTTGTACATCTATAATTATCTCTTCTATCTTATCAGTAACTCTTATTGTTACATTACCCCCATTAGGTGAATATTTTATTGCATTATCAAGAAGATTATGAAAAACCTGAGAAAGCCTTGCAGAATCTCCGAGTACAAGAACGGGATATTCAGGGAACTGTAGTATAATTTTATGCTTAGTGGTTTGAGTCTGAAAGAAAGTTGCCCTCTCTTTAATTATCTTCCTTAACTCTACCACATCCCTTCGTAATTCTATCCTTCCTGACTCAATTCTTGAAACCTCTAACAAATCATTTATTAGTTGGGTTAGTCTTTCCGCTTCTTTATTAATAATCTCATAATAATTTCTCACCTTTTCAGGGGGAAGTTTCATCTTCATAAGAAGTTCACTATAACCTTTTATAGCTGTAAGTGGAGTTTTCAATTCATGAGATACATTAGCTACAAATTCAGATTTCATCCTATCCAGTTCTTCAAGCATACTAATATCTCTTAAAGCAAGAATAAAATTAGATACCTTTCTCCCTTCCCAAAGCCCAGAAAGATTACATCCTAAAATTATCTCTTTTTTACTATCCCATACTCTTATTTCATACTGAAGAATAGAGGCTTTTTGAAAAACCATTTTATCTAAAGGACACTCAGAACACATCAACTCTCCCTTGGTATCTCTACATTTCAAAGTTTCAGTACATCTTTTCATATGATCTTCTGGGGTTAGATTGAAAAGACTCATTGCAGCATTATTCATCAAAGATATCCTTTTCCCACCATCAAGAATTATAAGACCATCACCAATATTTTCAAGAATCTTTTTCATTTTTTCTCTTTCTATATTTACATCATTGTAAAGAATAGCTTTATGCAACGCTATAGAGGTTTCATAAGCAAGATTTGTTAATATTTCCAAATCGTAAGATGTAAATTTTCTGTTTCTCACACTATTAACCACTTCAATGGCTCCTAAAATCTCATCTTCTACTTTTAAAGGCACACATATTACTGAGCCAGTTTTAAATCCTGATATAGCATCATAATATTCAGTAAATCTGGAATCTTTAGAAACATTATTGACCAATGCTGGCTCTCCCGAATCTACAACCCATCCTACAATGCCTTCCCCTTTTAGAAGTTTTTTCCCCTCAAGATATTCTCCTCTTTCTCCTACCGCTTTCTCAAAAATAAGATCACCATTATCTTTATCCTTAAGAAATATGGTTCCCCCATCTGCAGCAAGAATTTCAATTGCAGAATCAAGAATAACAGAAAGAATCTCATTTATATCCAAAGAGAAATTCACTATCCTTATAACCTCTGAGAAAGTCTTCATTTCATTTATCTTCTGCTCAAGCTTAAGGCTTTCTCTACCCACAAAGTTAAGAAAGAGAGCAAGTAGAATTGATAATATTCCAAGTTCAAGAATTCTCATATATGCAGAACTGAAAATAATATTTATGCCTTGAATTATTCCAAAAAATATAAAGGCAAGAGTCACTAATATTGCAGAGAGTATTGTGGTACGAAAATCATATCTAAAAGCTGCAGAAACTATTGGAAAAAGCAATAGTAAATAAAGTTCGCTGGTGATACCACCAGTAAGATAAACAAGAATTGTTACTAACAATATATCAAGAGCTGCAAAAATCTCATGCCTATGTAAGAGAGAATATTTATAAATTGGAAATACTGTAGTAAAAAGTATGTAAAAAAATGAGACGATTAAAAAAATATTGAATATACTCATATTGGTAGGTGGGACAACACCAAGCTTAACAAGAATTAAAACTGTAAAGAGAATTAAAGCTCTAAATAAAGAAAGAAATTTTTCTCTTCTTAAATCACGGTAAACTCTCATAATATTTGAACTATTCCCCTAAAAGATCTTCCACCTTTGTAATAAGCTCCGCAAGGCCAAAAGGTTTTGTAATATACTCATCAGCTCCCATACTATATCCTACCTTCTTATCAAGTTCGCTTGATCTTGCAGATAGTATCAATACTAAAGTATTCTTAGAAGAATCCCCTTTAATTTGCTCACAAATAGCATATCCATCAATATCAGGAAGCATTATATCCAGAATGACTAAATCCGGATTCTTATTTTTTATTATCTCAAGAGCTTCTTTTCCAGTTCCTGCTTCATATAGTTCATACTTTTCTAAAAACTCTAAAGTCTCTCTCACTAAACTTCTTACATTCTCCTCATCTTCCACAATGAGAATTCGCTTCATGACACCTCCTAAATTAAATATTTTTTAAATCTCTTTATTATACCCTTATTAGACTTTCTATGATAAAATATACCACAAAAAAAATCACGAGGTGAATATATGAATTTAAAAGAAGAGATAGAAAGCAAACTTAAAGAAATCATTGATCCTGAGGTAGGGTTAGATCTTGTTACTTTAAACACTATTGATACGTTAGATGTAGACAGTGAAGGAAATGTAAAAATTATATTTAGACCAACAACTCCTTTCTGTCCATTAGGTGTTCAACTTGCTCTCTCCATCAAAAAAGCCGTTAAAGAGATAGAAGGAGTCAAAGATGTAGACGTAGAAATAGTAGATTTTATTTATGCAGAACAGACTAATGAACTGTTAAAGAATCAGTAAGTAGCATCCATCTTCTGCACAATCCACTCCTCAAAGAGTTCCTCTTTGGGGAGTTCTTCTATAAATATAGATGGTTTTAAAAAGACGTTAATGTCTTTAACCCTTTTAGTAATATAAGTTACAACAAAAAGCTCTCTTTTTGCCCTTGTCACAGCCACATAAAAAAGCCTTCTTTCCTCTTCCAAGTTATCAAAGCTTTTATAAGAAGGGAACTCTCCCTGAACTAATCTAAGGATAAAGACTACTTCCCATTCCAAACCTTTTGCTTGGTGAATTGTGGATAATACTACAAAATCTTTTTCTTCATCTTCTTCCAATATTTTTTCCCCTGCATAGGTATATAACGTAAGTTCACTAAGAAATTTCTCTAAGTCGTTATATCTTTCAGCAAAAAGTATAAGCTGCGATACATCTTTCTCTCTACTTTCAAAGTCAGAATACTTTCTTCTTAAATAATCTGAATAATATTCATCATAAAAAACTCTAAGGATTTCTGAAAATCTCTCCGTAGGAATATTTTTCACCTTATCCCAAATTCTCTTGATAAGGCGCATCCCTTCTAAAGCTCTACCTCCTAAGGAAAAATAAAATAATCTTTCAAAATCTTTTGTTTCTCTTAAAATATCCGCCATTTTTTTGGCATAAGCCCTCCCTATCCCAGGAAAGAGTTTAAAAAACCTCCGAGCAGAAAACTCGTCCTGAGGATTATAGATAATTTTCAATAAAGAGAGCATATCTTTTATATGTGCCTGTTCAAAAAATCTCAGTCCTCCTCTAACCTCAAACGGAATCCCCTGACGAGTAAGCTCTATCTGCAAAGTCATAGAATGATAATTAGATCTAAATAAAACTCCTATATCCTTGTACTTTATACCTTCTTTATAAAGTTCTTTTATAACTTCAGCAACAAACTGGGCTTCCTCTTCCTCATCTTTTGCCCATACCAGCTTTGGCTTAGAGCCTGATTTAAGTACAGGTCTTATTTCTTTCTGATACTGATTAACATTTCTTTTTATAATTTCATTAGCAAGAGAGATAATTTCAGGTGTACTTCTATAGTTAGATACTAAATAAAATATTTTTGCCTCAGGGAAAACTTCTGTAAACTTCAGCATATTCTCCAAAGTAGCTCCTCTAAAGGAATATATACCCTGCGCATCATCCCCTACCACAAGTATATTCTTATTCTCGTCTCTCAAAAGCCTAATAATCTCACCTTGAAGCCAGTTAGTATCTTGATATTCATCTACCAATACCCATAAAAATCTTTCATTTAAAAGTCTTCTTATTTTTTCACTTTCTAAAAGAAGTTGATACCAGTAAAAAAGTAGATCATCATAATCTAATAAATTAAGTTCTCTTTTCCTTTCCTGATATCTCCCAATAATTTTTTCTATAACCTCTATCTTATCCAAGAGATGAATTGCTTTCAGTTTTAATGTTTCTTCTAAAGTTTTTCCTGTATTTATATAAAAGCTAAAAACATCAAGAATTAAACCCTTGCCTATATCCTCATTAGGAAAAAGTTCCTCTATACATTCATCAATTAAATCAGCAGAATCCTCTCTATCTAAGATGGTATAATTATTATTCAATCCCACATTCTCTCCAAACATTCTTAAAAACCTATTTCCCACATGATGAAAAGTACCCCCTAACATCTCTTCTGTACTCTCCCTTACAAGAGATGAAACTCTATTAACCATATTTCTTGCTGCCTGATTTGTAAAAGTAAGAAGTATTATACTCTTGGGGGAATATCCTGAGGCAATAAGATATCCTACTCGGTAAACAATAGTACGAGTTTTTCCAGAACCAGGACCAGCAATTACAAGAGATGGCCCATCACTTCCAAAAACAATTTCTTCCTGCTCTGGGTTTAAATCTTTCTTAATTTTCTCAAGAAAAATCTGCTTTCTTTGAGAAGGAATAATAAAAATCTTTTTATAGTCAAATTTATTGTTCATAAATTATTATATAATAGAATTATCTTAAAAATTTTTACAGAAGGGAGTATCCTAAAATGAAAAAAGTCTTTATTGCTATTTTATTGATCTTACTATTTTCCACTCAAATTCTTTGGGCTCAAACTCAAACCCAGACTGTCCAAAATGAGAAAAAGCCTGCAACTATTTTTATACTTCATATTCTTACTTTTAATGACATAGTAAAATCAAATTTAGAGAAAGATGTTCAAACTTTAGATGAAAGTTTTAAAATGAACGCTCCTATTTATCATCCTGCAATAGGATTAAATCTCTCTTTCTATACAAAACTCCACCAAAAAGGTCTTCCCTACCCTTCCATGGTAAACAGAATTCTCAAAAACCTTGTCCCTGCCCTAAATTCTACATCCTTACCTGATAATACACAGGTAAATATAATATTATATGTTGATGATGCAGCCAATATCTATGAAGCGAAAACCCTCTTTCTTACTTTTCCTATCTCTGTAATAAAAGAATATATAAAAAATAAGGATCTTAATAAGCTTGGGACTCAAATAATTTCCTTTATAGAGACCGATAAATTACAATATAAAAATGGTGTGTTTACATCTTCTAAATATGATTTTGAATGGATTCTAAAAATATAAAATGGTGTAGTATGAAAGAATTAAAGGGAAATTTTGCATATCTTCTTCATCCTTTTCCCGCCTTTCTCATAACAAGTATCAGCAAAGAGAAAAAACCAAATGTCATGACCGCATCATGGCTAATTCCTTTAAGTACAAACCCTCCTCTTATTGTATTGAGCCTAAAACCTGAAAGATACACCTACAGTCTTATAAAAGAGACAGGAGACTTTGCTATAAACATTCCACCTTATGAGTTAAGAAAAGCCACCCTAATTTGTGGAAGATATAGCGGGAGAAATACTGATAAATTCAGGAAAGCAAATCTTACTCCTATATTAGCAGAAAAAATAGCATCTCCTCTTATAAAAGAATGTATTGCACATGTGGAATGCACCATTGAAAATATTGTGGATATAAAAGCAGATCATCACTTAGTAATCGGAAGGGTTCTACGTGCTCAGGTTATTAAAGAATACTTTGACAAAACCTATCTTATAGAGAAGTTTAAACCAACTTTATATTTTGGCAATGATCTTTATGGTACAATAACTAACATAGAACAGCTATACATATCAGATAAGGAAAAATAAATGAGAATATGGAAATTTCTCCTTATATTTTTATTATTTATAAGTTCGTCTTTTGGAATATCCACAGATGAGATACTACAAAAGACAAAAGTTGCATACAACAATATAAATACATTTTATAGTATTCTTGAGGTTTATAATAGAGATGCTAACAGTGAAGAGAATATTACTTATGAATTCTTCTTTCAAAAACCTAATACTATAAGATTAAACATTGTAGATGGTAAAGATAAAGGGACAGTACTGATATATAAAGAAGGAAAAGTAAGACTAAAAAGAGGTGGGGTATTAAGCTTTATTCCTATCTCATTAAATCCTGATGACCCATTAATACTCTCTTTGAGAAAAGGAAGAGTAGATGAACTTAGTATAGCATATGTTTTAGAGCAGTTATTTAAAAACAAGCCTCTTTTAGTCAAAGAAGCAAATATTAATGGATATAATTGTTTTGTAATAGAGATAAATACGAGCAGAGATCGTCTATATACTTACACAATGCAGAGAGTTTACATAGACAAAGATAATTTTATACCTATTCAATTAGAGCAGTATGAAAATTACCAGGATACTAAAATATTAGTTCATAAAAGAACATATAAAAATTATCAGATAAACCCAAATTTTGATTCCCAAATTTTTAATATTTGATAAAATGAGCATAAGATTAGAAAACATAACAAAGACTTTCTCTATTACCCATGAGCTCTCAAATCTTATTAGACAAAGAAAAGATTCAGAGATCGTAGAAGATCTTCCTCAAAAAGAAGGCAATAAAATTTATGTCTTAAAAGATATTAATCTATATATTCCAGAAGGAAAAACCTTATCCATAATCGGACCATCAGGATGTGGAAAGACTACTTTACTAAAAGTAATTGCTGGCTTAGAAAAGCCTGATTCAGGAGATGTATATTTTAACGAAGAAAAAGTTACAAATCTTTCACCATCTGAAAGAAAGATAGGCATGGTATTTCAAGACTACGCTCTTTATCCGCACTATGCAGCAAAAGGAAATCTTTCTTTTCCCTTCTGGATTAAAAAAACACCTCAAGAAGAAATAGATGAAAAGATAAAGGAAACTGCAGAGATTCTTGGAGTAGGGTTTGAATATCTTTTACCCAAAAAACCAAAAGAACTTTCGGGAGGAGAAAAACAAAGAGTAGCGGTAGGAAGATGCATTATAAGAAATCCGTCAGTAATGCTCTTTGATGAACCTCTATCTAATCTTGATACAAGATTAAGAGTACAAACAAGAGTTCAGATTAAAAAACTTCTACTAAGATTTCAAGTTACCTCTGTTTATGTTACCCATGATCAAAATGAGGCTATAGCCATAGGAGATATCATAGGAGTAATGCATGGAGGAAGAATATTACAGGTAGGAACTTATGAGGAACTTACAGAAAATCCCACCCATTCTTTTGTAGCTTCTTTTGTTGGAAATCCTCCCATGAATCTTATAGAAGGAAAAATCTCGGGTTCTATTTTTTATTCCGAAGGGAGACTATTTCATCTTCCCTTTTCTTTCCAAGAAGGAGAATATATCTTGGGTTTTCATGCAAAAGATATAAAAATAAATCCCCATGGAGCAATCTTAGGAGAAGTATTCTTCATTGATAGTCTTCCCTCAGATAAAAGGCAAGTTTTACACGTAGATTTAGGGAAAACTGTTATAAAAATAGAAACTGAAAATAAATTAGATGTAAGAGTAGGAGATAAAATTTCTTTTGACCTTCCAGAAAAGATTTACCTTTTCAAAAAGGATTCTGGTGAGAGAATTAAATTAAGGGGGTATTAAAAATATGAAGAAGTTATTTTTCACTACTTTATTCTTAATTCTTTTTCTTTTTCCCGCATTTTCCTGGTCTGCCCATGGAGAGATGACAGAAATAATTTTAAAAGAAAATCCTTGGATAAAAGAATATACTAATATAAAAGTAACACCATATCCTGACAATGATCCGTCTCCTTATAATCCTTCCTATACTATCCCTTATAGAGGAGAAAATATCGGAGATGAAATTGATGCTATAACAATTATAACAAGATATGTAACAGAACCTGATAACGGGATGGATGATAATCTAAATTTAAATTCTATGCAAAAACTTACAGGAGGAAGCTCTGGCTGGAGACACCAATATTACATACTTTTTGAGGGTATACTAAAACTTGGTGAAGCTCCTAAGAGAATTGCTCATTTTTGGAATTTAGCTAAAGAATCTTTTCAAAATAAAGATTATTACTGGGGATTTAGATTCTTTGCATATAGTCTTCACTATCTTCAAGATTTAACTCAGCCTTTTCACGCATATCCTATGCCTCTTGGAAATGCCTTACTAAATATCTTTAATCTTGAAAAATTAATAGCTCAAGGAGAAAATCATCATTATGCTTTAGAAGACTATCAAGAATGGCAAATTCTTAATGATAATCCCAAGTATATAGAAACATTAAAAAATTCAAAACCAATCCAAGTAAGTAATTTAGAAGAGGATGGAGTAAACGCTGCATGGATTTCAAGAAAAGATATGGGAAAACTCTGGGAAATACAAAGTAAATACTATCCAAATATAAACGAAACTAAGAATTACAAGGCAGATAAAGAATTATTTTCTAAGGAAACACCATTACTTGAAGAATATGATACAATAATTCTTCGTAATTTAGAAAACTGTGCTGGACGGACTAAAGGATATATGGAATTCTTGGGCGATTTCTTAGAGAAATTAGAAGGTAAAGAATAATATTATGAAAAAATTACTAATAGCGGCAGTTTTAATAGCTGCCGCTATAGGTATACTTATTTATGGAATAAGAACTTCTCCAGTTCCTGTAGAAGTTGTCGCTGTAAAAAGAAAGGATATACCTATCTCAATAAATGTGAGTGGAAGTTTATCCTTTTCTAAAAAGATAGATATCTATCCAAAAGTTTCTGGTACTGTCTCAGAAGTACGGGTAAAAGTAGGGGATAAAGTCAAAAAGGGAGATACTCTTGTAATTATTGATGCCCAAGAATTAAAGCAACAAATGGAACAAATCAGAAATATCATTGATCTCCTCAAAATAACAAGTGCCATGGGATCTTTAAATATGAATTATATTCAAAATATTCCCATATCTCCTGACCAAATTAAAACCCTTGAAACAACTTACAACACGTTAAATAAACTTTATCAAGAAAGAATAATTAAATCTCCTATAGATGGAATTGTAGCAAAAGTAAATACTATGCCAGGAGTACATCTCCAAACAGGACAGGATATATCTTCTCAAACTTCTCTTGGAAATCTTTCAAACATTTTGAGTCTATTTAATCTGTCTACTTCTAACTCCTCTATTATTACTATTATTGACCCAAAATCGTTAGTTGCAACAGTAAAGGTAGATGAGAGTAATATACTAAAAATAAAAGAAGGACAAGAGGTAGAGGTAAATGTAGATGCATTGGAAGAAAATCCATGGGAAGGAAAAGTATCATCTATAAGTATGATTCCTACATTAAATAAAGATGGGACCTATGCTTATGATGTGATAGTACCTCTACCCCAACTTGGAAATAAGGTGGTTGAAGGCATGAGTATTTCTGCAACTATAAGTTTAGGGACCAAAAGAAATGCATTAACTATCCCGCTAAATGCTATCACATTTAAAGAAGGAAGAACCTATGTTTATATAATAAAAGATGGAAAGGCGGAAGAAAAAGAAATAACATTGGGAGATATGACTTTTAATGAGGTAGAGGTAAAAAATGGTCTTCAGGGAAAAGAGCTTGTTATAATTTCACCATTAGAAAAAATTAAAAATCATTCAAAAATTAAAATAATAGAAGGTAAATCTTAAAAATTTTTTATGAAGGTCTTAGAGAATATTAAGCTTGCCATAAACACTTTACGAACAAACAAATTTAGATCTTTCCTTACAATTCTTGGTATTGTAATCGGAGTATTTTCCATAATACTTCTAATCTCAATTGGAGAAGGAGCAAAAAGCCAAACCTTAGAGATTTTTGAGAATTTAGGAGGAAACACCTTACTTATATTCCCCACTTCTATAGAAACAGGTGGGGATATTAACTCAATAAAAGATCAGGATTTGATGAAAGGTGGAGCTCCTCAACCTTTTACTTATAATGACATCACTTATTTAAGAAGTCTCCTAAAAGAAGACGTCTTAATTTCTTCCATGGTAACAGGATACTACGATGTCAAATATAAAATATTCAATATAAATGGAATCGTAAATGGTACAGATAATGATGGTTTGATTATAAATAGAGATACTGTGGTAGCAGGAAAGTTATTCTCAGATTATGAAATCAAATCAAAAGATAAAGTATGTATTGTAGGACCTAAAATTGCAAAAACTATAGCTCAAGATTATAATGATGCTCTAAATAAAACAATAAAAATTGGTAACTATAATTTTAAAATCATAGGAGTCTTAAAAGAAAGAGGATACAGTCCAAATTTAGGAGATCAAGATCTAAGAATAATCATTCCCCTCTCTACAAGTCTTTTGTTAAAAGGAGATCAATCTCTCAACTTACTAATAGCACAAGTTAAAGATAGCCAAAATTTAGAGCTCTATAAACAAAAAATTATCTTTCTATTAAAACAAAAAAGGGGGAAAATGAACTTTGTTATTGCGAAACAGGAAGATCTTCTTTCTGCTATGAATGATGTCCTAAATATTCTAACCTTAACCCTTGCTGGTATCGCAGGTATCTCCCTTATAGTAGGAGGCATAGGAATAATGAATATAATGCTGGTTTCTGTAACCGAGAGATACAAAGAGATTGGTATCAGAAAAGCAGTAGGAGCAAGGAAAAAAGATTTACTTTATCAATTTCTAACTGAATCTGCTACCCTAAGTCTTATGGGGGGTGGCATAGGTATACTTCTCTCTTTTATCTCTGGTAAAATTGTAGAACACTTCAAAATACCTTTCTCTTTAAATATATCTACCGTAGTTTTAGGATTTATTTTCTCTCTATCTATAGGTTTGATATTTGGAATACTTCCCGCTGTAAGAGCATCAAATCTGGATCCTATCCAGGCTCTAAGGTCAGAATAAAAATTTTAAAGTAGAATATTAAAAATATTGACATAAATCTTTCAATTATATAAAATTATAAGTAAATTTTTAGAGGAGTTTTTAAAATATGCCTAATCGTATTCCTAAATGCCCTATATGTGGGAGAGAGCTGATTGTAAAAAAATTAGAATGCCCTAATTGCAATATTACTATAGAGGGAGATTTTTGGCTAAACAAATTAGCAAGCTTAGATCCAGAAGAATTAGAATTTCTTGAGCTTTTTTTAAAAACCAGAGGTAATGTCAAGGAAATGGAAAGAATCTTAAAAATTTCATATCCTACCGTAAGAAGTAAGTTAGATAACATATTAAAAAACTTAGGTCTTCTTACTGAAGAAGAGGAAGAGCCCAAGAGCAAAGCAGAGTGGATAATAGATCAATTAGAGAAAGGTGAACTTTCTGTACAAGATGCTTTAAAAATTTTAGAGGAGGATGAAAATGCTCAATAAGGCTTTCTGGGGATTATTACTTCTTGTTTTAGGAATCTCTATTCTTGCGAATAATTTTAATATACCTATACTAAAAGATATTTGGAAATTGTGGCCTCTTATCTTCATATACTGGGGTCTAAAACTAATACTTCCCCAATACACACCTTCAAGGAGGATCAAAAATATGAAAGAGGAAAGATATAAAATTTTAAAACTTGTTCAGGAAGGGAAAATTACTTCCGATGAAGCTGAGGAACTCCTATCTAAGTTAGAAGAAAGTATTAAAAGAGGGAAAAGAGTCCTAAGGATAAATGTGGTAGATGAAGACAAAAATGTAGTAAATATTACTGTCCCTTTATCATTTTTAAAATGGGGATTAAATCTTGTAAAAAATTACACTAATGACATTGATATGGATGCTGAAGAATTAGAACAGATTATAAACGATCCGAACTTTTATGGAAAGATTGTGGACATAGATGCTGAAGATACTAAGGTTACAATAGAAATCATTTAGAACTTTATTATCTCAAACTTGCCCCAAGCGCCCAATTTATCATCTACAATAATGATGATCTCTTGGACTTCAGGGAAATTTTTAGCAAAATCTATTCCTACAGGTATATCATCTGAAGATTTCACCATATTTCCTACTGCTGTAGCTAATGCATCAGCAAATATGGCAGAGTCCGCCACAATAACCACAGCATCCGTTTTACCAAAACTAAGAGAAGGACCCACAGTACCAGAAGAGGTACAAATTCCTAAGGTGACATCCTCTGGAACTAAAATGCCTATCTTATTACTCCATGGAGATTTCCCAGCAAAAATAGCAACGCTTCTCTCTTTCTTAGTAGAAAGAAAGATGTCACCACCATTCTCTACAATGATTTGTGATGAGTATTTCAAAAGATTTTTCCCTACAAACTCTGAGACCGCTCCAGCTATTCCTGCCATAGGACCTACTCCAGCCTTTCCTGCCCAATAAGCCATCTCTTTAACAATAGATGGAGCATTATCCTTAACCTTATAAGGATAAAGAGCATATTTAAATTCTGGATCTTCTAATATATAATCTTCTATTTCTTTTCTATAAGAGGTAAGAGCCTCATATGCTTCTTTCCTTAAGTCTTTTTGAGCAAGGATAAAAAGATCACTCTCTTGGATCTTTACCTCAAAACCCACGAGATCTGAAGCCTTCGTTATTTGTCTATATGTTCTTTTTACATACTCACTTGACATTTTAATTTAAAACACTAAAATTATTTAGTTCTTTTTTTCTAAGATATAATAAAAAAGATTGGAGAAAAAGAAAAGAGGCTTAGAATTTATATGATAGAAAATATTAAGAGAAGAAATCCAAATCCAGCATCGTTTTTTATAAAAAGTTTTGCTCTCATAATATTAATCGGTACATTATTTTTAATGTTTCCATTCTCTTCGGCAAATGGAACCCCTACAGATTTTCTTACTGCACTTTTTACAGCAACTTCCGCTACTTGCGTTACAGGACTTGTAGTTGTAGATACAGGAACCTACTGGTCTAATTTCGGTCAATTAGTAATATTCCTCTTAATACAGATCGGAGGATTAAGCTACGCAGTACTTGCAACTGGGATGATGCTTCTTCTGAGAAGAAAAATACAACTCAAAGATAGAGTTATTCTTCAATTTTCTCTTGGTACTAGCTCCCTACGTGGTATTGTATCATTTCTCAAGAATGTTCTAATAATAGTTGCAATAATAGAAACTCTTGGAGCAATCTCCCTTTTCTTTGTTTTTATAAAAGATTATCCATTAATAAAGGCGATTAAATTTTCCATATTTCATTCGGTTTCAGCCTTCTGCAATGCAGGTTTTGCTTTAATTGGAAATTTCAAAAGTCTTACAGGATATGTGTCAAATCCTCTTTTAGTATTTACAATCACATCCTTAATAATCATAGGAGGAATAGGATTTATAGTCATTTATGATGTAATACAAAAATTACTAAAGAGAAAACCACATCTTTCTCTTCATTCAAAAGCTGCACTATCAACAACACTTTCTTTAATTGTAATAGGTACGTTAGTTATTCTTTTTCTTGAATTTAATAATCCATACACCCTGAAACCTCTTGATTGGAAAGGTAAACTCTTAGGAGCTTATTTCCAAAGTGTAACCCCAAGAACTGCAGGATATAATACCTTGGATATAGGGAAGATGAGACCATCAACACTTCTTTTTACAATATTTCTCATGTTTATTGGAGCCTCCCCAGGAGGAACAGGTGGGGGTATCAAAACAGTGACATTCTTTGTTATATGTTTAAGTATTTCTACAATTATATTTGAAAGAAAAAATGTACATTTCAGAAATAGAACTATACCTTGGGAAAATGTTAAAAGAGCTTATGTGGTATTTTTCTTATCCTTTGCATTAGTATCTATTTCATGGTTGTTATTACTTATTACAGAACCATTCCAGCCATTACAGTCCCTATTTGAAGTTGTTTCTGCTTTTGGTACTGTAGGACTTTCTACAGGAATCACTCCTTATGTATCTTCTTTTGCCAGAGTAGTCCTTATACTTAATATGTTCTTAGGAAGAGTTGGTACTGTAACAGCTGGACTTGCCCTTTTTTCTCCTATCATTAAGAAATCTCATATAGACTATCCTAAAGAGGAGGTAAGTATAGGATAATATGAAATCATTATCTTACAACTTCAGGATTGAGAAGGCTAAATTTAATCAATTTGCAGTAATAGGACTTGGAAGGTTTGGTATTTCTGTAGCTATAACTTTAGAAAGGTTAGGTTGTCCAGTAATTGCTATAGATATAGATGAAAGAAGAGTAGAAGAGGTAAAAGACTTCGTCTCATATGCAAAAGTTTTAGATTCTACTAATATTAATTTCTTGAGAGAAGCAGGGATTCAAAATGCTGATGTGGTAATTGTATCTATAGCTCATGATGTAGAAGCAAGCGTCCTTGCAACTCTTCTTGTAAAAGAGCTTGGAGTGAAATATGTGATTGCAAGAGCTATAAGCGAGCCTCATAAAAAAATATTAGAAAAAATTGGAGCAGATTTAGTTGTATTTCCAGAAAAGGAATTGGGAGAATATTTAGCCCAAAAACTTGTAGTACCTAATATCATAGATTATATAGAGATATCATCAAATATAAAGATCTTTGAAATAAGACCTACATCTACAATGGTTAACAAGAGTTTGGAAGATTTAGATGTCAGGAAAAAATATAACTTAAATGTTCTTGCTATTCATAGAGGTGGGGATATTATAACTCCAGAGCCAAAGGAAAGGATCAAAGAAGGAGACATACTCTATATTACAGGCACTTTTGAAAATTTAAATAACTTTCTTGAAGATTATAAATAAAAAGAAAGGGGGCATAAAACCCCCCTTCATTTATGGAATTTCTAAACAAAAATTTTCATCTCCATGGCACTATAAGGGCATATTTCTACACATATACCACAAGCTGTACATTTTTGCGAATCAAAACTCACAAGAAAGCTTTCTGGATCTCTATTTAGAGCCTTAGCAGGGCAAAAATTTACACAATACCCACAATGTACACATTTTTCTTCTAACCATATAACATCTTGAGAAAGTGGTTGAATCTTTACCCCTAATTCTTTTAGATAAGCTATCCCTTTTGCAAAACTTTCTTCCTCTCCAGAAAGTTCTAATACCATAACTCCTTCTTCATCAGGTGTAATTGTAGCCTTTAATATATTGAAATCTAAATCAAATTTCCGGACCAGATTTACAACAATAGGCTTATCTGCAAGCTCTTTAGGGAAACGAAGTACAATTCTTTCTGTTGTCATTTCTTTTCAACCTCCTCTAAAATCTCTCTTCCACTGAAGGGCTTAAACTTTATACCTGACTCTGGTCCAGGAAGAGGAACTGAAGGAGAGGTCATAAGAAAACTTCCTTCTTGTATCCAGCTTTTAAGGGTCTCAGCAATTTTTTTAGCTTTTGGATAACTGGAAAGGGAGTTTGTAGGTATCTTCTTTCCAAGGACCTCTATCTCTCCACTCCTAAGTTCCTTATATGTAACATAAGTAATAATATCTGGTTCCCTATTGGGATACGCAGTTGCATAATCTACTATAGGAGCATATATTTCCTCATCACTAACAGAGGTATAAAAAGCCATTTCTTCATTAAGTATGGGTATAGGTATTCCAATTCCTACAGCCAAAGATGCTCCATATCCCTTTACACTTACTCCACGAATCCATTCAGGATTCATCTGCTTAAGATCTCCTATTACAGCAAGAGTCCCAGCTCCAACTTTTGGTATACCTCTTTCTGTTCTTTCAGCTCCTGGATCATGTTGTGTCCCATGCCATATTACATATCCCATTCCTCCTCCAAGAAATATCCTTGTACCTATACCTATAGTTTTATAATAAGGATCGTTGAGAAGTGGAGAAAGTTGCCCAGCACTACTATAATTAGCATTGCCAAACCTTGGTTTAAGCATACCAAGATAAGTATATATAGCTTTATCAGAAGAATTCACTGCTACATTATAATTCTGATACGCATTTCTCACATTAAAAAGCATTGCTTCATTGAGATTATGAATATTAATATAAGCGTCTAAAGATTTCTTTGGATAACAATCAGTACCATAAGCTTGAGCTGTTATTCTTATATCTTTTCCTGCTATAAGTTCTTCTATCACATGTCCACCACCGTATGGAAATTCTCCTGGATAATATTTATTTCTTGGATCATCATCAGGTAGTGCGGTAGCTCCTAAGAAAAGGTCTGCTGCACTATAAGCTGCATATGCTGGAACTCCATTTAGATAGACTTTACCTCCACCCAGTTTAATCCTTGGTTTTGTATGTCCAATATTAAAATATATTCCAGAAGAACACATTACTCCAAAAGTACCAGTAGTTACCACATCTACTTCCTTAGCTGCCTTTTCCACACCTTTCTCTTTAACAATTCCAATCATCTCTTCAGCAGTTACCACTACTGCCTTACCCTGGCGGATTTTCTCATTAATTTCTTCAATTGTTTTTGCCATTCTTCTACCTCCTTTCAGATTTTATTATATTCCTTGATATGAACCGCCCTTTTCGGGCAAGGCATGATCCATACCAATTTTATCGCCTCCTTATAATAAAAAATACAAAATTTTCACATATAATACCAAAAACGTCGGAGTTTTTCAACATAAAAGCCTAAATTTTTAAAGATCTTTCATTATTTATCCTTTCCTTGCTATTCTCATAAAAATTTCAATATTTTCCAAAGGAGTCCCTATTGGAATATCACATCCAGAACTTAAAATAAAATTATCAACCCCTTCCATCTTCTCCAAAAGCTCTCGTGTACTTTTTTCTATTAATTCTTTATTTCCTCTTAAGAAAACTTTTACAGGATCTAAATTTCCAATTATATACATATTATTAGGGATTTTTTCCGAGACCCATTTTAGGTCTACAGCACTATCAAGACTAAGTCCATAGGCTTTACTTCTTGCTATATCTTCCATAAGATGAGTGGTATCCCCACATATATGATAAATAATAGATTTTTTAAGTTCATCTACAAGACGAATAAAATATGGAAGTGCAAATTCTCTAAAATATGAGGGAGATAGTACAACCGCTGTGGGTTCCAAAACAGCTATCATATCAATCCCAGTTTCTAAAAGACCTTTTGCATATTCTTTTACTACTTTGAATGAAAATTCTACAATCTCCTTTACAAAATCTGGTCTTTCTATAACCCCTATTCCAAGATCCGTCACCCCCATAAGTTCACCTGCTAAGGTAAAAGGACCTATAACATAACTTCCCTTTAAAACATCAAATTCTTTGACCATTCTTTCTGCTAACCTAATAAAAATCTCCATTCTTCCTGATATTCCATTCCATCTTCTTTTTACCTCTTCAAGAATCTCTTTATTCTTAACAGGATGTTCTCTCACTGAAGGATTCTCATTTTCTGGAAAATCAATTTTTAAACCAAGAGCTTCTGCTTCAATAGTAAGATCCATAAAAGGGAAAATACCATCGGGATGAAATCTATCCAGAAGAAGGCTTAAAGTTTTGAATTGAATATTAGAATCAGCAAGATTTTCTTTAAGAGTGGTATTTGACAACTTTACACCTGGCGCACTAAGTAAAGGTATTACTAAACGTTTTTTCTTTTGCTCCATAAAAATCCTCCTCTAAAAATGCATATACTCTACGAAATAATTTTGAAATTCCTTTTTGGCAGAAAGCTCTATATAATTGACTTCTTTAGCAATTTTATCCGCAAGCTCTCTATAATTCTTATCCAAAAGTAATATCTCTGCTCCCATACCTGCCGAATTTCCAACATATATAATTTTATCAATATCTACAGAAGGAAGAAGCCCTATTTTAACAGCACTTTCCCTTCTCAAATAATTTCCCAAAGCACCTGCAAGAAAAATCTTTTCAATATTTTCAGAAGTTATTTCAGCTTCTTTTAAAAGGATCTCTATCCCTGCCCTTATAGCTGACTTAGCCAATTGTATCTCTCTCATATCTTTTTGAGTTATTTTAATTTTTCCAAGAGCAAAATCTTCATTTTTAACAAATCTACCTGTTCTATCTATAATCCCCAAATCAAGCATAATAGAGATAGCATCTGCAATCCCTGAACCGCATATCCCTTTTTCCTCTTTTTCTCCTATAACACTATATACAACTTTATTCTCCTCAACCCATACACGATCAATAGCCCCTTCTTTTGCCACCATCCCATATGTAATACGTCCGCCTTCAAAGGCAGGTCCTGCTGCAGTAGCACAAGCAAACATCCCTTTCCTACTCTTTAGCACTATCTCACTATTAGTTCCAATATCTACAAATAATACATTACCTTCTTCTTGCCATAGATTCGTAGATAGGATTCCTGCTATAATATCCCCACCTACATATCCAGATATATTAGGAAAAACATAAACTTTTGCATTCTTACTCTTTGAAAATCCAACTTCAAAAGCATCAAAAGTCATTCCTAAATCTACTATCGGTATAAAGGGAGACACTGCAATAAATTGTGGGGTTATACCTAAGAATATATGCTCCATAGTAGGATTTCCAGCTACCGAAATTGCATATATATCTTTAGGATTAACCATAGATCTTTTGCATAATTTATTTATCATGTATTCCAAAGTTTTAATTATTTTTTCCCTTAGAATCTCTATACCATCTTTTTCACTAATAATGTAGTTAACTCTTGATAAAATATCTACACCGTATTCTACCTGAGGATTTACCTGAGTTATTATCCCTATATCTTTTCCCTCTTTTAAATCCAAAAGATATCCCACTAAAGTATTCGTACCAATATCAAAAGCAACACCATAGGGTTTTTCAAATTCCCTCTCAACTAAGTCAATGATCTCATTATTTTCATAACATACAAACTTGCCTTTAAAGTCATTTCTTCTTAAAAATAGTGGGATCTTTCTCAATAGGTCTAATCTCTTTACAAAGATGTTCTTATTAAAGCTCAAAATTCTCTCCAAATCGGATCTCTGATCTTCAAGATTTGGTGGAGGTAGCGAAAAGGGTTCTAATTTAATAATAGGATCAAGGTTAATATTTCTTTTTAAGGTGAAATCAGAGAGTATCCTAAAAGATACATTCTCCTCTAAAAGTTCAATAGTTAAATCATCTTTTATAAATAACTGGCAAGCAAGCTCAACTCTATCAATATTTCCTCTTTTTATTTTTACTTTACATTTTCTACACCACCCCATTCCTCCACACAATGAATTAACAAAAATATTATTCTCCCTTAATACATCTAAAAGTCTTCTTCCCCTTTCAGCACTTATTACTATATTATCAGGAAGTATACGTATCTCAGGCACTCTCAACTCCCAAAAGTCTATTTACTAACTCTACTGCAGAGGTAGCATCAGGAGCATATCCGTCTGCACCTATCTCTTTTGCAAATTCTTCGGTAACAGGAGCACCCCCAACTATAACTTTAACCTTTTCTCTAACTCCTTCTTTTTCCATTACATCAAGAGTTACTTTCATCTGAGGCATAGTAACTGTCAGTAATGCAGACATACCAACAATATCCGGATTATGCTCTCTTATTGCTTCTACAAATTTATCTGGTGGTACATCTATTCCAAGATCTATAACTTGATATCCTGCTCCTTCAAACATTATAGCAACAAGATTCTTACCTATATCATGTAGATCTCCTTCTACTGTTCCAATCACTACTTTACCTTTTATTACTCCAGAAGACTTAGTAAGAAGCGGCTTCAAAATATCCATACCTACCTGCATTGCTCGTGCAGAGACTAATACTTCAGGTACAAAAATCTCATTCTTCTTAAATCGTTCCCCAATGACACTCATACCTGCAAGAAGTCCCTCATTTATGATTTTCTCTGGAGGAACCCCTTCTTTTAAGGCATCTTCTACTAATTCTTGAACTTTCTTCCGATTTCCAGCAATTACAGCTGATGCAACTTCCTGCATATCAACCACTTCAAACACCTCCCACGAAATCGTTTTTCTTTTGTTTAGGATATAACATAAAACCCAATACGTGTCAAATATAAAAGACCCTTTTATTTTCTTTTTGTTGTACTTTCTCTTATCACTAATTTGGTAGGTAGTTTTATATTTTGAATAGGTAAATCTGGATTTTTTAATCTTTCTATTAGAATCTCTGCTGCTTTAGCGCCCATCTCGTAAAAAGGCTGTGCTACAGTAGTAAGAGCTGGAATAGTAAGACTTGCAAGAGTATCATCAAAGCCAACTATAGATACATCTTCAGGAATTTTGATTCCCCTTTTAATAAGAATTTTCATAATCTGAATTGCCATAAAATCACTAAAAGCAAATATAGCAGTAGGAGGATCAGAGAGGGAAAAGAGTTCATCTATTGCAACTTCTTCCTCCACTTTTCCGTAAAAGATCTTTAAAAGCTTTTCATCAAAAGGAATTCCTGCATTAGCTAATGCCTTTTTATATCCCTCTATCCTTTCTTGCACAATGATACTTTCTGGATTTATAGTAATATGAGCTATCCTTTTGTGTCCTAACTCAATAAGATGAGTCACTGATTCATAGCTTCCTGCTATATTGTCCGCATATACCACATCATGTTCAGGAAGTCTTGGATGCTCTAAAATAACGAGAGGAACGTTTCTTTCCTTAGCAATCCTACTTATCTCCTCATTAGTCAAAGCTCCAACAATTATCCCATCCACCCTTCTTTCCAGCATAGTATTCATATATCTTAGTTCTCTCAATGATTTCCCATCAGTATTGCATAAAAACAAAGTATATCCATTGTGTCTTGCCACATCCTCTATACCTCTTGCCATATTAGGAAATACAGGATTGACAATATCTAAAACAAAAAAGGCTATAACTTCCGTTTTCTGTTTGGCAAGGCTTCTTGCGATAGCATTAGGCTTGTAGTCTAAAGCCTTAACTGCTTCAAGAACTCTTTTTCTTGTTTCTTCACTTATTTTAATATCAGGGGTATTATTAAGGACAAAAGACACTGTAGATCTTGAAACACCTGCAAGTTTTGCCACATCCCAACTGGTAGGAGACTTTTTCTTTTTGGGCAATTTTTCATTACCCCCTTTACTAACACCTGTTTTTAATCCTATTAAATGATATATTATCACATAAAAATCTTTAAAAAAACAATAGCATACCGTATAAATATCAATTGAAAAATAAATAGAGTAAAACTTTTAAGAAAACATCTCAGAATCTTTTCATCATTTTACTTGGAAGTTACAAGGGAGAATTAGCATCAAATTTTAACTTAAATTTCACATAGGTTCATAGGCATAGATCTTCAATCTATAGAATTTCTTACCATCAACTTTCTTAAAATTCTTATCAAAAAATTCTATCACCTTACCTTCGGGATCTTCTATATCATCATTAGCTAATATTAACCAAAATTTTTTTTCTTTCTTCAAGTCATTTAAAAGTTTATCCAGCTTGAATATATATACAAACTCAGTTTTGAGTTTTCCTTGGTTGTAATATTCAAAAGGTCTCCACATATAAGGAGCAAAAATAAGTACTTTTTCTTCATCACTAACGTTTTGGTGAAGATAAGCTACTGCTTCTCTCCATGGACGATTAAGAGAGGAAACATTTTTATAATAAAAGCCAAGAGCAAAAGAGTTCATTATCAACAATAATATTAATAAAATAACAGTTATAGGATAAAATTTAAATTTTTTAATTCCTCTCGCCACTATCATTAAATATCCTGGAACAAAGGGAGAGATGTAACGAGAACTAAAGAAACTTTTACCTAAGGAAAATATGATAATAGTAAAAATAGGAACAAATAAATAAATTAATATAAGCGATATACCTTTTTTATTCTCATATGGGGGAAGAAGACCTATTATAAAAAGAATTATTAAAAAGGCTCCTATATAATATAAAAGATTATATCGTAAGAATATACTTCTTGCCGCACCCAAGTTTACCTCCAAAAAGGAATTAGCTAAAACTTTTAAAGTGAGCCTTTGAGCTCCTTGATATACTTCTGGAGTTCGGTTCTTAACGATCACATAGATCCAAGGTGAAAAAGCTATTAAAATAATGAACTGAAAAATAATCCATTTTTTAAGAACCTTCCGATTTCTAAGATTAGTCAAAAGAACAAAAATATTTTCAGCAAGAATTAGGAAGGCAGTATACACATGAGTATACAGAGCAAGAATATTTACAATAGAAAGCTTAATTAAATTTTTATTATCTTTAATATCAGAAGATAAATAATAGAGTGAAAGAAGCATTAAAAAAGTAACCAAAGGATACATTCGCGCTTCTTGAGCATAATAGATATAAAATGGAGATAAACCAAAGAGTAAAGATGCAATCAGCCCTGTACCTTTATCAAAGCACTTAGAAGCAAGTTTATAAATCATATATACACATAAAATACCAAAAATTGCCGAAAAAGATCTTACTGCAATCTCCGAACTACCAAATATCTTCATCCAAAAATGCATCAATGAGAAATATAATGGTGGGTGAATCCCTGTAGATGCCCTGTTTGAGATAATATCCCTTATACTTCCTTGGGCAACCTGTACAGTAATTGCTTCATCCAACCATATACTTCTTACCCCTATACGTAAAAATCGAAGTATTCCAGAAATAGCCATTATTATATAGATTAGAAACTTACTTTCAAACACTTTCTTGTTCATTGCAATAATACCTAAAAGGGCAGGAAAGGCAGTATTAAACAAAAATATTAGAAAAGACGTATTAAAAGCTATATCTTTCAAAATCCCAAATTTGCCCAAAAGATAAATTGCAGCTCCCTCTCTTACCCCAAGCCCTGCTATAGTTATAGGAATAACATTGGTAAACATAACTACAGGGTAACCCAAAAAAGAGGCTTTAAACTTATCTACTCCAAAGCCCAAAATTAACAGATATGCTTCAACAATAACTAAAAAATAGGATATAAAACTGATAAACAAATTCTCAATAAAAGTTTTTTTAGGGACTACTCTCAACCCTTCTAAAATCTCTGGATGCTTATTTAAAAATGGAAGCTTAAGGAAAAAAGATAATAAATTAGGATTTAAAAGTATAAAAAGGGATCCTATTAAAATTGCTAAAAGCAAAATAGCAAGATATGGACCTAAAAAATACCAGATACCTGGAACAGCAAGGAGAAGTACACTCCACAGATCAAAAATTTTATCCCATATTGTCAATCCTAATGCAGAAACTCTTTTCTCTTTTCCCAAATTGCCTACCCGTGCCAGCTCTCCCACTCTTCCAGGAGTAACAATACCCACAGCCATACCCATAAAATACCCATCTACTGCATTACCAAATGGAACATTTTCTATCTTCCTTAGGAAAAGATGCCACTTAAATATTTTTAAAAAACTAAAAAGAAGTCCTACTATAAATCCAAAAGCCAAATATTTTAATCTTACAGAGCTTAAAGTCTCTATAAGGGTATTTAGAGGCAAATGCCTAAATATTATGTAAAATATCAGTACTGTTAAAAGAATCTTAGCAATTGCTAAAAGTAAATTTTTCTTTTCCTTCCCAATCATAGCTCCTAATCACCTTTATTTTTTTGTCATTAACTTTTACTTTATGACTATATTTAGAAAGATCACATTCCTGAAAATAACGAGAAGAAGGAATGAAAATATATGGATTCTCCATACCTAAATATAATACATCTATAAGATTAGGAGAATCAATCTCATCCTCTATCACGATTCCATCTTCTTTAAAAGAAATTTTTCTTATTATTTTTACATTGCTCTCCTTTTTATAAGATATTAGAAAATTCCTAAAAAGACTTTTTATAGCTTTACTAATTGAATTAAAATTACCAAAAAACATCTGAAAAATGCGAAGAAGGATATTTTTAAGTAAGGACATCTTTACAAAAGACATTGTAAGCCCTGAAGTCTCTATAAGAAAATCCCCATCTTTTTCTTGCCAAGAAATATTAGGATTTAACCATCCACTGGTATAAAACTTATCCTTTATTCCTAAAAGGCATCCACTATCGTTTAAAGAATAATCTGTATTTTTAAAATTCAATCTTAAAACTCCACCCTTTCTAAGATTTACTACAAAATAAAAATTTTTATTTGATAAAATAAATATACCGCTTTCAGAGAAATTTTTTCTAAAATCTTCTTCTCTTTCTATAAGCTCTATTTCCTTATAATATTTTGATGCTTGTATATAGGTATATCCTATATACGAAAGGTACCTATCATCTAAATTATATGGTCCAGTAGTCTTCCCCTTCTCTAAAGATTCTCTCAAAGAAAGACTGATAGCTTTAGCTTTTTCATTCCAAGAAGATGCATATTCAATGCCAGAAGGAATTATATATTTTGTATTTCGCGATCCATATTCTCCTCCAAAAGTACCATCGGGATGCACAAAATAATATAAGAAGTCTAATGCTTTATCTATTATTTCACTTGCTAAAGGAGCTTTTGACTTTTCGTGAAGCTTACAAAGATAATCTACTGCTAAAGACAAATATCCTATATCTGCACTCCCATATTCAGGAAACCATCCCTCTGAGCTTTGCATTTTAGAAAGTTTCTCAAGTCTTAAAAAGGCTACTTCTTCATACTTCTTATCTGAAGTCAATAAATATGTATTGTAAAGAGCAATTATAGCTCCCGTCTCCTGATTACAGGCAGTATAATCTACATTTTTTATAATAAAATCTGAAGCTTTCTCTATACAACATATGACCTTTTTGTAATTTTTAATCTTATCTCCCATAAGAAGAAGAGTTTCAGAGATAGCATAAGTTGAAAAGGCAGTTGCAACAAAGCTGTGCTCGTAAGGATACCATTCATCAAAAGATCCATCTTTTCTTTGAATATTACACCAAAATTTTACTGCACCATTAATCCAAAAAAGAACATTTTCATCATTAAAATAAGGATTATTTTTATCATCCAACATATAAAGAAGAGATAAGGTTAAAACTGCCTCTTGGAATCTGGCGCAAGGAAAATCACTCACATTATAATGCCAGTAATTTCTATCAAAACATCCAAAAGTTGGACTCACAGGATTCCTATCTAAAAGTCCCAGAAGCCTTGGAATCTCTTTCAAGATAAGCTTAAGATAAATATTACTCAAAACCTATCTCCTCTAATATAGAGTAATCCTTTTTTCTTCCATGAGTTATATTATTTAACATCTCACCTAAAAGTCCTATAGATAAAAACTGAACTCCTAAGATCATTAAAAGCACTCCTAAGGTAAGTAGTGGTCTACCTCCTATAAGAGCCCCTGAAACAAATTTATATATTGTCAATCCTAAATTTATAAGGAAACCTAACGTAAAGAAGACAATACCTGTACCACCAAAAAAATGCATGGGTCTTCTCAAAAATCTTGTCAAGAAAACTACTGTAATTAAATCTAAAAACCCCTTAAGTATTCTTTCAAAGCCATATTTAGATTTGCCATAAACCCTTGGATGATGCTCTACTTCTATCTCCCCAATTCTAAAACCTTTACTATTTACTAAAGCTGGAATATAACGGTAGAGTTCACCATAGATATCAATATTCTCTATGACTTCTTTTCTATAAGCCTTGAACCCACAATTAAAATCATGAATTTTTACTCCAGTAAGAAGAGATGTAATCTTATTAAAAATCTTTGATGGAAGCCTTTTGCTCAATGGATCTCTCCTATTTTTCTTCCATCCCGATACCATATCATAACCTTCTTCTATTTTTTCAAGAAATTCAGGGATCTCCTTCGGATCGTCTTGTAAATCTGCATCCATAGTTATAATTATTTCCCCATTTGCTTTTTCAAATCCTGCAGATAGTGCAGAGGCTTTTCCAAAGTTTCTTCTAAATTTTATTATTTTTACCCTCTTATCTAATACACTCAAATTTCTCATTATTTCAAAGGAATTATCAGTACTTCCATCATCAATAAATATAATTTCAAAGGATAGAGAAAGCCTCTCAGAAACATCCTTAATCTTAGAGTATAATTCTTGAAGGGTACCTTCCTCATTTTTTACAGGTATAATATAAGAAACTCTTATATTCTCCATAATAGTATACAATTTATCACAAAAATTTAAACGAGGTCAAATTTTTATGTATAATTTATTTGAGTTCCAATAAAAAGGAGGTCTTCATGGAAAAAGTAGGTATAGTGGGAACGGGATATATTGGACTTGTAACAGCTTTGGGTCTTGCAGATCTTGGAAACAGAGTTATCTGTATGGATATAGATGAGGAAAAAATACAAGAGCTACAAAGAGGAGTCCCTCCCATAAAAGAGGAAAGGATTGACGAGCTATTAGAGAGAAACCTGAAGGAGAAAAAGCTTTCTTTTACTACAGAAATAGAAGATTTAGTATCTTTTTCAGATCTTATTTTTATATGTGTAAATACTCCTTCCAAAGATGATGGAAGCGTAGATCTTTCACAAGTAATTTCAGCCTTTCAGGATTTAGGAAAAATCATAAAAACTAAGAAAATAATTGGTATCAAAAGCACAATCCCTATTGGTACTTTAGAAAAAATCCGTGAGATACTTGAAAAAGAAGGGAAAAAAGAAGGTTACGAGTACGAATTAGCAATAGTTCCAGAATTTTTGAGAGAAGGAAAAGCAGTCTATGATTTTTTTCACCCATCAAGGATTGTTATTGGAACTTACAATAAAGAAGTAGCAGAGAGAATTAAAAACTTATTTTCTCCTCTAAATACTCCTACTATTATTACAGACCCCAATACTGCTATATTAATAAAATATACATCTAACGCTTTTTTAGCCATGCGAATTTCCTTTATAAATGAGATTGCTAACATCTGTGAAAAATTAGGGGTTGATGTTTTAGATGTTATTGAAGGAATAAAATATGACCCAAGGATTGGAAAAGATTACCTACAACCTGGAATAGGCTTTGGAGGACCATGCTTAGGAAAAGATCTTATGGGGCTTATAAAGATGTCAGAGAAATATGGTTACCAACCAAATTTGTTAAAATCTATTTTAGAAAAGAACGAGCATCAGGTAAGGCAGATTGTATATAAGGTAAAAGAATACTTAGGTGACTTTCTTGAAGGACACACTATAGGTATATGGGGACTTACTTTTAAGCCCAATACTAATGATGTAAGAAACTCATTAGCTGTTAAAATAATAAAGGTGCTATTAAATGATGGGGCAAACATAAAAGCTTATGATCCTATGGGAATGGAAGAGGCTAAAAAAGAAATTAGTAATATAAAATATTGTCAAGATATATACGAAGCAGCAGAAAATTCGGATTGTATCTTAATTCTTACCACATGGGAGGAATTTAAAAAGGTAGATTTTGAGAAGTTAAAGAGATATCTAAAGAAACCTATAATAATAGACGGGGTAAATCTATTAGATCCTACACAGGTAAGATCATATGGATTTTTATATAAAGGTGTAGGAAGAAAGGGAGAAGAGATATGAATGACAGAATAAATATGAGACTTAGAAAACATTCTTTTACTATGGAAATGGTATCAGATTTTTTAATACCAGATATAGAAAGGCTTGCAAAAATTATCATTGAAAAATATAGAGAAGGTAAAAAGCTTATCTTAATGGGAAATGGTGGAAGTGCTGCTGATGCACAACATATTACCTCTGAACTTGTGGGAAAATTTTTAAAAGAAAGGAATCCTCTTCCTGCTATATCTCTTACTACTAATACCTCCAACTTAACTTCCATATCTAATGACTACACTTTTGATCATGTATTTGAAAGACAACTCTATGCACTAATGAATGAAGGGGATATTGTTATAGGAATAAGCACCTCAGGAAATTCACCTAATATTATTAATGCACTAAAAAAGGCGAAAGAACTCTCAGGTTTTACTGTAGCTCTTACAGGAAGAGATGGTGGGGAGATAGTAAAATATGCAGACCTATCTATAATTGTACCTTTTCATCATACTCCCCATATCCAAGAGGCTCATATTACCATAGGGCATATCCTTTGTGATCTCATTGAAGAAGAATTATTCCCATCTCAAAAGAGAGCCTGCTTCTTAGACAGAGATGGAACTATAAATGAAGATAAAGGATATGTATATAAAATTGAAGACTTAGTTCTTCTTCCTAATGTTATTGAAGGCCTCAAAATGCTACAGAAAAAATTTCTTCTCATAGTTGCTACTAATCAATCTGGAGTTGAACGAGGTTATTATACAAAAGAAGATGTGGAAAAATTTCACAGATACCTTTACTATATTCTTTCAAAGGAAGGAGTATTTATAGAAGACTTCTATTATTGTCCAAATTTAGAAGGAGATTGTAGAAAACCAAATCCTGGAATGCTTATTCAAGCAGCAAAAGAATGGAATATATCGCTTAAAAATTCTTACACCATTGGAGATAAAATTAGTGATATAGAAGCTGGAAAAAATGCAGGATGTAAAACAATTCTTATAGGTAAAGAAGATCCTCTGGCAGATTATTCTGCAAAAAATATATTGGAGGCTGCAAGATGGATATTAGAGAGAGACTAATAGATATTATAAACTCTTGGCAAAGAAAAAGATTAGCTATTTTGGGAGATGTAATGTTAGATGAATACATTATAGGAAATGTAGAAAGAATCTCTCCAGAAGCTCCTGTTCCTATTGTGGAGATGAAAGAAGAGAGATATACCTTAGGTGGTGCTGCTAATGTGGCAAATAATATAAAAACTCTTGGAGGAGAGCCTTTTCTCTTTGGAGTGATTGGAGAAGATAGAGAAGGAGAAAAAATATTAGAGATATTAAAAGAAAAAGATATTCATTCAACACTAATAAAGGATAAAAAAAGACCTACCACTCTTAAAACAAGAATTTTAGCATTAGGGCAACAAATTGTAAGAATAGATAAAGAACAAAGGGATTTTATATCCTCAGAAATTGAGGAATTTTTATTTAAACAGATTAGGGAGAATGTAGATGATACAGATTTATTTATTTTATCTGATTATGCAAAAGGAGTTTTAACACCATCTCTCACTCAAAATATTATAAATCTTGCAAAGAAAAGTGGGAAAGAGATCATTGTAGATCCAAAAGGACAAGACTACTCAAAATATAGAGGAGCCTCTTTTATTACTCCAAACGAAAAAGAAGCAAAAACTGCTACTAATATAAATGAAAACTTTGAGATCTATTCTTGTGGGGAGAAATTATTAAAGATTATAGAAGGGAAAGGAGTACTTATTACTCGGGGAGAGAAAGGTATGTTTCTTTATCAACCAGACCTTCGCATCTTTATTCCTGCCCTTCGTACCCAAGTAAGAGATATAACTGGAGCTGGAGATACGGTAGTTTCTGCCTTTTCTTTAGCTCTAATTTCAGGAGCCAACCCTTTAGAAGCTGCTTTAATAGCTAACTTTGCTGCAGGCTGTGTGGTAAGAAAGCTTGGAAGTAGCACTTTAACAGTCTCAGAACTTATCTCCATATTACCAGAAAAAATTGAGCTGAGAGATGAAAATGTATACTTTTGAGAGAAAGATAAAAGACATAAAAGAATTGAAATTAACAATCAAAAAACTTAAGGAAGAGAACAAAACCACTGTTTTTACTAATGGATGTTTTGAAATATTGCATCCAGGACATATCAAATTATTAGAAGAAGCAAAAAAGTTGGGAGATGTCCTAATTGTTGGCATAAACAGTGATTCATCAGTAAAAAGAATTAAGGGGGAAGAAAAACTGATCTTTGATGAAGAAGCAAGATTAAAGCTAATCTCTGCTTTAGAAGTGGTAGATTATACGACTCTTTTTGAAGAAGACACCCCTGAAAATATAATAAGGGAACTAAAACCAGATATCCATGTGAAAGGAGGAGATTATAAAAAAGAAGATCTGCCAGAAAGTAAAATCGTAGAAAGCTACGGCGGAAAAGTAATAATACTTCCGCTTCTCTCCGGATTCTCTACCACAGAAATAATAAACAAAATATTAAGCATCTATAAAAAGAAGTAATTTTTCCCAAACTATATTAGAAGATATATTCATACAATCTAAAGTATCACACACCTTTTTCCTATGCTCCCAAAGACAAGGTTCACAAGAAAGATCAACTTTAGCTACCTGATATAAAGGATCTTCAGGAATAATCTCCTTAGGATTTGTAGGACCAAAAATAGCTACTATTGGCTTTTTCAAAGCAACTCCAAGATGCAAAGGAGCAGAATCTAAACATACCATAACTTTACTAAAATATATCCATCCCATAAAATCTTCAAGACTCTTAGGAGAGAAAAAGATACTATCTTCAGTAAGTTTTCTTAATTCTTCTATACTTTCTTCTTCGTCAGGTCCACAGACTATTATATAAGGGATTTCATGCTCTTCTATCCTATCTATAAGTTCCTTCCATTTATCTGGAGCCCATCTCCTATCAATTCCTCTTTTTATACTCATTTTGCTTATTCCAGGATGCAAAAGTATATACTCAAAGGGTTTCAAGCTTAAGTTCAAAATATCTTTTTCCACCTTCTCTTTAATCTCTTCAGGTAAATTTATCTCTGGAAGAGAAAAAGGAATACTATTATCTAAAGCTTCCACAAGTCTAAAATGGACTTTTGCTATATACTCGTCCCTTTTAGAAGAGGCTTTATGGGTGTATAAAAAATTAAAAGGATTTTCTCTATACCCAACTCTAATAGGTGCACCTACCAAATACATAAATATAGCAATAAAAGGTGACTTACCTGTAGAAATAGAAAGATCATAATGTTCCCTACTAAGTTTTGCTATAAGATATAAAGTACCACCCAAAGAACGTTTATCCTTTGGATTAAACTCTTCCACATCTATCTTTAAAAGGTCATAGATACCTCTTCCTCTTTTCTCTGTTACAACTTTTATCTGAGAAGGTTTAAATCTCTCACCAGTAGCCTTTATAACAGGTAAAAATAAGATCTGATCTCCTAAGCCTCCAAGATTAAAAAATAACACCTTTTCAATCTTTCCCTTATCCTCAAAAAGATTTAAAAGTAGCCCTACAGAAAACCAGAAAATAATTTGAGGATAAGGTCTATACCATATGGTATCCACAAAGCCATGGAATAAAGGCGCACTTACCGAAGCAATAGCAGAAATTCCTAAAATTTTATCTGTTACATTCCACGAGGAAAACTTCCTTAAAAAATTTCTATAAAGATAATACATCATTACAAGAAAGGCGATAAGTGCAAATATTCCTCCCTCTATTCCTAACTCTAAGAATAGGTTATAAGAAGCAAGAGCAGTATATTTAGGCTCCATATAAAAGGCATATACCCTTCTAAATACATCATTTCCAAGCCCTATACCTGTCCAGAAAAAATCTTTAAAGATCTCAAAAGATTTCTGCCATATTACTACTCTTGTAGCATTAGAAGAATGTCCCCATAAAGTGAAGACTGAGAAGACTCTCCTCTGAAGATAAGGAGAGTTTAGAAAAATCCCAATCCCCAGAAGCAAAAATATACCACCCAAAATAAGCATCAATCTTTTTTGTTTTTTATTTCCTAATTGCCATAAAACCTGCCCAAAGAAAAACACGTAAATTAGCATTGATACAAGAAAACCAAAATAAGCGCCACGAGAATAACTCCAGATTATAGAAAGAAAAGAAAGGATTGAGGCTATCAATGGAATACTCTTACTCCTAAAGAGAAAAAGGGAAGAGAGTACAAAAGGAAAAACACCAATAAGGTAACCTCCAAGAAGATTAGGATTAAGTAAAGTCCCGTAGACACGAGCAACTCCTGCTTCTGCAAACTCTGGATCTTCCCATCCCGCAAGAGGAGGAACCTTTATTATCCATTGATAAAGACAGTACATTGAAAGAATAAGAGTAGAAAGAAGAATAGCATACACTGCTCTTTTTCTTTTTTCTTTATCTTTAAAAGTATCTTTTAAAATAAGAAACATTACAAAATAAACACCAAACTTTAAATAACCTGTCAATGCAGAACTGAAATAAGGAGAAAAAAATGTAGCAATAAGGTTTATAAGCATAAAAATTATATAAAGTATTGTAAAATTATCTAAATTTTCAAAAAATCTCTTATCTTTGGAAAGAAATGTGTCTACAGCCCACAAAATAGCAGCAACCAAGATACCAATAGCTATCTTACCTGAGGAAAGAAAAGGAAGCAAAAATAAAAATATATATAAATAATACTCTAAAATAAAGGAGAAAAAAGGGAACAAAAAAGAAGAAGTTATAATAGGTTCAAACTTTTTTTTAATTCCTATCTCTATTTTATTCAGGACTTTAAAAGTAAAGCTTTCTTTCCAAATATCGACTAAGCTGTTCATAACTAATATTTTATAGCTGAGACAACACCATTAGTATCCATCTTAAAACTTTCAATATTTATACCCATTCCTACCTTTATTTTCACTCCCAAAACCACACTATCCTCAGTTACATATCCCTTTGAAGTAAAGGTAATAAGCATATCCACATTAAAAGGATTATTTATATCATCTACAGTTATATACGTGCCATTAAAATTAGGAATGATACTTTTCTTCTTATAAATTTTCACATCTTTAATAGTAACCCAAGCAAAAGGCTGATTTTTAATTCTAATAAAAGCCTTCTCACCTGGCTTTAATACATCATGATCGTTTAATGGAAGATTTCTCACTATAATATCTACTTCTACCTCTTTTTCTTCTCCTTGAACATTTGCGAGAGGAGTTTTACCTTCTCTAACCAAAAAGAACCCCCCAATAGCTAAGAGAATTACAATGACAACAAAAAGATCAAATATATTTATCTTTTTCATAAAGCATTACCTCACTTCTTAGTAATTACAACCTTTTAGATTATATCATAAGATTTTTCAAATATTCCTCTTTTAAAAATCTTTAACAAGTGCTATAATTTATTAACACGAGTTACTAACACAAGTTAATAAAGGGAGGTGAAAATAGAGGGAAAAATATATCTTTTTCTTTTTTCTTTTCCTTTCTTCTTACAAAAGTTTTTAAAAAGGGGGACTTAGAAAAATGAAAAAAAGATTAGTTTTAATTGTTTTGTTATCCTTTATTATTTTTTCTATAACTCCAGCAGCAGTTCCTGGAAAGATTACTATATGGGCCTCTGAAGCTCAGGTACAACAATTAAAAGACTTCGTAAAAGGATTTACAGCAAAATATGGAATTCAAGTAGAAGTAAACGAAGTAAGCTTCAGTGATATCAAACCAAAGTTCATAACTTCTGCTCCTACTGGCGAGGGACCAGATATCATTGTAGGAGCTCATGATTGGATAGGAGAATTAGTAGCAAATGGTTTGCTACTACCTATAGACTTCTTGCCCAATAATGTTCTTAGCCAGTTCACTCCTGTAACTCTTCAAGCCATGTCCTACAAAGGAAAATTATATGGAATTCCTTACTCTCAGGAAGCTGTAGCTCTTATCTACAATAAAAACTTAGTACCTACTCCTCCTACCACCTATGAATCATTAGTAAGAGTTGCTAAAAAGCTTACTAAAGGTGGAACTTACGGATTCCTATATGATTATAATAACTTTTACTACAGCTTTGCCTTTTTCTCAGCTCTTGGAGGATACGTTTTTAAAGAGACGCCTCAAGGCTTGGATCCTTTAGATATAGGACTTGCAAACGAAGGGTCCATAAAAGGAGCACAGAAATTAGTAGATTTATTTAAAGAAGGAATATTAAAACAAGGGATTGATTACCAGACTACCACAAGTTTATTCTCTGAAGGGAAATTAGGTATGATGATCACTGGTCCATGGGAGATAGATAATATAAAAAGAGCCAAAATAAATTATGGGGTTGCTAAACTTCCTAAAATAGATGGAAAACCTATGAGACCTTTTGTAGGTGTACAAGGATTTATGCTCAATTCAAGATCACCTAATATTGCTATATTAAAGACTTTCGCTTTAGAAGCTTTGGCTACCAAAGAAATTGAGTTAAAGTTATTTGAAAAGGATCCAAGAATCTTAGCAAGAAAAGATGCATATAAAGTAGTTTCCTCCAATCCAGATATTAAGACCTTCGGAGCAAGTGCTGCTGATGGTATTCCTATGCCAAATATTCCTGAGATGGGTCCAGTATGGAGTTCTATGGGAGATGCCTTAACCTTAATTACTTCTGGGAAAAAGACTCCTGACATAGCTCTAAAAGAAGCAGTTGCCCAAATCAAAGATGCTATACAAAAAGCAAGAAAGTAACAATAGCTAAGAGGGGGGAGATAATATTATCTCCCCCTCCATATTGAGGAGGAGGATTTAAAAATGAATTTGACAAAAAATATGTTCCTTTACCTCTATGCAGGAATCATAGGAGTAATTGGAATATTTTTTAGTTATATTTTAGGAAATATTGCAGGGGATATTTGGGGACTGTTATTCTTCCTTGTTTCATTTTTGTTTGTAGTTTTTATTATCCATCCTAAAACTTATCCATGGAGGTACATTGTCCCTGCTTTTACTCTTATGCTAATTTTTATGATCTATCCTATCGTTTACACTATCCAGATAGCTTATACTAATTATGGAACAGGACATATACTCACTAAAGAACAAGTGATAGAGCAATTGGAAAAAGAAACTTTTCTTCCTGAGAATCCCAAAAACTACTCTTATGCAGTATACGAAGATGATAAAGGAAATATAAAGCTACTTTTCAAGGACGAAGAAGGGAATATATATGACATAGTAAATAAAAAGATGACTGTTGTAGAAAAAGGAGAATTCCCTTTAGAGTTTGAACACTACAAAATATTACCTCAAGAGAAAAAATTCACTAAAATTGGTAATTTTCAAAATCTCAAAATACCTTTAGAGGAGGATATCTTTCTTCAGCTTAGTGATATAAATCATTTTGCTACTTTTAGACAAAGATATAAATATATTCCCCAAGAAGATGCAATATATGACTTCCTTAATAATGAAAAATTAATATCCCAAAAAGGATTTTTCGTAAGGCCAAACGGAGAAGAGGTAATCCCAGGATTTGTAGAATATGTGGGATGGGAAAATTTCTTGAGACTTTTTAAAGACGAAAGAGTCTCAAAATCATTTCTTAGAGTCTTTTCATGGACCTTTATATGGGCAGCAGTAACTACCCTCTTAAACTTCGCCGTAGGTCTTTTATTAGCTCTTTTAATGAATGATAAAAATTTAAAGTTCAAAGGTATATATAGGACCCTTCTTATAATACCATGGGCGATTCCTGCGTTTATTTCCCTTTTAGTATGGGTGGGTCTTTTAAACACTGAAGTAGGCGTAGTCAACAGAATTTTATCCTCTATAATTGGTGTTAAAATACCATGGTTTTTAGATACCACATGGGCAAGAGTTGCTCTCTTTTTAGTAAATTTGTGGCTTGGATATCCTTATGCTATGACTGTTTGCTTAGGTGCTCTACAGAGTATACCTGAAGAATTATATGAGGCTGCAAAGGTAGATGGAGCATCTAACTTTCATCAATTTAAAAGCATTACCTTGCCTCTTCTACTCACAGCTATAGGTCCTCTTATAGTAGGTACTTTTTCTTTTAACTTTAACAACTTTAATGTAATATACCTCCTTACAGGTGGAAAACCTCCCATGTCAGATATATCTACAGTGGCAGGTACTACAGATATTCTTATTTCATATACTTACAAGCTTGCTTTTGAAGGTGGAAGAGGACAAGATTATGGACTGGCAGCCACAATTTCAATTATTGTTTTTATAATTATAGCTGCATTAAGCATATTTAACTTCTGGATATCTGGTACATTTGAACGTGAGGTGAAATACGAATGAAGAGAAATACCTTTTTAAAACAGCTTCCTAAACACATTATTATCTGGATCTTTTTATTATTTACTTTCTTTCCTGTAGTATGGACTATCTCAGCTTCTTTTAGAGCAGGCGGAGGTCTTGTAGGACAAAAATTAATACCAGATAATCCTACCCTTAGTCATTACGAAAGATTAGGAGAAATTGGTTTCCTTACATGGATTAAGAATTCCCTTGGAGTCTCTATAAGTACTGCTATCCTTACAGTTTTCTTTATCTCATTAGCAGCATATGCTTTCTCAAGATTCAATTTCTGGGGCAAAAAGTATTCTCTCATAACTCTCTTTATATTACAGATGTTTCCTGCAATCATGGGAATGGTAGCAATATATCTTCTTCTATATCACATAGGAAGATATGTACCTTTTTTAGGTCTAAATACCCTTTCAGGTCTTGTGATGGTATATCTTGGAGGTGGAGTTCCATACAACATATGGCTAATGAAAGGATTCTTAGATAGCATTCCTGATTCTTTAGAAGAATCTGCTCTAATTGATGGCGCTACTAGATTTCAAGCATACTACAAAATCATCCTTCCTCTTTCTACACCTATCTTAGCTGTAGTTGCTATTACCACTTTTATAAGTACATACTCAGAGTTTCTCTTAGCAAGTATAGTTTTAAAAGATCCAGCAAAATATACTTTTGCAGTAGGATTAAGAAACTTTGTAGCAGGGATGTACGATGTAAGATGGGGTGATTTTGCTGCAGCCTCTATTTTAGGTGCATTACCTATAGTAATTCTATTCTTAGCACTTCAAAATCTTATAGTATCTGGTCTTACACGTGGCGCAGTAAAAGAGTAAGGTAGAGATACCTCTACCTTACTCCCCTTAATAACAATATAATTAAATTCTATTTACTTAATCTCAAAAAAATCTTATAATCCTTTTAAGAATATTATATTTGTAAAAATAAATCAGTTTTAAAGTCAGGGAGAGGGAGGTTAAAAGAATGAAAAAAATATTCCTTCTTATATTTTTACTATCTATAGTTAGTCTTTCTTTTGCTGAAACAGTCCCATTAATCATTGATGGAAAGGAGGTAAAGGGAGAAAATATTGATGGAGTTATAGTCTATATAGCCTCAGTAGTGAATGTAATAGAACTTCCCCTGGTTTCTGGAAATATTGGATCTGCATCTGGAAGTATTAAACCTGAGGAAAGTTTTTGGAAATTTGAAATATTCATTTATAACAAAACAGATAAAGAAATTTTAATAACCCAAAACAACTTACAACTCATTGATGAAGATTGGAAAAAGTATTTCCCAGATATATCAGCCTCTATTTACTATGCAATAAATGGAGAGGAGGTATTTTTTAGAAAATACTTAAAACCAGGAGAGCTCGCTGGTGGTATTTTAGTATATGATGTTAGTAAATCCTCAAAACCATATCGTTTAAATATCTTAGACATTCCTACACAAGGAAAGAGTTATCACATTACCATCAAAATTTAACGTTATATAATTATCAATCTTATTTTTTAGAGTTAAAAGTATTCTTCCGATTTCTTTATAAGGAAGCAACTTTTTAAACATATTCTCAGAAACTAAAAAATTAAATCCATCAAAAAAATGTGTGCTTTCTAATAGCATCAAAACTTTTTCTTCTTCTTGTACATAGATTTTACCATAAGCATACTTCAAAGCAAGTTCTAAATCCTTAATTTCAACTTTACAATAAGGGCACCAAAATCTATTATTCTCAAAAATAGCTGTACTAAGCTCTTTTTTGCAAAAAGGACATAGTATTTTATTCTCTTCAGTCATTAGAGAAATAAAAGAAGCTGTTTCTTTTTTCTTCTTTGTTCCAAAAGATCTTCTTATAAACCAGAGATCTTTATGTGCTTTTGTCTTTAAAAATTGCACTACTTCTGAATTTGAAAGATTTCCTTTCATTACCTTTTCATTTATTCCATATGTTTTTGAAATATTTTCTAATATTTTCTCTCTGATACCTTTTGCTATAAGAGAAGCAAGTTTCACTTCCAGAAATTTCTCTTCAGAATTAGGAACTATCTCCTCTTCTACTCCTTTTTCTTTTAAGTTATCTAAAAACCTTTGAAATCCTTTTCCAATTCTGTAATCATCAACTACAATTCTTATATCTTCCAAAGGAAAATCTCTTATAAATTCCTTTACTAATTTTTCATAAGAAAGATCCATTAGCTCATTTATATTAAACCTATCTATCTCTCTCGGCTGAATTAAATCAAAAAGGTATTTAAAATCTTCTCCTTGCATGCTTTCTAAATAGGTAAGAATTTTCTCCCAATAAGAGTGAGTGTGCGCCTTTTTGGTATCTGGAGTTCTTATCTCTGCATTAATCTCATTAAGCTTTTCTTTTGAGATCAAGACACCTACCAATACCATAGGCCCTATAATTTCACCCTTCCCTGTTTCATCAAATCCCAATAAATATTTCTTTTTAGTCTCTCTAAGCTTATCTCTTAAAATAGAATCAATCCTATTCCAGATATCACTAATCTCTTCTGAATGAGTACTATAAAGCTTTCCAGAAGTATAATAGGTAAATGTGCTTCCTTTAAGCTTTATTCTCCAAACTTCATATGGGTTAGTTGGATTCTCCTCTTTTCCTCCCCATTTGAGGAGCTCATCTTTAATAAATTGAGCCTTTTTATTTTCTATATTCCAACTTCTTCCGTACACTAATCCTCATCTATTCTAACAATTCTCTTAATATATGGATCTGTAAAGATATCATACTCGTCAGTATTCTTTGTAGAAAATTCTGATACAATTGCTCCTTCATCTCCTGCTTGAAACCAATGAGGAGTATTAGGATATAGAGTATACTGCTCTCCAGGATTTAGCTCTATCTCATGCCAAACTGTAAGATATTCCTTTTTATCCTCTGGTATAAAGGCTTTAGGATTTTTAGTAGGCTCTCCTGGAACATATAAATAAACTTTACCCCACCTACATCTAAAAGTTTCCTCCTTACCAGGATTATCTCCTATAGAAGGATGTCTATGTTCAGGACATGTTTGCCTTGGAAAAAGTACCAGCTCTTTTGCACATACCCTTTCAGTACTCACATAAGTAAGTATTTGTAATCCAAATTTTTCTAACATTCCAAGTCCAAAATCTGTAACCTCAATTTTATTTTTTTCCTCTTCAGTAATTACAATATGTGCTCTCTCCAAAAATTCTAATGTTCTCTTTTTTGCCTTTTCATATTCACTTCTTTTCATCCCTGTCACCCCCTTTTAAAATCTTAATACTCCCTTACTTACCCTCAAAAATCATTTTTTCTTGTGAAGACTTTCGTATAGAGATATAAATTCCTTAGATAATTCTGAAGAAATATTTTCAAGCCCATATCTTACGCGAATGTATATATCTCTCATTCTTTTTGTAGCATTAGAATCAAAAATATAAAGGGTTTTATTGTAAATATCAAATGTAGTATCAGAAGGATTTATCTCCACACCTTTTTCTCTACTTTCTAAAAGATATTTTCTATAGTATTCCCTTATTACTCCTAAATTACTCCCTCTAAAGAGTGAAAAAAGCTTTTGAATAGGATTAATAGAAGGTAAAATAAATTCTTTTTCCTCTATATAATTTTCCTCTCTCTTAGCACTATTTCGTACACGTCTTAAAATCCAAAATATTATAAATATAACTCCTCCGATTACCAAGATATAGTACGAGATACGGAGTACATTATCAAGAAAATCCGATTGGATGTTCGGTCTTTCTCTTAGAAGCCTCGTAATATCTTTTAATATAGGACTTAATTTTACCTCTCTACCCATTGTTCTACTTAGTACATCACTACTCGCAAGGAACGAAAGAATGTAATAAGCTATCTTACCCCCAATATAAGCTACAATTATAAAAACCACAGAGATTAGCGATGTAAACCCCCAAAATAGAAGAGAAAATAAAAAATTAAAAGCGTAAAAAAGTTTATCCCTTATGAAAGGTACACTTAGAGAAAATGAGAGAATTATAAAAAGAAAAGCATATCTTATATTAATAGATATTATTTTTTTATCTTCTGGTTTATATTCCAAAGATCTCAATATCCTTAGTAAAAAAACAGTTGTCACAAAATAGAGAAGAAGAGCAGGGATAACTAAATTTTCAATAGTATTAAACTTACTGGTACTTATAAATCTCATTAAAAAAGAAATAACAAAAGTAAGTAATCCTAAGGAAGAAGTTCTTTTAAAATAATCCACAGCAAATCCATAATTTATATTTGTCTCAGTATTCACCACATATATAGTATATAAGGAGATTATTATCAGAAAGACTTTTTCGGTCGCACCAAAAGGTGGGAACAATAAACTTATAAAAAGAGTGTGTGAAAGATAAAAAAGAACTTTATTCTTATTTTTAAAATAAAGATTAAAAAAGGCTAAACCCAAAATGATGAAAAGTATCACCACAGGTAGTTTAAGATTATACAATATGATGAAAACAATAGATACAAGAGAAAAAGCAAAAGAAATTTTTGAAATAAGGTCAAGAAATAAGAGCGCCATTTTTATTTTCCCTCATATAATATTTAATAATTTCTTCAGAGATATTTTCTAAATTTTTTGAATCAAAAGATACCAGTATAACTTTACAAAGTTCGCTATTTACAGCATTAATAAATGGTAGATATTCTTCTAATATATATGGAGTAATAATAACAAAAGTAGAGATAAGAAGATTTTGAGCTCCTAAAAATTTCTTTATAACCTCTTCAAAAGGAAAATTTACATTATAAGAAATCCTACCCAAATATTCTAAGAAAGTATAAAGATGACTTTCATCAAAAGCAGGATAGAGAATATTTTCTTCTCTTGGTAAACCATAGATTAAAGAATTTGTAAGAAAGCCAAAAGGAATTTTTTTATAATAAAAGCTCTCTCCAATACTTCTGGTTACTGAAATACATTTTTCTATTGCTTCTCCATCCATTTTCATCCAATAAGGTTTAGCACATTCTACATTTAACATAATCATCGCATTATTTTCGTATGTAAAATCAAAATTTTTTACTAAAAGCTCTCCATGTTTCAAAGAAAGGGGCCAATGAATATTTTTGGCTGGTTCTCTTCCTGTGTACTCTCTAACTCCTATAATCATTGTAGGATCTTCTATAATCCATCTTCTTACAGAGATGTCTCCACTATAGCTTCCGTAAGGAATAATATCTTTTTCCAAATCTGCCCTTTTAGGCAAGACTACAATATCTTGGATATAGTTTAAAGCTTTAGTTTTTACATTTAAACCTAAGAAATCTCCTCCACGGATCTCTATATTTCCAAAAATATATCTTCCCCTCTTATTACAAGTAGCCAAATACTTTCTCTTAATTCTCTGGTAAGGAAGCAAGAAAAAAGTTATAGTGTGATATAAAAAATCTTTTGTCTTTACTCTATCTACTTTAAACTTATACTCAAAAATAGATGGAAGCTCTTCTATAACCTGAAGAAAAGTAACAGGAAGAATTTTTCGGTTTTCCACCACAATTTCAATAAATACATCTTCTCCTATCTCTAACACTTTTTTTGAAAAGTTTCTATAAAAGTAAACATTATTTAGCACATACTTCTTTGAAAGCTCATTAACAATTACCCCAATTAATAGGATAAAAAATAAAAAGTAAATCAAATTATATTTCCTCCACAGGGGCTTTGATACCTTCTAAAAGACCCTCTACAAAAGCATAAATATCTTTACTCTTTAATGAACTTACTGTAATTATTCTATGATTAAGAATATAAGGTGCAAGCTTCTTTATATCATCAGGAATTATATAATCTCTTCCATTAAATAATGCATAAACTTGACTTGCTTTAAACAAAGCAATACTACCCCTCGGACTTACTCCAAGTAGTACAGATTCTGAATTTCTTGTGGCTTCCACTATATCTAAAAGGTAAGCCATAACTTCCTTAGATATTCTAACCTCGCTATAGTGTTCTCTTACATAATCTATCTCTTCTTTATCCACTACAGTTTCTATTCCTTCTAAAAGATCCATTTTTTTGTTTCTATTTATAACCTCAACCTCTTCTTCTCGTTTAGGATAGCCTATCTTTATCCTCATAAAAAATCTGTCAAGTTCTGCTTCAGGAAGAGGGAAAGTACCATAAGTTTCCACTGGGTTTTGAGTAGCAAGAACCATAAAAGGTTCGGGAAGCTTTCTAGTAACACCATCCGCTGTAATTTGTCTTTCTTCCATAGCTTCTAATAGACTGGATTGAGTCCTTGGAGTTGCCCTATTTATTTCATCAGCTAATATTATATTCGCAAAAAGAGGACCAGGTCTAAATTCAAATTCACCTATTTTTTGATTATAAAAATTTATACCAGTAAGATCCGATGGGAGAAGATCGGGAGTAAACTGAATTCTTTTAAAGTTACCTCCAATGGTTTTTGCAAAAGCTTTGACCATCAAAGTCTTTCCAAGACCTGGAACATCTTCAATAAGTATATGTCCTCCACAGATAAAAGCTATAGTAATAAGCTCTATAATGTCCTCTTTCCCAACAATCACCTTAGAAACGTTTTCTACTATTTTACTTTTAAAATCACCATAAGTATCTATATCTATCATTCATCTTCCTCCAAAAAAAAGTTTTCTTAAAATATTTTACCACTTAGAAAAGAAATATAACTATCACTTTCTTACTAATGAAACGATAGTCTCCACATGAAAAGTCTGAGGGAACATATCTACAGGCTGTATTTCCATTATCTCATATCCAGAATTCACAAGTATATTTATATCTCTCGCTAAAGTAGCAGGGTAACAAGATATATAAATTATTTGTTTTATTTTATTTTCAATGATAGCATCAAGAAGGATTTTATCACATCCCTTCCTTGGAGGGTCCACAACTATTATATCTGGGATTTTTCCCTCAGAGATTAATCTTGGGATTGCCTCTTCAGATCTATCCCATATAAATTCTACATTTTCCACGTTATTCTTCTTAGCATTCTTCCATGCATCATCTACAGCAGACCTTTCTATCTCAATACCATATACTTTTTCAGCCTTTTGAGAAAGAAATAAAGAGATGGTACCAACGCCACAATAAGCATCAAAGACAAGCTTAGATTCAGGAATAAGATATTCTAAAACTTTATTATAGAGTAATTCGGTCTGTATAGTATTAGTTTGAAAAAAGGAGATAGGTGAAATCTCAAAAATAAATTCTCCAATCTTATCTTTTATCGTCTCTTCTCCAAATATCTCATTCATCTCCTTAGAATTAACATTTATATAGAAAGATGCTAAATTTTTTAGATTGTATTTAAAAAACTTTGCTATTTCTTTTGCATCACTAATCAAACCATCTGAAACAAGAGTCAACATTAGCTCATTAAAAGCATACGATCTCCTAACAACTATGGATCTTAAAGACCCTTTATGCAGAATTTCATCATATACATTAATATGAAAATTTTTTACTGCTTCTTTTGTAGTCTCAATAACTCTATCTATATCTTCATGTTGAACAATACATTTTGAAACATCTACAATACAATGAGTTTGAGGTTTATAAAAACCTAATACTATACTTCCTTTTCTATTTCCTACAAAAATTTTAGCTTTATTCCTGTATCTATAAGGATTTTCCATTCCAATTACTGAGTTAATATCTCTTTCTATTTTGCCTATTCTTCTTAAAGCATCCTCTATTATCTTCTTTTTTAATTCCAACTGATATTCATAGGTCACATGCATTAGATGACATCCCCCACATTCATAAAAAAACTCACATGGAGGTTCCACCCCATGTGAGTTCCTCTCAACAAACTCTACAATACTTCCTATTGCATAATCTTTTTTGGCAGTATGTATTCTAATTCTTACAATCTCTTCAGGAAGAGCATAATCCACAAAAACTACAAAACCACCAATATGAGCAATGCCTTGACCTTGAGAGTTTATTCCATCAATTTTTACAATATATTCTTCTCCTACTTTTACCACTCTACTTTATATCTAACTCCTCTTTAACTTTCTTATATGCAAGTTTAGCAAGTCCTCCAGCCACATGAGATCTTATCTCCTTTTTCTTCATCTCATCTTCAAGAGTATCTAAGACCACATCAGAATTTGCATTTAATATATTTCTAACAGACTGTCTTGTAATCCCCAGGAATGCAGCAATTTCTTCTTCTGTTTTCAAATATTTATCTTTTAAAACTATTGCATAACAAGCTTCAATAAGACTTGGAACCCAGGTAAGATTTCTGTATAGAATGAGCTTTCTCGGTCCTCCAAGAATTTCAAGAGTTTTGAGGAAAGTTTTCATCACAATGTTATCAAGTTCTTCTTCTTGTAAAGGAATTTCATTTTCATTAAGTATTGTCATCTATACCACCTCCTCTTGAAAGTTCTTTGAGGGAAAGCCCAATTCTAACTAACCCATTCTTATCTATTTCAAAAAGATAGGTATCTGTACTATGCCCACACATTCTACATCCATCTATTCTGAATAATCTTACTACCTCACCAAGAGGTCTCTTATATATTCTTTCCATATATTGACTATTGATCAGTACTTTTGAAAGCACCATAGTACCATCTACAATATGAGATATTGCAAATCCTCCTGCCGCCTCTGCTGAAAATTCTTCTTGACTTGATCTTTTCTGAGAGACAAATATCGCTGTTTGATACCATTTCTTCATAAAATTGAATATTTGTCTTACAATCACCCTTGCCAACATCTCTTTTGCCTCATAAAGTCCAGTTATAGAATCTATTATAGTAAATTTAATCTTATAATTTTTGATGGCATACGCAAGAGTAGCAAGAAGTGTAGGAATATCCTCTCTTAATTTTAAATAAGAAGCTGCATCAATAAAGATGATGTTCTCATCAATAACGCTCTCATCAATTCCCATAGCAATTGCTCTGGATTTCATTGAGGTAGCTACAAAATGAGCTGGAGCTTCTACTGTAACAAAAGCTACAGAATTCCCCAAGGATGCTTGTTTTATAGCAAACTGTTCTCCCATCAAACTTTTTCCTGTATCAGAAATACCTGTAAGATTAAAAACACTGTACTGAGGAATACCACCTAAAGGAACCACTTCTACTTTCCCTTTCTCTACTCTTGTGGTAAAGAATAGATCATCTAATCCTTTTACACCAGTAGGTATTCCTCTTATTTCTACCGCTTTATCTCCTATATCCTTTAGGGATAGGATAGCCTCCTCTAAAACTTCATTTTGATATTCCCTTTCCATGAGGATCCCCACCTTAAATTCTTTTATCTTCTGCTTTTTCTCCTAATATAATTATAACAAAGAGAAAAATTTTTAAAGTACTTGTAAATAAGTTTCCAGTTCGTAATTCGTTACCTGTTTTCTATAATTATCCCATTCAAGTCTTTTATTTTCTATAAGATTTGTAAACACATGATCTCCAAGTAATTTCTTTACTAATTTACTCTTTTCTGTAACTTCTATAGCCTCAATTAAACTCCCAGGAAGATTCTCTATCTGACGTGCTTTTCTCTCTTCCTCAGTCATACGATATACATTTTCTTCTATAGGATTAGGAAGAGGATATTTCTTTTCTATACCTTCGAGCCCTGCTCCAAGAAGTACCGCAAAGACAAGATATGGATTACATGCAGGATCTGGTGCTCTATATTCTACTCTTGTTGCTTCTTCTTTTTCAGGTTTATATAGAGGTACCCTTATAAGATCAGACCTATTTTTTAAAGCCCAAGAGATATATACAGGTGCTTCATAACCAGGCACCAACCTTTTATAAGAATTTACCCATTGATTTGTAATAAGAGTTATCTCCTTTGCATACTTTAGAAGTCCAGCAATAAACCATTTTGCAATATCTGAAAGATGATATTTATCATTTGGATCAAAAAATGCATTACTCCCATTTTTAAATAGGCTCATATTAACATGCATTCCAGATCCATTCTGACCAAAAATGGGTTTAGGCATAAAGGTAGCATAAACCCCATTGAGATAAGACACTTCTTTTACTACTAAACGGGCAGTCATAACAACATCTGCCATAGTTAGTGCATCAGCATACCGAAAATCAATTTCATGTTGAGATGGGGCACTCTCATGATGGGTAAATTCAACCTTTATACCCATATCTTCTAATATAGAGACTGTCTCTTGTCTTAATGCAATAGCCTCATCTCTTGGGATCAAGTCAAAATATCCACCTCTATCTAATACTTCAGGCGTTGTACTTGAATTTTTAAGGTAAAAGTATTCAAGTTCTGGACCAACATGAAAAGTAAAACCCATACTTTTTGCTTTATCAAGCATACTTTTCAAGACATTCCTTGGATCTCCAGCAAAAGGCTTTCCATTTGGTTCAGTAATAGTAGCAAACATTCTGGCTACGCTTTTATTTTTTCTCCAAGGAAGAAGTGTAAAAGTTTCAGCCTCAGGAAAAGCCACCATATCACTTTCTTCAATTCTTGTATATCCTCTTACCGATGAACCGTCAAAACCAAGTCCTTCTTCAAAAGCCTTTGGAAGTTCTCTCTGGGTTATAGTAAAGCTTTTAAGATACCCCAAGACATCTGTAAACCAAATCTCAATAAATTGAATATCATTCTCTTTTATATATTTGATAACCTCCTCTTTTGCTTTGGGAAACTTTGCGCTCATTTTTATACCTCCTTAATATAAATTATCTATTCTAAAAATTATATAGACTATTTTAAAAGATATGATAAACAAATAAAATATAAATTTTTTAAAATAAAATTTCACCCCCTAATAAAGATTAGGATATCTGTAGAGATCTATTTATCTTAAGAATTACTTCCTCCTTAAAGGATTTAAGATACTGATTATCTCAAAATAAAAAATTTTCAATACTTATATTCTTAAAGGTATACGGCAATATAACCCCTTAATTTAAAATCTTTATAACCTATGATTTGTTAAACAAATTGAAAAGAGAGTGTAAAAGATGGTATATTATAAATTAAACTTAGAAGGTTAGGAGAGAAGAAGATGGATTTATTTGAAAAGTTTAGGGATATAGGACCCGATCATTTCCTTTCAGAAGCACGCTTCGCAATTGAACAAGGGATCTATCCTTTCTTTCTTCCTTTAGAAGAAACTGAGGGGACAGAAGTAGTAATTAACGGAAGAAGACTAATAATGTTGGGATCAAATAATTATCTTGGGCTTACCACTCATCCTAAAGTAAAAGAAGCAGCTATAAAAGCTATAAAAGAATACGGCACCAGCTGTACAGGGTCACGATTTATGAATGGGACTTTAAAGCTTCATAAGGAATTAGAGCAAAAATTAGCAGAATTTTTAAATAAAGAAGCTGCCTTAGTTTTTTCTACAGGATATCAAACTAATCTTGGAACTATTTCTGCTTTAATAGGAAAGGGAGATATTACAATTACAGACAAAGAAGATCATGCTTCAATAATTGATGGGTGTAAACTTTCCTTTGGTGAAATGAGAAGGTTCAAACACAATGATATGGTAGATTTAGAAAAAGTACTTGCTTCTTGCCCTGAAGATGCAGGAAAACTCATAATAGTAGATGGTATCTTCTCAATGGCAGGAGATATTGCTCCTCTTCCAGAGATAGTAAAACTCTGTAAAAAATACGGAGCAAGACTTATGGTAGATGATGCCCATTCTATTGGAGTATTAGGAGATCATGGTAGAGGTACAGCAAATCATTTTGATTTAGAAAATGAAGTAGATATCATAATGGGTACCTTTAGTAAATCTTTTGCAAGTCTTGGAGGATTTATCGCAGGAGATGAAGATGTAATATTTTATGTCCAACATGTGGCAAGATCTTTTATTTTTTCAGCAAGTATGTCTCCCGCAAATACCGCTGCAGCTATGGCAGCATTAGAAGTAATGCAGGAAGAGCCAGAGAGAACTGAATACCTATGGAAAATTGCTAATAGAATGAGAGAAGGATTAAAATCTTTAGGATTTGATACTGGAGATAGTTGTACTCCTGTCATTCCTATCTATATAAGAGATAGATGGAAGACTATCTATTTATGGAAAGAACTCTTTAATTTAGGGGTTTATTGTAATCCTGTACTTCCCCCAGGAGTTGCACCTAATCAATCTCTTCTAAGAACAAGTTATATGGCAACTCATACTGAAGAACAGATAGATAGAAGCCTTGAGATTTTTGAAAAGGCAGGGAAAAAAATTGGCATCATCTGATAATAACTTAAAATTCATAGACCATGCACTAAAAGAGTTCATAGAACTCCTTGCTTCAAAGGAGCCCGCTCCTGGAGGAGGAGCTGCATCTGCTTTAGTTGGAGCAATAGGTACTGCCCTCTCCTCTATGGTAGCAAATCTTACTATAGGAAAAGAGAGATTTAAAGATAAAGAGCCTCTTATAAAAGAGATTGTAAAAGAAACACAAAAATTACAAGAAGAATTTTTAGTTCTTATTGAAAAAGATGCTAAAGCTTTTGATAATGTATCAAAAGCTTTGAAGCTTCCTAAAAACACTACAGAGGAAAAAATAAAAAGAAAAGAGCTACTTGAAAATGCATTAAAAGAAGCTACTTTAGTACCCTTAAGTATTATGGAGAAAAGCCTCAAAGCTTTAGAAACCTTGGAAAGGGCATTGGGAAATTCAAATCCAAATGTGGTAAGCGATATTGGGGTAGGAGCTGTATGTCTAAGATCCGCCCTCCAAGGAGCATGGCTTAATATAAAGATAAATCTTATGAGCATAAATGATAAAGAATTTGTTAAAGAAACTCAACAAAAAGCAGAATCTCTATTAAATAAAGGGATTCAAATTGCTGATAAACTATACCAAGAAGTAGAAAGTATGCTTCACATCACTTAAAGACAAAGGCTGATTTTACAACTCCAAACCTTCCTCTGTGAAAATTCATCTCTATAGCTTTCCTATAATCTTTAAGATCAAAAGTATGAGTTAAAAGTTGAGAGAGATCTAAACCTTCCTCCATAAGCTGCAGTGCAATGCCATATCCCCTTTTTCTTTCCTCTCTAAAAATCTCACCACTACTACTATTAGTCCCTGCTAATTTAAGCTCTTTAAACCAAACAAAAGTCCAATCAACATTTTTTGTAACGCCTACAAGTCCCACAAGCACTAACTTTCCACCCTGTTTTGTAAATCTTAATGCGTCATCTATGGAACTATCACTTCCTACACATTCATAGACCACATCTGCTCCACCTATCATAACAGGTTTTCCTAAGATAGGCTTAAGAACCTTTGCAGAAGTAACTTCTGCAACTTTTTCATAGAGAGTATATGTATCAAGTCCCTTGGTATAAATTACTTCGTCTGCTCCATAATATTTTGCAAGCTCACCCTGAAACTTATACCTTGCAAGAGCAATAATCCTTGCTTTACTTCCTAAAGTCCTCAAAGAACTTATTACATTAATACCAATACTTCCTGCACCTGCTACAAGTACTGTATCAGAATCCTTTGGAAAATTTCTCATTACAGGATGTAATGCAGAACAAAAAGCATCTACTAAAATAGCATTTTCATTTGTAACTTTATCTGGTACTTTAAAAAGCTGAAATTCATGAGCTACATAATATTCTCCCCAACTTCCTCCTGTATCTCTACATGCTCCAATCATAAGCCCTGGAGATATACTACCTTCAGTAAAATTCATACATTGTGAAAATTCCCAATTTTGACATTTCTCACAAGGAGGATCTATATCCCTTGCATAACAAGAAAGAACTGGATCTACAATAACTCTATCCCCTATCTCAAAGTTTTCAACTTCTTCTCCCTTCTCTACTATAACCCCAAGATTCTCATGCCCAATGACAAAAGGAAAGGAAGTAAAAGAAGAGGTAGATAGACTGTCATGAAGCCTTATAAGACCTATATCACTTCCACATATACCACCCATTAATGTTTTTATTTTAACCCATTTAGGACCAGGAAGCTTTGGCTCTGGAAAATCCCCATATCTTAAGCAGGAAAAAGCATTATAATAAAAGGAAGAATGAATATTACCTAAAACCTTACTCAATGCATATCTTGGAACAGAATCTTCAAACCACACTGCCTTCATAAAATTCAGTCCCCCAAAAGAGATTTATGCCTCTATTATACTACAATGTCCCCATAGAAAGCTCATCAAAATACTCTTGTATATCTTCCCCTAAAAGTAACTTCTTACCAAAAGCACTCCCAACTATCACTCCATCCACAATCCCTTTTAAGCTCTCAATCTGATCTTTGCTTTTTACACCAAAACCCCATACAAGAGGCTTATCTGTCTCTTTTCTTATCCCCTTAACAAAGCTTATACCTTCCTCAGGAAGCTCTTCCCTCTCTCCTGTTACTCCTTTTACAGAGATACAATAAACGAAACTTGGAGCAATTTTGAGAATCTCTTTCTTTCTTTCCTCTCTTGTAGTTGGGGATAAGAAAAGAACCAGATCAAGATTATATTTATTGAAGATTGGTAAGAACTCTTTTGCCTCTTCAAAAGAAAGATCAGGAATAACAAGTCCCTTTACACCTATCTCTTTTATCTTATTTAGTTTATTCTCAAGATCATTTTGAAGTAAGTTAAAATAAAGAAGAAGTATAGTATCTATATACTCAGGAATTTTGGAGTTTTCTAACCAAAGAAGAGTTTTTTTAAAGCTACCACCATTTAGGATAGATCTATAATTTATTTCTTGCAAAATAGGTCCATCTGCCACAGGATCTGAAAATGGAATTCCCAGCTCCAAAATATCAATTTTATCTTTATTTTTCATTAAAAACTCTTCAAGAAAATTAAAGGAAGGAAAATTCGCTACAAAGAAAGGCACAAAGGACAGACTTTTATTCCTATTTTTTATTTTATTTACAAGATTACTCATTTTTTTCCCTCCCTAAGGTCATAGATTATTCCTAAATCTTTATCTCCTCTGCCTGAAAGATTAATTATTATAATCGGGTTTTCCTCTGGAAAATCTTTACGGTGCTCCATAAGATATCCTATAGCATGAGCACTCTCAAGAGCAGGTATTATACCCTCTAACTCTGAAAGTGCGTAGAATCCTTTAACAGCCACGACATCTGTTGCAAGATCATACTTTACCCTTCCTATCTTTGCAAGAAAACTGTGTTCTGGACCTACCCCTGGATAATCAAGACCTGCAGAGATAGAATGAGTAGGAGAGATATTTCCATTCTCATCTTGAATTAAATACATTTTAGCTCCATGAAGCACTCCTACCTTACCAAAATTTACACTTGCAGAATGAAGCCCAGACTCCAGTCCTTTACCTCCACCTTCCACTCCAATAATCTTCACATCATCATTCAAAAATGGGTAAAAAAGACCCATAGAATTACTTCCTCCTCCTACTGAAGCAATAAGATAGTCAGGAAGTCTTCCCTCGATTTCAAGTATCTGCTTTTTTGACTCATCACCTATAACCCTTTGAAAATCCCTTACAATCATAGGATAAGGATGAGGTCCTACTACAGAGCCAAGCAGATAATAGCTGTCTTCAGGATGAGCCACCCAATCTCTCAATGCTTCGCTTATAGCCTCTTTCAAGGTTTTTGAACCTACTTTCACAGGTACCACATCCGCTTTAAGAAGCCTCATTCTTAACACATTCATACTTTGTCTATTGCAGTCTTCTTCTCCCATATATACGGTACATTCAAATCCAAAAAGCGCAGCCACGGTAGCCGTAGCAACTCCATGCTGCCCTGCTCCTGTCTCTGCGATGAGCCTTTTCTTATTCATATACTTAGCAAGAAGTGCTTGTCCTATGGCATTGTTTATCTTGTGAGCTCCTGTATGACACAGATCTTCTCTTTTAAGATATACTCTCGCTTTCACTTGATCCGAAAGATTTTTTGCAAAATAAAGAGGAGTAGGTCTTCCCACATAATTTTTTAAATAATAATCATATTCCTCCCAGAATTTTTCTTCGTTTTTTACTCTCTTGTAGGCATTCTCTAATTGCAAAAGAGTCTCCATAAGTGTCTCAGGGACAAATCTTCCTCCAAACTCTCCAAAATATCCTTTTTCATCAGGAAAATTTTTCATTTTCATAATCACTCACCTTTCTCATAAAATTTGTTATCTTGACAAGACTCTTTTTACCTTTCTCCTCCTCAACTCCAGAGGACAGATCTATTCCAAAGGGTTTAAGAGGAATTACCTTAGGAAGATTATCTTCGTTTATTCCTCCTGCTAAAATAACCTTAGAGTAAGATCTTAGTTTACTAACCTTTTCTATAAATTCATCAAAAGTTAAAGAACTGTTTCTATTTCTATCAAGAAGTACATAACCTATGGAGGAAAATTTTAAGATATCTTCCTCTAATTCTTCTAAAGGCTTTTCATCAATACCAAATGCTTTTATAAGAAAAAATTCTTTAAACTTCTTTGCAAACTCAATATTTTCTTCACCATGGAGTTGAATCCCATCAAGAGGAAGAATATTCATTACATCTCTAATCTCTTCTTCTGAAGAATCCGCAAAAACACCTATCTTCATCACAGAAAGCCTTTTTAAATGAGGTGCCATTTTATCCAGTTTTTCCAAGGATATATACCGAAAAGACCATGGTACAAACACAAAACCAATAGCATCTATACCTTCCATCTCGCAGTGCATAGCAGAAATAATATCCGTTATTCCACAGATTTTAACCCACATCCCTCAAAAAGCTCCTTTATCTTTTGATATGGATCTATAGATGTCACAATACTTTCTCCTACAAGCACAGCTTTAGCACCACTTTCGTAAAGCATCTTTATATCTTCCCCTGTTCTTATACCACTGGCACTAATTACCAATACATCTTCTGGAATGTATGGAAGTAAATTTGGAGTATTTTTAATATCTAAATTGAAAGAAGATAGGTCTCTATTATTTATCATAATAATACGAGGCTTTAGAGCTAAAGCTTTCTCAAGATCTTTAACATCATAAACCTCTATAATAGGTTCTAAGTCAAGCTTTAAAGAAAGATTATATAAAGATTCTAATTCTTTAAAAGTAAGAATTCTTGCAATAAGTAATATGGCATCAGCTCCTAAAAGTCTCCCTTCATAGAGCTGTTCAGGAATCAAAATAAAATCTTTTTGTAAAATAGGTTTTTGTGTTAAATCTCTTGCAATTTGAAGATTAGATAGGTTAGCAGAAAAACTCTCAGCAGTAAGTACTGATAGAGCAGAAACTTCTTTTGCTTTATCATAGATCTCTACCATCTCAGGAAGAGATAGAGATGTAAGTTTTCCCTTTACAGGAGATGCAGGCTTAACTTCTGCAATAATATTAAACTTGTTTTTAAGAAGAGAATTATAAAAATAATCTTTTATTTTCTCAGGAAAAGAATCTGGTATTTTATAGATTTTGTCGCATATAATCCTCTTCTTTTCATCTACAAGCTTATCTAAAATGTCCATCTTTTAGCACTCCCTTAAAGTCGTAACATATTCATATACCTTACCAGAAAAAAGATAATTCTTTACCATATCAAAACCTTCTTTAACATTTTTTACCTTTCCAAGTATCCATAATGCAAAAGCACTGTTAAGAGCTACAATATCTGTCTGAGCAGGAGTACCTTTCCCTTTAAATATATTTACAAGAATTAATGCATTTTCATCAGCATCTCCACCTGCAAATTCTTCCAGCTTATAAGTAGGAATCCCTACATCAGAAGGATGAAACTTAAAGTGATCTAACTTTCCATCCTTTAAATATGCCATCTCAGTAATTCCAGAAAGAGAAATCTCATCAATACCATCATCTTTACCATGATAAAAGAGAACATTATCTCTTCCCAAAATAAGAGCAGCCTCAGATAACTTCTGCATAGTACTCATAGAATACACACCTATAATCTGAGCCTGAAGCTTTGCAGGATTAAGCATAGGTCCTGCCATATTAAATATAGTGCCAATTCCAAGCTCTTTTCTTACCTTAGCTGCCTTCCCCACTACCGGGTGAAAGTAGGGAGCAAAGATGAAACCTATTCCTTTTCTATCAATAGATTTTGCTACCTCCTCAGAATCTTCACTAAATTTAAGACCTAATTTTTCTATCACATCTATACTACCTGCCTTACTTGAAAATGCTCTATTTCCATGTTTTGCTATCTTTATACCCAAACTTGCCAACGTAAATGCTACGGCTGTAGAAATATTAAAAGTCTTACCACCATCGCCACCTGTACCACACACATCAATAGCAGGATTTTCATTTGGAACTCTCTTAGCCTTAAGAGATAAGGTATTTACAAAGCCTGCAATTTCTTCTGGCGTTTCCCCTTTTAATCGTAACCCAAGAAGAAGTCCACCCAATTGAGAGTCTGAAATCCCCCCATTATCCAGCTTTTCTATAATGTCTCTTGCCTCATCAAAAGATAAGGATTTACCTTCCGATAGCTTCTTAATATACTCTTTAACCATTTAAAACACCTCCTAATTTAAGAAAATTCTTGATAATTTTATTCCCTGAAGGAGTAAATACTGATTCAGGGTGAAATTGGAGCCCATAGACAGGATAATCCTCATATTGAATTCCCATAATCAGTTTGTCAGAAGTCCATGCAATAATTTTCAGAGATGAGGGCAAAGAATCTATGTCCACTATGAGTGAATGATATCTTGTTGCTAGAAATGAATCTTCTACCTCATTAAAAATAGGATTTTGCAAATGATAAATAAGAGATACTTTGCCATGTACAGGGATAGGAGCTCTAATAATTTTTGCTCCAAGAGCAGAGGCTATAACTTGATGTCCCAAACATATACCTAAAATAGGAAGTTTATCTTTAAATTCCTTAACTATAGGAATACTTATCCCTGCATTTTCAGGGATAGATGGCCCGGGAGAAATTACTATTGCCTTTGGATTTAAATTATATATATCCTCTATTGAGATTTTATCATTTCTATAGACAGCTACTTCAGAAAATTCTGATATACACTGATATAGATTATAAGTAAAAGAATCATAATTATCTATTAACAAAATCATAGCCCAATTCCCCCGCTATCTTTATAGCCTCAATAAGAGCCTTTGCCTTACTCATTGTTTCCAAATACTCCCTTTCAGGAACTGAATCATATACAATTCCAGCTCCACTCTGGATATAAAGATCATCTCCCTTCAAAAAGAATGTTCTTATAGAGATACAAGTATCAAGATTCCCATTTAGAGAGAGATATCCTATGCCCCCTGCATAAGGACCTCTCTTATATCTTTCTAATTCTTCTATAATCTCCATTGCTCTTACTTTTGGAGCTCCTGAAACTGTACCTGCAGGAAAACATGCTCTGAAGACCTCTAATGGATGAATCTCTGGTTTAATCTTACAAGATACATTGCTCACAAGATGCATCACATGAGAATACTTCTCAATCTCCATAATTCTCTCAGGTATAACTGTCCCAATCTTTGCGACTTTACCAAGATCATTTCTTGCAAGATCAAGAAGCATAGTATGTTCAGCTTTCTCCTTCTCATCATTCATTAATTCTTGTTCCAAAGATAAATCTTCCTCCTCTGTTTTCCCTCTTCTTCTTGTACCAGCTATAGGTCTTACTTCTGCTCTATCTCCTTCCACTTTAACCAGTGCTTCTGGCGAAGAACCAATAAGATAGACATCTTTAAACTTCAAGTAAAACATGTATGGGGAAGGATTAATCAATCTCAAAGCTCTATAAAGAAGATACGGATCATATGAGTATTTAGTATGAAATCTCTGAGAATAAACTACCTGAAAGATCTCCCCTGCTTTTATGTACTCTATAGCTTTTTCCACATTTTTTTCATACTCCTCTTCAGGTATTTCATGTTCCACATTAAGAACAACTTTCGGATATCTTAATTCGGGAATTGTTCTTTTAAATATACTTTTTATCTCTTCTAATTTTTCTTCAATCTCTGCTTTTGTAGAAGAATCCTGAGCTTTTTCCTCTGGAACAAGAAAGATAACACTAATTCTTCTTTTAAGGTGGTCAAAAACTACTAAAAAGTCCACTAATTGAAATTCTGCCAGAGGAAAATTCAAATCATCCTTAGTTAACTCAGGGATTTTTTCCCATTGTCTTATAACATCATAGCTAAAATATCCTACAAGTCCCCCTATAAATTGCGGTATATCTTCCATATTGTTTATATTTAGTACAGGAAACCTTTCAGAAAGATAAGAAATAATGTCAAAATTAGTATCTCTTGGAAAAGATAACACCTCTTTTGGTCCCCAACCTAAAAATGAATATCTTCCTACCCTTTCTCCCCCTTCTGCACTCTCAAGTAGAAATAAATAATCTTCATCTTTTATCTTCAAAAGTAGGCTGGAAGGAGTCTCATAATCTCCTGGAAAATCAAAGATCAAAGGAACATAATTCATATTAACTTTTTCCAATCCCAATCACCTCCCTAAACAAATCTATAAATAAAAAAAACCCTCTCGCCCCTAAGAAGGGCGAGAGGGTTTACTCTCACGGTACCACCTTCGTTAAGCATATTAAACGCTCAACTCTTTCTTTCGGGTACGGGAGTACATTATTGCTCCGATACCCTTTGCCTTGATAACGGTGGCAGCTCCGACAAAGCTTACTCAGGAATACCTATCTTCCCTTTCAGTTTGCAGCTCCCAGGACCATTCACTCTCTGCGCTGATAACCGGCTTCCACCTTACCCGGTCTCTCTGGATCCCGCTTGAAAGCTACTCTTCCTGTTCACAGCCTTTAGGAAAAGTATCTCTTTCTTTAAAGAAGCATTATACATCAATAAAAAAAATTTTGCAAGTCAAATCTTTTCAATAACACCTGCACAAAGAAGATAATTATCTTTATAACAAACCAGTATTTGCCCTGGAGTTACAGCCCATTGGGGAGATTCAAAGTGTAAAAAAACTTTATCCTCTGAAAGAATTTTTAATATTCCAGGAGACGGTTCCATATTATGCCTTATCATTGCTTCAACACTAATTTCATTATCTTCAGGCACTCCTGAAGGAAAATTCACATTAACTGCATAAACATCTTTAGAAAAGATCTCTTCTCTTTCAGCAACAATCACATCACCTGTAGAAATATCTATACTTTTTACATACATTGGCTTTCCTAAAGCTACATTCAGTCCCCTTCTCTGTCCAATAGTAAAAGAATATATTCCTCTATGTTTTCCTATCTCCTTACCATCTTCAGTAATAATTCTGCCAGGCTTTTCATCAACATATTTTGCCAAAAAACTTTTATAATTATTTCCAGGCAAAAAACATATCTCCTGACTTTCTACTTTATCAGCAACAAATAGCCCATTTTCTTTAGCAATCTTTCTTACTTCTTTTTTTGTAAAATTTCCTAAAGGGAACAAAGATTTTTTAATCTGCTCTTGAGTTAACATTCCCAAAAAATATGATTGATCTTTTTTACTATCTTTTGCTCTTTTTAAAAAATATACGTTTCTACCCTCATCATACACTTTTAAAACATAATGACCTGTAGCAAAATATTTCGCTCCAAGTTCTTCTGCCTTTTTCATAAGCAGATCAAACTTTATAAGATTATTGCAAAAAACACAAGGATTAGGGGTATATCCATTCAAATAAGAGTCAATAAAATACCTACTAATTTTTTCTTCAAACTCTTTCCTTAGATCTACTACAAAGTGAGGAATCCCTAAATAATGAGCAATTTGGGTTGCATCATTGATGGAACTCTCTGAAACACAAGCCTCATATCTCTCAGAAGGTGAAACTCCTATATTCATAGTAATACCAATAACATCATATCCTTCTTCTTTTAAAAGAAGAGTTGCGACTGAACTATCTATACCACCACTCATTCCCACAGCAACTTTTTTCTTCATTTTATACCTTTTTAGTAGAGATTTACAAGTACGAAAATTATATAATTAATATAACGTTTATGTCAAACCTAACAAATACAGAAAAAGATCTAAACTAAAATAGGGAAAATTTTTCTATTCCTTGACAAATTCTTTTCTTTGATATATTTTTTAAAAAAGAATTAATATCTTTAATAAATTAAAAAATGGGGGGAATATGCAAATAGGAAGACCACAGTTAATTGATGAGGTAAATAAGGGGCAAATATTACAACTTCTTAGAGAAGAAGGACCTATCTCACGAGCAGAAATAGCCAGAAGACTTGGTTTAAGCCGACCTACAGTCTCAACTCATGTTAAAGAGCTAATTAACGAAGGAGTTGTTATTGAGGTAGGAAAGGGAAAAAGTACTAAGGGAAGAAAAGGGATTCTTCTTCAATATAATGCAAAACATGGATACTTTTTAGCTGGGGATATAGAAGGCTCACTTATGAGATTTGCCATTTCTGACCTCTGCGGAGACCTCTTATACGAAAAGGTGCTCTTCCTAAAAGATCTTAGAGGAAAAAATATGATGCGACCTGAACATCTTGCAACCATACTGATGGAATTCTTAGCAGAAAGTAATGTACCATTTGAAAAAATAAAGGTAATAGCTATTGGTATTGCTGGAATTATAGAAGAGGGAAAGTTAATCTTTGCCCCCAATTTACCTGAATGGAATCATGCTTCTCTCTTTTCAATTTTAAAAAATAGCTTCCCTGAAGCTTCTATCATCCTTGAGAATGACGTAAATATGGCAGTAATGGGTGAACTTTGGAAAGGAGCGGGAAAAGGTTATAAAAACATAGTATATATGAACTTAAGTACTGGTATAGGAGCAGGAATAGTGATAAATGAAAAACTATATGAAGGAAGTAATAAGTTTGCAGGTGAGATTGCATACATGGCCATAGATAATTACATTGAAAATTATCCTGGAGTTGAATATACACCGTTAGGAGCATTAGAATGGGTTGCTTCTGGTGCACAAATTATCCAGAAAGCAAAAGCAATAAATGAAAAATATACCATGCTTGAGAAAATTTTTGATGATTATCAAAAAAGCGATGGGATAAAAACCATTATTGATAGAGCCAGTGAGTGTTTAGGAAAGGCTATTGTAAATATAGTAAGTATTGTAGATCCAGAAGTTGTAATTATAGGTGGCATTGTAGGGAGATTTTTGGATATTTTAATTGATAAAATGCAAACCACTATTAAATTCTATCTTCCAATTCCTGTAAAGATTATTCCATCTGCATTATATCCCAAAACAGTAGTTTATGGAGCTATTTGTAGAGCCTTGAATTTATATCACGCAAAACCTACAATTGCTTAGATATCAATAATTTTTATTGCTCTTTCTAACCTTTCCTTCCATTTTTCCAATTTATCCAAATATCCAAAAGTAGGTTTATAAATCTCCAAATTTTCTTTTTTAAAGATTACCGTATTATGTTCATGTCCACAGATTACATACCTAACCCTACCATCTTCTATAAGTATTTCACCCAATTTTTCACTCCCAAGATACGCTGAAAAGAAATTTTTCATATGGAGAAGCTCCTTAAAAGGTACAGTATGAGTAACAGCTACTATCTTCTTCTCTTTCTCTACTTTTTCCAAAGAATTTTTTAATTCATCCTGCATTATCTCACAAATCTCTACATTATTAAGCTTTCTTCCATAAGAATCATAGAAATCCACAAGTTTCCAAAAAGTTTCTCTCCAGCGTAAACCATCATATATTCCTTTCTCATACTCTTCTATAGAATAGGCTTCACTTCCAAAGGAATAATCATACCATCCTAATGTTCCTACAAAAGCTATATCTCCTATTAGTAATGGATTTTCTGGAAGAAAATGAATGTTATATTTACCACAGAGATCTGGTATCATCTTCTTATATTTCTGGTCACTACTGATATCTTTTTCCTTCCATATATCATGATTACCAGGTACAAAAATCTTAACACCTGAAAGCGCAGCAAAAAATTCAAAGAAGAGTTCTATCTCCCATAACTTTGCAGAAATATCACCTGCAATTACAAATACATTTACATTTTCCTTTTCTATCTCCTCAAAAATATTTTTTATAAAAATACTTTCTTCATCTTTTTCAAAACCATTTCTTAATCTTATAAAATCAAGATGCAGGTCAGATAAAGCCAAAATTCTCATAGGATAAACTTTAAAATATTAAGAATTCCAAAAACCACAGGTTTTATAAAAGAAAAAACAACTGAATTGTTCAAAATCTGCGTCCTATATGCGGGTGGTAAGTAATTAATGAGGACCCCATATAAAATTATAAGAATTCCTCCTCCAATAATAACCCTCAGTAAAAATGATGGAAGAGTCATTAGAAGATAAGAAAAAATAAAAGTAATAATAAATCCTGCCAAATTCGCAGGAATATGAGAAGGAATTTTTATATACTCCATATACAATGGAAGAAGATAGGCTGAAAGGAAGATAGCAATAATCACCGAAAAAATCAAAGCCAATTTGTTAGAAAAGACTTCTTTTAATCCTTTTAAAGCAAGTCCCAATATGGTTAATGCACAAATCAAATCAAAGATCATTTCTACATCACCCCTCAAAGGTTATTATAATTCTAAGCCCTTTCCCACTTAAACCTATCTCTATTGCTTTGTCAATAGCATCTAAAGGAAATTTGTGGGAAACGATCTTTTCCACATTAATTCTTTTCTCTTTTATTAGAGAAAGAGCTCTACTATTTGTAAGTGGATTTACAAAGGATCCCATTATACTAAGCTCCCTCTCATATATATCAAAAGGAGAGATCTCCAAAAATCCATTAAAGGGGGATACTCCAAATATCAAAATTTTTCCTCCCCTTCTTGCACAATCCATTGCAGTTTTAACCGTTTCAACTCTTCCTACAGCTTCAATACTCACATCTACTCCTCTATTATCAGTAATATCCTTTACAACCTTAAAAACATCTTCATTTATAGGATCTATAACACAAAAAGCTCCTAATTCAAGGGCTAACCTTCTCTTCTCCTCGTAAGGTTCTACCACAATAACTTTTTCTGCTCCATAGATAAGAGAGAGTTGTAAAAGAATCAACCCTAAAGCTCCTCCTCCTACTATCAGAACGGAATCTCCTATCTTCATTCCTATTCTTTCAATACCATGAAGAGCACAGGCAACAGGCTCCATCATTGCCCCTTCTATCGGGGTCAGATCTTGAGGAAGCTTATAAGCCTGTTTAAATGGAACTGCACAGTAATCTGCAAATCCTCCATTTAAGTCAACTCCTAAAGCAGTACGATTTTCACAAAGATTTATCTCACCTCTTCTACAAAAATAGCAGTATCCACAAACAATATTGGGGTCAATTGCTACCAGATCACCAATTTTTAATCCATCTACTTTCTCCCCAACTTCCACAACTTCTCCTGCAAATTCATGTCCTCTTATTACCCCTTCCTTAGCTAACGTCTTTCCTGCAATAAGATGTAAATCAGTACCACATATTCCTGAGGCAAGAACTTTCACAAGAACTTCATCACTCTTTATTTTAGGAATAGCACAATCTTTTAAAATTAATTTTCCCTTCTCCCAGATCGCAGAAAGCATAATTATTTCCTCTCCATTTTCTCATAATACAAATTGAAAACAATTCTATTTTACAACTTTAAATCTATGTAGTAAAATCTATAGTTACTTAAGTTAACTATTCCAAACTCCATACGATACAAAAATCTAACATTTAGGAGGGATGCAAATTGAAGTATAGAAAAATGGGAAAACTTGATGTAAATGTTTCTGCATTAGGCTTCGGAACTATGAGACTTCCTACCTTAGGAAGTGAATCACAGATTGATGAACCAAAAGCCATAGAAATGATACGATATGCTATAGATCACGGAGTAAATTATGTGGATAGTGCCTATGGATATCATGGAGGACAGAGTGAAATATTAGTAGGAAAAGCTTTAAAAAACGGATATAGAGATAAGACTTATCTTGCCACAAAGCTTCCCGTATGGCTTGTAAATAAAAAAGAAGACATGGACAGACTTTTAAAAGAACAGTTGAAAAAATTGGATACAGATCATATTGATTTTTATCTTCTTCACTCTCTAAATAAAGATAGCTGGAGAAAAATATATAATTTAGGAGCTCTTGAGTGGGGAGAGAAAATGAAAAAGGAAGGGCTTATTAAATATTTTGGATTTTCCTTCCATGATGATCTAAATACCTTTAAAAATATTATTGATGCTCACAATTGGGATTTTTGTCAGATTCAGTACAATTATATGGATGTAAATTATCAGGCTGGAACAGACGGCTTAAAGTATGCAGCAAGCAAAGGAATAGGTGTGGTTGTTATGGAGCCTTTGAGAGGAGGAAAACTTGCAAGACCACCAAAGGACGTGCAAGAGCTTATTGACAACTTTAAGATCAAAAGAAGTCCTGTAGAATGGGCACTTCTTTGGGTATGGAATCAGAAGGAAGTTTCAATGCTTCTTTCTGGTATGGGTACCTTAGAACAGGTAAAGGAAAATATTGAGATAGCTGAAAAATCAGATGTGGGAATTCTTACAGAAGAGGAGTTAGAGTTTATTGAAAAACTTAGACTTGCATTTCTCGGAAGGAAAACTATAGATTGTACTCAATGTGAATATTGTATGCCATGTCAATATGGAGTTAACATCCCAAGGAATTTCTATATATATAATGAGGGCGTTAGATATGAGGATTGGGGATCTGCTCGTTGGCAATATAACCATGAGATGGATCCTGAAGAAAGAGCCGAAAATTGCCAAGAATGTGGAGAATGCGAAACAAAGTGCCCTCAACACTTGCAAATACGAGAACTACTTAAGAAGGTCCATGGGACATTGGGTCAAAAATAAAAGAGGGGTATTTATTGCCCCTCTTTTACACTTTAAAAGCAGAAGGACAAATATCTTTTAAAATACAACTTTCACAGATAGGATTTTTTGCCTTGCATACATTTCTTCCATGAGATATTAAAAGGTAAGAAAAATCTGTCCATTCTTCTTGAGGAATTATACTCATCAATTCTTTTTCCAATTTATCTCTATCTTTTTCTTCACTCAATTTAAATCTTTCAGAAAGACGAGATACATGAGTATCCACAACAATTCCTTCACTCTTACCATAACCAGCTGAAAGAACTACATTTGCCGTTTTTCTTGCTACCCCAGGAAGCTTTAATAACTCTTCCATAGTATCAGGAACTTTTCCACCATATTCATCTAAAATTATCTGAGCGCAACTTTTTATATTTTTTGCCTTTGTCTTATAGTAATTCACTGACTTTATATCTTGTTCCAATTCTTCTAAAGGTACTTTTATATAATCTTCAATGGTTTTATATTTCTTAAAAAGTTTCTCTGTAATCATATTAACTCTTTCATCGGTAGTCTGAGCAGAAAGAATAGTGGCTACAAGAAGTTCCCATGGATCTCGGAATTTTAATGCAATTTTAGGTTCATAGACTTTTTTCAATCTATTAATAACTTCTATAGCAAACTCTCTTTTATCCATTTACAACACACCTCCAACAATCAACCTATTAAAGTTTAACATAAATTTGTATAATCAAAATATAGCATTTAAAAAAAGGAAGGAGGACTCCGAGTGGAAATCAATGAAATATTAAAAACTCTATCCAATCTTAATGGACCATCTGGATATGAAGAGAAAGTTATAACGTATATTAAGGAAGTAGCAGAAAAAATTCCAAATACTGAGGCAAGCATAGATAAACAAGGAAGTCTTATGGTCAAAAAGAGTGGCCAGGGGAAGAAAATTGCTCTATTTGCCCATGCTGATGAGATAGGATTTGTCATAACTAAAAAAGAATTTGGTAACTATTATAGGATCCACACTTTTGGGGGAATAGACCCTAAAGTAATAATCTCACAAAGATTAAAGATTCATACCAAAAACGGTACCTCCTATGGGGTTATTGGAATGTTAGAACCCCACTTGCAGACTGAAGAGCTAAAAAATAAGGTTCTTAGTTTTGATGATCTATTCCTTGATGTTGTAGAGGGAGCAGAAAATGTAAATATAGGAGATTTAGCAACTTTTTCTTCTGAAGCCTTTGATTTAGGAGAAAAATACATTACAGGTAAAGCATTAGACAATAGAGCAAGTTGTGTTGCCCTGTTATATACTTTAGAACTTCTTAACCAATTCATTATTAAATCAGAACCGTATTTTGTGTTTTCCATAAGAGAAGAAGACGGAATGTCCAGTGCAGCAAATGTAGCATTCAACTTAAAACCAGATCTTGCTATAGTACTTGACGTTACCCATGGAGATATTTATAGACCGTCATATCCTAAAATAGAAACAGGGAAAGGGCCAGTTCTAACTGTAGGTACCATGATAGACCATAAGTATTTTGAGATACTAAAAGATTGTGCCGAAAAAAATTCTGTCCCATATCAAATTGAGCCTGCAGGAAGTCATAGTCATACAGATACAGATGAGATCCAAATCACAAGAGAAGGTATTCCTACACTTTTAGTTTCAATACCTCTGAGATATATGCATACTCCCTATGAGGTAGTAAATCTTCAAGATATTAAAGAAACTGCAAGATTACTTACCAATTTTATAGCTGTAGGAGGTGAATAACTTGTATATAAAAGAGCTTACTAATATAGATGGAGTCTCTGGATTTGAAGAAAAAGTAAGAGAATTCATAAAAGAGAAGATCCAAGATAAAGTAGACCATATAAAAGAAGACACGATAGGAAATTTAATAGCCTTTAAAAAAGGACAGACGGATAAAAGATTAATGCTATCTGCTCACATGGATGAAGTTGGGTTTATAGTAAGCAATATTGAAGAAGATGGAAAACTAAGTATAATTCCTTTAGGATCTATTGATCCTAGAACAGTATTCGGAAAGAAAGTACTCGTTGGAGAAAAACAAATCCCAGGAGTTATAGGTTCAAAACCAATACATCTTATGGATAGCCTTGAAAAAGTTACCTCTTTTGAAAATATAAAGGTAGATATTGGTGCCACAAAAAAGCAAGAGGTAGAACTAAAAGTAAAGATTGGAGATTCTGTAAGCTTTGCTCCAAACACTATGATACACCAAGGATGGATATCTGGAAAAGCTTTAGATGATAGAGGGGGATGCTCTATTCTTATGGACTTAATTGATTTAAATATCAATCCTTATTATGACACCTACTTTTCTTTTGTAGTCCAAGAAGAAACAGGACTTAGAGGTTCTGGACCTGCTTCTTTTCAAATAAATCCTGATTTTGCTATAGTGATTGAAACTACTACTTCAGGAGACAATCCAGAATTCCCAGAAGATAGAAGATCTACTGAACTTGGAAAAGGTCCTGCAATAACTCCAGCTCATAGAGGATATGTAAATGATGAAAAATTATTCAATTTTGCTGTAAAAATAGCTTTAGAAAATCAAATACCATATCAAATAAAAAGAAGAACTGTAGGAGGTACCGATGCTCAAAGAATAGCTATTACTACAGGGACTCCAGCACTTGTTATCTCTATTCCTTCAAGATATATCCATTCCCCTATGTCAGTCTTAAATATTAAAGACTATGAGAACACTCTTAAACTTCTTTCTATTCTGATTACAAAGGAGGTTAAATAATGAAGGAACTGATTAAAAAACTCACAAGCGTATCATCTCCCAGTGGAAGAGAGGAAGAAATAAGAAACACCATATTAGAAGAATTGAAAGGATCCATAGATGGTTATGAGATAGATAAATTAGGTAATTTGATAGTATGGAAAAAAGGTAAAAAAGAAGGCAAAATACTTCTTGATGCTCATATGGATGAAGTTGGAGTCTTAGCTACATATATTGATGAAAGAGGTTTTATCAGAATTGAGGCAATAGGGGGAGTCTCTCCATATAATCTTTTAGGAAGTAGCATATCTTTTCCAAAAGTAGAGGGAATTGTAGGAATAGAAGGTGAAACTCCAGAAGAACTAACAAAGAATATAAGAAATCTTGACTTTGATAAAATCTATGTGGATATTGGTGCTAAGAGCAGAGAAGAAGCAGAAAAGTTAGTACCCCCTGGAACTTTTGGAGTATACCACTATTCATTTAAAGACTTAGGAGAACGCATTGTATCCAAATCTCTTGATGATAGAATTGGCTGTACCATAATTATTGAAGTACTAAAAAGAGCAAATCCATACTATGACCTATTTGGAACCTTTTCTACCCAAGAAGAGATAGGACTTGTAGGCGCAAGTGTTGTTGCCTTTAATATAAAACCAGATTTAGCTATTGCTATAGACGTAACTTCCAATTCAGATACCCCCAAAGGATCAAAAAGGATGTCCTTAGAGTTAGGAAAGGGACCTACCATTAAAATAAAGGATAGAGCTTCTATAAGTGATAGAAAAGTTGTAGAAACCCTAAAAAAATTTGCTGATAAAAATAATATACCATATCAAGTTGAAATTCTACTCTATGGAGGAACCGATGCCGCTATGTTGCAAAGAACAGGAGAAGGAATCATTGCAGGAACCCTATCTATACCCACAAGATATGTGCATTCTCCAAATGAGATGGTAGATATGAACGATGTGGAAAATGCTATCAAACTACTTAAGGCTTTGGTAGAATCAGAAGAGCCTTTAAGTTGAAGTATGAAAGGGGAGGAAAGAGCTTTATATTTTTGCCCTTCCCTCCCTATAAAAAATAGATTAAAATAGTATATATGAATGTAGGAAATAGAATCAGAGAACTCCGAAAAAATAAAAATTTAAAATTGGAAGACCTTGCCAATATGACAGGGCTTTCCCTCTCGTATATATCGTTAGTAGAAAGAGGACTTAAGCATCCATCGTTAAAAGCTTTAGAAAAAATAGCTGATGCTTTTAATGTTCCTACCTCTTTTCTCTTTACTGAAGATAAAGAAGAAAATTTAGAAGCCTTTTTAAGAACTAATACAAACCTTGACGATGACGAAAGAAAGATGATCATCCAACTCATAAATTCCTTAGAGAAGAAAAAAAGTGTACGAAAATCTAATTAAAGAAATCCTTTCATATTTTTCTATAACTAAACCTCCTGTAAAGCCAGATCTTATAGCCTATGGTTTAGGAATAGATATTACAGTAGAAAAGCTACCTGAAAAAGTTTCTGGCCTTTTGTACCTTTCCCCTAAAATACAAGTAATTATTGTAAATCGCGAACATCCCCGAGTAAGACAAAGATTCACTGTTGCTCATGAACTTGGACATTTCTTTTTACATCAAAAAAATCCTGTATATACAGAATATTTAGACAAAGAAGAAGACACTTTTGAATATGAAGCAAATACCTTTGCTGGAAATTTATTACTTCCAGATTTTATGCTTAAAAAGTACATTTACCTTCCTTTAGAAAAAATAGCCGATATATTCTTTGTATCTAAAAGTACCGTAGAGCATAGATTAAAGTATTTTAAATAAACCTTAAAATCTCTCTTGACAAAAAATTTAGGATTAACTATCATATTCTTATCAGCTAACACGTGTAAATAATCTTAAGAAGATTTTAAAATTAACACGTGTTAAAAGGGAGGTGGGAAAAGTCTTAAAGAGATCTTAAAAACTTTTCTTAAATCATTTTTTTAAAAAATCTAAAAGGGGGTATTTAAAAAAATGAAGAAATTTTTCATTCTATTTTTGAGCATTCTACTTATTAGTACTTTTGCCTATGCCCAAGAAGTCACTCTTTATGGATACAGTGAGATAGAAGTAAGAAGTGAATTTTTAAAAGATGAAGATGGTGTCTATTCCAATACTTTAGGACCTATAAGTTTAGATTATTGGAATACTTACTTTAAGGTTAAAGCAGAGCCATCAAGCTGGCTTGAAAGCTACTTTGAACTTAAAATGTACCCTGATTTTTCTAATCTTTTTGGACCGGGAATCATTGAAGTTCAAAAAGCACATTTAATTTCAAAAAGTTCTCTTTTAACTTTAAGAGCTTACTATAAGGAAGATGCCACTCCCTTTGATGACCCATTACAATTAAACAAGCCTGGAGATCTCCCTGGCTCTTCTTGGATTTGGGGTAATGGAATTGAAGTTTCTGGAAAAGTTTTTGGTACAAACTTCCTTGCAGGCATCAATTCTTCCGATCAAATTTCCTATGTAAGAGTAAAAAAGAGCTTTGCCCCACTACTTGCAGGCTTTACTGCCATGGGAACCAACTGGGGAACAGCCAATCAAGGAAAGAGCCTATTTGGTGTAGATGTAACAGGTAAATTAGGACCTGTTGATCTAAAGGCTGAAGGAATTTACGGAAAATGTGATTGGGGAACAGGTTCTGAAGGTGGAATGGTACTATATGCTGATCTTTCTTCTCAGCTAAATTCTCTTTTAAAGCTTTATGGAACAGCAAAGAAAGTTGACTTAGGATATATGCATCAATTTGGATGGTTTAAAACAGACCAGACTCAGCTCATCCCAGGAACCAGTGGTTCTGCTGGTACTTATGTGAAAATTGGCGCAGTAGTCACCCCATTATCCAACTTATCCATAGAACCAATAGTAGAACTGACTAATAGAGAGGATATTACTGAAAAAACCACAGAAATCACTGGAATAGTCACCTACAATCCAACAAAACAAGTTAATCTAAAAGGTACAGTATATAATGAAAACGTAAATGGGACAAATTCTACCAGTATAACTGGAGAGGTAACATTAAAACCTGTTAAGAATACTTCAATCTATGGCAAATTACATCAACCTTTAGAAGACAAAACAGGTTATTATGCAAACATCATCCTAACACCTCTTAACAATATGACTCTCTATAGTTCAATCTCTGGTGGATTTGTTTATGATGATACCTATAACACGTTAGTTTATAATCCCAATGTCTCATTTATATTTATAAAGGGAGATTATAAATTAGCGAGAGATGTTACTCTTACAGGTCTTTATCAAAATTTCAAAAATAACACTGAGGAACATAATACATATTACTTAGCTTTAAATTTCAATAATGCCACACTATATTACGGAAAAGCACCTCTTAATAGTGATGCAGTTATAACAGAAGGAATACCTGTGGACTTTGCAAAACAAATTGGAGCTAAAATCTCCTTTGATTTCTAATAAATTTAAATAATCGGGGAGGATAAAACCTCCCCGATTAAAAAAGGAGGTTTCCAAAAATGAAGAAATTTTTGACTTTTACATTTCTAATGCTTCTTTCTACTTTTATTTTTGCGGAACCCATCAAATATCCTTTAGTTTTCAATGATCCTGTAAATGATGATAAAGGTCCTGGAACATATACTTATCCTACTGATGCTGTCTTTAAACCTGGAAGCTTTGACTTAACAAAAGTAGTTATAGACGCAGACAATGAAAATGTATACTTTAAAATTTCCTTTAGAGCTCTTATTGAAAACCCTTGGGGAAGTCCTTTAGGTCTCTCTATTCAGACAATCCATATTTATATTGATCAGGATAACAAACCTAATTCTGGCTTTAGAGATTTTATTCCAGGAGTCAGAGCTCAGACTACTCCCGAAAGTGCGTGGGAAATAGCTATTGTTTTAGAAGGGTGGCCCACCGAATTAAAATCTTCTATAAAAAATGCAGCACCTGATATGTATAAGGCCTGTGTATTCCCATCAAAAGGTATTACTGTAGATGAGAATACAATTGTTATTCCTGTGCCAAAGAAAAGCTTAGGGGGAAATTTTGAAAAGAATTTTGGTTTCCAAGTATTCATTTTAGGGCAAGAAGGTTTCCCAACTCAAGATCCACCTTCTTGTAGAATAAGAGAGGTAGTTTCCTCAGCTCAACAATGGAGATTTGGCGGAGGCGACGACTTCTATGGTGACCCTAATATCATTGATATGCTTGACTATGATAATATTAACCAATTTGAAGTTCTGAGCAAATACAAGAGTAATGCAAGATTTGAGAAAAATGTGTATGCTCAAATACCTTTTGTTTATGTTAAATAAAAAAATCAAGGGGGGAGATAAATGAAAAAGTTTTATACTTGTTTCCTTATTGCTTTTCTTCTATTAATTTCTATAGGTACATCCGATAGTATTGGAGAACCTCCAATAAAGCTATATGTTTCCGAAACAAAAAAAGTTAATAAACCTTTATATGTAACTATAATATGGCATAATCACCAACCCTTCTATTATGATTCTTCAAATAATATGATGCTTCTTCCATGGGTTAGAATGCATGCTATAAAAGATTATTATGATATGGCAAGTATTCTTAAAAACTATCCTCAGGTAAAAGCAAATTTTAATATGGTACCTTCTCTTATTTACCAATTAGAGCTTTACCTAAACCAACAAGTAAAAGATAAGTATTTAGTATTAACAGAAAAAGCTGCTGATGAACTTACTAATGAAGATAAAGATTTTATTCTCAGAAGGTTCTTTGATGCAAATTGGGATAGGATAATAAGGAAATTCCCAAGGTATTGGGATCTTCTTAATAAAAGAGGACAATCAGTAAGTGATGAGGCTATATTAGATGCTATAAATAAATTTACAGTCCAAGATTTCAGGGATCTTCAAGTATGGTTTAATTTAGCATGGTTTGACCCTGACTTCCAACAATATGATAAGGACCTGGCAAAACTTATAGAAAAGGGGAAAAATTTTACTGAAGAAGATAAAAAAATAGTAATCCAAAAACAATATGAAGTAATGGCTAAAATCCTTCCACTATACTATGAGCTTCAAAAGAAAAAACAAATTGAAGTAACCTCTACACCATTTTTCCATCCCATAATGCCTCTCCTCGCTAATTACAAATCTGCCTTAGAAGCTTCACAAGATATTGAGTTACCAAAAGCCACCATTACATATCCTGAGGATGTAGAAGCTCAGTTAAAAATGGCAGTAACATACTATAAGAAGTATTTTAAAGAAAATCCTAAAGGGCTCTGGCCTTCTGAAGGATCTGTGAGTCAAGAAATAATTCCATTAGTAAGTAGTGTGGGTATTCAGTGGATGGCAAGTGATGAAGATGTACTCTCTAAATCCTTAGGCATACCTATTTTAAGGGATACCAAAGGTAATGTTCAAAATCCTGAGGTTTTTTACAAACCATACATTGTAGAGGAAAACGGAAAGAAATTGAATATGATCTTCAGAGATAAAAATCTTTCAGACAAGATTGGATTTGTATATAGTGGAATGAAAGGAGAAAGTGCTGCAATAGATCTCATAAATAGACTTGAAGATATATATGAAAAAGTCAAAGATAAAGAGGGTCCTTTCTTAGTAAGTTTAATCCTTGATGGAGAAAACTGTTGGGAATATTATGAGAATGATGGGAAAGAATTCCTTAACGCCTTTTACAAACTATTAAGTGACAATCCATACATTGAAACAGTAAGAGTAAGTGATTTTCTTGCTAAATATCCACCCAAAGATACGATTCAAAGACTGTCGGCAGGATCCTGGGTAGACGGTACTTTTCTCACGTGGATAGGAGAAGGAGAAGAAAATAAAGCTTGGGAACTTTTTGATAGAACAAGAGTTGACTTAGTATATGCTACTGTAAAAGCAAGAAAGACATTAGCACCTACCCTTGATCCTCAAAAGCTTAAAGACAACATACAAAAAGCTTGGTTTGAACTATATGCAGCTGAAGGTAGCGACTGGTTCTGGTGGTATGGAGATGATCAAGATTCAGGAAACGACTTGGGTTTTGATCAGTTATTTAGACAGCATCTTATAAATGTCTATAAGTATATAGAAAAAGAACCTCCCTCAACACTTTTAGTACCTATTGTAAAACTTGCTGAAGAAAAACCAATACAACATCTTCAAACAAAATTTACTCCTAAAATTGATGGAAAAGTAGCACCTGAAGACGAGTGGAAATCTGCTGCCATATATGAAGCTAAGAAGGGGACAGGAATATTTGCAAAGCCTGCTGATTATATAAACAAACTCTACTTTGGAATTGACAATGATTCTTTATATTTTCTCGTAGAGAGCAAGGAACATATTACAGAGTTCTTAAGTAAACCTTACTATCTTGCCATTTACCTATCAAATCCAAATCAAAAGGAGATAAACATATTCCCAAGAAATAGTAAGGAATCCTTAGGATATGGTATTTCTCATGAAATACTTATAGATCTTTCTAAGATTAGCTCTCTGGGAGAAGTAGAAGCAATAATAAATAAGGCTGATGGTAATAATGGATGGGTAGAAGTACAAAAATTAAAAGCTGCAATCTCTGAAAAATATATAGAAATTGGAGTCCCATTTAAAGCTATAAATGTAAAAGGGAGAGATAGAATATCTTTCAATGTGATATTTGGGAAAGAAAAACCTGAAGATGTAGTACCCTACTATCTACCAATTTATGCGGTAATCCCTGAGGCAAAATTAGAGACCGTGTACTTCTCCATTGACGATCCTGTGGGAGATGACTATGGTTGGGGTGGTATTTCTTATCCTACTGATCCTGTGTTTAAACCTGGAGTATTTGACATCATACACGTAGAAATGGGCAAAAGTAAGGATAATATAGTATTTAGAGTAAAAATCAGAGGAGAATTAGAAAATTCATGGGGTTCTCCTATAGGAATATCACTACAGACTATAGATGTCTATATTAATGATGGAAAGAGTAATTTACTTTACTATCAAGCTCTTCCTGGTAGACAAGCAAATATTCCTGAGGGTTGGAATAAAGCTATCTGGGTTGAAGGGTGGACTCAGGAACTGATAGAACCAACAACAGATGAGAAAGGAAAGATTCAATTAAAAGAACTAAAAGGAGTTGTGGAAACTATGGCAGATCCTACTGAAAGAACTATTATAATCTCAGTTCCTGAAAAATACCTTGGTCCTGTAACTCCTGATTGGAAGATCGTTGTTATTATGTGTGGACAAGAAGGTTATCCAAGACCTGGAAACTGGAGAGTAAGAGAGGTAGAAGAGACTGCAAAACAATGGAGATTTGGGGGAGGAGATGACTCCTATGGTGATCCTAATATCATTGACATGATTGTACCTCCTGGAATGAAACAGGAACAAATTCTGTCTGAATGGATAAGCAGTGATGAAGAAGAAGAGAATAAATATGTAGAGATACCCTTAATTCCCCTTAGGATCTTGACCCAATAATTAAGAAAGGAGGGGGAGCTCCCTCCTCCTTTTTCTATTTTTCCTTGATTTTCTCTAATAAAACTCTTCTCAAAAAAAATATTTAGATATAAAATTATTGATTAGTTATGTTAAAAAAGCCACTTTTAAGACATATAAAAAACTATCTTTTAGAGTATAAATGGAAGTATATCTTAGGAGCAATTTTTTTACTCCTCAGTGATATCTTCCAAGTCATATCTCCAAAAGTTTTAGGATGGGGCATTGACTCTTTAAATAAGGGAGCCATAACTTTTAATAATCTTCTATTAATCCTTTTAAGCTTAATCTCTCTTGCAATATTAACTGCAATTTTTCGTTATTTTTGGAGAACTAGGATTCTTGCTACCGCAAGAAGAATAGAAGCTAAAATAAGAGAGAAATTCTTCATCCATCTTCAAACATTATCGCTCAACTATTTCAATTATCATAAAACAGGTGATCTAATGGCTCTCGCAACCAATGATTTAGGAGCTGTAAGAGAAATGTTCGCCTTTGGATTAGTCATGCTTCTTGATACCATATTTCTTGGCACTCTCTCTATTCTCTCTTTATTAATCATAAGTCCAAAGCTTACCTTATATACTATTATTCCTTTGCCTTTAATTACTCTAACCATTACTTTGTTTGGAAGGGTAACTCACAAAAGATTTAAAGCAGTACAAGAAGGATTCGCAGACCTTACTGACAAAACCGAGGAAACTATTGCAGGGATAAGAGTAGTAAAAGCCTATGTACAAGAGGAGGAAGAGCTACAGAACTTCCTGAAAAAAGCAAAGGAGCTACTTAAAAGGAATATCAGCCTTGCAAAGGCATGGGGATTTATGTTCCCAAGTATAGAATTTCTGGCTGGATTTTCCATATTATTGGTATTCTTCTTTGGCAGTTTAGAGGTAATCAGGGGTGAAATCTCCTTAGGAGACTTTATCGCCTTTAATTCTTATTTAGGACTCCTTATATGGCCTATGAACGCTCTGGGACAGGTAGTAAACAATTTCCAAAGAGGGAAAGCATCCTTAGAAAGGCTCAATGAAGTATTTGATGAAATGCCAGATATTAAAGATACACCAAAGGCTATTAAAAAAGATAACCTTGTAGGAGAAATTGTATTTAAGAATGTTTATTTTAAATATCCATCAAGCAGCATATGGAATTTAGAGGACATATCCTTTGAAGTAAAACCTGGTAAATTTTTAGGTATTACTGGACCTGTGGGATCAGGAAAAACATCATTAGTAAGTCTTATTCCAAGGCTTTTTGACATCCAAAAAGGAGATATCTTTATAGACAATATCCCTATTAAAAATCTTTCTTTGTATTCCTTAAGAAAAAATATAGGCTTTGTTCCTCAAGATAGCTTTTTATTCTCTGACAGTATTGCCAATAATATTAGATTTGGAAATTCAAATCTTAGTGACGAAGAAGTCTTAGAGATTATTAAAATTGTTGCATTAGAAGAAGACTTAAAAGAATTTCCTCAAGGAATATATACCATTGTAGGAGAAAGAGGGGTCACTCTATCAGGAGGGCAAAAACAAAGAATTGCATTAGCAAGAGCGTTAGCCATAGATCCTCCTATTATTATCCTTGATGATGCCTTATCTGCTGTGGATGCTCATACAGAGAAGCAGATTCTCTCAAATATTATGGGACTAAGAAAAAACAAAAGCTTTATAGTCATTGCACAAAGGTTATCAGTTATTCAGGAAGCTGATGAAATATTAGTATTGAAAAATGGGAAAATTACAGAACGAGGAAATCATACAGCATTAATGAAGCTTAAAGGGTTCTATGCTGGGCTTTACGAACAACAAAAGTTAGAAACTGAACTGGAGGAAAAAGATGAACCAGTATCCTGAAGAAGAGATACTTGGAAAAGGCTATGATTCAAGATTAATGAGGAGACTATTAAAATACACAAAGCCATATGTGAAACATATTTTATTGGCTTTACTTCTTATTGTATTTATTACCACACTTAAACTTGTTAACCCATATATTATAAAAAATTCAATAGATAGAAGCATTAATCCCTATGAGATTATACAGGTCTCAAACCAAGAAGTAAGGGCATATTTTCTCAGCGAAGACATTCCTATAGAGATGAAAGAGAAGTATCATAATATTATAAAATCATATCATGGAAAGTCATATATAGCCTTTGAAGATCTTGAAAAAATTCCTCCTAAGGATAAAGAGATCATCAGAAAAAATGATATAGATTACATTAAGACACATGCTCTATTATACCTTTTAGTAATAATAACTATATTCTTAATTACTTACGCTCAAGTTTATATCCTAAATTTAACTTCTCAAAAAATAATTTACGATATGAGAGAAGAATTATTTCAACATATATTACAACTTCCTATGAAATTCTTTGACCAAAATCCTATAGGAAGGTTAGTAACAAGAGTCACAAACGATATTGAAACTCTTCAACAGATGTACAATTCTGTAATAACAAGCCTCGTAGTAGATATATTTCTAATTTTAGGACTTTCTATAGTAATGCTCATGTTAAACTGGAAATTAGCATTAATTTGTATAATCGCTCTTCCCATAGTTGGATATATAAGTTTTATTTTCCGAAAACATGTAAGAGAAGCTTATAGAAATTTTAGAGTAAGGCTTGCAAGATTAAATGCATACTTAGCAGAACATATAAGTGGAATGAGAGTCACCCAACTTTTTGCCAGAGAAAAAGAAAATGAAAAAGAATTCAGAGATATTAATAATTCTCTTTTAGAAGCAAATTTAAGAAACGTTTTTGTAAATGCAGTTTTTCGTCCCATTGTAGGTGCCTTAGGAAGTTTTGTGTCAGCATTTCTAATATTTTTTGGTGGACTTCAAATAATGAATAATCAACTCTCTTTTGGAACACTATATCTATTCATTTCGTATCTTAATAGCTTTTTTCAACCCATACAAGACTTAGCAGAAAAATACGATATTCTTCAAGATGCTATGGCTTCTGCAGAAAGAGTCTTTTTATTACTTGATGAGCCTGTGGCAATCAAAGATCCTGAAAAACCATATATCTCAAAAGATATAAAAGGTAAGATAGAATTTAAAAACGTTTGGTTTGCTTATGATAAAGAATGGGTATTAAAAGATTTATCCTTTAGAATAGAACCAGGAGAAAAAGTAGCTTTTGTAGGAGCAACAGGTGCAGGAAAAACTTCCATAATAAATCTTTTAACAAGATTTTATAATATACAAAAAGGAGAAATTTTAATTGATAATGTAAATATAGAGGAAATTGATCCTAAAGAATTAAGAAAAAGTATAAGTATAGTCCTTCAAGATGTACATCTATTCGCTACTGATATTCTCCATAATATAAGATTAAATAGAAAAGATATACCTGAAGAGAAAGTAATAGAAGCTGCAAAAATTGTAAATGCAGATAAATTTATAAGAGAACTCCCTCAAGGATACTATACTCCAGTTCAAGAAAGAGGTGCTACTCTTTCGGCAGGTCAAAGGCAATTAATTGCTTTTGCAAGAGCTTTAGTTTTTGATCCTAAAATCCTTATCCTTGATGAGGCTACCGCTAATATAGATACTGAAACTGAAAAATTAATACAAGAAGCCATCGAAAAACTGGTTCAAAAAAGAACAAGTATCATCATAGCCCATAGACTTTCCACCATTAAAAATGTAGATACTATTTATGTCATGCATAAGGGAAAAATCATAGAAAAAGGTAATCATAATGAACTTGTAAGAAAAAAAGGAGTTTATTATTATCTTTACAAATTGCAAAGTCTAAATTATGCTAAGATATAATAAAAAGAGATCTTTAGGAGAAAAGAGAAAGATGAAAAAGGTTATATCCTTAAGTCTTACTTTTTTGTTTATTTCTACAATATTTTCTCAAGTATCAGACCTTACATTAGTAAAGACTATAAATTTAGGTCTGGATAGTTTAAACTATATTCAACTTTATGATAACAGTATCCTCTATACAGATAAGGATTACTTAATTCTCTATGATCTAAAAACTCAAAAAGAGAAAAAAATAAAAGCAAAATCTGAAAAGAGTAATAATTTTGATGCTTTAATAACAGAATTTAAAGTGCTTCCCTCAAAAGAAATTGCAGTAATAAACAATGAGCCCTTTCTTATGATATGGAATCCTACAAAAGAAACTACCAGCAAGTTTAAATATAATATAGAATCAAATACAAAAACCACTAACCAATTCTGGAGTTCCAAAATTGAAACTATAGAAGAATTACAAATATCTCCCTTAGGAAGCATTTTAGTAGAGAAAAAACATTATCAGACCCAAACATTAGGCGGATTATTGACACTTGAAGAATGGTATGAATATAATTTTCTTAGCTTTCCTTCTCTTGAAAAGATCTTTTCTTTAAATACTAAAGAAGACTTTTCAGACTTTAATATAGATTTTTCTAAAAGAGACTCTTTTGTACTTTTGATAAACGCACTCCCAAGATCAAAAAGTTTAGCAGATCTATATGGCATAGTGATAAAAAATTTTGAGAATCAAAAGTCTTATAATCTTTTTCCAAATCAAAGAACCATAAGTTGGGATATTACAAAAGATGATAAACTATTAGCAGTCTCCTTAGAAAGTAATCTTACAAAAGTGATAAATCTAAACAATTTTAGCGAGGTTCTAAACTTTCCCATAACAGGAAATGTTTCCTTTAGTCCTAAAGAAGACATCTTAATAGTTGAAGGCAATAGAACTATAAACTTAATAGATCTAACAAAAAAAGAAACAATAAGTACCTACTGGGGATCACATCCTTGCCTCTCAAACAACGAAAATATTTTAGCTTATTCTTTAGGAGAGAATTTCTTAGCTCCTACCAAGGAACTCTCTATTTTATATCGTGATAAAAATTTGCAAAAGAAAATAAAATTTGATGCAGAGTATTTCTTAGAGGATATCTCCTTTACAAAAGATGATACATTCCTAATTCTTCTTCTTTCTGGGAATAATGGCTACAAAATAATGATATATAAAGTTTAAGAGGGAGGAAGATTCCCTCCCTCTTTTAGTTGCCCTGCAGAAGGTTTAACATTTTCTTATCTAACTTATGACCATACCAATCTTCATATTCCACATCTTCTCTCTCTGAATCTAATATTCCAAAAGGACCTTTAAAATTCCATAAAGCAAAACCTATATCTCTTTCTTTTAAAATTTCAAGTAAATCTTTCATCCAAGATAAAACTACATTATGAGGAGTATATTTAAAAGCTCCAGCCTCTCCGCAATGCACTCCTATCCCCTTCTCCATCAGACTTGCCCAACGATCATAATGCTCTTCTAATCTTCTCCTATCCCAAGACTCTCCATAATGCCATGCTAAAGGCCATGTAGGTTTTGGCCAATTCTCCCCTCCTACCCAACTTGCTTTATAATGAGTAAGTCCCATAGGAAGATATCCCCTACAACTTTGTGCTACAAGTAAGTCTGAAAGTTCTGGAAGAGGCTCATTCCCATAAGATATCCCGTCTATTATTATGAATCTCCCAGGATCAATATCTCTTATATGATCAACTGTTCTTCTGATTACTCTTTCGTGATCTTCTCTACTCATACCTCTCTCAGAAGGATTTGGCGGCTCATTTATTAGATTAAAACTTAAATCTTTAGAGGATATACCTTTATATCTCTTAGCAAATATTCCCCAATGATAGCAAAAGGCATTCAATGCTTCATTATCTTTCCATAAATCAAATTTTTCAGAAAGATCATTATTTACACAGTATCCAGGAGCTCTATGAAAGTTTAGGCATACATGAATTTTATACTTCTGTCCCCATCCCACAACTTCATCAATTTTTTTAAGAACATCCTCTTTAACTTTATATACATCATCTCCATCTATCCAAAGCCTATAATTTAGTGGAATCCTTACAAAATCAAAACCCCAATCTGAGATCCATTTAAAATCCTCTTCTTCAAAATCTCTCACATAATGATAAGAGAACATATTAGGAAGATTAAATCCTCTCCATCTTGGAATTGGATTTTTCCCTCTCATTTTATAACCTACTTTCTTTTTTAATAAAAACCTATTTATACCTTACTTATCTATCGGTATTAAAGCTTCAAGAAGTTCCTTCCTCCACTCATTCTTAACAGGATCATAAACACCAAAACCAGAACAGAATTCCCAGTATGTCCATGGCCATCCTCTTCTCTCTGCTTCCCTTGCTACAAAGGATGTCCATCTGACACGAGATTCCATATCTGCCTTGCTATAAGCTCCAAACTCTCCTATATGGATTGGTCTCCTATTTTCCTTTGACCATTCCTCTGCTATATTAAAATCTGAGATTACCTGCTGCTTCTCAGCTTGACTCCCATTCCATGTGGTCCCAAGCCACTTATTAGAACCACTTGCCCACTCTGCTCCCTGATGAGTAAAGTAGAAGGGATTATAATAATGCACAGTAACCAAAATATTCTTCTCTTCCTTAGGAATCTTTAGCTTAGAAATACTTGAAATTCCTCCCCATTCTGCTGTCCCTACAAGTACAACCCTATCTGGATTTGTAACTCTTATAACTTTTAATGCCTCTGCTAAAAATTCATTCCAAATATCAGGAGTTAAATTACCATTTGGCTCATTGAGAATCTCAAAAAATAATGTTTCAGGATAGTCCTTGTATCCTTCTGAGATCTGTCTCCAGAGTGAAAGGAATTTTTCTTTTTCTCCTCTTGGATTTTGCATTATTTCATTATAGTGATGAATATTTATGATTGTTATAAGTCCTTCTTTTAAGGATTCATTTATCACATGATCAACTCTATCAAAGAATTCTTCAGATATCTTATAAGGAGGTTTAGCTTCT
>Ga0209204_1000064_pt1 | contig 112467 bp, 104 predicted proteins | sample AD_JPNMR2_MetaG_FD_184425 | JGI IMG/M metagenome (GOLD analysis project Ga0209204, IMG submission 184425) | Active sludge microbial communities of municipal wastewater-treating anaerobic digesters from Japan - AD_JPNMR2_MetaG (SPAdes) (version 2) | ecosystem: Engineered > Bioreactor >...
TTTTATATTTCAAAAAAGTATACTTTGTCAAATGGAGAGGTGACCGAGTAGGCCGAAGGTGCTCGCCTGCTAAGCGAGTGTACGGATAAAACCGTACCCAGGGTTCAAATCCCTGCCTCTCCGCCATATATATCCAAATAGTTAACCTGTGTTAATATAGTTTAAATAAAAGCAGTAAAAATTCAATAAGCATTCCTTTACAAGAGGAGGGGATATGGACCCAAAGGAAAGTATAATCCTTGCCCTTGACGTGGAGCACTTTGAGGATGCCAGAAGGCTTGTTATGGAGTACAGGGATTATGTGGGTATGTTCAAGGTGGGCAAGCAGTTGTTTACCCATTGCGGTCCAAAGATTGTTGACTTTATCAATATGAAAGATTCAAAGGTCTTTTTAGACCTTAAATATCACGATATACCAAATACAGTATCCAAGGCAGTGATTGAGGCGGCTAAGCTCGGGGTTGATATGCTAAATATCCATACTGCTGGCGGCCTTACAATGATGAGGGAATCCAGGTCAGCACTAACCAGCATCACAAAAAAACTCCAGATACCAAGGCCTAAGATCATAGGCGTTACTGTCCTGACGAGTATCGATGATAATGAATTAAAGGTAATGGGTATTGATATTACTGTGAAGAAACTGACAAAAAATCTTGCCCTTCTTGCTAAAGAGGCAGGGCTTGACGGAGTTGTGGCAGGCGGGGAAGACATAGAGATGATAAGAGAGCTATGCGGTGATGATTTTGTTATTGTTACCCCTGGGGTAAGGATAGGAGAGAAAAAAGATGACCAGAAGAGGACCATCACCCCAAAGGAGGCAATAGAAAAGGGGGCAACATATATAGTCCTGGGGAGGACCCTCCTTGAGAATCAGGAACCATTCTTGCTCCTCCAGAGCATCTATAAGGATATATTAAATGCCTTATCTGAAAAACAGAGATGATATACTCGATGCATTAGAAAGTAATCCAAAAAGCGTAAGAAGATTATGGATTGAGGCAGGATTTGAAAACCAGTATGCCAGATTTATAAAAAAGGCTAAAGAGCAGGGCGTTTCCTTCAGGATAATCCCAAAAGAGTCATTTTCAAAGAGGTTCAAGGATGCAAGGGCACATATCTGTCTGGAAAGAGACGAATTTTCCTATACAGACCCTGACAGCTTTCTTTTGAATATAAGGGATTATGGTGCATCATTATTTGTCTGTGCCTTTGACGGCATCTACGACCCCCAGAATCTTGGAAATATTATAAGGTCGGCTGTATGTTTCAATGTCCATGGACTCATCCTTCCCAAGGACAGGTCCTGCGGTGTATCAGATACAGTCATAGGCATCTCAAAGGGTGCAGTGGAACGTATAAATATAGTAAGGGTTACTAATCTTGCAAGATTTCTGGAGGACCTAAAAAAGGCAGGTATATATTGCCTGTGTCTTGATGAGAAGGGTGAGGGTATACTATCTGATATGGAATTAAGACAGCCTTTATGTCTTGTTTTTGGCAGCGAGGAGGGGACAAGGAGACTTACAAGGCAGAGGTGTGATGGGGTTGTCAGGATACCCACATCAAAGGGATTTGCATCCCTTAATGTAGCCACCTCTTTTGCTGTGGCTTCCTATGAGGTTTTAAGACAGAGGGGCTTTGATATGTAGCCTCAATGATTCATTGACATATTTATAGAATTTTTATAGATTATCCCATATGTTAAAGATAGGTGTTCTGTCAGATACCCATCTACATAAAGTTACCACTGAGTTGAGAAACCTCATGGAGGTGGTTTTTAGAGATATAGACATACTCTTTCATGTTGGAGATATGGTAGACCTGGCTGTCTATGAGTATCTCTCCAACTGGAATATAAAGGCAGTAAGGGGCAATATGGATAGCCCATATGTTGTGTCAATGCTCCCTGAAAAGAGGATAGAGGAGATAAACAATAAAAGGATAGGATTAATACATGGATGGGGCTCCCCAAGGGGTATCGAAGATAGGGTCATGGCAGAGTTTAACGATGTGGACATAATAATATTCGGTCATTCCCATGTGCCGTTGATATCTAAGAGGGACAATATAACCCTTTTTAACCCTGGCTCATTCAGGGACACGAATACGGCAGGGATCATAGAAATGGGTGATGAGGTTTCATTTAGACACATAACATTATGACAATAACTACACGTTTTTTATCCATTCCAAGTCCTCATTTGTGGATTCGATAGATGGACACAATATATCTCTCATTCCTCTGGCATATGCATCAACCCTTTTATAAAAACCTGTGGACAGGCGAATACATGCTGCCGTGGGTCCTCCTTCACAGCACAAAAGACTATTTTGATATGCCCTATATGCTCAAGGAATACAGAGGGATAAGGCAGAACTTCAATATAGTGCCGTCACTTTTGATACAGATTCTTGATTATGAAAAATCGCAGGTCAGGGATATCTACCTCGATGTATTTAAAAAGCCAGCGGAAGAGCTTACAGAAAATGATAAATCCTTTCTTCTGATGAATTTTTTTAATGCAAACTGGGAGAATATGGTTAAGCCCATCCCCAGATATTATGAGCTTTTAAGAAAGAGGGGTTTTTATTACTCCAGGGAAAACGTAGATAGTATAAGGCGATATTTTTCAGAACAGGATTACAGGGATATTCAGGTCTCGTTTTTTCTTGCCTGGATAGACCCTGTTTTTTTTGACATATACGAGCCCCTCCGTGAGCTTAGAAACAAAGGCGGTAGGTTTACAGAGGAGGACAAAGGGATAATCGAATCTGTCCAAAGGGATATACTAAAAGGTATTATACCGCTATATAAAGATTTATCCCAAAACGGCCAGATAGAGCTTTCAACATCACCGTTCTATCACCCCATCATCCCCCTTCTTATAGATAACAGGGTTGCAAAGGAGGCATTACCTGATATTGCTCTGCCTGAAAGGCCCTTTGCCTGTCCAGAGGATGCCTCACTACAGATAGAAAAGGCCTTGAGATACTTTGAGGGTGTATTCGGGTTTACCCCTTATGGGATGTGGCCCCCTGAAGGCTCTGTGAGCAACGATGCCCTGAAACTCTATATGAGGCATGGGATAAACTGGGTTGCCACAGATGAGGCCATATTATTTAAAAGCCTGAATATGGAGGGGAGAAAGGGTCAGGAAAATCTCCTCAGCCATCCAGAATATCTATACAGGCCGTACAGATTTGAAAGAGATGGCAATACAATAAACATTATATTCAGAGACAGGGAACTCTCAGACCTTGTGTCATTCCACTATTCCAAGATGTCCCCAAAGGATGCGGCAAATGACCTTTTAAAGAGGATACTGAAAATAGGTGATAGCATTAGATACAAACTACCGACACCACTCATCAACATTACCATGGATGGAGAAAATGCCTGGGAGAACTACATAAATGATGGAAGGGATTTTTTCAGATATCTATACGAAGGTATTGAAAATGAGAAGAGGATAAGGTGCACTACCATTTCAGAATACCTGAAAAACACCGACAGCTTTGGTCACATGACAAACTGTTTTGCCGGTTCATGGATAAACCACAATTTTTCTGTCTGGATAGGGGATGTGGAGGATAATACATCATGGTCCCTCTTGACAGAGACAAGGGATTTCCTCGTGTCAAAGGACCCTAAAAGGGAAAATACCAATGCCTGGGAGTCCATATATATTGCTGAGGGTAGCGACTGGAACTGGTGGTATGGTGAGGAACATGCCTCGGAGAACGATGAGATCTTTGACCTCCTCTTCAGGGAAAACCTGTCCAATGTATACAGATTTTTAGGGTTTGAGCCCCCTGATAAACTTACTATACCTGTAATAATAGAGGACAGGGAGATAAGGCCTTCAAGGGAGCCTGTTAATTTCATCCATCCTATAATAGACGGCAAAATGACAAACTATTTCGAGTGGATAGGCTCTGGCTTTTTAGAGGGCAGGTCCCACGGCGTTGCTGTGCATGAGGCAGTATCACTTATGAAGGGTCTGTATTATGGCTTCAATGAAAAATCTCTATATCTCCGTGTAGACATAGATAAAAAATACATAAATGGTGCAAAGGATTTTGCCTTTGAGATACATATAGAGACCGCCCAGGCCTTTGATATTCAATACAATGTCCATGACAACTCTGTTAATGCCAGTATACCTATAGATATATGTTTCGTGGATATCCTTGAGGCAGGGATACCTTTTGAGTCCCTTAAGATAAAGCCCGATGATAATATTGAGATATGGGTATCGCTGAAGATAAAGGATATGAAGGTGGATAGGATACCCTCAAGGGGATACCTCTCCTTTCCTGCCCCGTCAAAGAATTTTGAGATGGAGATGTGGTATGTATAACCCTGGGGCGCACCCCTTTTGATAACCAGAAATCGTAAATCAACAGCCGATTAAGACCTGTTACACCGTGGTTTTCTGTTTTCGCCTATCACCCATCGCCTATAGCCCATAGCCCATTGCCTATTGCCCATCGCCTATTGCCCATCGCCCATTGCCCATCGCCCATTGCCCATCGCCTGTCTTATTTTGATTTCCTTATAGATGCCAGTAAGGTCTCCATCTCCTCCCTTACAACCTTTTCAGCCACATCAGATAGAATCTGTTTGGAATAGTTCTTCATATAGTTGCTTATGATAGGTGTCACCTTCTCTATGAGGCTGTCCTTTAAGGTCTCAAGGGACTGTTTTATAGCTTTTTTAAGCTGTTCTTCAAAATAAGCTGTCTCCTGGTCATCCTCGAAGGTAAAGGCTATCTTTGGTTCTTTTAGTATCTCCTGCATTATCATGCTTTCCTGTGGTTTCTGGGGCTCCCCTGAAACTGCCTTGCCAGTAAAAGGGGCTTCTTCAGGCTGAGGTCCTTTAGCAAGGTCCTCAAGCCCTGCAATCATCTCATGGACCTTGAAGAAGTTTATGGGTTTGTCTATGACCCCTGTTATGTTGGTATATCCCGACAAATCCGTCTTGTTGTTTATATCCTTCAGGAAAAAGAAATGGGAGTCTTTCAACATCTCACGCTCTTGGAGGTCTTCATAGACCTCTACCCCGTCTTTTTTATCGAGTTCAACGTTTATGATGTAGATATCAGGTTTGTATTCCAGGGCTATCCTTTCGATACTTGCCCCATCTGATGTATAGAAGAAATCATATTCATCCACAGGAAATACAACCCTGAATGCGTCTCTTAAACCTTCATCCTTGTCAGCGATAAGTATTTTTTTCATATGTCACCCCTCTTTTTATTTTAGTGTGCAAATATCTTATTAAAAAACCTGTGAACAGGTATAATATTAAAAACTGAGAGGATTATCAATATCAAGACAATGGTTGCAGCCACCAGATAAGGCATGTATCTGTATATTTTTTTTGTTTTTTTTGGGGTATCAACAAGGGTGGACATGCTCTCGTCATTAATGACTGCACGAACAGCGTCTCTATCCACTACCCTCTCTGATTTCGAATATAGATAAAGTAGACACCTGTCACAAATGATATTTATAACCCTGGGATATCCCTTAGATGTCTCATAGATAAGCTCCAGTGCCCCATCTTCAAACTGGACAAAGCCCTTTGAGCCTGCCTTCAATAGCCTATGGGTTATATAATGGTTTACCTCATTGAGATTTAGGGCTTTAAGCCTGTATATGACAGAGATCCTCTGGGATAGGTATCTCAGATGGGGCTGTTTCAGTCTCTCGATAAGTTCCTGCTGACCGAAGAAGATGATGTGGAGAATCTTTTCCTTATCTGTCTCGAGGTTAGAGAGTATCCTTATAAACTCAAAGGTCTCGTCGGTTATAAGCTGTGCCTCGTCAATTACTATAATAGTCTCTTTACCTTTTTTGTGCTCTTCCAGAAGAAAACCCTCGAGCCTTGAAAACATGTCTTTTTTCGATGAGTTATTATCGTAATCAATACCCAATTCAGTAAGCACAGCCTGAAGAAACTCCTTATCACCCATTATAGGGTTTAGAATTAGGGCGGTATTGTATGTGTTTTTATCGAGACTATCCAGAAAAAGACGGGATAGCACTGTCTTGCCTGTCCCTACATCGCCGTATATACAGGCAAAGCCTTCTTTCTGGAGTAGAAAAAACCTGAGATGCTCTGTTGCCTCTCTGTGGGTGTTTGATTCATAGTAAAAGTGGGAATCCGGCGTCAGACCAAAGGGCTTTTCTGATAGACCGAAATATTCAAGGTATGGTATCGCCATATTTTTTTTTAGATTATAGTATTGTGTGCAATTTATGCAAGATTTATTTTGCCAAAACTGAAATTTTCCTATAAAATTTTTTAATGCTTTTATCCATTATAATACCTGCATTTAACGAGATAAAAACCATATCAGAGGTTATAGAGAGGGTTGCTGCCACCCCATACGAGAAGGAAATAATTATAGTTGATGATGGCTCAACTGACGGCACAAGGGATTATCTGGAAGAGATACGGCAAAAGGCTAAAGAAGACGGGAGAGGGCAATTAAAGATTATATTCCATGAGAAAAACATGGGCAAGGGTGCTGCCATAAGAACCGGCATAAAACATGCCCAAGGGGATATAATAATCATACAGGATGCAGACCTTGAGTATGACCCCAGGGATTATCCAGTGTTACTGGAACCTATTCTGGAAGACAAGGCAGATGTGGTATACGGCTCCAGGTTTTTAGGCGGGCCACACAGGGTTTTATATTTCTGGCACTATGTGGGCAATTTGATGATAACCCTTCTGTCCAATATGTTTACAGATTTAAACCTGACTGATATGGAGACAGGGTATAAAGTATTTAGAAAAGAGGCGATAAAAGATATAGAGATAAGATCCAATAGATTTGGTTTTGAGCCTGAGATTACGGCAAAGATTGCAAAAAAGGGTTTGAGGGTCTATGAGGTGCCTATTTCATACTACGGCAGAAGCTATCAGGAGGGTAAGAAGATTACCTGGAAGGATGGGTTAAAGGCAATTTTCACCATATTGAAATATAATCTCTTTAGTAAGTAGATGGATACAAGGAAATCTATGTTCAGGCCCAAAGGATTTTCCCTGGTAGAACTTATAATTATAATTGTTGTGTTGGGCATAATTGCCGCAGCGGTTATATATAAAGTGGGCTCTATAAAATCAGACGCATCATCCAAAGCAGCAGTAGACCAGGTCATAGCCGATATACAGTATACCCAGATACTTGCCATGTCCCAGGAAGCACAGAAAAGCATATCTTTTACTGCTGGCTCCACTACATATACGGTTGCTGGTGAGACAAAAAAACTCCCCGGTGATGTAACAGCAGGAAATACCATAACATTTACATTTAATTCCCTCGGAGAGCCCATTGCAGGTGCAGGCGCAACGGTAACAATCGGGGATAAACAGATAAAGGTCTGGGCAATAACAGGAAAGGCTGAGGCACTATGAAAGGCTTTCATATCCCCATACTACCCAAGGCCCTGTGCCCTTATAGATGGATTTCCAACAATAGACAAAAAAGAGGTTTTACCCTCATTGAGCTTATAATCTTTATTGTCATTGCCGGGCTTTTTGTCCCTTTAGCATATATAGCCTTTACAACAGCACTCAAAAGCGGCACTACCCCTGAATCCATCACAAGGGCGAGATTTCTTGCAGAACAGAAACTCGAGGAGATTACAAAGGATGATTTCGACACAATTGTTACAACCTATCCACCGCCCACAAGCACATCCTATGCCAGTATCCCAAACAATAGCGGTTATCAATGGAAGTGGACTGTGGGTTATATAACCTACAGCGGCACCCCCCCTGTCATCTCTGATTCAGCATCTCCAACCAATTACCTTAAAATAATAGTCTATGTGAGAGAGCCCAGTGGATACGAATATGTTGTCCATACTATTATAACAAAAAGGCCGGGTTAGGAAGTTATGGTGAAAGACAAGGGTTTTACATTGATAGAGATAATCATCACTATTGTTATACTGGGGATAATAGGGGTATTCTCCTTTTCATTCTTTGGCTATCTAACACGGACATACTCAATGATGGGATCAAAAAGAACTGTCCATCAGGAGGCCCTCTATGCCATAGAGAGGATATCAAGGGAGTTAAGGGATGCTAAGGAAGTCAATGTAAACAACAATGTATTGCAATTCGAAAGGGCAAATCCTACAGGACAGGACAGTAATAAATATGTAAAATTTTATCTTAATGGCACTGACCTCTATCGGGATTCGGCAAGTGACAGTGGCTTTACGACGAACACTACCCATAATATCATTGCAAGAAATGTCACTTCCTTTACCGTATCACCCAGTGGCACACCCCTTGCATCTAATACTGTAATAACCATCTCTATAGGTGTTACCAGTGGTGAGACAGAGTCATATTCCACAAAGATCTGTCCAAAAAATTATTCAGATACAGGGGTATGCACTTTTACAGGAAGGAGTTTTGGAGGCTGTTATGAAGATAAGATTAACTGATAGGGGGGTATCCCTTGTTGTCTTAATTGTGATTATAACAGTCCTTGGTTTTTTAGGTGCAGGCATAGTCTCCTTTATGGGTGCCAAACACAGGGCCTATCCTGTTCATGTCCAATCCCATCAGGCACTCAGCCTTGCCAATGCAGGGATTGAATTTGCTATTAGATATGCCTATGATAAATATCAGATAGGTCAGTCTGTTAAGGACTGTCTCGGCTCCCCTGTTACGGTAAATTTTGGTAATGGTAGCTTTACAGTCCAGTATATAGGCGGCTCTAATTATACATTAAAGTCAGTAGGTACTTGCGGCAGTGCCACAAGAGAGGTAAGGCTTAATAAATTCCCTGGTTATAGTATGGGATCCGGCTTTGTATTGACCAGTACAATAGATCCAGCTTATATTCCCTCATACCATAGTTCAAATGTCTCAGTGCCATTAACCAACCTCTATGACCAGCCCATATACATAAAACGTATGGAATTGACCATGAACCCTACCCAAGGAAGTGCCAACCGTGTCCAGACCCTATATTTGGGGGGAACCAAAATATACGATTATAAAGATGATCCATCAAACCCCAACAAAGAAGGTCATGGAGCAAATGAGGGTATATGTATCCCCACATCTGGTGGCGCTGGTTGTCCTACTGGTTCTTTGACACCTGCTAAGATACCTTATGCCTTTAATCTCAACACTGCCATACCCCCAGGGGGTATTACAGAGATTCTAAATTTTAATTCTGCCTCTGTTAGGGGTTCATACTGGGTTAAATTTACTTATGATTTTAATACAAGCTATACAAATGAAAAGACAGCTACAATGACCTTCACAATAGATTAATTAAAGGTCTTCATATGAACTAAATAAATGAACATCCTTGTGTTTTTCAGATTAATTGTATATCATTCAAAAGAAGAACTTAAAAAAATAGGGGGGTATAATGAAGATTCTAATCACAGGTGGAACAGGTTTTGTGGGGAGGGAATTGACCTCCCGTCTTATCAGAGAAGGTCATGAAATAACAATCCTTACACGCTCCATAAAATCACCACAGAAAACCCAGACAGGTTTATCGTATCTTGAGGGCGACCCCAATACAAAAGGGCCTTGGCAGGAAGCTGTAAAAGAACATGACGGTGTTATAAACCTTGCCGGTGCATCTATATTCAGTAAATGGTCAGAGGAATACAAAAAGGCCATAAGGGACAGCAGGATGTCTACCACGAGAAATATAGTAGAGGCCATCCCGGAATCAAAAGAAAAAAGATTTCATCTCTTTAGTGCATCTGCAGTGGGCTACTATGGCTTTCATGGAGACGAAGAATTGACAGAGGCATCTCCTCCTGGGAATGATTTTCTGGCAGGGGTTGCCACAGATTGGGAGAATGAGGCTAAAAAGGCACAGGATAAAGGCGCCCGTGTGGTGATTACAAGGTTTGGTATAGTCCTTGGGGATAAGGGTGGTGCATTGAGCCAGATGGTGCCGTTGTTTAAAAGATTCATAGGTGGTCCAATAGGCAGTGGAAGGCAGTGGTTTTCATGGGTTCACATAAAAGACCTGGCAGAGGCCTTTGTATTTCTCATAAAGCATACGGATATTACAGGCCCTGTGAATGTCTGCTCGCCCAATCCTGTAAGGAACAAGGACCTTGCAAGGGCCATAGGCAGGGTTCTAAACCGTCCTTCTTTTATGCCAGCGCCGTCTTTTCTGGTAAAGCTCGTCCTCGGGGAATTCGGGTCAGTGATACTTAAGGGCCAGAAGGTCATACCAAAGCGGCTCCTTGAAAATGGTTTTTCATTCCAGTATCCTGATATATATACGGCATTACAGAATATCTTAAAGGGGATGAACTAACCTCTCCATTTAGACCGAACACCCCTCTCACCAAAATAAGTTATAGTAATAGCCGCAGAGTTGTTGGTATAATTAACGAGTAGGAGGTAGATTATGAAAAACATCTATGAGGATAACTCGTATTCTATAGGTAGAACACCTCTTGTTCGGCTTAACAGGGTTACTGATGGTGCGCACGCAACGGTGCTTGCAAAGATAGAGGGTAGAAACCCCGCATACTCTGTAAAATGCCGTATAGGTGCGGCCATGATATGGGATGCCGAGCGGACAGGCAGACTGAAACCAGGCATGGAAATTATTGAGCCCACATCAGGCAATACAGGCATAGCCCTTGCCTATGTGGCTGCAGCAAGAAATTACAGACTAACACTTACCATGCCTGAGACCATGAGTATTGAGAGGAGGAAACTCCTTAAGGTCTTTGGTGCCCATATCATACTCACAGAAGGTGCAAAGGGCATGAGAGGTGCCGTAGAGAAGGCAGAAGAGATAGCAAAGAGTGATCCATCCCGATATTTTATGCCCCAGCAGTTTGAAAACCCTGCCAACCCGGCCATTCACGAGGCAACAACTGCGGTAGAGATATTAAACGATACAGATGGAAAAATGGATATATTCGTAGCAGGTGTAGGGACAGGTGGAACCATCACAGGGGTGAGTAGATTCTTTAAAAGGATAAAGGGAAAGAATATTATCTCTGTTGCTGTGGAGCCTGCCCATTCGCCTGTATTGACCCAGACTGTAAAAGGTGAGGAAATAAAACCAGGCCCACACAAAATACAGGGAATAGGAGCAGGTTTTGTACCTAAGGTACTCGATTTAAGCCTGATTGACAGGATTGAGCAGGTGACAAATGAAGAGGCTATGGAGATGGCAAGGAGGCTTGCAAGAGAGGAAGGAATTTTATCCGGCATATCATGTGGTGCAGCGGTTACGGCAGCAATAAGAATTGCAAAAGAACCTGAAAACAATGGAAAGACCATTGTTGTTATACTCCCTGACTCAGGGGAGAGGTATCTATCCACCCCTTTGTTTGAAGGTATATTCACAGGTATTGAAAAGGCAGTGGCATCAGATGAGGTTTTATGACGGTCTAAATCATAGCGCTTAGTATCGTCCAGTACTGGTTAAGATAAGGGGATAAGTAGAGGTTGAGGCCATTGCATACAGATAATAAGATACTTCAAGACAAGCTGGAAAAACTAAAGGTATCAATTAAGGCCCTCGGACGGGTTATCGTTGCATACTCAGGAGGAGTAGACAGCACCCTCTTACTCAAGGTGTGTGCAGACACCCTCGATGCACATAATGTAGTTGGTTTTATCGGCACATCACCGACCTATCCCGTTGAAGAGGTGAAAGAGGCAAAAAAGATTGCAGATTATATTGGTGTAAAATGCATAATCTCCCATACAAACGAAATGGAGGATAAGAGATTTATTGCCAACAACCCTAACCGCTGCTATTATTGCAAATCGCACCTTTTTGATTGTCTATGGGCAGTTGCAAAGGCAGAAGGATACCATCATGTCCTTGAAGGCTCAAACCTCGATGACCTGAAAGATTTCAGGCCTGGAAGAAGGGCCTGTGAAGAAAAGAATGTGAAAAGCCCACTTATTGAGGCAGGTCTCACAAAGGATGACATCAGGGAACTATCAAGGATACTTTCTCTACCCACCCACAGCAAGCCCTCCCTTGCATGCCTGGCGTCGAGAATACCTTATGGCACGCCCATCACAGCTCAACTCCTCAGAAGAATTGAGCTTTCAGAAAAGGCTGTGCAGGCCCTCGGTATAAAACAGGTACGGGTGAGGTGCCACAACGATATGGCAAGGATCGAGGTAGATGAAAAAGATTTTATCCAAATCTTGCAGCACCGTAAAAAGGTTGTAGATGCACTTAAGCAATACGGTTTTTTATATGTGACGATAGACCTCCAGGGTTACAGGACAGGGAGCATGAATGAGACCATGGGGTATAAAGGGTTACTTGAAGAATAGAAATCCAATAAATATAATCTCATTATCATGGAAACAGGCAATAAAATAGTAGCAATAGGCATGAGCGGAGGGGTTGATTCCACTGTGGCTGCCATGCTCCTTAAGAGGCAGGGCTTTATTGTTGTGGGTTTGACCATGCAGATATGGGACAATTCTTTTCCGTGCACGGCCACAAAAAGCGGTTGCTATGGACCCAACGAGGTGAATAATATTGAAGATGCCAAAAGGGCCGCAGCCAGACTTGGCATTGACCATCATGTAATTGACCTCCGAAATGAATACCGTGATGTAGTGATTGAATATTTTCGCCAGGAGTATGCAGGGGGCAGGACACCCAATCCTTGCATCATGTGTAACACAAGAATTAAGTTCAGTGCACTCCTGGAGAAGGCGCAAGCGAGCGGGATATCCTTTGACCTTTTTGCCACAGGCCATTATGCGAGAGTTTCTTTTGATACTCTTTCAGGAAGGTATCTTTTAAAGCGGGGTATAGACACATCAAAAGACCAGTCTTACTTCCTCTACAGATTGACCCAGAGACAGCTTGCAAGTGTTTTGTTTCCCCTTGGTGGTCTCAAAAAAGAGGAGGTGCGCGCCATGGCAAAGGAGGCAGGATTTGAAGAATGTCTTATGAGACAGGAAAGTCAGGACTTCCTGGAATGGGATGACTACGGCATACTCCTCGATGGGGGTGGAAAACCTGGAAATATAGTAGATGAAGAGGGTAATGTTATAGGCAGGCACAAGGGCATTGGTCGTTATACTGTAGGTCAGCGAAGACTTTTGAACCTGGCAGGGATGAAAGAGCCTTACTATGTCCTGCGCATCGACACAAAAAGGAACGAGATTGTAGCCGGGCCTAAGCGCTCTCTTATCCATTGGACGCTCATCGCAGAAGACCTCCACTGGCTTATCCCATTCAATGAATTAAAATACAAAAAACTCTCTGCCCAGATAAGATACAGGAGTATCCCAACCCAGTGTGAAGTCGCCATGATGGAGGATGAAACAGTGAAGGTCATTTTTGTGAACCCTCAGGAGGCTATTACGCCTGGCCAGTCTGTTGTATTTTACGAAGACGATATAGTGGTGGGAGGTGGTATTATAAAAGGTGTTGTCGAAAACAAATAGTCGCTATAGCACCGACCAAAAAACTTCTCATTAGCCTATCTTTGGGTCTATCCAAAAGATATGAGGCCTTTCTGTGGGGCTGAATGTGCGTTTTTGTATTTTTTCAAGATACTGATATTTTCAGGCTCATGGTGTTTATTGTTATTTCTTACCCCTGTGCATCTTTACTGAGTGTCCAGGACCTAACCCAATCTTCCTTCCAATAGATTCTATCCTTGAAAGCACACAACTTGAGCACTCTTGGGCACTTTCATCAATACAGGGTTTACCGGGATAGAGGAGATAATCTTTTCTATACTCAACAGGTGTATTATTTGGCATGAATACGTTGGCGCCCCGCTTTAAGGCAAGATTTCTCCCCTCACCGGGAAAGACGGCGTCAAAGGCCGTTGTGGCCGGGATGTGGGCATCAGGGTTGAATAGGCGAAGTACAGCGAGGGCCTTGAAGAACATCTCCTCTTCTCCTGCGTATGCATTTTTTTCATCTGCCAGTGGTGTATCGGGGTGGGGGATAAAAGGCCCAATGCCTATCATGTCAAGGTCGAGGTCACGACATAAGAGGATGTTATCCGCTAATGTGCCGAGTGTCTCCCCGGGGAGTCCAATCATGAAGCCACTGCCTGTCTGAACACCCAATTCCTTTAGGGCATAGAGGCAATCCAGCCTTTCGTAAAGGGTGCAATCTGGGTGAAGTCTTGCGAACAGAACAGGGTCACTCGTTTCGAATCTGAGAAAGTATCGGTCCATGCCACATTCTTGCCAGTATCGATAAATCTCACGGGGTCTGTTTCCCACTGAAACCGTTACAGCAAGAGAGGTCTCAGCTTTGATCATCTTTATTATGTTGCCTATCTCCCTGTCGTTTATACCTGGGGTCTCTCCAGATTGGAGGACAACAGTTGTCTGCTGGCGTAAAGGCATCTCTCGGGCAACGGCAAGAATCTCATCCAGGGTCATGGTATAGCGGTTCACCAGGTGGTTAGATGCCCTTATACCGCAATAGAGACAATCATTGTTACATATATTGGAAAATTCTATAATCCCCCGTATGTATACCTCATCCCCCATGTGAACCTTTCTGATGTGGTCTGCCTGTTCATACAGTTCAGTGAGGTCATTGCCCTTAGACTTAAGAAGAGACACCACCTTATCCTTCAAGGCCTTTGATTCCCTGCCATTTTCTATCATAACAAGCCCTCTTTTCATAAAAGTAATATAATACCTAAAACAGTAAAAAATAGATAGGTTTGTTTAAGTGCAGGCAAGGAGTAGTCATTGTGGGAAAAAAGGGATGGGTCAATAAATAATAGCTGCTCCATCATCTTCTATCAAGGCATAAAGATGACGATACCCTATTTAAAGGCATCTTTTATTTTTTTTACAATAAGCTCAGGTTTTTTTAGGAACACCTCGGTATCCGGTGGAATAGATTCTGTTAGCCATACGTTTCCACCTATGACAGAGCGGGCACCTATTACAGTATTGCCACCCAGTATAGTGGCATTTGCATAAATAATCACATCATCCTCTATGGTGGGGTGGCGTTTTTTCCTGCGAAGGGATTCCACCTCTTCTTTGCTCAACGATAGGGCACCCAGGGTTACACCCTGATAAATCCTCACACGGTTGCCTATCTTGGTAGTCTCACCTATAACTACACCTGTGCCATGGTCGATAAAGAAACTCTCACCGATCTCAACACCCGGGTGTATGTCAATCCCTGTAAGGCTGTGGGCATATTCAGTCATTATCCTGGGGATTAAAGGCACTTCATGGATATGGAGCCAGTGGGCTATTCTGTAAACACTTATGGCATATAATCCGGGATAGCAAAATATAATGTCATCAAAATGACATGAGGCAGGATCTCCCTCATAGGCTGCTCTTACATCCTTTGATAACATCAGCTGAATCTCAGGGATTGCACCTATAAACTGTAGTGCTATCTCCTGCCCCTTTTCCTCACAATAGACACAGGGTCTATTAAACCTCAAACAATCATGGCGTATTGCAAGGGTTACCTGCTCTGAAAGGGTATCAAAAAGCTCAGTTACCTTCTGTCCAAAATAGTACTGGATTTTCACTTCATCAAGACGCTCGGATGTAAAATATCCAGGGTATATAATCTTGAGTGTCCTGCCTATAATGTCTACAATTGCCTCTTTTGAGGGTATGGATTCGGGCAGGATATGGTGAAAGCGACCGTCCCTGTTATAGAGACCTATAATTCTATCTATATATTTGGGCAGTTCTGCTCTTTTCTGGTTCTTCTCAAGAATCTCTTTTAAACACTCTTGCCTGTCATCTAAATTTTCTTTCATTTGAATACCCTAAACACTGCTACATGCCTCTTGTTCATGTCTCCAGTACGGTGACATCTGTCTTAGCCTTTCGATGATCTTTGGCATGACATCTATGACGAAATCTATCTCCTCTTCTGTATTGTAAATGCTGAGACTGAAACGCACAGAGCCGTGAATCATTGTATAGGGCACACCCATAGCCCTGAGCACATGGGAGGGCTGGATGGAGCCCGATGTGCAGGCAGAGCCTGAAGATGCACATATACCGTACTGGTCTAAGAGCAAAAGTATACTCTCACCCTCCACAGATTCAAAGCTCATGTTGGTTGTATTGGGTAGCCTGTTTTGTCTGTGGCCGTTTACCTTACATCGGGGAATCTTTTTTAGCAGGGCGTTTTCAAGCCTATCCCTTAATGATTTTACATAATTATTTTCCCTCTCCAAATTGAGATAGGCAAGCTCACAGGCCTTTCCAAGCCCTATTATGCCAGGCACATTCTCTGTGCCTCCCCTTCTTCCTTTTTCCTGATGACCTCCTATTAAAAACGGTGAAAAGCTCGTCCCCTTTCTTATATAGAGTATGCCTATCCCCTTTTGTGCATGGAGTTTGTGTCCGGAGATGGAGAGCATATCTATCTCATTGTTTTTCATGTTGATGGGTATCTTGCCCGCTGCCTGGACCGCATCTGTATGAAACATAATACCCCTTTCTTTTGCAATGGATGCCATTTCCTCCACAGGGAAGATAACGCCTGTTTCGTTGTTTGCCCACATGATGCTCACCACTGCTGTATCAGGGGTAAGAAAGCGTCTATAGGCATCCATATCTATCATACCATCGCTGTCAACGGGTAGTTCGGTTACCCTGTAGCCCTTTGCAGCGAGCCTCTCGCATAGCACCTTTACTGCAGGATGCTCCACCCTGCTTGTGACTATATGGTTCTTGCCGGGATTTACTGAAAGGGCAGATAGTATTGCAGCATTGTCGCTTTCTGTCCCGCAGCTTGTAAATACAATCTCATCGGGCTCTGCTCCAAGGAGGGATGCCGCCTTCTCCCTTGCCTCGGCTATCTTTTTTGCCACCTGACCGCCAAAGGTATGGATACTGGAGGGATTTCCGTATAGATCGCGAAAATAGGGGAGCATCTCTTCTAATACTTCAGGTGCCACCATTGTTGTGGCATTGTTGTCGAGATAAATGGTCTTCATTGTGTAACCTCCTCTACAACTAAATCAGGTAAAACAATTTCTCTTAACTTTGCCTCCACAAAACCCTTGAGTGTTGCCTGTGAGGCCATACAGGATGCACATGCACCCCTTGTGGCTACAAGGATTCTGTTTCCTATGACATCTATGAGTTCTATATCCCCACCATCGTGTTTTAAAGAAGGCCTGATCTCTCTTTCAATGGCCTCTTCTATCATCTTTATCTTCTGGATATTGGTAAGTTTTGGCCTCCCTGCAGAGGGCTTTTTAATCTGTGTCTCCTCTGAATAAATCCGGTCTATTATGGCTTTTATCCTGTCACTACATTTTCCGCATCCACCCCCTGCCTTTGTATAATTTGTAACCTCCTCTACTGTTGTAAGATGGTTCTGCGTTACTGCCCGCTCTATCTCGGCCTCTGTTACCCCAAAACATTCGCAGATAATTTTCTTGTCCGCTGTCTCTTCCTTTTTGCCGAGATAGCTGTCTATGGCCTTTGTGAGGGCCTCCTGACCAAGGACAGAACAGTGCATCTTTTCAGGGGGTAGCCCGCCGAGATACTGGGCAATATCCTGATTTGTAATCTTTGCAGCCTCCTCGATGGTCTTGCCCTTTATCATCTCTGTTAAGGCAGATGCAGAGGCAATAGCACTTGCACAGCCAAAGGTCTTGAATTTGGCATCTATTATCCTTTTGTTTTCATCGAGCTTGAATGTAATCTTTAAGGCATCACCGCATGCAATAGAGCCCACCTCGGCAACACCATCAGGGTTTTCTATCTCTCCTACATTTTTGGGATTTAGAAAATGTTCCCTTACCTTGTCTGTATAGTCCCACATATATTGCTCCTTATTTAAAATTTATCTTTAAAAAACGAAAATCACAACCAAAATATAAAGATAACCTTGACAATTGTCAAGGTAAAATCATATTATTTCTATCAAATTAATAGGAAATAAAATGAAGATATCCACAAAAGGCAGATACGGTTTACGCTCCATGATTGACCTTGCCATAAACAGTTCTGGCAATACACCTGTATTTATATCTGATATTGCAAAGAGACAGCATCTCTCTGAAAAATACCTTGAACATATCTTCGGTGCCCTCCATAAGGCAGGCCTTGTGAGGTCTATAAGGGGCAGAAAGGGCGGGTATCTCCTTCAGAAAAACCCTGAAGAGATTACACTGAGCGAAATAATTACGGCACTGGAGGGAAAAATAAGCCTTGTTGAGTGCGTCTTGGACCCTGATATATGTCCTTCTGCAAAAAAGTGTGTAACAAGAGACCTCTGGCAGGGTTTAAGCGACAAGATAAACGAATACTTAAGTAGCCATACCTTGAATGACCTAATTCAGATGCAAAAATCCAGAGAGCAAAACGACACCCTCATGTATTACATATAAAAGATTTAGGTGTTTTTTTATTCTTTATCCCCCGTCCACCATACTACCCTGTTTTATGAAGTACCAACCTGCTGGGTCGGATATATATTCTATAGAGTCCATAATCCGTAGGTAGTGACCCCTCTCTTCATATGAAAGGGTAAGATAGAAGCGTTTTTCAAAGTAATCATCTGTTTTAGCAGCGAGCTTTTCATAGTATTTTATGCTCTTATCCTCCATCTCCAGGGCCAGTTTTAATGCCTCTATATCGTTTTTTGACTTCCTCGCCTTCTCCACAAGGGCGTCCTGGAATACCTTTTCCAGATTACCTGTGAAACCAGAACCTGTAACCCATTCCTTTATTGTTTCGTTGTTCTTCAATCTTTCATATATCTGGTTTATCATCTTTATGTGGTATTCCTCTTCCTTGACAAGGCCCTCGAATATCTTTTTAACAAGGACATTCTTTGCCTTCTCTGCAGATTTGAGATAAAAATCAATGCCATCCTTCTCTAATTTTATTGCCTTTTTTAATGCGCTTTCACCTTTTACTGCCATAAAACCCTCCTTGATAACAGACTGTAGACTATAGACTAAAGGCTATAGACTCTTGCAATATATTCTTCGATTTAAATCTCCATATCCCACTTTTATTCATACCTTTTTTATCGCTGCATTTGCCGCAATGAGTATGGGGTCCCATACAGTTGCAAAAGGCGGGGCATATCCAAGGTCAAGTCTTGCTACATCATAGACAGTCATCCTTGCAGACAGACATGCAGCAAGTGTGTCTATCCTGTGGGCTACACCCTCTTGGCCTACCATCTGGGCGCCGAGAAGCCTGCCACTGCCCTTTTCTGCTATGAGGGTCACTATTATGGGTTTGCCTGCTGGATAGGCACTGCTTCTTGACCTCCCCTTTATGGTTGTCACAGAATAGTCTAAACCTTCCCTTTTTGCCTCTGCCGGTGAGAGCCCTGTCCTCGATACCTCCAGGTCAAATATCTTTGTAATAGCTGTTCCTGCCACACCCTCAAACCTGTTGTTCTTCCCTGCAGCATTTTCCCCTGCAATCCGTCCCTGCTTGTTTGCTGTTGTACCAAGGGGTATATAGACCTTTTTGCCTGTAACTATGTGGGTTGCCTCTGCACAATCTCCTGCTGCAAAGATGTCAGGCTTGTTTGTCCTCAGGTATTCATCCACCTTTATAGCACCGCTAACACCCAGTTCTATGCCTGACTGTCTTGCAAGTTCTGTATTTGGCCTTGCACCGATTGAAAGGAGGACCAGATCAGCCTCTATCTCACCTTTATCAGTTATGACCTTTGTCACTGAACCCCTTATACCTGCAAACCCCTCCACCGATGTCTCTTTCAGCAGTTTTACACCCTCTGCCTTTATCTTGTCCTCTACAATATCTGTGATGCTTGTATCCATATTACCCAGAACCCTGTCTGTCTTTTCTATGACAGTTACATCAATACCCCTTTTTTTAAAGGATTCACACATCTCCATACCAATGTAGCCACCCCCTACGATCACTGCCTTCATCTGCCTTTTATTCTCGCCGAATCTGTTCACGTATAGGCATTCAGGAGAGCCAACACATACCTGGAATATCCCCCATTCATCTATGTATTTCTTTATCTCAATGCCGTCTATGAGCGTCCTTATGGTGAAGATGTTCTGGAGGTCTATACCTGGAAGTGGTGGTTTCACAGGCAGGCCTCCTGTAGCTATGACGAGCCTGTCATATCCGTATCTCTTCTCCTCATTTTTATTAAGGTCAAAAACAGTTACCTCTTTTCTATCTATATCTATGGCCCTTACCTCATGGCGTATGCAGACATCTATATTACGTTCATCCGTGGCTATCTTTGGTGTCAGGGTTATGAGGTCGTTAAAATCCTTTACATCATTGGATATGTAGTAAGGGAGGCTGCATGCACCGTATGATATGAAATAGTCCTTTTCAAAGACAATAGCCTCTCCCTCTGGTTTCAGTCGCTTGAAACTGCTTGCCGCACTCATACCAGCGGCAACACCTCCTATTACTATAAGTCTCTCCTTATCCATCAAATCACTTCCTCCATTAAAGATTTTTCTTTTCAAACCACCAGAACAGGAGTATCCCTCCTATTACAAATATGGGGATTATGAACCAATGGTTTACACCAAGGGCCTGTGGTATTGTAATCTTACCGAAATCCCCCCATGTCAATACGGTCTTTTTCATAAAAGGATAGAGCTCTGCGTATATAGCTGCACCTACATGCATACCTACTATACCCCATATTGCATCCCATCTACCTTCTCCCAGTGCACCGGCGAGATATGGATTCCAGGCCTTTTTCCCATTGTCTTTTTCTGTCATATTTACCCCCTTTCGTCTTTATTCAGTGGTTCAAAAACTGTTAAAGACCTAAAACCGTGTTGAGGTATACCATGCAAACCCTAAAATCCCTTTAGGCGAATATATGAATTATTTAAAATATAAGACCTTAGCAGGGCTTTGAAAAGGCCTTATTTTTTTTTATTTTTTAATAGAGCAAGGCAAAACCTCCATTTTATATCCTATGGAACCGTATCTTTATGTTTAAACATGGCATAAACATAGCGATATGCAGAGTAGAGACTGAAGAATAGGGCGCCATAGATGATATAAATGCCAGGTTGATAGAGGTATCTGCTATATGGACTGAATAGTATGAACGCTATACCTATTATCTGCAAGAATGTCTTAAGTTTGCCGGCAAAGGAGGGGTATATTATGATGCCCTCTATGGCATAGAATGACCTCAGGCCATTTATAATGAATTCCCTTGCCACGAGCAGTATGGTTACCCATAAAGGTACCATCCTGAAATATGTAAGGGTTATAAGGACAGATGCCACAAGGAGCTTGTCTGCAATGGGGTCAAGATAGACCCCGAGCCTTGATGTAAGGCCCATCCTCCTTGCCATATAACCGTCAAGGCCGTCTGTAATCCCGGCTATTATAAATAATAGACCTGAGGCAAAAACCAGTTTTTCATCCTGCGAGGCTATAAAGAATATAATTATGGGGATAAACAGTATCCTCAGGATGCTCAGCCTGTTAGGCAGGGTCCATACAGATGCCTTCTCATCTTTAACTTTCATTTTGTTTTTTTAATCTGTTGTAATAGTGTTTGACCCTTTTTATGTATGTTTTTGTCTCCTCTATGGGTGGGACACTCATCTTATGCTCCATGACCTTCTGGGGGCCTGCATTGTATGCCGCAAGGATTAATTCGAGGTCGCCTTTGAATATCTCGTCGAGCATCTTTATATATTTTATGCCGCCTTTTATATTCTCATCAGGGTCAAAGGGATTTTCCACCTTCATGAGCCTTGCCGTATCAGGCATCAACTGCATGAGACCCTGGGCCCCCTTGGGTGAGACTGCATAGGGATTAAAGTTCGATTCTGCCATCATTATGGCCTTTATGAGGGAGGGGTCAACACCATGGGCCGATGAGTGCTGCAGTATCAGTTTATCGTAATTTTTGTTGTCCATATTTATATTTTTATACACTACAGACCTATTTGTTTCAGGGACTATAACATGGTATCGCTTGCCCACAGGGGCTATGTTGGTGAAGTGATATACACCCCTTGAGTCAATATAACCATATATCCCTGCCATGACCTCCATGGGGAGAGAAAGGATAAACAGGATTATGGCTATCTTCAATAACATTGGGATTATTGTCTTAAACTTTTTAATGCTTGTCAAGACTTTTGCGTTGTTATAGTATTAAACTGCTATGAAAGGTAGACTATATGTTGTTGCAACACCCATAGGCAACCTCAAGGACATAACACTGAGGGCCATAGAGACCCTGCAGGGTGTAGACATTATTATTGCAGAGAACAGGACACATTCATTAAAACTCTTGAGCCACCTCGGTATCAAAAAACATATAATAACCATAAACAGCTACAACGAAGAGAGAAAGTTAAAAGAGATTATAGGACATATGAAACAGGGTAAAGACTGTGCCCTCATGACCAGCGCAGGCACTCCATGTATATCAGACCCCGGGGCAAGGGTTGTAAGGGCGTGTCATGAATTCGGGATAGATGTAATGGCTGTGCCTGGTCCTTCAGCGCCCATAAGTGCCCTCTCTGTCTCCGGTCTTTTTGTAGACAGGTTCCTTTTCTATGGTTTTCTTCCGCAGAAAAAGGGTAAGAAGATAAAGATTATGACAGAGCTTTCTTTGCTACCCTATCCTGTTGTATTCTTTGAATCACCCAGGAGGCTCTTAGAGACCCTTATCTGTGTAAGAGAGGGTTTTGGAGAGAGGTTTGTGGTGGTGTTGAAAGAGATGACAAAGATCTACGAAGGGATAACAAGGGGAAATATTACAGAGGTCATAGAATATTTTGAATACCAGGATATAAAGGGTGAATATGTTATCATTGTAAATGGCAGGGAAAGATGAGATTAAATGTCGTGCCCTTGCCTTTTTCACTTTGAACCTCTATTGTGCCATTATGCTCTGTTATTATCTCATGGACTATATATAAGCCGAGGCCAATACCCTTACCCTGTTCCTTGGTTGTAAAGAATGGCTTGAATATGTCCTTTATCACATCTTTTTCCATGCCATCCCCTGTATCAATGATTTTACATGCTATATGGGTGCTGTCAGGGTTTAGGGTCTCTATGATTATCATACCCTCTTTTTCACCTATGGCATCTATGGAGTTCTTTATAAGGTTTATAAAGACCTGACATAGTCTGGCAGGATTACCCATAATAAGGCTCATCTTACTGTTTAGCCTCTTCTCAACAGTTATTCTTTTGTTCTTATACTGGTTGTATAAAATCCTCAGGGCATCGTCTATGGGGTTATGGATATCCATAAGTATCTTTGTCTCTTCCTTTTGCCTTGATGCATCCAGGAGACTCCTTACTATATCCCTTGCCCTCTTAAGTTCCCCAAGAGAGAAAACAAGGTCATCGTGGATCTCCTCATCCTCTTTTGTGTGGTCTATGTAATATTCTATAGTGCTCATGACGCTGGCTATGGGGTTATTGAGCTCATGGGCAACGCCTGCAGCAAGTCTACCAACAGCAGCAAGGCTTTCATTCTGTATAAGGGCCTTTGTCCTTTCATCCACAAGCCTCTCAAGGGAAAAAGAGAAGTCCTGTATCTTCTTGTATGCCTGGGCATTGTCAAGGGCAAGGGCAACATGGTTTGCAAGTATAGAGAGCATCTCAAGGTCTTCATTGGTATAGAGACTCATATTACCTTTTTCGCCGAGGAGGATACAGGCAGGATAGGACTGGGAATGGACAGGCACAGATAACCTGTAGCCATTATGCCACATGGGGTCATCTTTACCGAGGATGGAGGTGGATTCGTTTTCATCTAATTTAGATACCAGCCTAAGTTCACACATCTCGAGCAGGAATGTCTCAGATAGCCTCCTCTCCACTGTCTTTTTTATCTCCTCAACATCGTAAAGCCTCATTATCTCAAAACTCAGATCCCTTATGGCCTGTCTGCTCCTTATAAATTCCTGCTCCATGAACTGTATGATGAACTCCTGGATCCTTTCTTTTGTGAAATAGATGAGTAGAAAGGTCAGAATCATGGAGACCACATAGATGACCTCGTGTTTCATGGAATCAGAAAACAGGCTTTTTAGCACCGTTGCCATAACAATAAAAAAACCTGATGACATAATGAGGAGTGTAAAAAACACAAGACCTTTGTTTAAGAATATCCGCCATTCCATAATGTCATGTCTGTATATGGCATAGCCAAAAAGACACATGGGGATAAAGACAAAATTACCAATGGGATAGAGTTCATATCCCTTCATGATTATGACATCAAAGTGGTTTACAGAGGCGGCAAGGCCAAAGCTCAATAGAATGTATTTGACCCTTGTCTTTTTCTCTGCTGTGGTCTCTTCCCTTATGCCTTTTATAAACAGATATATGGAGATGGCAGTGCTTATGGTGCTTAATACCCCAAATATAAGAAAAAGAGGGCCAGACTGGGCAAAATAGCCAAAGAAAAAATGCTTGGCATGGGTGAGATATAGGCTGGATTGCGTAATGGGTATGAGGAGGATGGAGGTGAGGTAGAACAACTTTACAAGGGGCATCCATTGTCTGTAGCCTGTGGCAAGGACAGTAAAGTGGAGGTAAAGGGGGATTATAAAAACAAGAAAGATATGGTCTATCCTGCTGATTCTGATGGCAAGCCCTTTATCCTCAATGACGGTTAGTATTGTCTTATCCAGGTTTAAGAGGCATCCCACAAGACATATGAGGGCAAAAAGGAGATTAACAGGGGCATTCCTTGACTTGAATATACCCATGAGAAACAATATAAAGAGTATGATAGAACTGATAAGAGGCGGTAGGGTATATATCTCCATCTCTATTATACGGAAATTACAATAAATTTGCTTATGGGTGCAAGAAAAAACTGATTTTTTGTTGATTATTCCTGACAATATGTTATTAATTTAAATATGGTAAAGCCCAGGATACTCTATGATGCTGTCTCCTTCATCCTGGCCGGGGGCGTAGGTGTAAGGCTCCATCCCCTGACAAAGGACAGGGCAAAACCGGCAGTGCCCTTTGGAGGTAAATACAGGATAATAGACTTTACCCTTAGCAACTGTATAAACTCAGGGGTAAGAAAGATATTCGTCCTGCCCCAGTATAAATCCCACTCCCTTATAAGCCATACAAGGGATGCATGGAGCATCCTTAACCCGGAACTCGGTGAGTTTATAACCCATCTCTCTCCACAGATGAGGGTGGGCGATGACTGGTATAAGGGCACAGCAGATGCGGTATATCAGAATCTCTATCACCTTGAACAGGTGGAAGGCGAGTATGTATTAATCCTATCCGGTGACCATATATACAAGATGGATTACAGCCATTTTATAAGGTATCATAAACAAAAAAAGGCAGACCTCACCATATCTGCCATTGAGGTGGATATAGGTGAGGCACATCGCTTTGGCGTCATAGAGGTGGACAGTTCATCAAGGGTGTGCGGTTTTGAAGAAAAGCCTGAAAAACCCAAATCTATACCTCATAAACCAGATAAGGCATTTGTATCCATGGGCGTCTATGTATTCAACAGGGATGTGCTCTTTGAGATCCTGAAAAAGGATGCGGAGAAGGAGACCACCCACGACTTTGGAAAAGATATAATGCCCCTTATGTATAAAGATTACAGGGTATTTGTCTACAGGTTCGGCTCAGGAGGCAGTAAAGATGCGAGCTACTGGCGGGATGTGGGGACCATAGATGCATACTGGCATGCCAACATGGACCTGGCGTCTGTAAGCCCTGTCTTTAATCTGTATGACAAAAAGTGGCCCATAAGGACATACGAAGGCCAGTATCCACCGGCAAAGACGGTCTTTGCCGATGAGGATAAGGGTAGGGCAGGGAAGGCTCTGGATTCTATTATATGCAGCGGGGTCATAATAAGCGGTGGGAGAGTGGAGCGGTCAGTGCTGTCTCCTGGCGTAAGGGTAAACAGCTATGCAGAGGTAACAGAGTCAATCCTTTTCAACAATGTCACCATAGGTATGAAGGCAAAGGTTAAAAGGGCAATAATCGATAAGGGTGTAAGGGTCCCTGATGGTATGAAGATAGGTTATGACCTCAAGAAGGATGCCCAGCGCTTCTATGTATCTGAAGAGGGCATTGTTGTAATACCAAAGGGCGAGATACTATAATCTTCTTTAAGATATCGATATAAAAAGGGAGTGGGTAGATGCCAGAGATACGTCTTAATACCATAACAGGGGACTGGGTTATTATTGCCACAGAGAGGGCAAAGAGACCTGAAGATTTTAGTTGCCAAAAGGAAAAAAGAGAACTTCCATCTTACTCTGAGAGGTGCCCTTTTTGTCCTGGCAATGAGTCCATGACACCGGATGAGACATTCAGGATTGCAAAAAATGGGATGTGGTCTGTGAGGTCTGTCCCGAACAAGTTTTCTGCCCTGTCTCCTGTGGGAAACATAGAGAAATCAAAGGATGATTTTAAGTATGCCATATCCGGGGTAGGGCTCCATGAGGTCATAATAGAGACACCCCAGCACAACATGACAACAGCCTTGCTACCTGTGGAACAGGTATATGACATACTCCTTACCTATCAAAACAGGATGCTTGCCTTCTACAGCGACCCGAGGATAGAACATGTAATCATATTCAAAAACCACGGCGTAGGTGCCGGGACATCCCTTGAGCACCCTCATTCCCAGATAGTGGGTATACCTGTGTTTCCAGGTCAGGTAATGGGTAGGCTGGGAGAGGCAATAAGGAACTATTATTATGTAAACTTTGGTGAGTGCCTTTACTGCACATACCTGAAAGGCGAGTTAAGAGATGGCAGTCGCATAGTAGCAGAGAATGATTCGTTTGTTGCCTTTGTCCCCTATGCAGCCCTATCACCATTTCATTTGTGGATATTCCCGAGAAAACACGATGCATGCTTTGCCAGTATCGATGAAAAACAGCTCCTCGACCTGTCATACATCCTCAAGGATATCTTGTTAAGGCTATACAAGGGCCTTGATAACCCTGATTTTAATTACATGATCAGGTCCCTGTCCCCAAGGGGTGCTGACTCCAAGTATTTTCACTGGTATATAGCCATAGTCCCAAGGGTATCGCAGGCAGCAGGGTTTGAACTCGGGACAGGTATGTTTATAAACACAGCCCTCCCTGAAGAAAGCGCCAGGTTCCTCCGTGAGGCAATATAATATAATGGCAAATCTGCCATATATCCAAAAAACATACATGCATACCCAACCCTGACCATTCAATTCATTGTATGCAAAATAATACAGGGCTGTAATTAAGAATGGTAAAATTGTGTTGACAAGCCTGACCAGTTTAGTCAGATGCTAATTTCATGCCGCCGCCCACTCTGCAGAGAGAAGGGCTGCCTGCTCCAGCACCGTCTCGGTGGCCTTTTCCTGCTTGTCCGGCGGGTAGCCGTACTTACGCAGGATGCGTTTTACCAGGCGTCGCAGGTTGGCGCGGACGTTTTCGCGCACTGTCCAATCAATGGAAGCATTCATTCGGACGGTCTGCACCAGTTCCTGAGCGATCCTCCTCAGTGTAGGCTCGCCGAGTACTTTCACCGCGCTATCGTTTGTCTCCAGTGCATCGTAGAAGGCAAGCTCTTCCTCGCTAAGTCCCAGTACCTCGCCCCGGCTGTCAGCCTCGCGCATGTCTTTTGCAAGCTGAATCAGTTCTTCAATGACCTGGGCTGCTTCTATTGCTCGATTTTGATAACGGCGGATTGCCTGCTCGAGCAATTCCGCAAAAGAGCGTGCCTGGACCAGATTCTTCTTACGCCGCGTCCGAATTTCCCCTTGAAGCAGTTTCCGCAGGAGTTCCACGGCCAAGTTCTTTTGCGGCATCCCCCGCACTTCAGCCAGAAACTCCTCGGAGAGGATGGAGATGTCAGGCTTCTTAAGTCCCGCTGCAGCGAATATATCTACAACACCTTCAGGTGCGATTGCACGGGAGACGATCTGCCTGATTGCGTGCTCCAGTTCCTCCTCGGTTCGCTGCTCACCATGTGCCCGCTTTGCCAGAGCAGCGCGCATCGCCTGGAAGAAAGACACATCATCCCGGATGGCAAGGGCCTTCTCGTGGGGAACCGCAAGAGCAAAGGCTCGCGAGAGTTCGGACACTGATTTTAATAGCCTGTCTTTGCCATTATCCTGTGCAAGAATGTGTTCCTGGGCAGCAGGCATTAGTGCTATCCGCTGCTCAGGGCTGCCGGTTTTCCATATCGTCCAGTCAAAGCCGTAAAAGAGATTGCAACATACCTCGTACTTCTCAAGCATCACGGCTACAGCTTGCGCCTGGTCAATGGCTGTGGTGCCAGTGCCGCCGCTTTCCGTGTATGTCTTTAGTGCGGCTTTTAGTTCGTGAGCCAGACCCAGGTAGTCCACCACAAGTCCTCCGGGCTTGTCCCTAAACACCCTGTTCACCCGCGCAATGGCCTGCATGAGACCGTGTGCCCGCATTGGTTTGTCAATATACATGGTATGCAGGCTCGGGCAGTCAAAGCCAGTAAGCCACATATCCCGCACGATGACCATCTTAAAAGGATCATTTGGATTTCTAAAACGGTTGGCAAGGAACTCCCGACGGCGTTTGTCCCGGATGTGTGGCTGCCACTCTACAGGGTCCGAAGCAGAGCCGGTCATAACAATCTTTATCAGTCCCCGGTCGTCTGCTTCGTCGTGCCACTGTGGGCGTAGGGGCGGATGGCCATTAACCCCTACGCAAATAATGTTGTAAAGCTCCACACATATACGCCTGCTCATACAGACCACCATGGCCTTGCCTTCTAAGGCCTCAAGGCGCTGTTCAAAGTGGTTCACTATGTCCTGGGCCACCAATCGGAGACGCTTCTCTGCACCGACAATGGCTTCCAGCTGCGCCCACTTGGTCTTGAGCTGCTCTTTACGTTCTATCTCTTCTCCCTCGGTGACCTCTTCAAACTCAGGGTCAATTCTTGGTTTTTCGTACTCGTCCAGGTCCAGTTTGGCAAGACGGCTTTCATAGTAAATGGGCACCGTAGCACCATCCTCCACTGCCCGCTGGATGTCGTAGATGGAGATGTAATCGCCAAATACCGCGCGGGTGTTCCGGTCGGCAAGTTCAAGCGGTGTTCCGGTGAAGGCGATAAAAGAGGCATTCGGCAGGGCATCGCGCATGTGGCGGGCATATCCATCAATAAAGTCATACTGGCTACGGTGTGCTTCATCGGCAATAACCACAATGTTGTGGCGGTAGGATAACACTGTAGGGCCAGGCCTTGTGCCGGCCTCAAATGGGGAAACCACAAGGGTTGCCCCTATATCGGGAAGGAATTTCTGGATCGTAGTAAAGATGACCCCGCCAGACTGAGTAGCTAATTTCTCACGCAAATCAGCGCGGCTCTGTGCCTGAACTGGGATCTGGCGCAAAAGGTCCTGACAACGTGAGAACGTGCCAAAAAGCTGGTCGTCCAGGTCGTTGCGGTCGGTGAGCACAACTATAGTGGGATTTTCCATTGCCGGTTCCCGGATAATGCGTCCTGCATAAAACACCATCGTCAGACTTTTGCCCGAGCCCTGGGTATGCCAGATCACGCCAATGCGCCGGTCGCCCGGCTGCGCATCCTTGAATGTCCCTGAGCCATAGGGTGGTCGGGGTTCCGCAATCCCGCGCATAATTCGGCTGGCACGCAGGGTTTCTTGTACAGCGACTTTGACCGCATGGAACTGATGGTAGCCTGCAATCTTTTTCTCCAGCCGACCGCTTCCATCATCTTCAAATACAATAAAGTCGGAGAGGAGAGCCAGAAACCGTGTTCTTTCGCAGATACCGTTTAAGAGCACCTGGAGTTGAGGGACACCCACATCCTCCACCTGTTCGCCGGAAACTGTGCGCCACGGTTTAAACCATTCACGCCCGGCGGTAAGTGTCCCCAGCCGTGCCTCCAGGCCATCTGATATAATAAGTAATTCGTTTAATGCAAAAAGTGTTGGTAGTTCGGCTTTATAGGTCTGTAATTGCTGGAAGGCAGTCCAGATGGTTGCTTCTTCATCCGCTGGGTTTTTCAGTTCTATAATGGCAACTGGCAGACCATTCACAAACAGCACCATATCCGGACGCCTTGTATGTTGATTTTCGGTGACGGTGAATTGATTGACCGCCAGCCAATCGTTGTTTTCAGTATCATCAAAATCAACGACGCGGGCTTGAGCGCCTGCGATACTTCCATCCGTTCGGCGATATTCTACCGTGACGCCATCGGTGAGCATACGGTGAAAGGCACGGTTACGTGCCTCCAGTGTCGCACCCGGCGGATTTATTATGCGACGGAAGGCATCCTCCAGGGCTTCGGGTGGCAGGTCGGGATTGAGCCGTGTCAGGGCATCGCGCAGGCGAGCGCCAAGAACCACCTCGCGGTAATCAGTCCGCTCGGCAAAAAGACCGTCAGGGGCGATCTCCGGGCCGTAGGCGACATGCCAGCCAAGGGATTCGAGCCAGGTGAGGGCTGCGGATTCAAGATGGGATTCAGTCAATACCGCCATATGACCTCCGGTTCTGGTGCGGTGGCCTCTGGGTTTTCACGGTCCCATGTCCAGCGGGCGGGATTATGGAATATGTATTGGCGGATCCGGTTCAATGAATCCTCGTTGCGGATGATGTGTTCATAATAATTGCGTTGCCAGACCGGCAGACCGGGCGTGCCACGCAATTCATTGATGTGGCGCGATGAAAACGTTTTGAATGCCCGAACAATTTCCGGCAAACCGTGTTTGGCCGTAGGGGCGGGTTTCAAACCCGTCGTTATCGTAGGGGCGGGTTTCAAACCCGCCCCTACAATGATGATAATTCCGTGAACATGATTTGGCATAACAACAAATGCATCCAATTCCACATACGGGTAATGATTTGGCAAATCATTCCAAACGCCGTGCACGATTCGCCCTGCATCGTTCAATCGCATTTCCCCAGCCACCACCTCGCCGAACAGGCACGCACGGTTATGCGTGCAAATGGTGACAAAATACGCCCCGACCTGCGAATAATCGTATCCCTTGATGCGGATGCTGCGGCGGTGGTGGCGGGTTTGAAACCTGTCCGTACAATTTTGATCAATCATAACCCCCGCTCCTTCAAAAACCGTTCCGCATCCTTGACCCGCAACTCGCTGGAAATGAGCTTGGGCAAGAGCGTGTCGCGCAGGGTGGCGAGGGTATGGGATTCATGAACATTGGATGCGAGACGCTGCCGGAGCGGGAGCACCGCTCTCAGGAACTGCTCCATCACCTTTGTCGGTGGGACCACGAGACTCGCGCCCACGATAACCCTCGCATTCATGTTGGCCTGAACTGACCCGCTCCTGGCTCCCTCCGCATATTCCGCGTACAGCTCTGACTTGAGGAAGCCGTACACGTAGTAGCTGTGAGCGAGCGATCTCGTCTTCAGCCGCACAAGGTAGGAAGCGAACACGGCGTCGATGTCATCCTCGATGATGGCTGACTTTCCTGGGTCGGCCATTCGAGCAACGACCAGATCCCCTATCTCCAGCGCGTACGCTTGTTTCGCGTCCGAATCGATTTCACAGTGTGGCACGTTGTCCCATTCGATCCAGTTCTGCTTGTTGATATCTGTCACGCGCAGAAACTTCGGGCCAATCTGTTCATCAACCGCGCTCGCGGTATAGCCGTACTGTGTGGAGCAGAGGTCGGAGAGCTTCCTGATCTCCCACCCCTCCGGAATCTCTCCCAGTTCGGAATCCACCAACAGGTCGGGGAAGAGGTCGGCGTAGGGGTACGGGCGGGTTTCAAACTCGCCCGTACCAAACCCGCCCGTACCGGGCAGGCCGGGCAACGATTTGCCACGTTTCCATCTTCCTTCCATTTTTGCGCGCACGGGTTCAAAATCCACAAACCACGCCTTGAAGAGTGCCCGTGCCATCTCCTCCAGCGTCTGGCTCATCCGCCGGTTCAGCTCGATCTTGTCGTCCAGCGTGCCCAGAATGTGCGCAATGGCGCACCTATCGCTTTCGCTTTCAAACCAAGGGATATGTAGCCTTTCGAGATCGTCTCTTGTCGCATTACCGAATACAGAACCACCGCCTTCAATTTTGTGCCATTGAGGCTCCAAGTAACGGAGCACAAACTCTATGTAACGGGCATCTGCAGAATGTCGAGGACGGACAATCGAAAGACCACGACCAATCGAACATTCCTTGTCTACAACATTTACTCGACCGATTGGTGCCCTCACGCTCAGTAGAATATCACCAGGATAGGCGATCCGTGAGGGAGCCGTGCAGTATACCCTTGGAGTAGGATGTCTATACCCAAAATCAGCTACTCCTTGGAAGAATGGCAGACCCTCTCCACTATGGTTATAAGTTTCACCTGGCGGGGACTGTCCCATGATAATTTCCGCGATCTCTCCGAGCCTTACTTCTCGCCACTCATTCACCATAGCCTGGCTCCTGAATTTTCTGAACAGCCATTCCTCCGATCTCTAACTTATTCGGGTGCATAACCGAATGACCTCAAGGCAGACCTCATCTCCTCGGTCCATTGCTCAATTTCCTGCCCATCACAATATAACAGCAACTTTGGACCGCCATTCCCAGCTAGTATCAGCAATAGTCCATATTTGTAGCAATAATCCTGGTCTTGAATGAAAGCCTCCAATTTTTTCCTATCCCATTCCGTATCTTCTCCAGTTTTCTTAACCTCAATAACTAACAAGTTCTGGTTAGTTCCTCGCCGATGGACAATAATGTCGGGAAACACGGTCACAGCCTCTATTGCCTCAGGATCAGTTGCAGGAGCACCATTGGATATTTGGTGGATTCTCTTCGGCTTGCTCCCAAAGCGATTATATTCACAATCCACATGCCAATATGGAAATTCCTTTTGAAGATGTTCAGCTAACTTATGTGTAATGGAACGTTCGTTTGCGTTTTTATCGATCAATTCATGATCATACCGGTATAAGGCAACAATCGCGTCTATGATTCGCTTTTTAATATCTTTGGAAGAAGGCAATCTAACAATACTCTCCATACCCAATCTCCTTCATTTGTTCTTCAAGGAACCGCTCCATTTCATCCTTCTTTGGAAGTTCAAGCTGGTACTTTGAAACAAAGAGCCGGTTGTCCATACCTGCCAACGCATATTCAACTAGCGTATGGTCTTTTTGTGTGCAAAGGAGGATGCCAATTGGAAGATTGTCTCCATCAGCCATCATATTTTTGCGATACCAACTTACATATGTATTGAGCTGTCCGAGATGTTCGTGTTTAAACTCATCGACCTTCAGTTCAATCAACACATGACATTTAAGTATTCGATGGTAGAAAACTAAATCAATATAAACCAGCTTTTTGCCGATAAGAATTCGTTTTTGTCGTGCCTCAAAGCAGAAGCCATGTCCAAGTTCGAGTAAAAAGTCCTGTATTTTGTCGAGAAGGGCATCTTCCAGATCCGATTCAGCCATAACTTCTTTTGATTTTATTCCAAGAAACTCGAACACATAAGGGTCGCGAATCTCAAGACGCGGATCAGCCACTTCAGCCCCTGCATGTACAAGTTCTGCTAACTTTTTCTTGTCTCTGGAAAGTCCGGATCGTTCATAGTATAGACTTACCATCTGGCGTTTCAATTCTCGCACAGACCAATTACCACGAAGGCATTCGATTTCATAAAAGGCGCGTTTAAGGGGGTCATCAATGCTGACTAATAATTCCAGGTGGCTATAAGAAAATTTCGTAAGAAGATCTTTAGGCCGAAGCGTTAATTGTGCGGACAGTGTCCGCACTTTTTGTATTTTAGAAACAGGCGCCGGGAGGAGATATCGCAATTGTGCGGGCAATGTACGCACTATTTGAGGATAAACACGATAAAAAGATAGATAATTGTATAACTGTCGACGACCGGTATTGCTAATGCCTTTCATTCTTAACTCCTGTGAAAGCTCATTCAGTAGATTCTCCCCGTATTTTGCGCGATCAGAGCCGTGAAGTTCATATTCAGCGATGTGTAGACCAATGAACCAATTGCGAAGGGTTAGACTAACATTAACTGCCTTTCCTGCTTGTGCAAAAAGCTGGCGGTCGATTTCTGCAATGGTGGAAACCAATCTCTGAAAATCTATTTTTCCTTTATCACTCCCCATACCCAATCTCCTTCAAATTCTCCCAGATCATCTTCTCCAGCCGTCGGGCTTCAACCTGCTGCTCGCGTAGTTGCGCAACAAGCCTTGCCATTTTCTCATCAAACGGCTCGTCATCTTCGTCTTGCACTTCAGAGCCCACATAGCGGCCAGGGGTAAGCACATAGCCGTGTTTGCGGATTTCGTCAAGTGTGGCGCTCTTGCAAAAGCCGGGGGTATCCTCATATTCCCCGACATCGGGCTCTCCACGCCAGGCGTGGTACGTGCGGGCGATTTGCTGGATTTCTTCGTCTGTGAGTTCCCGATGGGTGCGGTCCACCATGCGACCCATCTTGCGGGCATCTATGAAAAGCACCTCACCCCGGCGATCCCGTAACTGTTTAGCCTGCCCTGTAGGAGGTCGCCCGCTTTTGTCTCTGGCAAGAAACCACAGGCAGGCTGGAATCTGGGTAGAGTAGAACAGTTGTCCGGGTAAAGCCACCATGCAGTCAACAAGGTCCACTTCAATGATGTTCTTTCGGATTTCACCTTCGCCAGCCTGATTGGAAGACATGGAACCGTTGGCAAGAACAAAGCCTGCATAGCCTGTGGGTGCCAGGTGATGGATCATGTGCTGCACCCAGGCAAAATTTGCATTGCGCACAGGTGGCACGCCGTACTTCCAGCGTTTGTCCTCCCGCAAGCGCTCGCCACCCCAATCCTTCATGTTAAAGGGTGGGTTGGCAAGGATATAATCAGCCTTCAAGTCGGGAAAGCGGTCGTTGTGGAAGGTGTCGCCCTGTACGATCTGACCATCTATGCCGCGGATAGCCAGATTCATTTTTGCCAGGCGCCAGGTGGTGTAGTTCGACTCCTGGCCGTAAATGCTGATCTGGGAGTGGGCGCGGCCGCCGTTGCCGTTGCCTGTGGCGTGGGCCTCGATGAACTCCACTGACTGCACGAACATCCCGGCAGAGCCGCAACAGGGATCATAGATGCGGCCCTTGAATGGCTCTAACATCTCTACCAGCAAACGGACAATACAATGCGGGGTATAGAACTCACCGCCTTTTTTGCCTTCGGCACTGGCAAACTGACCGAGGAAGTACTCGTAAACCCGCCCCAGCATATCTTTAGAACGTGCTTCGGCATCGCCCACGCGTATGTTTGATACAAGGTCAATGAGCTGTCCCAACCGCTGCTTGTCAAGGGCAGGTCGCGCATAATCCTTTGGCAGTACACCTTTAAGAGAAGGATTGTCACGCTCTATGGCTTCCATTGCCTCATCTACGATTTGGCCGATACTTGGCTGGCGGGCGTTTTGTTGGATACGCTGCCAGCGGGCTTCGGGTGGAACCCAGAAGATGTTGAAGGCACGGTATTCGTCCGGGTCTTCCGGGTCAGCGCCCTCTTCCCGTTCGACTTCAAGTTTTAGGTGATGCTCCTCAAAGGCATCGGAGATGTACTTGAGAAAAATCAAACCCAGCACAACGTGCTTGTATTCCGCGGCATCCATGGAGCCACGCAGGGCATCTGCCATTTGCCAGAGCTCAGCCTCATAGCCTATTATGGCTCCGGTTTTATTCGCCGTACTTACATTATTCTTTTGCCTGGTCAATATTGACCTCCTTCGATTACTGCAATGGGATCTCTAAGTGGTATTTAGCAATAGATATATCCTTCTTATAACTTAGAAGATTATATGTCAATACAAAACATGATATTTGATTTTTTTTCATTTAAACCGTAAGCAGGGAGCCAGTGTGTTTAACCTCGGCAGCGGTTCGGGCTAAACTTACCTCGGAGCCCGTGCGCTACGTCCTTACACCCGTGAATACCTGGGCTGGGGTGTATTCGCACTGATGAGGCAATGATGCGGGCTGGGTGAGTTCTGCATCTTTACGCCTTGTCCAGTTTTTTCTTAATTAGACCCCTGTAGTAGTCCTTAAAGCTTATCCCGTAGAATAATACTGTAAGGACTATGGAGAGTATAAGTACTGTGTATGGCCTTGTGGCAAGCATGTGTCTTGATAAATAGATTGCCAGTAAGAGTGCTATTCCTACAACCAGGGATTTTATGATGTCTCTTATGGCATGTCTTGACAACCTGTAGTCTATCCTTTTGCGGAGATAAAAGAAGAGGATGGAGAAATTAAAAAAAGACGATATGGATGTGGCAAGGGAGATACCGAGGTTTTTCAGGGGATTCATAAGGACAATGGCAAGCCCGGCATTTATCAATATGGAGATTATGCCCACTATGGCCGGGGTCTTCATGTCATGCATGGCATTAAATATCCTGACAAAACAGATGGAGAGGGCATAGAAGACAAGACCTATGCTGTATCCAAAGAGTGCCCTGTTTGTGAGCAGGGTATCGTAAGGGGTGAATGCACCTCTTTGGTATAGGAGTCTTATTGTCAGGTCTCCGATGCTACACAGGAGTATGGTGGATGGGATTAATGTTATACATAGCAGGACAAGGGAGCTGCTTATGTGGGCATGGATACCCTTAAAATCCCTGTCGTGGTAGAGCCTTGCCAGTTTCGAGAACATGACAGTATATATAGGGACGGCAAAGAGACTGAAGGGCAGGATAAATATCCTGAAGGCATATGAGAGGGATGCCACCTCACCATGGGGTAGATAAGAAGCTATTATCCTGCCTATAAAGCTGTTTATAGGCACTATGGATGTGGCTATCATTGCCCCTGTAAACAGCCTTTTTGCCTCTGTTACAGAGGGGTGGCTGAAAGACATGGTCTTTATGTAGCGGATATTAAATTTTTTGAGATATGGAAACTGGATCAATATCTGCATTACAGAACCGGCAGTCACGCCGATGGCAAGGCTATAGATGCCGTATCTCTTGCTCAACATTACGGCAGCGGCTATAAATACTATATTCCAGAGTATACCTGAGAACTCCGGGGATGCAAAGTGTTCCCGTGCATTTAGAAATGCCTTCATAACAGATAGGATAGTATGGAGGAGTATAACAGGTATCATTATGAGGAAGAGATACCTGGTAACCGTCTTTGTAGCAGGGTTAAAACCAGGCGCTATAATATCAACTATAAAACCGCTTGTTATGAAAAATACAACAGAGATGAATACGGTTACAATAATGGCAAGGTTCATGAATATGGAATATACGCGGGAAAACTCCCTATCGTCATTGAGGTATCTGGCGCATACAGGGATCAGGAATGCACTTGTAGCCCCTGAAAAAAACAGGGTCTGTATAAGCTCAGGAAAGTTAAAGGCCACGACAAAGGCATCTACCAGCATGGTTGCACCGAACAGGTATGCCTGTATAGCCTCCCTTATATAGCCCAGGGGCCTGCTGATAATGGTGATAAGGGTTATCACAGAACCCTTTCTTATAATCTCCCTTGCAGGGTTTGGGGTCGGGCTTTTGTTATATGCTGTCTCTTTCAATATTTTTTCTCTTGACTATCTTACGGAGTTTATTGAGGCTTTTCTGTTCAATCTGCCTGATCCTCTCCCTTGTAACGCCGAATTGTTTACCTATTGCCTCGAGGGTCTGGGGCTCATCGCCGTCAAGGCCGAACCTCAGTGTTATGACCTTTTTCTCATCGCTAGTTAGTGTCTCCAGCCACGATGCAATCTCCTCGGTCCTCTTGGATTGTTCAAGGGCAGATAGGGGTTCTTGTGTTGAATTATCCTGGAGCGTGTCCTCAATGGTAATCTTGCCATCCTCATCTATTATGGTCTCCAAGGAGTAGGCCTTTACCACAAAGGAATATAGGTTTTTTATGAAATCTACAGAGAGCCCTGTTTTGGATGCAAGCTCATCTGGTGTGGGTTCCCTTCCATGTATCTCTGTAAATTCGCTGATGTGCCTTGATATCTTGTAGACCTTTGATGTGATATGGACAGGTAGCCTTATTGTCCTTGAGTGATTTGCTATGGCCCTTTCTATAGATTGTTTTATCCACCATGTGGCGTATGTGGAAAACCTGCAGTCCTTTGCCAGATCAAATTTTTCCACTGCCCTTATAAGACCTAAATTACCCTCCTCTATTAGGTCAAGGCTTGACAGCCCCTGATTTACATATTTCTTTGCAATCTTTACTACAAGCCTTAGATTTGCCTCTATCATCTTTTTTCTTGCCTCTACATCGCCCTTTGCCACCCTCTCTGCCATTGCCTTTTCGTCCTCTTGGCTTAAAACAGGGAGCCTCATCAAGTCTCTCATGTAGAGCCTCTCTACCCTGAACTCCTCGTCCACGATATTTTTATTTTTATCTCTATCCGAGCTCTTTACTCTTTCCAACCCTGTGACCCTATAAGTTTGACAAACCTGCAGCCACCAAGATTCTCCACTTCAGAACTGGACTCACCTGTCTTTGTATAGACCATAAGGTCCTGCGAAAACTCTCCTCCTATAGGTATTACAAGCCTGCCACCTATCTTTAACTGTTCAAAAAGTGGCTGGGGTATATGGGGTGCAGCAGCAGTGACAATAATGGCATCAAAAGGGCTATATTCCCTCCAGCCTGTTGTCCCGTCGCTTACTGTTATGACAACATTTCTGTATTGTAGTTTATCCAGAATCTTTCTTGCATTTTTTGCAATGGCAGGGAGCCTCTCTATAGAATAGACCTGTTCTGCGAGCTCAGCAAGTATGGCAGTCTGGTATCCTGAACCTGCGCCTATCTCCAGCACCTTTTCGTGTCCCTGAAGCCTTAATGCCTCTGTCATTAGGGCAACTATGTATGGTTGGGATATGGTCTGTTTTTCCCCTATGGGAAGTGGATGGTCTTCATAAGCCTGTGACCAGAGGGCGCTGTCGATAAAGAGGTGTCTTGGCACCTTTCTCATGGCCTGGAGTACCCTGGGGTCAGTAATGCCCCTTTTTATGAGCTGAGTATCCACCATCTGTTGTCTTTTTCCAAAAAATTCGTCTATAGCCATGAAGAAAGCTCACCAGCCCTTTTTGCAGCCTTTTCAATGGCAGTTATGATGCTGCCCTTGAATGCCTTTTTTTCAAGATGTGTAAGCCCTGTTATGGTCGTGCCCCCAGGTGAGGTAACCATCTCCCTCAAGATACTGGGGTGCACATCCTCTTCCTCCAGCATCTTTATAGTCCCTTTTATCACCTGTATGGACATGGCCTTTGATTTTTCTCTTGGTATACCCATCTTTACACCTGCATCTATCATGGCCTCAAGGAAAAACAGAAAGAATGCAGGACCGCTTCCTCCGAGGGCAGTTACAGCATCCATGAGTTCTTCCCCTACCTCTATAACACTGCCCAGGCATGAAAATATCTCTCTGGCATCCTTTAATTCTGCCTCTTCTATGCCCTTTCCTGCTGCAATACCCGTTGCTGCCTCACCTACCTTTGCGCATATATTGGGCATTGCCCTTATAACCTTGATAGGCCTATCTGTGACAGATAGTATGTTGGATATCTTAATCCCTGCCATGACAGAGATGATTACCTTTTTTTCATCTATCAATGGCGCAATCCCGGTAAGGGTCTGTCTTGCATCCTGGGGCTTAACCGCTACTATTATATACCCTGATTCTCTTATAAGGTCTCCATAAGAGTCAAGGCAACGGATTCTGTATAGCTCTTCTATGTATTTTGCCCTTTCTTTCTTTATCTCGTAGAAGACTATATCCTCTGTCTTATAATTGGCATTAAGAAGCGCCTTTAATATAGCCTCACCCATATTGCCAAGACCTATTATCCCTATTTTTTTCATATGACCTCCATGTTTTTTTATATCAAATGCCCTTGCCAATTTAAAGTTAATTTTTTGTATGTCTCTTAAACACCCTTGTTTTATCTTCCGTGACATGGGCATATATCCACAAACCTCTTATTTTTTAAAAGACCACAATGGAAAAACAGAAAAATAAATGGTATTATCCATAATAGACCTAAAGGTATTGCCCTGGGGGAAAACCGTGAAACCATTGTGGATTTAGGGAGTTAAGGATAATATGCCGCTACAGAAAGATGAGGCAATAGTATTGACGAAAAAGGCCTATGGTGAATCTGATAGGATCGTAAGGCTCTTTACCCTGTCAGGGGGTAAGATTACTGCTATAGCAAAGGGGGGCAGCAAGAGCCAGAAGCGATTTATGAATACCCTTGAACCCTTTAACCATATCCGGATAGAGTATTTTAAGAAGCAGACCAAGACCATGGCAAGGATAGAGAATGCTGATATCATTGAATCCAACAGCGGGATAGAGTTAAACCTCAAGAGGATATGCACTGCCAGTTTTTTTGTTGAGTTTGCCGATAAGCTTACAAAGGAAGGCGAGAGGAATATAGAGCTTTTTAACGGCCTAAAGGGCATATTGGATGATGTAAAAAACATAGAGTTTACCTCATCGGATATAGTGTTTTATCTGCTGAGGATATTGGGTTGTCTCGGCTTTATGCCCAATTTTAATACCTGTGTACAGTGTGGTAGAGATGTGCCAGATGAAGACAAGGTCTTTTTTTCAAGGGAGAGAGGGGGTATACTATGTCCTGTATGCTCTCAGGCAATTCCTTTTAAATCTTATCCCAGAGGTATAATACGGGGTCTGTCTTCTTTTGTTAGAGGAGATAGATGCAATGGTGATCTTGATTTTTTAACCTATGCCCAGGATATTATGGAGGGTTTTATATCCTTTCATCTTGACGTGGAGATAAAATCCTACAAATTGTTAAAAAATCTTATTTGATGTAATAAAGGGGGATTAAAGGATAGTCCATGAAGGTTGCAATCTCAGGAAAAGGCGGTGTAGGCAAGACAACCCTTGCAGGGGTTATGGCGAGAATACTTGACAGCAGGGGCTTTAAGGTCCTTGCCATAGATGCTGACCCTGATTCAAACCTGGGGGATGCCATAGGCTTTTCCGATGATGAATTGATAAAGGCAAAGCCCCTTGCCGAGATGGAGGAGTTTATAGAGGAAAGGACAGGGTCAAAAAAAGGAGAGTATGGGTCATTCTTCAGGCTTAATCCCAGGGTAGATGATATACCGGAGAGGTTTTCTGCTGTCATGAACAGGATAAGGCTTGTTGTGCTGGGCAACATTGCCAAGGGTGGCGGGGGGTGTTTCTGTGCCGAGAATGTACTCCTCAAGAATCTCATCTCTTATGTCCTTACAGAGAGGGATGAATATGTTATAGTGGATATGGAGGCAGGGCTCGAACACTTGGGCAGGGGGACAACAGAATACATTGATTCCCTTATAGTGGTTGTAGAACCTGGCAAGAGGAGTATCCAGACTGCCCATCAGGTAAAGAGGCTCGCCTCTGATTTGGGTATAAAAAATGTGTCTATAGTGGGCAACAAGATTGCATCCCCTGAGGATATAGCCCTTATAATGGACAACCTTAAGGGGTTTCCATATATAGGCTCCATTAGTTTTAATGAAAAGATATTAGAGGCAGACAGACTTGGGCTATCCCCCTATGACATGGATAGCATTGTAAAGTCTCAGGTGGAAGAGATTATCGATAATCTGAAAAAGCAGACAGCATGAGAAAGACCCTGTGTTTTTTGAACCTCATCTTCTCTACTATTTCTCTCTCCCTCTTTGCCCTTGGGGTATCTTTGTTTGATAAAAAAGGTGAAAGGGTTCACAGGATAGCAAGGCTTTGGGCAAGGATCCATCTTTTTGTATCCGGTATAGATGTATCCATAAATGGGCAGGATAATATCCCAGAACCTCCCTGTATATTTATGTGCAATCATCAGAGCGCCCTGGATATATACTCACTCCTTGCATGTCTTCCTTTATCCTTTCGTTGGGTTGCAAAAAGACAGCTCTTTAATATACCCCTTTTCGGATGGGCAATGAAAAAGGCAGGTTATATAAGCCTTGACAGGGAAAACCCCAGAGAGGCAATAAAGGCCATAGAAAGGGCAGCCAGTAAGATAAAAGAGGGGACAAATATAATAATATTTCCAGAGGGGACGAGAAGCATGGATGGTGTGCTTTTACCCTTTAAAAAAGGTGTATTCTCCCTTGCCATTGAGGCAGGTGTCCCTGTTGTCCCTGTGGGTATATATGGTTCATGTTTATTACAACCAAAAGGTAGTTTAATTCCTCGGAAAAAAGGGGTAATATACGTAAACATAGGAAAACCTGTATTTATATTGGAGAAGAGGGCATCAGAGAAAAACAGGGTAATGGCTGAGGTCAGGTCAGCCATAGAGGCATTGATGAAAAGGCATTGAATATAAAAAGAGGGTCAGATGTCTAATGAACTTAAAAAAGAGATGATAGGCATAGGGCTTATAGGGCTATTTCTTTTCCTCCTTGTGAGCCTCGTATCATATCACCCCCTTGACCCTTCATTTAGCACATTCTCTACCGGACCTGTAAAGAATCTGTGCGGAAAGGTGGGCTCATACATAACAGATGCCCTTATCCAGGTCTTCGGGATGGTGAGCTATCTCTTGCCTGCATATACACTTTTATTTGCCTTTTTCTGTATAAGAAAAAAGGATCCACCCCATGTCATCATTTTATCGTCAGGTCTTGTTCTCTTTTTTGTATCTGCCCTAACCCTTTTTCAACTCATGGTGGGCAAGGTAAGGATAAAGGGGGTTGACCTACCTTTTTCAGGTTTTCTGGGTGTTTTGCTTGAGAAGACCCTTACAGGGCTTTTCGGATATTTTGGCAGCTATCTCATCTCTATTGTCATATTCCTCATATCTGTATTCCTTATTGTACAGGCGCCCATCCTCTCCATTATAGAGGACTCCATCAAGAGGAGGCGTTCTGTTGAGAAGAGGAAACAGATAAAGGTGGTGGAGGAGAAAAAAGAAGAGCCAAAAAAAGAAAAAGAGCCTGTCCAGGAGGCCTTTGATTTTTATTATGAGACAGGGCCTTACAGGCTTCCATCTGTATCTCTCCTCGATGAGGTGGAAAAAACAGAGATAAAGATAGACAAGGAGAGTATACAGGCAAATGCATCTATCCTGGAGAAGAAACTCAAGGATTACGGGATAGAGGGCAGGGTCTCAGAGGTAAAACCAGGGCCTGTCATAACCATGTATGAATTTGAACCTGCCCCGGGGATAAAGGTGAGCAGGATATCAAACCTTGCTGATGACCTTGCCATGGCACTGAGCGCCATATCAATAAGGATTATTGCCCCTATCCCGGGGAAGTCTGTGGTAGGCATAGAGGTCCCCAATAAGGTGAGACAGACTGTTTATCTCAGGGAGATTATAGAGTCAGAGGCATTTAGATCATCCCAGTCATACCTCACTATGGCTATAGGTAAAACCATAGCAGGAGAGCCCTTTGTAGCTGATTTGACAAAGATGCCCCACCTCCTCGTAGCCGGTTCCACCGGGTCAGGCAAGAGTGTCTCTCTGAACAGCATGATATGTAGTATGCTCTTTAAGGCAACCCCTGTCAATGTCAGGTTTTTGATGATAGACCTTAAGATGCTCGAGCTTTCATTCTATGACGGTATACCCCATCTGCTCCTTCCTGTTGTTACCAATCCCAAGAACGCCAAGACATCCCTCCGCTGGCTTATAGATGAGATGGAGAGGCGATATACTATGATGGCAGAGATAGGCGTAAGGAGTATAGACAGATATAACAGCAAGATGGCAAAGCAGAAGGAGGCCACCCTTCCATATATTGTTGTTGTTATAGATGAGCTGGCAGACCTGTTTATGGTATCGGCCAAGGAGGTAGAGGAGTATATTGCAAGGCTTGCGCAGATGGCAAGGGCATCGGGTATACACCTGATCCTGGCTACGCAGAGACCCTCTGTTGATGTCTTGACAGGCATAATAAAGGCTAATTTCCCTGCCCGTATATCATGCAAGGTGACAACAAAGGTTGATTCACGGACTATCCTTGACACAAACGGTGCAGAAAGCCTCCTTGGGTATGGCGATATGCTCTTTATGAGCCCAGGACTGGGGAGGATCCAGAGACTGCATGGCCCCTTTGTATCAGAAGGGGAGATAAAGAGGATTGTAGAGTTTCTCAAGGGCCAGGCAAGCCCTGTATATCAGAATGAGATACTCGAGGAGAGGGAAGAGCAGGACAGTGAGGATGCTATAGACGATGAAAAATATAGAGAGGCAGTAGAGTTTGTTATGGAGAAGGGTGAGGCGTCCATAAGCATGATACAGAGGAGGTTCAGAATAGGATATAACAGGGCAGCCCGTATTATAGAAAAGATGGAGAGTGAAGGTATTGTTGGACCTTCAGATGGTGTCAAACCCAGGGAGGTCTTAAGAAGACAGTAAAAGGCCTTTTTTTCAGGGCCTCATATGATAATTTATCGAAATAGATACAGAATATAAAGAGGGATTTAAAAGATGGGTAATAGACGCACAAAGTTAAGTTCAAGATTAACAAGATTTATAGGGATAGGCTTGTGGATAGTGGTACTTTTTTTTGGTTTTTACGGTTTTGTCTTTTGCACAGAGCCATCACCCTTTGATAGCATAAAAAAGACATACTCTAACATTATGACCCTCGAGGCAGGCTTTAGCCAGAAGGTCTTTATATCCAGCCTGAAAAAAGAGAGGGAGTTTGAGGGTGATTTCTTCTATAAGAGGAATAAAGGGTTTCTCTGGCGATACAACAAGCCAAAGACAAGATACTTTCTCTATGACAGCAGGTTTATATGGCAGGGCGAGGAGGACAAACCTGTGGTCTACAAGAGGAGGGTAAACAGGGAGAAGACAGGGGGGACATTCCTTGACCTTATAGATGACATATCAAAGATGGATGAGATATTCAGGCTAAAGGAGAAAAAGAGGGTAGGTGACATGGATGTCATGGAGCTTGTCCCTAAGAAAGAGGGTCAGGTAATATCAGCAAAGGTCTGGGTAGACAGGCAGAATATGGTAAAGAGGATAGAGATAGAGGAATTTACAGGAAACATAAATACCATAAGCTTTACATACGCCAAGATAAATGAACCGATAGGGGATTCAAGATTTACATACAGACACGAAAAAGGTAAGGAGATAGTGGAGACACCAAATTAAACCCATCAAAAGATGTCTTCTTCTGCATATCTTAGTCTTGCAGCCTTTATAATCCTTGATGATGCGAGCTTGGAGACAACAGTTATATCCTCCAGGGGTAGGTATGAGGTTATGGATGTGTCAAAGAGTATCCTTACAGATGGTGGAAACTCCTCGTCTGCCTCCCATAGTATAAAGGTCATGGGGACCATGGGCAGAGGATTTATGGTAAAGGATGCATCCCCGAAGTCCTGTTTTATACCCATAAGCACCTCTCCTGCCTCTCTAAAGGCATCCCTGTTTGTCCCAAAGGCAGTCATCAAAGGTTTTATAACCCTTTTTTCGAATACAGGCTTATAGTGTCGGCAGCCAGGTATGTCCTCATAAGGTATAAGTTCATTGCTCAATGGCCTGCCAGAGGCCAAGTTTATATAGTGGAGCATGATAATCTTTGAAACTAAGGTAACATTGGAACCCTTTGAATTTTTAAACGAGAAATCAGGGATGGTCATTGTTATCAATTCATTAAAAAAAGGTATCTCTGCTGTAATACCCTTAGCTGTTTTACTATAACGGAGCCCGGCATTCATAAGCCTCTCCTCTTGATTTGCATTGAGAAGCACCTTACAGGCATCCTCATATACCTGTTTATAGACCTTTTGTTTTCTCAGTTCCATGGTATTTTAAACCTCCCTGAAAATCCATCCTAAATTGGCTGGAGATGTCCCCCAGCAGGGTATTAAGGTATAACAATATCACTTTTGTTTCTAAATGGAGTTACATAATCCTGGGTATCCTTATATGTCACCAAAGAGATAATTATTATAACCCAATAGAACCTATAAAACCAATAAACCGAATAACTCAAAGTGCATGGATGTTTTGCCCCAGGGCAGTGACATCTATTTCAATATATCCATTATCTCTGCCACCTTTTTTCTGTAATCCCCGCTGTGGAAGAACTCTGTCCCCATAACCACTATGTCTGCCCCGGCATCTGCCACCCTTTTTACATTGGATGCCTTTATGCCCCCGTCTACCTCCAGGTCTATGTGCCTGCCTGTTGAGTCTATCATCTGCCGGGCATCCCTTATCTTCTTGTCCATGGAGGTTATATACGACTGACCACCGAACCCGGGGTTTACTGTCATGATTAATAGGAGGTCTATGGTTTCAATGATATTTTCCAGGGAACATAGCGGTGTTGATGGATTGAGGGTGACCCCTGCCTTTATCCCTGCAGCCTTAATAACATCCACACTCCTGAATATATGGGTATCTGCCTCTATGTGAATGGTTATTATGTCTGCACCGGCATTGATAAAATCCTTAACAAAGTCTGAGGGATTGCTTATCATGAGGTGACAGTCCAGGGGCTTTGATGTAATCTTCCTTATTGCCTCAACGAACATGGGGCCTATGGTTATATTGGGGACAAAGTGTCCGTCCATAACATCTATGTGAAACAGGTCAGCACCTGCCTCTTCTGCATCCCTTATCTCTTTTTCCAGTATAAGAAAATTGCAGGAAAGTATAGATGGGGCTATCATTATTCTATTCATCCTCTTCCTCCCCTAAATTTATTTTTATCTCCAGGCCTTCATCGGCATCGAATACCTGACCTGGGGCAATGGATGGGATTATCCTCTGTCTCCGTGGCATGCTGTAATCCCCTCTTTGTATGATCTTATATCCTATATTTTTTTTTGTCAGCTCCTCTTTTATCTCTGTAAGGTCAATGTTACCTATATCAGGCATAAGTATATACCTCTTGGGTTTTGAACCGGCAAAAATAACAATCCCTTTACCCTCAAGGAGGCCCTCGCCAGCTCTGGGTATCTGGGCAATCACCTTTCCTTCATTTTCGTTGGGTACATAGATTATCTTCTCCACATTGATATTTTTCTCCTTTAAGGCACCATAGGCATCATTAACAGGCTGACCTTCAATGTTAGGGACAATCAAAAGCTCTGGGCCATCAGATACTATGACCATTACTGTCCTACCCTTCTTGGTTAATATATTTGCCCCTGGCTTCTGGACAGTAATGTGGTTATATGGGATGTCGTTTCTCTTTTCATATCTCACTATATGGAAATAAAGCCCACTTGATTCCACAAGCCTTTTTGCCTCCTCCACATTTTTACCAATTATATCAGGGCATATTACTGTCCTCTGGGCCTTCAATATGATCTTCATGGTTACGTATGAAGAAAAGATAAATACGAGTATTGCTATGAAAATATAGAATGCAACCTTAATCAATCTCATGGTTTTCTTAGCCTTACTATAAAAAAGCCATCCAAATCTGTTTCATGGGGAAGGGACATAAAATATTCTTTATTAAACAAAAGAGGGAGGGGATTTTCAACTATAAACTCATTTTCCCTGCTGAATTCATCTAAAACACCCCATGTCTCTTCCGGTTCAAAGGAGCAGACACTGTATATGAGATAGCCCTTATCTTTGAGACACCCCCACAGGGCTTTGAGCATGGCAACCTGGTTCCTCCCATGCCTTTTAATATCCTTTTCCCTCAATCTCCATTTTATCTCAGGGTGTTTTCTTATAATGCCTGTAGAAGAGCACGGTGCATCAAGGAGTATCTTGTCGAATAACTTTTCTCTGAAGGGTCTTAGCAGGACATCCCCGCATATTATGTATTTCCCTTCTTTATCCATTGAAATGAGCTTGTTCATATCTATATCCATAGAATAGAGCCTGATATGACCCTCAAGCCCTTTAATCTGTTCTGTCTTTGTACCTAAACCGCAGCAGGCATCGAGTATAATATCACCCTGTCTCGGGTCAAGTGCCACGCCTGCAAGCTGTGATGCCTCATCCTGGATATGTATTATGCCCTGTTTAAATAGACTATCTTTTATTACAGGTGTAAGCCTGTCTACATAGAGGGAAGACTCTACATACCTGCCCTTTTCTGTCTTTATCCCTTTTTTTTCAAGATAATCCATTACATGGTCCATATCCATTCTTTTCGTATCTATCCTTATGGCAAATCTTGGCACTTTATTCAATGCAGCGCATAGCTTTTCTGTGTCATCCTGTCCGAACCTCTCATGCCATCTTCTGATGAGCCATTCAGGGAAGGAATGTATAATGGAAAGCCTCTTTATCTCTGATTTTTGTTTTTGGGGGATGCAGACATTAACCGAGTCCCGGGTTTTATCCCTTGTGTCTTCTATATATTCCCTTATATACCTCCTCAGTATGGCATTTACAAACCCTGCCACATATCTTCCCTCCATCTTCTTGGCATATTCCACTGCCTCGTTGACAACATGGTAAGATGCCTTTTTCATGAAGGTTATCTGATAGAGGGTAATCCACAATAGATAACGGATATGCCTTTTTATGCTTTTTTTTGCAAGACGGGAGGCAATCCAGTCGAGATAACCCTTCCATCTTATAACGCCTGAGGCTATCTCATAGATAATGCCGTGGAGATGGTCGGGTATCTTTCTATCTGTGAAATACCTATCGATAGCATGGTCTAAATAACCGCCCTTTTCTACTTCAGCAATTATATTGAGTGAGGTGGCCCTGATAATATCGCCATAATTATCTTCTATATGCCATATCCTCCAGTCTTTTAATCCTTTCTTCTATGGGGGGATGGGTGCTGAACAGGGCAAGGACACCCTTACCGCTAAAGGGGTTCATTATAAACATGGGTGCTGTAGATGGGTTGGCATCCTCCATGGGCCTTTTTGCAATGCCCATATGGAGTTTCTTAAGGGCATTGGATAGATATAAGGGGTTGCCTGAAAGCCTTGCCCCACCTTCGTCGGCAAGGTATTCCCTTGATCTGGATATGGCAAGCTGGATGAGCATGGCTGCAAAGGCTGCAAGGACAGAGAATATAATAACGGTAAATATATTGCCCCCGCCTTCGTCATCATCACCTCTGGCTCCCCCGAAGATGGCAGCAAACCTTGCCCAGTCTGCGAGCATAGTGATGGCACCGGCAAGGGTAGCAGCCACTGTCTGGATTAGAATATCCCTGTGTTTTATATGGGATATCTCGTGGGCAATGACCCCCTCCAGTTCCTCGAGGCTTAATATCCTTAAAATACCTGTAGTTACTGCAACCACTCCATTTTCAGGGTTTCTCCCTGTGGCAAAGGCATTGGGGCTGTCATTCTCGATGATATATAGCCTCGGCATGGGGATAGATGCCTTTTGGCTTAAGTTATAGACAATCCTGTATAGCTCTGGTGCCTCCTGCTGGGTTACAGGTTGTGCCCCGTACATCTTCAGGACTATCTTGTCACAGAACCAGTAGCTTATGAAGTTCATAAGAAAGGCTATAAAAAAGGCAATATAGGCCCCTGTTTTTCCACCAATCATGCCTCCTACGGCAACGAATATTATGGTAAGGATTACCATTAGGAAAAATGTCTTGAATTGATTCATTGAAACCCCCAATTTCTTTCTTTGTATTTAAAAATATACACCTTTTTGTGCTTTGTCAAGGTAAAGAGACTGCTTGTTTTTTTGGAGATATGATGGGATAATTACCTTTATTGAGACCTTTAAGATGGTTCTAATCTCCTTTAAGAGGTGATTTAATTATGTTTTTTGATATTGATAATGACCTGAGGGATATAGAAAAGGCTGTCCGTGAATTCTGTGAGAAAGAGTTTGATCTTGAGTATCTACAGAGGCTTGAGGACGAGCATAGATTTCCAAAGGAGGTCTATGAGAAGATAGGGGAGCTGGGTTTTATAGGCGTTGGATTCAGTGAGGACATAGGGGGTTCAGGGTATGGCGCCATGGGCCATGTAATTGCAGTAAAAGAGATGTGCAGGAGCCTGCCTGGTATGGGTATGGCACTGAGCCTCGGTTATATACCTGCCTTTGTCATAGATATATACGGTTCAGAGAGACAGAGGGAAAAATACATAAGACCCATGATAGAGGGCAGATATGTCTCTGCAATAAGCGTGACAGAGCCAGACAGCGGCAGCGACATAGGCAGCATGAAAACCAGGATAGAGGAGAGAGGAGACCATTTTGTATTGAATGGCTCAAAACTCTTTACAACAAATGCAGGCTATGCAGATTTCTATACCCTCCTGGCAAGGGATGACAACGGCTTGACTGCTTTGGTTATAGATACAGAACTCAAGGAGAAAAACAGGCCCGGTGCCTTTGAGATAACTGATTTGGGCAGGAAGATGGGTATCAATACCACTACCTCCGGGGAGCTTGTCTTCAGTGACTTTGTCATACCAAAGGAGAACATATTAGGGAAGAGGGGCAAGGGTATGAGGACTGTCCTTGATGGGTTTGAACTGGGCAGGATAGTGATTGCAGCCCAGGCATTCGGTGCCATGTTATATGGGTATGAAAAGGCAGTAAATCATGCAAAAAAGAGAAAACAATTCGGAAGACCCATTATAAAGTTCCAGTCCATTGAACACGACCTTGTGGATATGTATGTGGAGATAGAGAAGTGTCGAGGTATCCTATACAGGGCAGCATGGCTCTATGACAGAAAAGACCCTGAATCAAAGAAATACTCCTCTGTTGTAAAGCTCACCATACCAGAGACAGCAATAAGTATACTCAACAGGTGCATTGATATGTTCGGTGGCTATGGGTATATGCGTGACCAGGGGCTTGAGGGTGCATTAAGGGATGTGAGGATAACCTCTATATACGAAGGGACAAGCAAGATACAGAAAAACACCATATCCAAGCTCTTGTATTAGACTGCAGACTAAAGACTGAATAAAAAATCAGAATCAATTCTATTCAAACAGGGAGGATGTGCCCTGGAGTAATTATCTCAATTAAATACTGACATAGATTGGGGTTTATGTTAGATTAAGACAAAAAAAGTAGTGTTTTTTAGGAGGCCATATCCATGCATCAATCTGTTGTAACAGTCCCCATTGAAGAGGAGATGAAGAGGTCCTACCTTGATTATGCCATGAGCACCATCATAGGGAGGGCGTTGCCTGATATAAGGGATGGGCTTAAACCTGTCCATAGAAGGATTTTATATGCCATGTATGAGCTTGGCAATACCCATGATAAGCCATATAAAAAGTCTGCAAGGATAGTAGGTGATGTAATAGGTAAATTTCACCCCCACGGTGACCAGGCTGTATACGATGCCATCACAAGGATGGTCCAGGATTTCTCTCTCCGTTATCCCTTGATAGATGGACAGGGTAATTTTGGTTCCATTGACGGAGATGCACCGGCAGCCATGAGGTATACAGAGATAAGGCTCTCCAGGATAGCAGAGGAGATACTCAAGGACATAGAGAAAGACACAGTATCATTCAGGCCAAACTATGATGACTCCCTTGAGGAGCCTGTAGTCTTGCCTTCAAAGATACCCAATCTCCTCATCAATGGTTCATCAGGTATAGCAGTGGGTATGGCAACGAACATACCCCCCCATAATCTCAATGAGGTGGTAGATGCCATAGTAGCCACCATAGATAATCCAGACATTACCCTCGATGAATTGATAAGGATTATACCAGGCCCTGATTTTCCTACCCAGGCCATAATCTACGGGAGGCAGGGGATAAGGGATGCCTATGAGACAGGCAAAGGTCATATCATACTGAGGGCAAGGGCTGTTATCGAGAAAAGCAAGAAGGATGGGGGTAGAGAGAGGATTGTCATTACAGAGATACCATATCAGGTAAATAAAGCACGACTCATAGAAGGGATAGTAGAGCTGGTGAACTCCAAAAAGATAGAGGGCATTGCCAATATGAAGGATGAGTCGAGCAGAGAGGGCATGAGGATTGTTATAGAGCTCAAAAGGGGTGAGATGGCAACGCCGATACTGAACAAACTATACAAGCATACCCAGCTCCAGACAACCTTCGGGATAATCTTTCTCACCATTGTTGACAATCAACCAAGGGTTTTAAATCTAAAGGAGATAATAGGTGAGTTTATAAAATTCAGGAAGGAGATTGTAACAAAACGTTCTATATTTGAGCTTAATAAGGCACTGGAGAGGCTCCATATACTCGAAGGCTTAAAGATTGCCCTTGATAACATAGATGAGGTCATAGCCATTATAAAAAAGTCAAAGAACACGCCAGAGGCAAGGGTTAGCCTTATGGATAGATTTGGCTTTTCCGAGAAACAGGCCACAAGCATCCTTGAGATGAGGCTTCAGAGGCTCACATCCTTGGAGCAGGCAAAGATAATAGAGGACCTCCAGTCTACAAAAGATGAGACAAAGAGGCTACAGAATATCCTGGATAACGAGTCTGTGCTCCTTGGTATAGTCAAGGAAGAGCTCATCGACATAAAGAACAGATACGGGAATGAAAGGCTTACAGAGATTGTTGACGAACTCCCTGAGATAACCATAGAGGATATGATAAAGGAAGAAGAGGTGGTTGTCACAATCACAAGCAAGGGTTATATAAAGAGGACACCCCTTGACCAGTATAAACACCAGCTCAGAGGGGGTAAGGGTAAGATAGGTATAGTGGTGAGGGATGAGGATGTAGTAGACCACCTCTATATTGCATCTACCCACTCTTATATAATATTTTTTACAAACAACGGCAGGGCCTATATATTAAAGGTCTTTAACATCCCTGATGCACCCCTTACATCAAAGGGAAAACCCATTCTCAACATCATAAATATAGGGAAAAATGAGAAGATAACCGCTGTTGCCCATGCCAATGAATTTGTAGATGACAGGTATCTCTTCCTCATAACCAAAAAGGGAAAGGTCAAAAAGATAAGCCTAAGTGAAATCAAAAACTTGAGATCTACAGGCATAAAGGTCATAGACCTGCCCGAGGAAGACAGCCTTGTTGGTGTCCTTGAGACAGACGGGGAAAACGAGGTGATGCTGGCCACAAAAAGAGGTATGTCCATTAGATTTCACGAAAAACAGATAAGACATATGGGCAGACAGGCATATGGTGTCAGGGGTATCTCATTAGAGGGAGACGATGAGGTTGTTTCAGCAGAGATAGTCCATGATGACTCGGTGATATTCACTGTCACAGACAAAGGATATGGAAAATGTTCGCCCTGTTCAGAATACAGGGAACAATTAAGGGGCGGTAAGGGCATAATAAATACCCGATGCGGAAAGAAAAACGGTGAGGTTGTGTATATAAAACAGATAGACAGAAAGGATGAGGTTATACTTGTCACAGATACAGGCAGGACCATAAGGTTTCATGCAGAGAACCTCCCTGTCCAGAAAAGGGGTGGTATAGGTGTCAAGCTTATGGACCTGAAAGAAGGTGAGAAGGTAAGCAGTGTGGCTATTGCAGAGCAGGATTGATGTGAAGAGATTAGCAAGCCTTTTTAAGGCTTTTATGGGGCCTTTTATAAAAGCCTCGACCTTGTCATGGGATTAGAAAGAGAAAAAAAGACAATAGGCGTCATAGGTGCTGGGGCATGGGGGACAGCCTTTTCCATGCATCTTGCAGGTATGGGATACCATGTGCTCCTTTGGGTATATGAGGAAGACCTGTACAGGATATTAAAGAAAGAGAGGGAAAACAGATACTACCTGCCTGGTTTTAAGCTCTCAGGATACATGGACTTTGCCCATGAATTAACAGATATCCCGGCCTATTCTGATGATATTGTCATAGCCACACCATCCTTTGCCCTCAGGGAGACATTAGAAAGGGTATCCCATGGATTACAGGGGAAGAGGATACTTATTCTCACCAAGGGAATAGAGATTAACACCTATAAATTTATGGCAGATATTGTCCATGAGCTCATAGGCAGAGATGAGATGGTTGCAGTGCTTTCAGGACCTTCTTTTGCAAGGGAGGTGGCAAAAGGACAGTTCACCTCTGTTGTTGTTGCATCGAGAATCAAGAGTCTCTCTAAATATTTTCAGTCGCTTATCCATAGTGACAACTTCAGGGTCTATACCAATGAAGATGTTGTCGGTGTTGAACTCGGTGGGGCAATGAAGAATGTCATGGCTATAGGGGCAGGTATAATAGAGGGGCTGGAGCTCGGGACAAACACAAAGGCTGCATTTGTAACCCGTGCCCTTGCAGAGATAAGGAGGCTGGGCAGGGCCCTCGGTGCCAGAGATACCACATTCATGGGCCTTTCTGGTATAGGCGACCTGATCCTGACATCCTATGGCTCTTTAAGTAGGAACAGGGCATTTGGACTGGAGCTCGCAAGGGGAAGGACATCAGAGGAGATTATAGGCTCTCAGAATGCTGTTGTAGAGGGTTATTTTACCATAAAGGCAGCATACCTCATGTCCAGGAATATGGGTGTAGCGATGCCCATTACAGAGGAGTTATACAGGATAGTGTATGAGAGAAAAGACATACTGGAATCCATAAGGGATATAAAAAACAGGGGTCTTAAAGAGGAAGATGAATAATAACAATATAAAATGGGGGTTTTTATGAATCTGAAGGTCTTTGACGAGATGGATGAAAATCAGCTTAAAAGCTACATAGAGTTTTTACTCTGGCATTACAGGGTGATAGACGCATTCTGGTTTATCTATGTGGCAGAGAGGTTTGACCAGCCTACAGCAGAGCGTATAAACGAGATGGTCTGGGGCAGGGTGGCAGGCATGGCATCTAAGGATCTGATAAATAGGTTTAACATCAAGGAAAAGGGGCTAAAAGGTTTTGTGAAGGCATTGAGGCTTTTTACATGGACCATAATAGTAGAATACGAGATAGAGGAAAAGGAAAACGAGGTTATTATAACCGTGCCCCACTGTCCTACCCAGGAATCAAGATTGAAGAGGGGGCTTGAGGAGTTTGTCTGTAAGGACATGCACAGGGGTGAGTTTGAATCTTTTGCAAGGGAGATTGACCCCAATATAAAGGTAGAGTGCCTTTTTGCACCCCCTGACAGCCATCCCCCGGATATGTTCTGCAAGTGGCGGTTTACTCTTTGAGACCGCTAAAGGGATTTGAATATTTTATTTTGTTTTAATGGGATTTTGTGTTAATTTACATCTATGTTTGGTATCGGGCTACCGGAACTTATTGTTATACTCATTGTTGCGCTACTTGTAGTTGGTCCCTCTAAACTACCTGAGCTTGCAAAATCCATTGGAAAGGCCTTTGGTGAATTCAGGAGGATGGCTGATGAGGTTAAAGAGACCATAGAAGAGGAGGTCATAAAAGAAAAGACCCCTGAGGATAATGAACAGGAGAAAACACAAGACATATCAAAAGATGAGCCTGAAACCCATAAGCCACACACCCCTGATGCATAGCAGAATTCTATGGTCAAAAAGATAAAATCCGAGGAAAAACAGCCATTTATATCCCACCTTAAGGAGTTAAGAGACAGGCTTGTTGTCTGCATTATTGCTACCGGTATAGCCTTCATTGTAGCCTATTATTTTAAGGAAAAGATATTCTATTTCCTCATGCAGCCTTTTATAAAGGTGATGCCTGAAAAAAGCTCGTTTATCTTTACATATGTCACAGAGGCATTCATTACATACTTCAAGATTTCACTGGTAGTTGCAATCTTTGCAGCCGCCCCTGTAATACTGTATGAGATATGGATGTTTGTATCCCCTGGTCTCTATGAGAAAGAAAAGAAATATGCATTCCCCTTTATCTTCTACGGGAGCATATGTTTCATATGCGGGGCTGTGTTCTGTTATTTTGTTGTAATGCCTTTTATTTACAGGTTTTTTGTGAGCTACGCAGCAGAGTTTATTATACCCATGCCTGATTTGAAGGGCTATATGAACCTGACCCTTAAGCTGCTTATAGCCTTTGGTCTTATATTTGAGATGCCTCTTATGGCATTTTATCTCGGACGGGTGGGTATCATAGACCACAAGATGCTCTCATCCAAGAGGCGATATGCCATACTGGGGATTTTTATCTTAAGCGCTGTTATCACGCCCCCTGATATAACAAGCCAGATATTCATGGCCATACCACTGTGGGGGCTTTATGAGTTGAGCATTATAATTGTAAGACTATCGGGAAAGAGGGTAAAAGACCATGAATAGACTGGATGTGATAATCCTTGCAGCAGGCAAGGGCGAGCGAATGAAGTCGAAAAAACCAAAGGTCCTCCACGAGATTATGGGTAAACCCATGATCGGTTATGTAATTGAAAGGGCAAAGGAGCTTGAACCTAATGGCATAACAGTTGTTGTAGGCTTCGGAAGGGAGGAGATTATCCCTTTTATAGGCATGTATGATGTTAATTTTACTGTCCAGACAGAGCAGAAAGGCACTGCCCATGCTGTCCTCTGTGCCGAGGGCTCCCTAAGGGGAGGCGATATCCTTGTCCTGTATGGAGACGTCCCCCTCATGGATAAATCCACTTTAATGGATTTTATGGGTTTTTACAATAGAAAGAGGGCAATAACCTTTATGACCACCTCTGTCGAAGACCCTGCTGGCTACGGAAGAGTCATCATGGAGGGCGAGTATATAAAGGCCATAATAGAGGATGCCGATGCCACGCCAGACCAGAAAGAGGTGAAAGAGATAAATACAGGCATCTGCATCATACCAGAGGGGCATATAAGGCTCCTCAAGGATATAAAAAACAACAACAAAAAGGGTGAATACTACCTTACTGATATATGCACTATTGCCAATGAAAGAGGTATAGACGTGAGAGGTTTCCATTACCCTGTTGCCTCGTATGTCCTTGGTATAAACAGTAGAAAAGAGCTCATGGAGGCAAACATAATCATGAGGGACAGGATAAACCTCCTGCACCTTAAAAATGGGGTTACCCTTATGGACAGGAATGTCTATATAGACAGCCTTGTAACCATTGAAAGGGATACGGTTATATACCCTGATTCATATATACTGGGGAAGTCGAGGATCGGGGAAAATGTAACCATAGGACCTAACACAATAATAAAAGATTCCATTATACACAGCAATGTTGTCATAAGGGGATTTTCATATATTGATGGTGTGGAGATTAAAGAGGGGGATGTTGTGGGTATATTTGAAGATAGGGGCAATAAGGGCGTCCCCTCTGATATTAGTAAATCGTGAATCGTAAATCGGTTTGTCCTGTGTTAAAACTATTGAATATTATAGCAAAAAAATCTATAGCCTATATCCTGTCTTCTGGGAGAGCCTCCTACCAGGGGTGTTTTTTTGTGTATTTTTTAAAATCAGATTTTATGTTATACTAATTGTGCAACAAGGAGGAATGGTTTAGATCATTGAACGAAAAGACTGAGGAAGAATTTTTAAGACTTGCTTTTGATGATATAAACACTGCCCGCAATCTCTTCGGGCCCCGTGACGAAAATATAAAATATCTGAGAAAGTATTTTAATGTTAGGACGAGCGTCCGGGGGAACCACCTTACCATAGTAGGGACAAGAAGTGAGATAGAGAATACGAGCAGGGTTATAGATGAGTTAAAGGGTATCATTAAAAAAGGTTTTGTTGTCAATTCATCTGACATAGATAGTGCAGTAAGGCATATTACCCACAATCATCAGCCCCCTGAAGACCTGCAGAAAGACCAGATATACATATTCCCATCTAAAAAGACCATAAAACCAAAGTCTAAAAATCAGAAGGATTATATCGAGGCTATAAGGAAATACGATATGGTAATAGGCATAGGCCCGGCAGGTACAGGCAAGACATATCTTGCCATGGCCATGGCCCTGTCATCGTATTATAGGAAAGAGGTTTCGAGGATTATACTCACAAGGCCTGCCATAGAGGCCGGTGAAAAACTGGGTTATCTCCCGGGCACCATGTATGAGAAGGTAAACCCATATCTCAGACCTCTGTATGATGCCCTCTATGACATGCTGGATATGGACCGGGCAACAAGGCTCATCGAGAGGGGTATTATAGAGATAGCACCCCTTGCCTTTATGAGGGGAAGGACACTAAATGACGCCTTTATAATACTCGATGAGGCACAGAATACCGGGTCTGAACAGATGAAGATGTTCTTAACAAGGCTTGGTTTCTCCTCCAAGACAGTAATAACAGGTGATGTAACCCAGATAGACCTAACAGATAAAAAAGCAAGCGGTCTTGTGGAGATACAGGGGATATTGAAGGGCATCAAGGGGATAAGATTTGTATATTTTACAAAAAAGGATGTGGTGAGACATCCCCTTGTCCAGAAGATAATAAGGGCATATGAGACAAGAAAGACATCTCAAGAGGAAATAAACAGCCATGCAGAACGAAAAGGATAAACCCCCATCGTATTATAAAATAAGGATAATCGCCATCTTTTTTGTCCTTTCCCTTTGCCTGACCATAATTGTGACCTACAGGCTCCAGAATGGTCTACCGGATTACCAGCCCGGAGACATAGCAGGCAGCAACATAAAATCACCGTATGAGACACCCATCCCCTCTCTGGGCATAACAATAAAAAAAGGGGAGATTATTGTCAGGGAGGGTGAGCGTGTCAATAGCGATCATCTTGCCAAGCTCCATGCCATAAAAGAAAAGGGGTCTAAAGACACCTTTGCAGCAAGGAGCTTTATCTCCATCTTTCTCTTGATTTTTTCCATCAGCCTTATTTTTTACGAGTTTTCTGCGAGAAATATCAAAAAATTCCAACTCACAGAAAAAGACATCATCTTTTGTTCATCCCTTATACTGTTTACAACCCTTTTCATAAAGATACTCTTTTTGATATCCCACCATATAAGTAATAGCAATGCAGTGAGCATTATGTATCTTGCCCCGGTGTTTTTATTCGGGATTATCATGAGGATTGTCCTGTTTTCAGAGGCAGCGATAATATTCTCCCTTCTCATTGCCATTGTGACAGGCATTATGTTTGATATGAGCATGACTGCCTTTCTCTATGTGTTAACCGGCAACATAGTTGCCTCTTATTTTTCAGGTAAATGTGAGGACAGAAACACAATAATAAAGGCAGGCATATTCACTGCATTTATTGTAAGTCTTCTTGCAATCATATTTGATTTAATGGCAGGGAGGTCACTCATTGACCTGCCCCTAAAGATATTGTTCATACTCATAAATGGCGTTGCAAGTAGCTTTATTGCCCTGGGATTGCTCCCCATTATAGAATATGCCTTTGATTATACTACAGACATAAAACTCCTCGAGCTTGCCAACCTCGATAACCCACTCTTAAGGGATATGATGGTAAATGCACCAGGGACATATCACCACAGTATAATAGTAGGTAATCTCTCCAAGGCAGCAGCAGAGGGCATAGGTGCCCATCCCCTTCTGGCAAGGGTTTCTTCATACTATCATGATATAGGCAAGCTAAAGATGCCCCACTATTTCATCGAAAATAGAAAAGGTTTTGAGGATGCCCATAAAAATCTAACACCGAATATGAGCTCCCTTATCATACTATCCCATGTAAAGGAGGGCGTTGAACTTGCAGATAAATACAAGCTGGGAAAGAAGATAAAGGATATAATAAAAGAGCACCACGGGACAACCCTTGTTAGCTATTTTTTTAACAGGGCAAAGGAACAGGAAGACCCGGGCCTGTATGTAATAGATGAGAAGGACTTTAGATATGCAGGACCCAAGCCCCAGACAAAAGAGGCAGGGATAGTGATGCTTGCCGATGTTGTAGAGGCCTCCTCAAGGATACTGGATGACCCCACGCCTAAAAGGATAGAAAAGCATGTCCAGGATGTCATTGAAAGGATATTTCTTGATGGCCAGCTTGACGAGTGTGAATTGACCTTAAAAGACCTCCATGCTATACAAAAGAGTTTCATAAACATACTGTTAGGGATATTCCATCAAAGGATAGAGTATCCCGAAAGGGCAGGGCATAATGGTTCTGATAAAAGACTCACAAAGACTGCTGAAGATAAACAAAAGACAGATCAAAAGACTGATAGAAGAGTTACTAATATATTCAGGGCTACAGGATAGACATATAAGCCTCCTCTTCACGGATAATAAAGGGATAAAGAAATTGAACCATGAGTATTTCGGCAGGGACTGGTCTACCAATGTCATATCTTTTTCATATCTGGAGGATGAAGGCCTGAAGGAAGAAGAGGTGATAGGCGACATCATCATATCCCTGGAGAGGGCAAAGGAAGAGGCAGAGCATGCGCAGTGTGATTTTTATGAGAGACTCATGGCACTTATAATCCATGGCCTCCTCCATATAAAGGGCCTTGACCATGAAAAAGGTGGAAATGAGGCAAGGAGGATGAGGTATCACGAGAAGAGGTTATTGAGTCTTATAACAGCCCATGAGGGATACAAGAGATTAATTACAGATTATGTAGATAAGGTCAGGATGTGAAAAGACTCTCAGGTGAACCCAGAAAAATGAGATCCGTCAGCCTGAAGATGCCTGCCCTTGAATTTAATATATGGATGCCCATCCTATCCGGGTTACTAACCATATTGATCCACCCTCCCATATCCCTTTTTCCCCTGGCATTTATATCCCTTGTGCCATTATTTCTGTCTCTTAGAAAAGATAGGCCTTACCAGAATCTCCTTGCCGGTATGCTATCCGGCATGGTGGGCTATATGGGGACAGTATACTGGGTTGTGGTGGCCATGAGCAGATACGGGGGGCTTGATATTGTATCCAGTATCCTGATTATGATCGTCCTTGTCCTGTATATGTCTTTCTATGTAGGGGTCTTCTGCTATTCCATAACATATCTGGAATCCAGGCTATCCATACCCATATATCTATCAGCCCCCATTATATGGGTTGTCCTGGAATATATAAGGGGATTTCTTTTGACCGGTTTCCCATGGGTCCTCCTTGCCTACTCACAGCATATCTTCCTCCCCTTTATCCAGGTTGCCTCCATAACAGGCATCTATTTCATATCCTTTATGATAGTGGCCATAAACTGTATCTTCTACTCCATCTGGTCGAAAAAGAGGATACCCCTTTATTATATAATCATAACAGCGGTTTTGTTCTCAGGGTCCATTGTATACGGTTTTATAAGGTTAAATAGCGATAGTCCGGGCATTAAGCGACATAACGTGACCATTATCCAGGGTAATATATCACAGGACATAAAATGGGATGCATATTTCAAGGCAAAGACAGTAAAGAAATACTACGAGATGACCCTGAATAACAGCAGGGGCTCAAGCCTTGTTGTATGGCCTGAGACAGCCATGCCCTTTGCAATAAATACAGCAAAGCAGATAGATGAACTCTTAAAATCCCTGGCAGTATCTACAAATACAGACATACTCTTAGGGACAGTCCACATGGAGGACGGCGACATCTTTTACAACTCTGCATATGTATTTGACAAACAGGGTAAAACAGCAGGGATATACAATAAGGTTCACCTTGTCCCCTTTGGAGAGTATACACCCCTTAAAGACTATATACCCTTTTTATCGAAGATTACTGCTGCTGGCGGCAGTTTTTCTCCGGGTAAATCCCATAGGCCCATACCCACATCCTCAGGGGATATAGGTGTTTTAATCTGCTATGAAGGCATATTCCCCAACATATCTCTTGATACAGTGAGAAAAGGCGCCCAGGTATTAGTCAATATAACCAACGATGCCTGGTATGACAGGACATCCGCCCCGTATCAGCATCTCTCTTTTTATGTATTCAGGGCTATAGAGACAGAGAGATACATTATCAGGGCAGCCAACACAGGCATAAGTGCCATAATAGACCACAGGGGGAGGATAAGGGCTAAAACCCCTATATTTGAAGATGCTGTTGTAAAAGGTGATTTTTCCCTGTCCAATAGCATGACCTTTTATGCGAGATATGGAGAGTGGTTCATGTTTTTGGTTTTTATATGCCTTGTTTTTTTAATAGGTATATCTTTAATCAAGACCCTTAGAAAAAGATTTTAGAAGTATTTACCAGACTAATTGTGGGAAGCCCGTTAATGATTTCATTTTTTCCTTTACACCCATTTTTCTGTATGTCATATTTTAAAAATAAGACTCTCCCTCGACCTTAAACTCATAAACCTGAAACAATTCGCCCCTCGCCTATTGCCCCTCGCCTATTGCCCCTCGCCCCTCGCCCATCGCCTATCGCCCCTCACCCCTCGCCCCTTACTATTTAATTTATACAAATTTAAAATGGCATTTAAAATATGTATTGACAATCCCGTATTGACTGATTATACTGGCTATATGGTCTATATCCATCGCGAGATAGAGGAAAAGATTATTAGAGCCCTTGCAACCTTTCCCAGCATTGTGCTCACAGGTCCAAGGCAATCAGGGAAATCCACGCTCCTCATAAATACCCTTAATGGATATAACTATATTACCCTTGATGACCCGTTGAGAAGGGAACAGTCCATATCAGACCCCCTGTTTTTCCTCGATTCAGCAGGGGAAAATGTGATTATAGATGAGATACAGTATTCACCCGGTCTACTCTCCTATATCAAGATGAGGATAGACAGCTCAAGGGATAGAAATGGCCTTTATGTCTTTACAGGTTCACAGCAGTTCCACATGATTAAAAATCTCGGTGACTCCCTGGCAGGGAGGGTGGCCCTCCTGGAATTGCTGCCATTTTCTGTTAATGAAAAAAAAGTAGCGGTAGGATTTAAAGACACCCTTGACTATTTTATCCATGGATGTCTTGTCGGGTCATATCCTGAACTTGTTGTGGATTCCTCAATGGATATAAATATATGGTATGGTTCATATATCCAGACATACCTGGAGAGGGATGTGAGAAGCATCTATAATATAGGCAATTTGAGGGATTTTCAGCGTTTCCTCCAGCTTCTCGCGGCAAGGTGCTCACAGGTCCTCAACCTTTCACAACTGGCAAATGATATCGGCATCAGCGTACCTACTGCAAGGAACTGGCTATCCATACTTGAGGCAACAAGGATTGTATTTCTTCTGCCTCCATATTACCATAACCTTGGGAAACGGATAACAAAATCCCCCAAGGTATACTTTCTTGACTCTGGCCTTGTCTGTTATCTTACAGGGATAAGAAACAGCGAACACCTCATAAACGGCCCCATGTCCAGTGCATTGTTTGAGAATTTCTGTATACAGGAGACAGTTAAATGCTTCTTCAATACTGGAAGGAGACCGCCTCTATACTATATCAGGACAAATAACGGCCTTGAGGTTGACCTGATTATCGAAAGGTCTTTTCAGGAGCTCATCCCTGTTGAGATTAAGCTCAATAAGACACCAGGGGTCTCAATGGCAGGAAATATTATAAAGCTAAAGAGGCTCTTTAATGGACTCTCCTTCTCAGATGGATTTATACTATCCCTTGCAGAAAAATCTGTCCCTTTGAAGGATGATGTATCTGTCATTACCCTCGAGGATTACCTTGAAAAGATAAGGGGTTGAATTAAATCGTGAACAGGCATGCTCTCGTTACAAACAAGGCCATTACCACGGGGTTTATCAAAACATTTTTTTACCTCATCTGTTTCCATCCCCATATCCAAATCCCTACAAAGACACTCCATAATTGCCGACTCTATGAGGGTGTGATTTGGCCTATGAGGTAATCAATGGAAAACACCAATAAAAAAGGGCATGATGGACATGCCCTTTTTGAAAAGGTATTTTTTATTCTCATTTTGGGTTTTAATCTTTAATCCCTGCAAGGCGTTTTGCAGCCTTTTTCTTGCTTTCAATATCTGTCTCACGGAAGATTGTTACCCTGTGGGCCTCTGGTGAGCCTCCCCCGTGGATGTCAGATATGGTATCTGCGCTTTCAAGGGCAAGCTTCTCTGCGAGCCTGTACATCTTTATACGGTTTTCCACCGGGACACCATCTACACCTTTGAGGTATTTTTTCAAAAGCCCGCCTATCTCAGGGTTTGAAAAATCCCTGTCTGATGGTAAATCTGCAACAAACCCGCCACATACATCCACCATGAGCCTTATGGCCTCGGCAAGCTCTTTTCCTTCATGGATCTTGGAGGCATTGGCAAGGACAGTATCTATAAAGTAGTTACCGGAAGGTTGTTTTTTGCCTTCGTATGAAGAGGCAAGACAGCATCCGTAGAGTGTCTCTGCCCTGTGAATCATGTCAATGACCTTCTGTTTCAGGTGTCCTGCCTTGGATGTCCCGTTGTAGTCCATTAATGTTAGGGCAGTACCTATCATGCAGTCAATCTTTCCTGATTTGCATCCACCGTGACTCTGTCTGTGGAATGAGGAGAATTTTATTACCATCTCAGATGCAAACTCTGTCTCACCGCACATAAAGACCCTGTTCCAGGGGACAAAGACATCATTGAATATGAGGGTGGGGCAGTATTTTGAATAGTAGATATTGCCTATATCACAGCCGTCTATCTCACGCATATCAAGGGTTGACCTGCCCACCACATGGATTAACCCTTCTGTGTCTGAAGGTATGGCAAAGGATACAGCATAGTCTTTATCGTTTTTGCCCATAGCCCTTGTGGGTAGGACTATAATCTCATGGGAGGATAATGAGCCTGTCTGGTGTGCCTTTGCACCCCTAACGACAATACCGTCATCTCTTTTTTCCACCACATGGAGGAACATATCCTTGTCTGGCTGTTCATGGGGGGCAAGGGAGCGGTCACCCTTTACATCTGTCACCCCAGCATTTGCTGTAAGGTCGTTCTTCTGCATATATTTTAAAAACTCTATAAAGTTTTTGTTATAGCTTGTCCCGTATTTCTGGTCTATGTCATAGGTGACAATGGCAAGGGTTGATAGACAGTCAAGCCCTGTGCACCTCTGGTGGCATGTGGCAACATAGTTGGCCACCTTACGGTTTATCTTTACCCTTGCAACAAGGTCTTCAATGCTTGAAGGAGGCAGGGTGAATCTATTTACCTCCTCATTTATCAATGGGCTTACCGTAACCATCAAGTCCCTGTATTCCGGCATGTGTGCCAGTTCATAGGTAGCCCCTGTTGCCTCAATCCCGGCCCTGAGACGGGGGTTGTCTACAATATTGGTAAGGCGCTGGCCAAACATATATGCAGTGGGCTTTAATGCCCTTAGTGATTCAATGTATTCTTCTTTTGTCTTTAGTCCCATATCTCTAACCTCCTTAATTTTTTTACTACAAAATTTTATGTCTTAAAAAATGGGTTGTTCCTGTTCGGCAAGCATCTTTTTGACACTCGTGAGAACCTGTATCTTGACATTGGTTAGATGGTTTTTAAGCACCTTTTGAGCCCTCTCAAGGCTCCGAAGGGAGACTGCATCGTATATCTCCTGGTGTTCCTGGTCTGTTGAGGACAGAGATGCCATGGGGAAATAATTGCCACCATATTTGAGAAACAGCATGTCAAATACATTCTGGAGGAGTCTAATCTGAGTCTCTTTGCCGGACAGCGATGCCAGTGTCATATGGAACTCCCTGTTTTTAAAGAGCCTCTCCTTTAGATAGAACTCCCTTTCTGCAGAGAGGTGTGCCTCAAGGGCTGCCTTAAGCTCTACAAGTCCCTGTTTTGTTATTCGTTGTATCGTAGCAGGCAGTAGAGATGGCTCCACAAGCTCCCTTAATTCGTAGAGTTCCTCTAATTCTTTGAGGCTGAAGGGTGTCATGTAGAAACCACGGTTGGGTTCATGGCTCACAAAACCCTGTAACTCAAGCCATTTTAGTGCCTGGACAATGGGGGTAGGGCTTAATTTTAGCTTCTCTGCAAGGTCGCGGTAGGCAATCTTCTGACCTGGGACAATCTCTTTATTGTAGAGCATCCGCCTTATGCCGTTATATGCTACCTGGCTGCTATCTTCCTGTTTTTTAATGGATTTTTTTATTTTCGTATCAGTCATGTTTTATTGTAAATAAATTTAATTAAAAATGCAATTAAAAAATAAAAAAAATTTTTAATTTAATTATTTGACATATTTTGATTAAAAATTTATAATTGGAAAAAATTGAAAATAGAAGGTGATGAGAGATGAGACTGCATGAATACGAGGCCCTGGATATATTTGAGCAGAACAGGATACCTGTCCCCCGTCGTGGTGTGGCAGAGACTGTAGATGATGCCATTCGTATTGCAGGGGAGATAGGCTACCCTGTTGTTTTAAAGGCACAGGTTCTTGTTGGCGGAAGGGGGCTGGCAGGGGGTATTAAATCTGTATCCAATCCCGATGAGTTAGAAGAAGCGGCTGAGTCGCTCTTTTCATCAGAGATCAAAGGCCTTTCTGTCCGAAAGATACTGGTGTGTGAAAAGGTAGATATTGCAAAAGAACTATATATGGGTATTACTATCGATGGATATTCAGGACAGCCAGTTATCCTTGTGAGCACAGAGGGTGGTGTGCTCATCGAAGAGACGGCAAAGACATCGCCGGAGAAGATTGCAGCCATACACATAGATCCTTCATTCGGCTATTACCCCTATCAGGCAAGGACGCTTTTGAGGAGGCTCGGACTTCAACAGCAACTCATTACAACCTGGTCCGATATCATAGGCCAGTTGTATAATATATCTGTCCGTTATGAGGCATTGATTGCCGAGATAAACCCCCTTGTTGTCATGCCAAACGGTGGTTTGATTGCTGTAGACGCTGTCCTTGAGATAGATGATTCAGCCCTTTCGAGGATCCGTCTGCCGCTGCCTGATCGCATAGAGAGGATAGAGAATCCCCTTGAACGTCGCGGAAGGGAGATAGGGGTAACTTATGTTGACCTCGATGGAGATATAGGTCTTATATCCTCCGGGGCAGGTCTTGGCATGGCATCTATGGATATAATTGGTCAGAAGATGAGACCTGCAAATTTCCTCGAGACAGGTGGCGGCATAACAGCTGATTTGTTGTATAAGTGCATGGAACTTGTGATGATGAAGCCTGATTTAAAGGCTATTTTCATAAATGTATATGGCGGTATAAACCCTATACACGAGGGTGCAAAGGGGGTGGTTCGCTATATAAAAGAGCATAATGTGAAGATACCCATTGTTGCCAAGGCACTGGGCAACCGTCAGGAGGAGACCTGGGAGATATTCAGGTCCGGTGGTGTCCATGTAGTCACAGAGGCAGCCACTGAAAAGGCAATAGAGAAACTCTACGAGATTTTAAGCGGGCAGAGAGGTTAACCATGAGTATACTGATAGATGATTCAACACGTGTTATTGTCCAGGGCATAACAGGTCGTATAGGGAGTGTCCAGACCCATTGGATGCTCCAATATGGAACAAAGGTTGTGGGTGGTGTAACACCGGGAAAGGGCGGGACAACCGTGGAGGGAGTTCCTGTCTTCGATAGCGTGGAGGAGGCTGTAAGAGAGACAGGGGCCAATGCCTCTGTGTTTTTTGTCCCGGCAGCCTTTGTCCTTGATGCATTCCTTGAGACCATAGAGGCGGGCATAAAGCTGATAGTTGTTGTCCCGGAGCATATACCTGTAAGAGATGTGGTAAAGATGAGAAGCTTTGCCCTTGAAAGGGGTGTGTTTGCCCTTGGTCCCACAACGCCTGGGATACTTGTGCCCGGCAAGGGCAAGATGGGTATAATGCCTGCATCCCTTTTTGCACCAGGCAGGGTAGGGATTATATCCAGAAGCGGGACATTATCATATGAATTTGCAGGTATCCTGTCTGAGAGTAAGGTTGGTCAGAGCACAGTGGTGGGTATGGGGGCAGACCCGGTGGTATTGAGGAACCTTGCCGATATCCTCGAACTCTTCCAGGAGGATGAGGGCACTGATGCTGTTATCATAGTAGGAGAGGTCGGTGGGGAACAGGAGGAAAAGGCAGCAGGTTTCATATCGAGAAAGATGACAAAACCTGTAGCAGCATATATTGCAGGCCGTTATTCCCCTCAGGGGAAGCGTATGGGTCATGCAGGGGCTATTGTCCGTGGTTCTTCAGGGACAGTGGATGGTAAGCACGAGGCACTGAGGGCAGCAGGGGTAGAGGTCCTTGAGAGCCCCATATATGTTGCCCAGTGGGCAAAAAAACATAAACTGAGATAGGTTTTATGGATTTTTTATGCGGATAGTCATCTTGAGGTAGGTTCCTTTCCCTACTTCTGATGTGATGTCAAAGGAATCAGAGAAGTGTTTCATATTTGACAGACCCATCCCGGCACCGAAGCCCATGCTTACAATCTTATCAGTGGCTGTTGAATAGCCTTCTCTCATGGCCAATTCAATATCTTCGATACCCTGTCCCTGGTCCTTTGATTCGATTATAATCTCCTTAGGTGATACCTCAAGGGTTATCTCCCCCCTATCAGCATAAGAGCATATATTTATCTCTGCCTCATAGGTTATTATTGCAGCGCGTCTGACTATATCAGCAGGGAATTTCATATCTTGAAGTAGGGTCTTGACCTGTCTTGATACCTTTCCTGCATTTTTAAAGGACTTCCCCTCTACATGGAATGTCCTTTTATAGACTGGATTTTTATGAAAAGTCACGTTTTTCTGCGACCCTTTCCACACATCCGACTATACCGTTGGCATAGAGCCTGCCAGCGGTCTCAAAGAGTATATATTTTGTACCGAGTAATGGTATCCTTAATTCCTCTGCCAGTGTGATGGTCTCTGGTAGAGGTTTTTTACCCCGCACTATAATAATGGCGGCAATATCCAGGACATCGGATGTCCTGACAATCTGGGGGTTTGTAAGCCCTGTCAGCAAAAGACTCCCTGCCTTGGCAAACGCCAGGACATCGCTCATAAGGTCAGCGCCAAATGCTGTTTTTACCTCCATATCAAGCTGGTCATGACCTACAAACACCTCTGCATCAAGTATGTCTCTAACCTCTTTTAATGTCACCTTGCTCTCCTTTTTTTAATCTATAACATTATTTTCCATCTATCTTTAGCTTAAAGGCAGGTTCTTTTTTCTCCACCTCTTCCTTGGATATGCCGGCCATCTTTATCTTGAGTCTCAGGTCATTTGGGCTGTCTGCATTTGCTATGGCATGGTTGTAATCAATAATGCCGTTCTTATACAACTCAAATATGTGCTGGTCAAAGGTCTGCATACCCTCATTGTATGATGCAGCCATGGTCTCTTTGAGGAGTCCAACCTCTCCCCTTAAAATGAGGTCTTTTACCCTAGCGCTGTCAAGGAGTATCTCTATGGCAGCTACCCTTTTGCCGTCTACAGTGGGTATCAGCCTCTGGGATATAATAGCCCTCAGGTTCAGAGACAGCTGCATATAAATCTGGAGGTGTTTTTCTATGGGGAAAAAGTTCAGTATCCTCTCAATGGCCTGGTTTGCATTGTTGGCATGGAGTGTCCCTAGGGCGAGATGCCCTGTCTCGGCGAATGTTATGGCGTCCTCCATTGTCTCTGTGTCCCTTATCTCGCCTATGAGTATCACATCCGGTGCCTGTCTCAGTGTATTTTTCAGGGCATTGTAGAATGAATGGGTGTCAAAACCCACCTCTCTCTGGGTAACCACACTCATCTTATGCTGATGCACATACTCTACAGGGTCTTCTATGGTTATTATGTGACCCCTTTCATTGGAGTTTCTGTGGTCAATCATGGAGGCAAGGGTTGTTGATTTACCGCTGCCCGTGGCACCCACTACAAGTACAAGCCCCCTCTTGCTCATGACTATATCCTTCAGGATACTGGGGAGGCCCATCTCATCTATGGTCTTAATCTGAGTCTTTATCTGCCTTATAACAAGCCCTGCATAACCCCTCTGACGGAAGATATTAACCCTGAATCTACCCAGTTCAGGATAATAAAGGGCGAGGTTCATCTCTAACTCCTCGGCAAACTGCTTTTTCTGCTTTTCATTCATGGTGCTGTCTGCTATTTTTTCTGTATCTTCAGGGGTCAAAGGCGGTTCATCGTATGGCTGTGTAGAACCCTGGATTCTGAACATGGCTGGCAGACCTGCAGTTATATAGATATCCGATGCATCCTTTTCCACCATATATTTAAGATAATCTAATAGTTCCCCCATATGTCACCTCGGTTGATTTGATTGTGGAAGCCAGAAAGCTACCTCGTCTCTTGTTACGAGGTTTTTCTGGAGTAGCTCTGTGACAGATGACTCCATAGTCTGCATGCCAATACCTTTACTTGTCTGCATTATAGATGGTATCTGGGCTATCTTCCCCTCTCTTATGAGGTTACGGACTGCAGGGGTCCCTATCATTATCTCAAATCCTGCAATCCTGCCCTTTCCGTCTTTTCTCCTGAAAAGGGCCTGGGTTATAACTGCCTGAATGGATTCGGAGAACATGGCCCTTACCTGTGCCTGTTGTGCTGCCGGGAATACATCTATCACCCTGTCCACGGTCTTTGGTGCACCGCTTGTATGGAGGGTACCGAATACTAAATGTCCTGTTTCCGCAGCGGTTAATGCCAGGGATATGGTCTCTAAATCCCTCATCTCGCCTACGAGTATCACATCCGGGTCTTCACGGAGTGCGCTCCTTAAGGCATTGGCAAAGCTCTTGGTATGGGGACCCAATTCCCTTTGATTTACCAGACAATTCTTGGAAGGGTGCACGAATTCTATAGGGTCCTCTATGGTCAGTATATGACCCTTTTCCTCGTTGTTGATGAAATCTATTATTGCTGCGAGGGTTGTGGATTTACCACTTCCAGTAGGTCCTGTAACAAGGACAAGCCCCTTTTCCAGCCTTGCTATGTCCATAAAGACCTTGGGCAGGTTAAGCTCCTCAAAGGTGGGTATCTTGGTGGGGATTGTCCTGAACACAGCAGCATCACCCCTGTTTTGCTTGAAGACATTTACCCTGAAACGTGCTATATCACCTAAGGCAAAGGAGAAGTCAAGCTCAAGGGTCTCTTCAAAGACCTTTCTCTGCTGGTCGTTTAATATCTCGTAAATCATATTGTGGACATCGTCCTTATCCAGCGGTGGCACCTCTATCTTTCTCATATCACCATGGATTCTCACAACTGGTGGCTCTCCGGCACTAACATGAAGGTCTGACCCCTTGTTTTCAACCATAAAAATAAGTAATTCTGAAATATCCATATACCCCCTCCTGTTTTATTTTTCCAATGCCTCAATCTCTTTAAATGTGGGCAGGTCCTTAAGGGTATTTAACCCGTAAACCTCCAGAAACCTGTCTGTTGTCCTGAATACCATAGGCCTGCCTAACTCGTCATTTCTCCCTGCTATCTCTATCAGTTTTCTATCAAGGAGTTGTCTGATCGCCCTTGAAGAATCAACACCCCTTACCATATCTATATCCCTTTTGCTTACAGGCTGTTTATAGGCTATGATGGCAAGGGTCTCGAGGACTGACCTTGTAAGCTCCACATCCTTTTCCCTTACAAACCTCTTTATCCAATCCTTGAACTCGGGCCTGGTACGCATCTGGTAACCCCCTGAGACAGGCACTATCTCCATTGCCCTGTCTGATTCCCTGTATTCTCTTATTAGCTCTTTTATGGCATCCTCAATATGAGATAAGGAGCAGCCCTCAAGTTTCTTAAAAAGGCTTTTTGTGGATACAGGTCTTGGAGATATGAATAGGATAGCCTCTATAATCCTCTTAAGTTCCATATTTCAAGAAATTGGATACATCTTTTTCTATTTTTTCAATATCCTCTGGGAATTGATACCAGTGCATATCCTTTTCCCTGAGAAACCATGTAAACTGACGCTTTGCATAGTGTCTTGTAAACTTCTTTATATCTTTTACCATATCTCCATAGTTAATTAAACCTTTTAATAAAGAGAGGATCTCTCTGTAGCCAATCCCTGAAAATGGCTTACTTTTTTCACTGTAGCCCATGGAGAGTATTGTTCGCACCTCATCAACCCAGCCTGATTCGAGCATGTGGTCAACCCTTTTGTCTATCCTTTCATACAGAATTGTCCTGTCTCTTGTCAGGCCTATCTTCATCATATTGTAATGGCTATCCCTAAACCCGTGTCTTTTTTCCCACTCGGACATAGATACGCCTGTGAGCCTGTAAACCTCCATTGCCCTTACAACCCTTATTCTATCCCTGTGACTTATCTTCATGGCATAGCTGTAATCGATTTTTTTTACCTCCTCATACATGCCCAACGGGTCAAGCTGATATTGACTCTGCAGGGACTCCCTTAAAACAGGGTCCTGGGGGGCATGGAATATCCCGTATAGGAGGATGCGGATATAGAGCCCTGTCCCACCTACAACTATGGGTATCTTCCCCCTTGAATGTATATCCTTTATAGCACTGTCTGCCATTGTCTTAAATATAGCTGCATTGAAATGTCCTGATGGCTCTACAATATCTATCAGGTAATGGGGGATTTTTTTTCTTGTTGTCATATCAGGCTTTGCCGTCCCTATATCAAAATACCTGTATACCTGCATGGAATCGGCATTTATAATCTCGCCGCCAAAAGTTTGGGCAAGATGTACTGCGAGGTCAGATTTACCAGTGCATGTAGGCCCTGCAATGGAAATAATCTTCCATCTCTTATTATCTTTTGAAAACATGGGTTTTATAAAGTATAATATATTTGTCGTGTATTCAAGGGTTATAAAAATAGCCATATTTATCTTTCTGATACCTATTATCTTTGGTGCTGGTTTTGGCTACGCCCTCGTAAATTATCTTGAGATCCCCGATGTAAAAATCCTGGAGACCTATAAACCCAAATCTGCAACAAGGCTCTATGCAGATGATGGGTCTTTATTTGCCGAGATATTTGTAGAAAAACGTATACCCATACCCATAACACAGATGCCTGAACACCTCAAGAATGCCTTTATCGCCATAGAGGATGTGAGGTTTTACAAGCATTTTGGCATAGATTTAAGAGGCATTGGCAGGGCAATGTTCAGAAATATATTCAAGGGTCATATAACAGAGGGTGCATCTACTATAACCCAGCAGCTTGCAAGAAACCTCTATCTTACCCGACAGAAGAGCTTTAAAAGGAAGATAGAGGAGGCTATCCTTGCTGTACAGATAGAGAGGACATACTCTAAGGATGAGATACTCAACATGTATCTCAACCTCATATATCTTGGCGAAGGTGCATATGGTGTAGAGGCAGCAAGCTATACATATTTCCACAAAAAGGCATCTGAGCTGACCCTTGAGGAGTCTGCAACCCTTGCGGCAATGACCAAATCCCCGTCCCGTCTTTCACCTTTTAAAAACATAACAAAGGCAAAGGAGAGGAGGGATATTGTCCTCCAGAAGATGTATGAAGCCGGTTTTATAGACAAGAATGCATACCTCAAGGCATTGAAGACCCCTATAGTCCTTGCCCCGTATAAGGCATACGAAAAGAAGACAGGGTATTTTATAGAGTATATAAAACAGATGCTGGAAGAATATGTAGAAGAACCCCAGGATATATATACAAAGGGTTTTAATATCAATACGACCCTCAACATGAAGATGACTGAATTCGCCTATGAGGCCATTGAAAAGGGTATAGAGGGATTCAAGGCAAGAAACCCAAAAAAGACAGTCCTGCCCGAGGTTGCCTTGATTGCCATAGAGGTAAAGACAGGTGATATAAAGGTGCTCATCGGTGGCAAGGACTTTGCTTCATCCCCCTATAACAGGGCTACCCAGGCAAAAAGACAACCCGGTTCAGCATTCAAGCCCATTATATATCTCGCTGCCATAGAACAGGGATACACCCCTGATTATATGCTCCTCGATGCACCCATATCATTTACAAATCCATACACAAAGACTGTGTGGAATCCCAGGAACTATAAAAACGAATATCATGGGAGCGTCACCATGAGAAAGGCGCTGGAGCTCTCTCTCAATACTGCCACGGTAAGACTCCTGGAAAAGATAGGTCTTGACAATGTCATTGACCTTGCACAGCGCTTGAACATAAAGAGTAAGTTTGAGCCCAATCTCTCCTTAGCCCTTGGCTCTACAGAGGTCATCCCTCTGGAGCTTGCAGCAGCCTATGCTACCTTTGCAAGAGGGGGGTTGTATATAGAGCCGGTGGCAATAAAGAGGTTGTCTACAACAGAGGGTGAACTTATCTATGAGCATGAGAGGGAGGAGAAGAGGGTGGTATCTGAAGAGAATGCGCAGATGCTCATTGATATTATGAAGGGGGTCATAAAGAACGGGACTGCAAGGGCAGCATCAAAGTTGCCTTTTTATCTCGCCGGCAAGACAGGGACGACCAATGATTTTAAGGATGCATGGTTTGTTGGATTTTCCCCGAACCTTCTGTGCCTTGTATGGGTGGGGTATGATAAGGCTGAAAACCTTGGTGGCAGGGAATCAGGCTCTACCGCTGCATTACCCATATGGATAGATTTTATGTCCAAGGCCCTGCCTTTATATCCCAATGAAGACTTTGTGCAGCCAGAAAAAGAAGAATTTTAGCCATTGAGAATAAAGAATCTCTTCTGTCTTATTTTCTTCATCATAATTACAGGCATAGGGGGTATTTTTGCCCAGATAGTCCTCCTAAGAGAGATGCTCATCCTTTTCTCCGGCAATGAGCTCTCCATAGGTGTTATAATAGGTTCATGGGTTCTATGGGAGGCAGGAGGTGCATATATTGCAGGGAGATGGCGATTGACAGGCAAGACTTTAGCCAAGACCCTGGTTTTCTCAACCCTTTTATTTTCCTTTCTATTTCCCATATCCATATATGCAGTTAGGGTCTTCAAGGTTATAGCGGGTATACCCCCTGAGACAGGGACAGGTATCCTGCCCATATTTTATGCATCCTTTTTCATCATATTCCCTGTAGGCTTTATCCACGGCATGCTGTTTACCTTTTTATGCTCCTTTTATAGTGAGATAACAGCTAATCACAGGTCATCCATAGGGAGGGTATATTTCTATGAGATGCTGGGGACAATAATAGGGGGCATACTGCTCAACTATATTTTTATACAGTTTTTTAATTCCTTTTCCATAGCAGTAGGCCTTGGTCTTATAAATGCCCTGACATGTATAATACTTATCTTTTCTGTCTCAGGTGTTAAGAAGACTGGTATTGCTGCATTGAGCATCGTATTCCTTTTATTATCTTTGGTAATGGTAGCAGGTGGTCTGGCAGGTTATATGCATAATATATCCATATCTAAGCAGTGGGCAGGGAGAAACATCGTATATTATAAAAACTCACCATACCAGAATATCGTGGTAACCGGAGACAACGGGCAGTATACTTTCTTTACAGACGGTATCCCTGTGATAACAACGCCAAACCCGGACACTGGTTATACAGAGGATTTTGTCCATTTTACCATGCTTTCTCATCCTAATCCGGAAAAAATCCTTGTATTAAGCGGTGGTGCAGGAGGTGTAATCCATGAAATCCTCAAGTATAAATCAGTAAAGAGGATAGATTATATAGAATTAGACCCTCTTTTTTTGAAGACAATCCAGATGTTTCCCACAGAAATAACACAGGGCGAACTAACAAGCCCTTTTGTCAATCTCCATTTTCTTGATGGCAGGATGTTTGTTAAAAATCCACCTGTAAGATACGATGTAATCTTTCTTGGGGTCCCCCCTCCGTATACATTACAGACAAACCGCTTTTTTACTATAGAATTTTTTCAAATCGTGAGGAGGGCATTAGAACCTGATGGTCTTATCTCCCTGACCATGCCTGCCACAATGACATACTATACCGATGAACTGAAGGACATCCATCTGTGCATACTAAAGACCCTTGCCCAGGTATTTAACTATCGATACATCATACCCGGTGATTTTAATATATTTATATCTTCCAACAGTGATGACTTAAAAAAAAATAGCGCCTCCATTATATCAGAGAGGTTTAGAAGATCAAAAGTAGCAACAAATCTCATAACCCCTTTTTATTTAGAGGAACGTCTCGACGAGAGGAAAACAGACTGGTATCTATCCAGCCTCAAAGACAGCCATGCCGAGATGAACAGGGACTTTTCGCCCTATGCCTTTTTTTATACCATTGCCTTTAATAATCTTATGTATTCGCCGTATCTGAAAGGTTTCTTTGATACGCTGAAGGGGATGAATCTTTTTAAGGTAATGCTCTTTTCTGTTCTGACCTATCTTTTCTTTTTTGTCTTGAGCCTCAGACAAAAAAACCTACCCATTGTCTATGTAATTGGGACAACAGGTCTGGCATCTATGGTCCTTGAGCTTATCCTTATTCTGAGTTTTCAGATATATTACGGTTATGTGTTCTTTGAGGTAGGTATACTTGTTATGATTTTTTTATCCGGCATTGCCTTGGGGGGTATGGGTGTGTCTACAGGATATGTGAGGAGATTCAGGGAGCTAAAGATGCTGCAGTGTATTGAGTTTGGCATAATAACCCTCATATGTGCTGTATTTTTTATATTGAGATACTGGTGTCCTTATATCCAGTCTAATACCTTTTTAATCAAGGCCATATTTTTTCTTCTTCTGTTTATCTCCGGTCTTTTTACAGGCGCTGAATTTCCTTTGAGTAGCAGGATATACGATGGGGGTGTGAGGACAGAGGGCAATATAGGCAGGACAGTTGGGCTCTTATACAGTGTTGACCTCTTAGGCGGGTTTATAGGCGGGCTTTTAGGTGGGATACTCCTTTCTGTTACAGGTATACTGGAGGGGTGTATTATCCTTGCATCCATAAAGACCTTGAGTCTTGCGCTTTTGTTGACTTATAAAAATAAAGTGCTATTATCTTAAGGTGATGGGTTTTAATGGTATAAGCAGAAGAAAGTTTGTAAAGATAGCCCTCCTTGCCCCTTTTGCGTGGCAACTCGAGGCAAAAGAGCATATACCTAAAAAGGACATTTCATTAAAAGAGGCCCTATATTACAAGACCTATGACGAAAGAGCAAAGACAGTCTCGTGTCAACTCTGCCCCAGGGGGTGCATTATTGGAGAGGGTGAATTGGGTTTCTGTCGGGCAAGAAGAAACATAAAAGGCAGGCTCTACTCCCTTGGTTATTCCAGGCCATGCGCTGTCCATATTGACCCTATAGAGAAAAAACCCTTTTTTAATGTCCTGCCCAGGACATTAAGTTTCTCCATAGCCAGTGCAGGATGCAATCTCCGTTGCCGATTCTGTCAAAACTGGCAGATATCCCAGGCCTCTCCGGAAGATACTGTTAATGAGTATATGCCGCCGGAAAAGGTAGTTGAGATGGCAGAAAAGAACAGATGCAGAAGCATTGCCTATACCTATACAGAGCCTACAAACTTTTTTGAATATATGATAGATGTGGCAAGGATTGCCAAAAAGAGAGGGATATTAAATATCCAGCACTCCAACGGTTATATCAACCAAGAGCCTTTAAGGGAGTTATGCAGGTATCTTGACGCAGCTAATATTGATTTAAAGGGGTTTAACAATGCATTTTATAACAGATACTGCGAGGCAGATTTAAAACCTGTCCTTGAAACCATCAAGGCATTGAAAAAATCTGGGGTGTGGGTGGAGATAACAAATCTTGTAATAGGCGGTCATAATGACGACCCATCCATGATAGGCACCATGTGTGAATGGATAAAAAAAGAGGTGGGCCCGGATGTCCCTATCCATTTTTCCCGTTTTTTTCCCATGTATAGGATGAGGAATATAGCCCCTACACCTGTGGGCACCCTGGAGAAGGCAAGGGATACGGCAATAAAGGCTGGCATTCAGTATGTCTATATAGGCAATGTCCCCGGTAACCCCGGGGAAAACACATACTGCCCTCATTGTAAAAAGGCTGTTATAAAGAGGGTGGGATACAGCATCATGGACGTGCATATAAAAAACGGAAAATGCAGCTACTGCGGTGAGAAGATAGGGGGGATATGGGATACATAAGGTCAATGCCTTTTTTTAAATCAAAGTTGATAAGTTTAATGAAAAAAATACATCTGTTCCCCATATTAGCTATACCTTTATTTACTTCCTTGATTGTATTTTTGCCATTTATATGGGCAATGTCGCAGGATTCAGGCCAGAGAATAAGGGAGCCTGTGTTTGCAGGGATGTTCTACCCCTCCAACAGGGATACCTTGGCCAGACAGATTAACAGTTATATGGAAGAGGCAGAAAAAAACCAAAGCAGGATTAGACAGCATATATTCGGTATTATATCACCCCATGCCGGCTATGAATATTCCGGCAAGGTAGCTGCATACGGATTCAGCCAGCTCAAGGGAAAATCTTACAAGACCGTTATTATTATAGGTTCAAGCCATCAGGTGCCCTTCAGGGGTGTCTCGGTATATCCAGGGGGGCAGTGGAGGACACCTCTGGGTGTTGTCTCTGTGGATAGCGATTTTGTCCAGGCTTTAATGAAAGAATGTAGGCAGATTAAGACATATCCTGCACCCTTTGCCAATGAACATTCCCTTGAGGTCCAGTTGCCTTTCCTCCAGAGCGTATTGAAGGACTTCAGGATTGTCCCTTTAATCACAGGTGGTATGGATAAAAACGAATATGGCCAATATGTTGATGGGATTGTCAATTTAATTAAGAAGAGACCTAAAGATATCCTTATTGTGGCATCTTCGGATATGTCTCATTTTCATGACTATAATACTGCAAGGTCTATAGACGCTATTACAATGAGGCACATAGATGAGATGGATGCAGAGGGGCTTATAGAGGATATGGACAGTGGCAGGTGTGAGCTCTGCGGTGGCCATGGGGTTGTAATGCTCATTATGATTGCAAGGCGTATAAACGGCGAGGTAAAAAAATTAAACTATATGAACTCCGGTGATGTTGCAGGCGACAGAAGAAGGGTGGTCGGGTATAGCTCCTTTGCATTTTTTTATCGGGATGAGGCAGGGTCTATAGATAAAAAAGGACAGAAGATGCTCATAGATATAGCCCGCAAGACCCTGGAAGAGTATGTTATCAAGGAGAGGATCCCTGAATTTGATATAAAAGACAGGCAGCTCCTTGAGAAAAGAGGTGTATTTGTTACCCTGAAGAAAAAAGGTGAACTCAGGGGGTGCATAGGTTATATCCAGCCTGTCCTTCCCCTTCATAAGGCGGTTGTTGATATGACTGTAGCGGCCTCTACAAGGGATATGAGGTTTATCCCTGTGCATAAGGGTGAATTAAAGGATATAAAGATAGAGATTTCAGTTCTTTCGCCGTTAAAACCCATCCATGATATCCAGGAGATAGAGACAGGCAGACACGGTCTCTACATAAAAAAGGGTAATTATTCAGGCCTGCTTCTGCCCCAGGTGGCAAAAGAGCTGGGGTGGGACAGAGAGGAGTTCCTGAGGCAGACATGCGTAAAGGCAGGGCTGTACAGAAATGCATGGAAGGATAAAAAAACCGAAATCTATACCTTTGAGGCGCAGATAATTACTGAATAATACCCTTTTCAAGGCTCTATTTATTTCTTTTTTGTCTGGTCTGCCACCTTCTGGATTGCCTTTTCTATCTCCTCTGTATCACCGAGATAATACTTCTCTATGGGTTTAAGGCTACTGTCAAGGTGATAAACAAGGGGTATGCCTGTTGGTATATTCAGTCCAGGGATCTCTTCATCCGGTATGTTATCCAGGTGTTTTACAAGTGCCCTCAGGCTATTACCGTGGGCAACGATTATTATTCTTTTCCCTTCCAGGATTAAGGGCGATATTACCTCCTGCCAGTATGGCATGAATCTGATAACCGTATCTTTAAGGCATTCGCTTAAAGGGATGTCTTTTTCGTCGAGGTCTTTATATCTCGGGTCATTGGCCGTATATCTGGGGTCAGATTTTTCAAGCTTTGGTGGTGGGACATCATAGCTCCTCCTCCACTGATGCACAAGTTCATTGCCGAACTTTTCTGCCATCTCTGCCTTGTTGAGACCCTGTAATGCACCGTAGTGCCTCTCATTGAGTCTCCATGACTTGTATTCAGGTATCCACATAAGATCCATCTCATCAAGGACAATCCATAGGGTCCTTATTGCCCTCTTAAGATAAGATGTAAAGGCTATATCAAATACATAGCCCTCTTTTTTTAATATCTGACCTGCTGTCTTTGCCTCTTCCACGCCCTTTTCAGAGAGGTCCACATCTGTCCATCCTGTGAACCTGTTTTCTTTATTCCATGTGCTTTCTCCATGCCTTAAAAGAACAAGCTTATACATAGTCTATTCCTCCTGATGATTTATCTGTTCCCACTGCAAATCATATTATTATATTTATTTTGAGTTGTTTTCACAATAACCATCTTATTTTTGTGATACAATAAATACATTATGGACATCTCATATGGCATAGCCAAAGATATAGGTTTGAGAGATAGCATGGAGGATGAGCATGCCATATATGCAAGACCTGTAAAAGGATTCTTCAGCGCCGAGGTATATGATGGTCACGGTGGAGGCAGGGCTGCTGTTATTGCAGCAGAGATGGTGACACCCTGTTTTCTACATCTCTGGAATGAAGAACTCTCTAAAAACCCAGAGGAACAGAGAGAAATATATGAACTACTAAGGGAGGCATGCATAGAGGTTGATAATTTTATTGTAGGAAAGGGCGTTGCCAGTGGCACAACCCTTGCTAATTTCTATATTGTCCATGAAAGATTCTTTAGTGTAAATATCGGTGACTCAAGGGTTGTAATAGGCACTGAAGACGGCGCCTGTGTCCTTACAGAAGACCATAAGCCGGATATGCCCGGTGAGAGGTCGAGGATAGAGGCTGCAGGGGGGGTTGTGATAAGATTCGGTGTATACAGGGTTCAGGGTGAGCTTGCCATGAGCCGTGCATTAGGGGATGCCCACCTTAAACCTTATGTAATAGCAGAGCCTTACATAGTAGAGGGCTGCCTTGGCAAGGAAAATGACTATGTAGTTGTTGCCTGTGACGGCATATGGGATGTCATGGATGCAAAAGAGGTGATGGATATTACAAGATCATATGGAGATGCCCAGAAGGCAGCAGATAGGATTGTATCTACTGCTACTGAATATGGTAGCACAGATAATAAAACCGTTATCGTCCTTGATTTAAGGAGGTATCTAGAGGGGTTAAGGCATAGAAAGATGAAGATAATCAACAGAATAGACAAGGTGGTTGACATAGGAAAGCTACTCTGATAGGATTTGTGAGGTTTTAAGTAATAAAAAATATTGAAAAATGGGCAAAATATGATGGCAATAGATATGCACATCCATGTTGGGACTTACAGGAACTGGACCCCCTGGGTTGTTGAGTTCTTCAGGAAGACCAATCCCTATTTCTACGAGCACTTCTCCCAGGAGACAGACCCGGACAGGATACTGGCATATCTTAACAGTCAGGGTGTAAAAAAAGGGGTCATCCTTGCCGAATATGCCCCAAAGGCAACCGGGGTAGTGACCAATGAGTATGTAATTGATTTCTGTAAAGACCACAAGGATTTAATACCCTTTGGTTCTATATGTCTCTATGAGGAAAGGGACATCCTTGAACAGGCAAGGCATGCCTTTGAGACCCTTGGGGTAAAGGGGTTCAAGATGCTTCCAAGCTACGCCCATTTCTACCCCAATGAGGAGAGGTTCTTTCCCTTTTATGAATATATCCAGTCAAAAAATCTCCCTGTTATGTTTCATACAGGGACGTCTATCTTTAAAGGCTCCCTTGTCAAATATGCTGACCCTCTTTTTTTCGATGAGATAGCAGACGCATTCCCTGATTTGAAGATTATCCTTGAACACGGTGGCAGGCCATTCTGGTATAACAAGGTCGCATGGCTTCTGACCCGTCACAAAAATATTTATGTGGGTATTGCAGGTATACCTACGAGGCACCTGCCGGAGTATTTCCCCCATATAGACCTCTATCAGGACAGATTTATTTTCGGCAGTGACTGGCCAGGTGTCCCCCATATAAAGCCCCTTATAGAAAAGGTTCTGGCGCTGCCTTTATCAGATACAATAAAGGAGAAGATCCTCTATAAGAATGCCGAAACTATTTTAGGGGCTGATTAATATTTAAATGAGGCGAGTCTTTTCATGGCCTCTTTTATCTTTTTCTCATTTATAGTCAGAGATATCCTGAAATAGCCCTCACCTTCATCTCCAAAGCCATTGCCAGGTGTTACAACAATCCCTGTCTTTTCAATGAGCCTCTCGCAGAATTCCTCGGATTTATATTTTTTCGGTACCTTTGCCCATATATAGAAGGTGGCAAGGGGTTTTCTAACATGTATACCAAGGGATTTAAGGCCATCAACCACCATATCCCTTCTTTTCTGAAAACGTTTTTTCAGTTCCTCCAGGCTTGTCTGGTCTCCTGTTAGGGCCTCTATCCCTGCCTGTTGTATTGCCTGGAATACGCCTGAATCTATATTTGTTTTTAGTTTGCCCAGATTATATATGGCATCTTTGTTTCCCACTGCGAAACCAATCCTCCAGCCTGTCATACAGTATGTCTTTGAAAGGGAATGGAATTCTATGGAATATTTTTTCTCAGGGTCAAATTCGAGAAAACTCTTTGGCTGATAACCGTCATAGGATATCTCGCTGTAGGCTGCATCATGACAGACAAGTATATCGTATTCCTTTGCGATGTGTATAACCTTTTTGAAAAAATCATCATCTCCATGGGCACCTGTGGGGTTATTGGGATAATTGATGAACAGAAGTTTTGCCTTTTTTAATGCGTCCTTGGGAATCTTATCGAGATCAGGGAGAAAGTTGTTTTCTTCCTTAAGGGGCATGATATAAGGGGTCCCCCCTGCGAGGAGGGTAGATATTTTATAGACAGGATAGCCTGGAGACGGAACAAGCACAATATCTCCATTTTCAACATATGCCCATGGGATATGGGCAATACCTTCTTTGGAGCCAATAAGCGTTACAACCTCATCATCCGGGTTTAGTTTGACAGAGAATCTCTTTTTATACCAATCAGCCACCGCCTTTCTGAATGCATACATACCCTCATAGCTTGGGTATCTATGATTTCTCGAGTTTTCAGTTGCCTCTTTCATCTTCTCTATAATGTTGGCCGGTGTTGGGATGTCCGGGTCACCTATACCGAAATCAATAAGGTCTATACCCTTTTTTCTGGCCTCTTCCTTTTTCTTATCAATCCTTGCAAACAGATAAGGAGGTATCTTTTCCAATCTTGATGCTGGTTTTACCATCTTTTTCCTCTCCCGTTTAAAAAACATTTTACATTATTAAGACCTTACAAAAAAATAAGAGGTCTTTAATCTACAGAATGGAATCCCGCAATAGCTTAATTAATATGGGTCTCAAGGATAGCTACATATTCTTTGAAACCCTAAAAAGGTATTACATAAGACTATGAATTTACATATATCTTGACCTAAAGTAAAGGATTTTTTAACATCATTTTATTTGAAAAGGATAAGCCATATATGTAAAATAGAGACCATGCATAGGGATGAGAGGGAGGATGATAGATCCTTTTTGAAGAACATACCTGATGATTTTCCGCTGTCTGTAGAGCCATATATGGAGATAGGGAGGAGATGTTCTATAGATGGGGATGATATTATAGCGAGACTAAAAAAGATGATGGAAGAGGGGACAATAAGGAGGATAGCCGCTGTCCTATACCACAGGAATGTGTCATATACCCATAATGCCATGGTTGTATGGAGGGTAGAAAAAGAAGATATAGAAAAGACAGGTAATATAATGGCATCTTTCCCGGAGGTAAGCCACTGTTATGAGAGGGATACCGGGGATTACTGGGAATACAACCTTTATACCATGATTCACGGAAAAAGCAGAGATGATTGCCTTGATATTGTGAGGCGCATCTCTGACGAGACAGGCAAAAGGGATTTTAAGATATTTTTCAGCAAGAGGGAGTTTAAAAAGACATCTATAAGGGTGGTAAATGAATAGAGAGACCTCAAGAGGGCTTTTTGAGAGGGCAAAAAAGATAATCCCCGGCGGGGTAAACAGCCCTGTCAGGGCATTTCGCTCTGTAAATGATGTGCCTTTTTATGTGAAAAAGGCTAAGGGCGCCTATATATACGACGAAGACAAAAGCAGGTATCTTGACTATGTTATGTCCTGGGGTGCCATTATACTGGGGCATGCAGATGAAGGCCTAATAGAAGAGGTCAAAGAGGCACTGGGCTCAGGCACGAGCTTCGGTGCATGCCATAGATACGAGATTGTCCTGGCGGAGCTTATAACAGATGCCTTCCCTGCCATCGAGAAGCTCAGGCTTACATCATCAGGCACAGAGGCAACCATGAGCGCTATAAGGCTTGCAAGGGGCTGGACAGGGAGACAGAACATTATAAAATTCAGGGGTTGCTATCACGGCCATGTAGATTCCCTCCTCGTTAAGGCAGGTTCAGGGCTGGCTACATTTGGTATCCCGGACAGTAGTGGTATACCCCTTGACCTTGCAAGACATACCTACATAGCAGATTTTAATAATATTGATTCTGTTGAGGAGATTGTAAATAAAAATAAGGACATAGCGTGTATTATTTTGGAGCCTGTGATGGGAAACATGGGTGTAATACTCCCGGATAAAGGTTTTCTAAAAGACATGGAAAGGATATGCAGGGAAAATAATATACTGCTTATTTTTGACGAGGTTATAACAGGTTTCAGGGTTACATATGGTGGTGTACAGCACATATATGACACAAAACCTGATATAACATGCCTTGGGAAGATAATCGGCGGTGGTTTCCCCATTGGTGCATTTGGCGGCAGAACTGAGATAATGGATGCATTGGCCCCTGAAGGCAATGTATACCAGGCAGGCACTCTTTCAGGTAACCCTGTTGCAGTGAGGGCAGGGGTATATGTGCTTGATTATCTTAAGAAAAACAGGCTAATATACCAGCAGATGGACGATTATATAAAAAGGCTTAAAGAGGCAGTTCTTGCAATGAAAGAAAAATACAGGATACCTTATAGGATAAATGCAATAACAGGGATGTGGACAGGTTTTTTTACAGATAGAGTTGTGGATGATTATGCATCGGCCCTTGAATCTGACCGAATATGTTATGAGAGGTTTTTCAAATCAATGCTTGAAGAGGGTATATTTTTTGCGCCAAGCCCCTTTGAGGCATCTTTTGTAACATCTCAACATGGTGAAGAAGAGCTCTCCAGGACAATAGATGCCTTTGATAGGGTATTTGCAGGTATGGCAAAAAGATGAAGATAAATGACAGTATTCCAAGGGCTACAGTGTCCATAGACCTCGGTTCCATCGAAGACAACTACAGGGCCATAAAATCCATTCTATCCCATGATGTGAAGATACTGTGTGTTGTTAAGGCAGATGCCTATGGCCATGGTGCCGTTGAGGTAACAAGGAGGCTTGAATTTATAGGTGCAGGATACTTCGGTGTTGCCACGCTAAAAGAGGCCATTGAATTGAGAAAAAACAGTATAAAATCCCCTATACTGGTGATGAGCGGGATATTACCCTGGGATAACACAAGACCCTTTATCCAGCATAACCTTGCCCCTGTTATCTATGATATGGAGGCCCTAAAGAGGATTGCCGATGAGGGCATGGGCTTTGATTCATCTATAAACATCCATGTAAAATTTGATACAGGCATGGGCAGACTGGGTTTCAACCAAGATGATGTCCCTTATGTTATTGAGATTATAAAGAGAGCAAAAAATATCCATGTTGAGGGCATAATGAGTCATTTTTCTTCATCAGAGGTAAGGGATGACTATGGTCTGGGGCAGGTAGGTAGGTTCAGAGATATATTGAATACCATGAGGGCTCATGGTATAGACCCTCAGTATGTCCATATGGCCAATACAGGTGCAATACTGAATTATCCGGAGGCACATTTCAATATGGTAAGGTTGGGCATAGGTCTTTATGGCTCTTATCCTGACCTTTCTTTGATGGACAAAATAAGACTTAAACAGGTGATGAGGCTTTCTTCAAGGATAGCCCTTATAAGGACATTCCCAAGGGGTTGTTCCCTGAGCTATGGGGGGACATTCAAGACAGGGGAAGATAAAACAAAGATAGCCTATATCCCTCTTGGGTATTCAGACGGGTATCCAAGGGCTCTATCCAACAGAGGATTTGTATTGATAAAAGATATGAGATGCTGTATTGTTGGTAGGGTCTGTATGGACTGGATACTTGTTGATATAACAGGTCATGATGATTTCAAGGTGGGTGATGAGGTCATTTTCATGGGCAGTGGAAGAGATGGTTCTATAACAGCAGATGAGATAGCGCATCTTGAGGGTACAATACCATACGAGGTGCTATGCAGGGTATCGAGAAAGATACAGAGGACGTATGTTGGTTAATCTCATAAAAAGGATTTCAGGTACTGTTGTTTATATATTGAGGGAATTGGGCGGGATAGGGCTTATGTTTTTTAGCGGTGTCTACTGGGCATTCAGGAGACCCTTGAAACTTAATTATATATTTAAACAGATGGAGTTCATAGGTGTTAAATCCGCCGGGGTTGTCATCATTACAGGGACATTCACAGGCATGGTCCTTGCCCTTCAATCATACTATGGCTTCAGAAAATTCGGGGCAGAAGGTCTTGTCGGGACAACAGTGGCCTTGAGTATGACAAGGGAATTGGGTCCTGTGCTTACAAGCCTTATGGTGACAGGGAGGGCTGGCTCGGCTATGGCGGCAGAATTGGGGACAATGAGGGTGACAGAGCAGATAGATGCCCTGATTGTGATGGCACTAAACCCAATAAAATACCTTGTCACACCGAGGGTCGTGGCATCCTTTTTTATGTTGCCTGTCTTAACAATAGTATCTGATTTTGTAGGTATAGTGGGGGGCTGGCTTGTGGGTGTCAAGCTCCTTGGGATAAATGAGGGTGCTTTTATAAATAAGATGACCAAATATCTTGAACTGGATGATATATACAACGGTCTTGTAAAGGCAGCATGCTTTGGCATCATCCTAAGCGTTGTAGCCTGTTATAAAGGTTTTTACACAAAGGGAGGGGCTGAGGGTGTAGGTAGATCAACAACAGAATCTGTAGTAATATCCAGTGTTTCTATTCTGATTGCTGACTATGTCCTCACCTCATTGATGTTTTAAAAATGAATGATAACGGGATTGTAATAAAGATAAATGACCTGCACAAGACATTTGCAAGCCAGAAGGTCCTTGATGGGGTCAACCTTGAGATAAAAAGGGGCGAGATAACTGTTATTATAGGTAAAAGTGGCGGCGGCAAGAGCGTCCTCATGAAACACCTAATAGGTTTACTAAAACCTGACAGTGGTGAGATATGGATAGAGGGGTCAGACATAACAAAGCTAAATGAAAAAGACCTAAACGAGGTGAGAAAGAAGTTCGGTATGTTGTTTCAGGAGGCAGCCCTTTTTGATTCCATGAACGTTATTGACAATGTGGCATTCCCGGTGAGGGAGCATACAAAGCTGCCGGAAAAAGAGATACTGAGGATGGCGCAGGAAAGACTGAGAAATGTGGGTCTTGCAGGATTTGACAGCAAGATGCCTTCTGAGTTGTCCGGCGGTATGAGAAAGAGGGTTGGTCTTGCAAGGGCATTGATACTTGACCCGGATATCATACTGTTTGATGAGCCAACAAGTGCCCTTGACCCTATAACAGCCCTGACTATACTCGATTTGATTAAAGAGACCCAGGAGAGGCTCCAGAAAACCTATGTTGTCATAAGCCACGACATACTCGGCATGTTCAGGATTGCCCATAAGGTTGCCATGCTTTACAATGGAAGGATTATAGAATTCGGGACACCTAAGGAGATAAGACAGAGCAAGAAGGAAGAGATAAAAGAGTTTTTAAAAGCCACAGGTATACCAGGTTTTTCAGGAGGTGATAGATGAAACAGGGAAGACTCTCACCGGAGTTCAAGGTGGGCATTCTTGTTTTGATAGGATTTATAATATTATTTTATATGTCCATCAGGATAGGGAAATTTGGGGTTTTAAGCGATAAGGGATATGACCTTATGGTATATCTCGATAATGCCAACGGGCTTGATACAAAGTCACCGGTTCTCATTGCCGGCGTCGAGGTAGGGAGGATAAGGAGTGTCAAGCTCGACAATTTCAAGGCACTGGTGAGGTTTTCTGTAAAAGAGGGTGTCCAGATACCCTCAGACAGTATAATAGCCGTGAGGACGCAGGGTGTCCTCGGTGATAAATACCTTGAGATTTTACCCGGAAAAGAAAAGAAGATGCTGTCCAGCGGTGAAAAGATGAGTAATGTCCTGACCTCACCAAGTTTTGATGAGATATTCACACAGGTAGGCACTGCTGCAAAGAAATTCGGCGATACCATTGAGGAGTTTCAGGGGATACTCGGAGAGAAGGAAAAGGCAGGCATAAAAAAGAGTATTGACAATATCCAGACTATAACCGGGGAGTTCAAAGACATTATCAAGGACAATAAAAACAGTATCAACAGTGTAATAGCCAATGCCGATGATACAATGAAAGGGCTGAAGAAGATTGTAACGGATGTGGAAAGCGGTAAGGGAAGCCTTGGGATGCTCATAAAGGATGAGAAATTATATAATGACGCAAAGGATACCATGGCCTCATTAAAGAGCATTTCCTCAGATATAGAACAGGGTAAGGGCTCTCTGGGTAAACTCGTAAAGGACGATTCCCTCTATAATGATGCCAAGGACACTGTGAAAAACTTAAAGGACATAACAGATGGTGTTAAAAAGGGAGAGGGCACCCTTGGTAAACTTGCAAAAGATGATAGTCTTTATGTGGAGACAGAGAAGGCCATGAAAAAGCTCCAGAAAGGTGCTGATGGTATCTCTGAGATGACACCCATAACCATACTGGGGACTATTTTTGGTCTGATGTTTTGATACGGATAATACTTTTACTGATTTTCTTATTTCCCTGCACATTAAATGCCTTCTGGCCCCTGACATGGGAGCTCGATGGGGAGAGGAATTTTTTAGGCCCCCTTTTTTCTTACAAAAAAGACAAGGAATCCACCACATTGGCCATAAGGCCCCTTCTATTCTCGTATGATTCTCAGGATGGTGGCACTTACAGATATCTCTATCCTTTGGGTAAGACCAATCAAGATACATCCTATTTTGTCCCCTTTTTTATGAAAAAAAATGATGATAACAGGGATAACACAGCCATTTTCCCCTTTTTTTGGGGTGAATCAAAAAAAGGTAGTTATTTCGGGGTTTTTCCTTTTTATGGGAGGCTCTATGACAGGTTTAACAAAGACGAGATGGGTTTTTTTATGTGGCCCATCTACAGCTATTCAGAGGCCAACAAGGCAAGAAAGACAAATATCCTATGGCCTTTCTTTGCATTCTATAGCGGGAAGGAAGAGGGTATAAAGATGTGGCCTCTTTTTGGCTACAGAAACAGAGAGGGTGAGAGCAAATCGAGTTTTTTTCTATGGCCCATCTTTTTTCAAGGTCAAAAGGGGCTCAATACAGAAGACCCTGTAAAATCATTTTTCGCCATACCCTTTTATCTTGATGCAAAGTCAAAAAAGAGCGAGTTCAAATCTGTAATGTGGCCTATCTATACAAGACAAAAGACAGAGTATAAGACACAGCTTGATCTTTTCTGGCCTATCTATACAAAGATTGAGGGTGAGGACAGAGAGGGCATAAGCGTATTTCCTTTTTATACCTATGATAGAAATGAAAAGGACATTAAATATTCTGTCTTATGGCCTGTATATAGAGATTCAGTGTGGTATAGAGGTGATGAAAGGTATCTCTATAGGTGGCTTCTTGTTATAAACAGATACATAGAGGATGAAAAGGGCAGTTTCTTCAACATCTGGCCTTTTTTTGAATACAGGGGCAATAAGGGTGATTATAATTTCTATTTTCCTTCCATATTACCCCTTAGATATGAAGGGGTGGATGTGATAATAAAGCCTTTGATTACATTATATGAAAAGAAAAAAAAGGGGGATAGACTTATTACAAATATACTCTATGGCCTCTATACACAAGAAGAGGATGCCCAGAGTTGGAGGAAGAGATTTGCCTTTATCTTTGAGATAAAAAAAGAGCCTGACGGGATGGGCTTTGAACTTTTTTCTGGTCTACTGGGGATGGATAGCAAGGTTATAAAATTCCTATTTATCCCCATTAAAAGACAGGATGTAGTTCAGGAATAGAGACCCATGGGTCTTGCTCCGGAGTTATTCCACACTAATAACGGGATTTTAGGCCTTATAAGCCTATCATCTATCACCTATAACCTATCACCTATCACCTATAGCCTATCACCTATCGCCTGTATTTCTTTTGACCTTATTGATGGATATATGGTGTCTCTACTATGTAGCTGAATCTCTCTTTAAACTCCTCTGGAGTCAGATTAGTTGCACGGGCGATATTTTTTAGCCTCTCACCCTGGAAGTCTTCTTTTTCGAGCCTTATCATATAGTTTCTTGCTACTTCATAGGACTGGGATGTCATATCCACATACCTCATCTTGACCTTGCCTGTATTGTAGTCAAAGAGTTCAACAAAGGGTATGGGTCTCAGGTTTCCTTCATAAAAGGCAATCAATGCCCCTGTCCCACCCCTTAAGAGAAAATGAACAGCACCGTATCCTAAGTTTCTTGTGTATTCAATGTCAAAGGGTATGGGCTCGGCTGCCCTTAATTCATAGCCTATATTTTTGTCTACTATTGTGGCATTTATACCCAGTGATTTTAACGTTTCTATAACAAAATTCTTAAGTACCCTGCCAAGCTGTATATCCGATAGCCTTATACCACCCTTTTCATCCCTCTCAATGTCTTCATACTGGCTCAATTCCTCTATGTGGAATTTTTCTGATATCCCCTCTGCCATTATTGCTACGCCATGGTCTCTACCCATAGAAAGCCTTTTGATAATTGAACCTGTCAGTATGTCGGCAGCCTTTTTAAAGGATAGTTTTTTCTCCGGGAACTCCTCTGGTATCAATGCTATTGTTGCACCTGCTGCTTTAGCTATACCGAGGGCAAGGTGTCCGGTGTGACGCCCCATTGTTGATATGAAATACCACCTGCCCATGGTCTTTGCATCTTCCATGATATTTTTCACTATCTCGACACCTACATGCCTTGCAGTCTGATAGCCAAAGGTAGAGAACCCACCTGGCAGGGGTATGTCATTATCTATTGTCTTTGGCATATGGACAACATTTATGGAACCCCTTGCCTCCTGCTCTATCCATTTTGCCATAAAGAGTGTGCCTTCGCCGCCTATGGTGATGAGGTTTTTTATGCCTATCTTTTTTAGTGTTGACATGAGGGTTTTGAAATTCTTTTTCACATCACCTGGTGCATCACGGGATGTCTTTAGTATGGAACCCCCTGTAGTATGCAGCCGTGAGACAAGGTCTATGGTGAGATGTATAATGCTCTTGGTATCGCCCTCTAAAAGAGGTTTAAAACCACCGACAATGCCTATTACCTTTTTACCGTGGTTTATCGCCTCAATGGTTGCAGAGCTTATAACCCCGTTTATGCCGGGGGCTGGCCCCCCTCCAACAACTATGCCTATGAGACCATTGTCCATAATAACCCCTTTTCCTCTTTAGAAGGAGAACCTGCGTTACTTTCTTCTCTGGTGTCTTGTTCTTCTTCTAAGTTTTCTGTATTTATGCTTTCTTATCTTCTTTTTACGCCATTTTAAAACACTGCCCATTATCTATCACCTCATTCTGGATAAATTTATCAAAAGATAACCTTACTTTTTTATTTTTGCAATAACTGATTGGAAAAAACATTGGTTTTTTCTGCAATCCTTTGTATATTACAAAAAAATTGACTTTTAAGCAATGAAATTCATCAAGATAAACCCTTGACTCCATAAAATTTCTCAATTAATATAAGCTGATAGCATGAAATATACAGGCCAGAGAGAAATATCATTGTCAGAAGAGGAGCTCAGAAGATACAACAGACAGATAATCATGCCCTTAATCGGCATAGAAGGACAGAAAAGACTGAAAGATGCCTGTGTTTTTGTTGCAGGGCTCGGCGGGCTCGGCTCTATTTCTTCCATGTATCTCGTTGCAGCAGGTATAGGAAGCTTGAGGATTATTGATAGGGATGTGGTGGATACCACCAATCTGAACCGTCAGGTCATCCACTGGACAGATGATATGGGAAAGGAAAAATCTGTTTCTGCCCTGGAGAAATTAAAAAGACTAAATCCTTACTGTAATATAGAGGCAATTACAGGTTCCATAGATGATTTAGAGTCATCAGCATTTATAGCAGATGCCTCTATCATAGTGGATGCAACAGATAACCTTGAGACAAGAAGGGTCTTGAACCGTGTATCCCTTGAGAAATCCATACCCTTTATATACGGTGGTGTTGACGGTTTCAGCGGTATGGTTACCACCTTTGTCCCCCATGAGACCCCGTGTTTTGACTGCTTATTCCCTTTTGACATAAAAAAGAAAGGGGCTATCGGCGTTGTAGGGCCTACACCTGGGATTATTGCATCTATCCAGGTTATGGAGGCCATAAAGCTTATACTGGGCATAGAGGGCACATTAAAGGGGAGATTATTATATTTTTCAGGTATAGATATGCTCTTTAGGGAGGTGAAGGTAGAAAAAAACCCTGAATGCCCTGTCTGCAGTAGATACAGGGCAGGTTTATAGAGTTTTAAAGAGGAGGTAAGATGGCGGCCAGGGATAAGATTGAGGTTGTAATAAACGGCGTCAGGGAGGTTGTCCCTAAAGATATTACCATAGCAGGGCTTATAGAGATTTACAATGAGAGGGATGGCGGACTGATTGTAGAGCAGAACAACAGGTATGTATTTCCCCAGAGATACGGGTCCACCATTGTTAAACAGGGTGACAGGATAGAGTTTATTAACCCTGATTTCGGGGGATAGAAAACAGGGCATCCCTTATCCCCGACTGTCTTTCTATCCTTTTTTCCACTGCCTCTATAAATACGCCTTCATTACCCCATATCTCGACCCCTCTTTTTGCCCTTGTAATAGCGGTGTAGATGAGTTCCCTTGTCAATATCTCCGATGACCTATCCGGGAGGATAATGATGATATCGTTGAATTCAGAGCCCTGGCTCTTGTGGACTGTTATGGAATATGCAGTCTCATAGTCACCAATCCTTGCAGGAACCACCTTTCTGAGTCCCCCGTCTTCTGTTTTAAAGTATACCCTGAGCATATCCTTATTGTCTCTATCGGGAAATACTATGCCTGTATCTCCATTGAACAGCTTCAATGAATAGTCATTGACAGTAATCATTACAGGTTTTCCTCTATACCACCGGCCTGTTATTTTTATCAACCCCTTTTTCTCCAGGTCTTTCTCTATCAATTCATTGACGGCAATAACACCATACGGACCGTGTCTCAATGCACATAAGACATGAAACTCGTCGAAATACCTGAAGGCCTCTTCCACATCAGTGGACTTTATATATCTTGAATACCTATCTGTAATGCTTTTTTCTATCATCATGGGCAGGATATCAGGGGAAGGGATATGGTGCCATATGATGTCCTCATATCTACCCGCCTTTAGTATATTTAATGCATCTTTACCCCTGCCCTGTTTCACCAGCTCACTCAATATACCTATACCACTATCTTCAGTGAAACGATAATTCTTTTTCAGTATGACAATAGAGCTATCAATATCCTCTGCACCCTCACATATATCCCCAAATACAGCACCAGGCTCCACTGATGAGAGCTGGTCCTTATCGCCCACGAGTATCAGCCTTGTCTTTATGGGTATTGCCGAAAGAAATTTTGACATGAGGGGTAGGTCAATCATGGATGCCTCATCTATGATGATTACATCGTAAGGTAAGGGGTTATCCTCATGGAACCTAAAACGCCTTGTCCTGTATGATGCCCCGAGGAGCCTGTGTATGGTTAAAACATCCTCTGGGATATGTCTTTTGATTTCATCTGGGCAGTCAATCTTATCCCTTGCATCCTTTATCACTGCCTTTAATCGTTGAGCAGCCTTTCCTGTTGGGGCAGCCAGTGCTATTGACAGCTTGTTATTGCTTAGTTCTAATAATAGGGCGATAATCTTGACTATGGTGAATGTCTTCCCTGTACCCGGCCCGCCTGATATGACGAGAAAATTTTTTGTTGCCGCATTCTTTGCTGCCTTTCTCTGCATATCCTCTTCTTTTTCGTGTTGATTTGGAAACAGCCTGTTGAGAATCTTATCCAAGGAGGCCTCGTCTATGCAATCAGTGGAGAGGTTTAATTTCCTTATTATGCCCCCGATAAAAGACCTCTCGTATTGCCAGTATCTATTTAAATAGAGCCTGCCATTGTCAGTGAGTATAAGGGGTCTTTTCTCCTGTGGCCCACCTACTACATCTGCTTTTTTCAGTGCATCCAACCATAAACTTAAATCTGGGCATCTAACAGACTTAAATCTGTCATCTTCATCAATAGGGTGTTCTGTGCCTGCAAGTCCCTGAAGGTCTATACAGATATGCCCTTTTTCTACAAAATAACTCACCAGGGCAGAGGCAAGCCAGAGGTATCTTTTTTCATCTTGAGACAGGTTATTGGACAGGGATACCATAAAATCTGCAAAATACCTGTGTATGCCTGAAAAACCAGTTTCGTTTCTCTCTGCCATGTCTTTAAGAACCCTTTAAATAGGCTGTAAGTTCGTCTATAAGTTCTTTTTTTGGTATGTCATAGAATATGCCGTAGTCATTGCCTTTATCAGGCCATACACCCCTTATGAATATGTAGAATATACCGCCGAATTTTTTCTCATAGGAATAGCCTCTGTCCCTGAAGGAAAGAAGGCTGTTCAGCGCAACTGTATAGAGGTGATACTGGAGGAAATAATACTCATCAGCCATTACCTTTTTTATTGTTTCCCCATTATAATCCTCTATCCTGTCCCCTAAAAGGTTTGACTTCCAGTCTACTATATAAAACCTGCCCTTGTATTCAAAGACCATATCCATAAAACCCCTCATCATGCCCTCGACCGGAGAAAAGCCGAGATTCATTATGAGTTCTTCCGGGTTTTTATCTTCAGTAAAACCGGGATGTTTACCCAGTATCTTCCCCAAGCCCTTGGGTTTAATAAGGTTTAAAGGTAGATAGAACTCAAGCTCATGGAGCCTTTGGTCTTTTTTTATCATGGAGAGGGTGAATGTCTCATTACAGGCATCAAGAGGTGCTGTTAAGACATCCTTTATCTTATTGAATATTGTATCTAACCATGCTCTTTCAAACCCATATTGGGACAGCTTTTCATCAATCAGTGTCTTTGCCTCATCGTGATCTTTTAATGAAAAATCTATATGCTCCAATATCTCGTGGAGGCATGAGCCTGCCTTTGTCCCTGAGGGAAAACCAAATATGTCATCCCTTTGAGTAGGCACGCCTATAGATTCAATCAGGTGGGTTCTTATGCCTGTATCCCTGTCAGGCAGTTCTGCTATCTGCTGCCTTGTGGATATGAGGGAAGAAAAGCTTACCACACGCCATGTCTTATCTATATTGCCTTTAAATAACCTTGGGCTTAATGTGTCTTCCCTTGATGAGCAGTATTCATAGGGTTTACCTTCATAAGCTGGCAGGGGTATAACCTCTATGGTATTGTCTGATTCTCTAACAAGCTCATGGAGCCTTGACCTTATGTCATTGTCAGATAGATTTTTTATATATCTCTTCATCCCTTCTAAGGAAAAGCCATCTGATAATGCATTGTGAGAGTGGAGGATATATCCAAGACCTGAACCCTCTGAGGTATTTATGCCACCCCAGGCAATATAACACCTCTTTTTTGCCCTTGTCATGGCAACATAGAGGATTCTTATGTCTTCTGCAAGTCTCTCAATCTCCATATGTTTATTAGATGATTCTTCAGGGTTGGTTTTTATATCTATCTTAAGGGAGTAGTTGTTCTTTTCATCGTGAAACATAACTATATCTTTTTTGTCTGAACCTGTCTGTCCCCAGGTCAAAGGGCAGAATACCACAGGATATTCGAGCCCCTTACTCCTGTGAATGGTAACAATCTTTACAGCCTCTTCATCTGTCTCGAGTCTCAACTGATATTCTTCGGCCTGGGATGCACCCTCCTTTTCTATCTTGTTTTCCAGCCATTTTATTGCACCCTCTATGCTAAGCCTCTGCCGGACACAGGCCTTGTGTATAAGCTCTATTAAATGGAGGACATTGGTGAGCCTACGTTCACCCTGGGGCATCGAAAGGAGTCTTGCCTTTACCTTCTCCTGTGAAAGGAGCTGCCTTGCCATATTTATAAAGCCGTTTCTTATCCACAGATTCTTATAAGATTCGTATCTCTCCACATATTCATTCCACTGCCTCTCATCCTCTGTCATCCTTGCAAGTTCATCTGCCTTTAGGCCTACTATATCCGTTATCATGGCAGCCTTTAGTCTTGATTCATCACCTGGTTCATTTATGGCAGAGATGATATAGAGGATGTCTTTTGCCTCGGAGCTTGCGAATATACTATCTGAACTGTATATAACACCATGTATATTCACCCTATTTAATGCCCTCTGCATCTGGATTGCCTCTCTGTTTTTTCTCACAAGAATAGCTATATCCTTTGCAGATAGGGGTCTGTCGTCTATCTGTATCTCACCCCTATCACCCATGGTGACAAGCCTTACAATCTCGTCTGCTGTGGCGTTATATATGGCATTTCTTGCCTCAGGTGCGTTTATAAATTTTTTATCCTCTGTCCTCTCTAAAAACCATATCTTCAAGGGAGAGGTGTCCGGTTTACCCCTTATCTTGAGGTCACCCTGTTTATCAGGGTCTCCAGATCTCACAGGTATAAACTGGAGTTCATTGAATAAAAAGGGGTCTTGTGTGCCCTCGAATATGGTATTTATGGCCTTTATAAGCCTTTCAGATGACCTGTAGTTTTTCTCCAAGGTCCAGCGGACATGGGCGTCCCTTGCTGCCTTCATATAGGAAAATACATCGGCACCCCTGAAGCTGTATATAGACTGTTTCGGGTCACCTATAATAAAGACTACTGTATCGCCTTGTTTATATACATTGTTTATTATCTCGTACTGGATAGGGTCTGTATCCTGGAACTCGTCTATCAGGATAGCCCTGTATCTTCTGCTTATAAGTTCAGCAAGGTCTTTACCCCCTTCTTCTGATATGGCATTATAGAGGTCAATGAGCAGGTCATCAAAGGAACGTGTATTTCTATTTTGCTTTCTTTTGTTCAGTTCTTTCTTTGTATATTCCAGAAGGAGTCTTCTGTAACCTATAATCTTTTTGTCATAAATCTCTGTAAGGGTGTTGGCCTTTTTTCTCAATATATCACATGATTTGAAAAAGATATGGTCAGGTAGGATCCCATTTTTGTTTAAAGCGCCTTTAACAGGTGGGTCAAAACAGAGGTAGTGTAGATCTTCTGGCAAGGGCAGGGGGTAACCAGAATTGAAATATACCTCTATTTTATCTACTATTGCGTCGAGTTTTTTTCTGTATATATTTCCGTTCAGTGATTTATTGTTTCTTAGAAAGTCAATTATAAAATCCCTTGATTCCCTCCACAACTTGAATGCCTGTTTGTATGCCTCAAGACATTCTATCTCTGATTCATTTTCTATGTCCCCCATATCTGTTAAACCATCTCCCTCTATGATAACAGATGTATTTGTATTGAATTTTTTCGCAAGGGTATACAGGTGTTCGATTTTTAGCTTTTCCAGGGAATAATTGAGAAAAAATGGTGATTCGCCCAGGAGATTTATCCTCCAGAAGTCCCGGACAATCTCATCCATGAGGTCATCATCCTCTTCTGCCAGTTCTGTATCGAATAGGGAGAGGCTCTCAAAGGCATACTGTCTTAATACCCTTAAACAGAAGCCGTGTATTGTAAAAATAGGGGCTATATCAAAATCGTTTATGGCGTTAATGAGCATTTTTTTGGCTGTTTCTATGTCACCTATCTTTTGTATTAGCTCTTTTAGAAATGCATCCCCTGAATCACCTATGGTGAACGCATCAATGGTCTCTTTTATCCTTGTTCTTATCCTCTCTTTAAGCTCACTGGTTGCAGCATTCGTGTAGGTGATGACGAGTATCTCATTTATCTTGAGATTATTTTCAATAAGGAGGCGGACAAAGATGCTGGCAATGGCATAGGTCTTTCCTGTTCCTGCGCTGGCCTCTACGAGGTTTAATCCTTTCGTGTTCAGAAGGGGTGTATAAACAGGGTCAAATGCCTTCATGATAATACCCTCAATCTATATGTTCTATAAGGGGTCCACATATAACCCTTGCCATCTCGGTAAATGTCTCATCCAGCGGGTCAGAGTCACCAAAGCAAAACCTGTAATATGGGTCATCTGATTCTGCTTCCTCATTTCGGTCGTTTTTCCATTTATTTTTTGCTGAGACAAGGGCAGCGTCATGCCCCTTTTTATACAATTGCTCTGTATATGAAAAGGATGTCTCGGGAAAGAAATTAATGGGCATCTTTATCCCTTGTCTGTATATCTCGAGGAGTTCTTTTATAATATCCCTGGGTTTTTCCGGGGGTTTAAAGGAATGTGTCTCGTCCATGATTAAATAAAAGGATCTGTTGGGGCTATAAAGACCCATAAGCACATGGTCTATCCATAGCTCAATGATATATATTGCCTTTATCTTACTTGAACACCGGTATCTGACCATCCCGGGGCTGTATATATCGTCAATCCTTATCTTTATCCTAAAGTCATCTAAATCAATACTGAAATCTATGGGGTCTTTTTTCTCATCTATATAATCTGCTATCTTTTTAAAAAATCTTTCAGCCTCATGGAGTGTGCGATCAATAGAGACCTTCCCAGGTGAACCTGGCGGGAGTATACCCTGTCCATAGATGGCCTCTATAACCTTTTTTTGCTCAATGCGAGAGACCATTTTATCTGTTAGTTTTGCCCTTATAATGAATTTATCAAGGCTGTTTAATTCAAGGGGTTCTTCATCTTTTGGCATTATGCTCTTTTCATCAAGAAATATACCCAGTCTGTTATTAAAGAAATATCTCACAGGGTGGCTAAAGAACCTCTTGAGTTCTGTATTGGTGATGTCTCTGAATTCAACATTAGGCTCATTTAAAGGTGTTATTATAAAAGGCCTCTCCACAGTTTTTTTCTCCATATTGGCGGTTATTGCCTCATAGTCCTCCTGGGAATAGCTGAAGATGTTGCTGTCTTTTTGAAAGTATCTGGGGCTGAAAGCCTGGAGGGGGTGTTTTTTTGTTATGATATCCAGGGGTTTCATTTTTGGATGAAAAAACCCTTTTTCTATGTAATCGAGAAGTTCACTTACCAGGACAGAGGGGGGGATGGGGCTGTTGTCCTTTATGCTCTGGCCTGTATAGCTTATATATAGACAGAGCCTTGCCGAGAGGATTGCCTCTAAAAATAGGTATCTATCTTCATCTCTCAATGAGCGATCGCCCCTTCTCGGGTTTTTTGCCATCAAATCAAAACCAAGGGGTTTATATTCCCTTGGATAGGTATCATTGTTCATCCCTATTAATGCCACAACCTGGAAAGGTATGCTCCTCATGGGCAGCATCTCACAGAAGGTAACGCCCCCTGTTATAAAACCTGTTGAAAACCCCCTTACATTGAGCCTGTTTTTGAGATAATGAAGGATTACACTATAAGACACGGTCTTATCAAACCCTGCAGAAGCCTTGATTTTTTTCAGGGTCAGGATTGTCTCCCTTATAAACTGGACATCCCTTGCCGATTCCTCGTTCACAGAGATAAATGTGTCAAGGATGCCCTCAAGCAATCCTGCCCACTCATCAAGTCTGTATTGGTATGTTATTTTTTTTGAATATTCGAAAAGTGGTAACAGGAATTCAAGGAAATGCCCTAAGGTCTCGATATAGTCACCTTCCATGTCATTATAGGCAAGTATCCCTTGGAAAAGCTCTTCTTCTTTGCTGAACATGGAATACCCCAGGAGCAGCCTCTCAATCCCTGCCTGCCAGGTGTTATCCCTGAACCTTGGGTTGCCCAGGGTCTCTCTATGTTTTTCATCTATGCCCCATCTTATATTGGTATCCACAACCCACCTCAGGATTGCCTCAATGTCTTTGTCTTTGAGCTTAAACCTCTCTTTAACATGGAGGTCGTCTATAATATCCATGACCTCTGATGCATAAAACCTACTGCTTAAGAGTTTTAGTATCTTTAAGAATACATTGATAATAGGGCTTTCAGTTACAGCACCCCTGTCTGCAATGGAATAGGGGATCTTGACCCTTTCATCATGATAGCCGTCAAAGACCGCTGATATAAAAGGGGCATATGTCTCTATATCAGGGGTCATGACAATAATATCCCTGGGTTTAAGGCCCCTGTATCTCTCAAAGAGAAAAAGGAGGTTGTTATAAAGGACCTCTATCTCCCTCATAGGCGAGTGGCAAGAATGCAACTGGATTGATATATCATCCTCAGATACCAATGCCTTATCCATGTCTTTACCCCTCCATCTTAGATGGAAGATATCCGATTGTATTGTGGCAAGGAGGTTGTCTCCTCTTGGTTCATCAAATAATTTATATTCATCAGCATCCTCTATGATGGCATTGAAGAAATCCCTCCCCATCCTGCCCATAGATGCCAAAAGGGGGTTGCCAACCTCAAAATGGAGGTCTGACCTGTCTATCTTTGCTGCCTTTCTTTCCGGGACAATATCGCCCCAGTATTCACTTGTTGGACTCATAAAGAAAAAATGGACATCTATTATTTGCGATATGGCCTTGATTACCTTTAGATGATAGTCCGGCAGAGCTGATATACCGAATATGGATACCCTCTCCGGCAGTTCTTCTGTTATTTGGGGCTGGCCTTTGTTATCCAATACATCCTTCAAGGTTCCCGATTTGTATTCTTGAATAAAATCTAAGAACCTGTAGAGCATATATGCCCTGTTTTTACCTTCAGCCCCTTGTGTTAATCTGTTCCACAGGACCTCCTGCCAGTCTGTAGGTCTCTGTCTATCCCACTGGATAAGCATCTCAGGACGATAGACAGTATATCGGTCAAACACATCGGCTATACGTTCTGAAAGCTGAAATGCCTTCAACTGGTTTATATCATCTCCTATGTATTTTTTTATACGGCTGAATTCAGATCTATCTATAAAATCAGGCAAGACATCCATGATACGCCAGGACAAGACCTGTGGCGTAAAGAGGCTTATGTCAGGGGTGTCCCTTAAAAAAATACTGAACATCTCCCAGACAAAGTTGTCCGGGAACGGAAACCTGCAGTTTGCCCATATACCAAACCTCTTTGCCAGTTCCATGGATAGCCATCTCTCCATCCCCTTGCTCTGGACAACTATTATCTCGCTTTTAAAAGGTGATGACAGGGGCTTCTCCACAATACGGGCAAGCATATCAACAAGTATCTCAAGACGGTTACTTAGGTATAGATTGAAACCGGGCATATTAACAGATTGGGCCTTTATTATCTTTTAAGCTCAGGTAATGATAATACCATGATGAAAAGGAACTGTATATATTTTTTTGAGAACCCATATCTTTACTAAGACTTATGTAAATTCTGCAAAGGTATAGGTTTTAAAAAATCTATTTTTTTCACGATGATTATGATATACTTTTACATATGATGTCAGAAGATATATCTAAACCAGGATGGCTCGCCTGTAAATTGAATTTAATGGGTATTTTGATTCTGATGCTATTTTTGATTCAGGGCTGTGCAGTCTCTTATACAGTTAAGATAAACGGCTATATTGATCCCTCAAGACCATTAAATATAGAACCAGGCACAAAGATACATTTAGTGGAGGATACAAAGGCAAAAAACCCCCTCCTTGAGAAAGAGATTAAAGGTAAACTTGATAATATGTTGAAATTAAAGGGTTACGAGGTTACAGATTCAGAGGCTGCCGGATATTATATGCTCTATGGATACGGCATAGGACATGAGAGGACCATAACAAGCACCATGCCTGTATATACCCCAGGGAAAACAGCAACGGTTACAAAGACAGGGCCCAAAGGTACATCATATTCAACAATCCAGACCTCAGGTTCTACAACCTATGTCCCTTATACCACCACTGTTAGCGATAAATGGCTTTATATAAAGCTGGTAGAAGGCGAAGATTACAGAAAAGAAGGGAGAGATATTCCTGTTTGGATAGGTGAGGCATCCATAACCGGGGAAGGCGGTGATATACGGGAGCTGATAAATTATCTTATCGCAGGGATTTATAACTATTTTGGTAGAAAAACAGAAAAGACAATCATTATTAATGTCCAGGAGGATGACCCTTTAATAAAACGGATCATGAACAGATAATAGTCCTTCAATACCTTACAGAATTTTTAACAGCCTCCATAAGGCATTCTAACTTAAAGACCTCTGCACGGCACATCCCAAAAATATATTGAAAACATAAGATATTTACGGATAATATCAACAATATTATACCCCAAAGCAAGGAGATGTCTTACTTCAGATAGATTCACAGCCTATAGCTTTGCCGATTATATAATAGAGACCAGGAAGAACAACCCAACCTCTAAGACAATATACGGGATACACCAATAAAATTAAAGAAACATCTGGTTGTCATGGTTTACTGAGAAACGAGGCCACAACATTCTGCAGGACTGATTTTTCGCATAGGAAAGAATAATGCCCGCAGTCCCCTGGCAGTTTTGATATCTCTGCATTTATCTGGCGTGCGAAATTGAGTCCAGGCCCGGGGTAAACCATATAATCATGGTCTGCAACCATAACAAGCATTTTTGCACGTACAGTCTTTGCAGCCTCTTCCTCTGACCCTCCGAACTGTCTGAATATATCGTGCGTCATCAAAGCCTTCAACTGCCATATCCAGTTGTAGGGATTGTACTTGCTGAGGGATTCTCCTGTATTTTTCAGCATCTCCGACAGTTCACTATTTTTAACCTTTGTGGCAAAATAATGGGGGGTTTTTGATGCGAGCATATGGAGTGGTGCCACCACCCGCACTGCAGTTCCATTGGCACTGCAGTTCATTGCTGTTGTGATTGCATTAATCTCTGCCTGCCAGAAGAGAAGGTCGTGCGGGGTCATTTTTGTGGTTCCCGAGATGGAAATCGCTTTCTTTGCAAGGTCAGGATAAGAGATAACCCATTGAAATGCCTGAGCACCTCCCATGGATATACCAACAATTGCATGGAGCCTGTCTATCTTAAGATGTTCAGTAAGAAGGACATATCCTGCTCTCACCATATCCCTCAAGGAGAATTCCGGAAACTCTTTTCCAGGCTGAGTCCTGCTGTTAGACGGAGAGGAAGATATACCATTTCCTATATTATCAAAGGCAATGACGAAAAATTTTTCAGTATCCACAGCCTTTCCTGCACCAATAAATCCTATGTTAGAAAGCTCCTCTGATGTCCCTGCAAACCATGTTGGAAAGAAGACAACATTGGATCTATCCTTATTCAGCCTCCCGAAAGTCCTGTAGCCCACAACACAATCCTTGATAGCCTTACCGCTCTCAAGAGAAAAATCACCAAGTCTTGCATATTTCAGTTCACCATCAGCAAAGACACCCCCGCATGTCAAGATGAAGATAGAGACCACGCATATTGCACGGATTATTAGTGTCATAAAAACCTCCTTTGCAGATAGACCTGAAGATTATACCAACAGATACCCTTTTTTATCTTTGATGTAAACAAAAAAACAGTATTTTAATCCCTTTTGAATCCACCAACCTTTCTCTTCCTTTTTCATGCAACCTCGCTGAGGTCTATATTTGCCCTCCATCTTCGTTCCGCAATGTTTTTTATCCTTGCAAGGGCTTGTTCAGAGAGCAGGTTCATAGCCTCTTTTGCCATTGCCCTCGCCTTTGTCATGATTACGCTGTCGCGGACAATGTTGCCAACCCTGAAATCAGGGATGCCTGATTGCCTTGCCCCCATAATATCGCCAGGTCCTCTTATCTTCATATCCTCCTCGGCTATTATAAACCCATCCGTAGTCTGCTCCATTATCTTCAGCCTTTTTGTCGCAAGGTCTGTCCTTTTTGAGGAGGAAATAAGGATGCATTTTGAGGGATATATGCCCCTGCCCACCCTGCCTCTCATTTGATGAAGCTGGGATAAACCGAACCTCTCTGCATGCTCAATGACAATAATCGAGGCATTGGGACAGTCTATACCCACCTCAATAACTGTGGTGCAGACAAGGATATCAATCATACCCTTTTTGAATAACCCCATAGTCTCTTCTTTTTCTTCAGGTCTCATCCTGCCATGGAGAAGCCCAACATTACAGGAGGGGAAGATAGAATGGGAGAGATATAAGGCCATCTCCTTTGCATTCAGTAGATCCATTTTATCCGATTCCTCTACAAGGGGGTATACAATATATGCCTGTCTCCCCTTTTTTATCTCATCCTCTATTATTTTATATGCCTGATCCTTGTCTTTTTCGTTTAGGACCTTTGTCTCTATGGTCTGCCTGCCTGTGGGCATCTCATCTATTATAGATACATCAAGGTCACCGTATACAACCATGGAGAGTGTCCTTGGTATGGGTGTGGCTGTCATTACAAGGGTATGAGGGATAATATGGTTTTCAATTTTTGTATTGAGAACCTTTGACCCATCCATATTGCCCCCTGTTTTCTCCCTGGATATTGCCTTTTCTTTCAACAATTTTCTCTGTATTACCCCGAAGCGGTGTTGTTCATCTATTATTACAAGGCCGAGTCTGTTAAATAGTACATCCTCCTGGATAAGGGCGTGGGTGCCCACAATTACCTGTATTTTCCCTTCCTCTATACCTTTGAGTAACCTATCCCTTTCCCTCCCCATATTACCCCTTAAAAACACAGTGGATATACCCATATTCTCAAAGGCACTGTGGATTGAAAGATAATGCTGCTCTGCAAGGATCTCTGTGGGTGCCATAAATGCAACCTGATAGCCGTTGTCTATGGCTATGCACGATGCAAGGACAGCACATATGGTCTTGCCGCACCCTACATCTCCCTGGAGGAGTCTATTCATGGGGGCAGAGGATGCCATATCTTTTATTATCTCCTCCATGACCCTAATCTGGGCATGTGTAAGGTCAAATCCCAGGCTTTTTTTGTAAGAGTTGTATAGATTTCCATTAAGACTGAAGGCTATCCCTTTTTCTTTTTTTATAATGGCCTTTTTTAAAAACATGGCTATTTGAAACAATAGGTATTCCTCGAGTATAAGCCTTTCTTTATAAGGTTTTTCAATAAACGCAGGGATATTTGAGTCATTGGATTCATAGGATGGTAGGTGCAGCATTGATATGGCATGTTTAAAGGGGATAAGATTGTAATGATGCTCTATTTCTGGAGGGATTATGCCCTCTATTAAACTGCCATAGTCTTTTAATACCTGTTTTATCAGGTTTCTCAATGTCCCCTGTTTAATCCCCTTTATCTCTGGGTAGATAGGTATTACGCTGGCCAGGTCTTCTGCCTCTTTTTTGTCTTCTAAGACATATAAATCCGGGTGGACAATCTGCATATCCCTTCCAAACCTGGTCACCTTCCCGGAGATAAGAAGGAGATTCCCCTTTTTACAGGTATTTTGTAGATAGGTCCAGTTTCCATGAAACCACTTGAGGATTATACTGCCTGTGCTATCGGTCACCCTTGAGGAATAGCTCTTTTTTTTATAATAGGTTGAAAATGACCTCCTCACCCCTTCTGTGACCTCTGCCATTATCAATGCGCCTTCACCTTCTTTTAAATCCCTGATGTCCTTTATGGTTCTTCTGTCTTCATAACGTATGGGCAGGCACCAGATAAGATCCTCAATGGTTTTGATACCTTTTGCCTCAAGGTGAATACTAATCTTATCCCCGATACCCTTTAATGCCTTTACTGGATAATCACAGAGTTCTTTTTTGATTTCCATTCTATTGATTTTATATTACAATACATCTATTATAATTCCAATCTAATCAGGAGAAAAGAATGGAAAAGATAAAGGAGATACCGGTTAAAGGCACTTTAATCAGAGTAATAAAAGGTGACCTGACAGAGAGTGATGTGGATGCCATAGTCAATGCTGCAAACTCCTATCTCCAGCATGGTGGAGGTGTAGCCGGGGCGATTGTCAGAAAAGGTGGCAGTATTATCCAGGAGGAGAGCAACCGCATTGGATTCTGCCCTGTAGGTTCTGCTGTTATTACCTCAGCAGGGAGACTGAAGGCAAGATATGTTATTCATACTGTAGGACCGAGATGGGGTGAGGGTGACGAAGAGAATAAACTCAAAAGCGCTGTGAAAAATACGCTGCTTCTTGCGGATGAAAAAGGGTTTAAATCCATATCCATACCTGCAATAAGCGCAGGTATATTCGGGTTTCCAAAGGATAGGTGTGCCGAGATTATATGTGGAGAGACTGTGAATTTTATAAAAGGCAGGGAGACATCCTTAAAAGAAATTAATTTTTTTCTTATTGATGATGAGATGATTGGCTATTTCACAAAAGAGATGGATAGATTTAAGCCTGAGGTGTAGGTAAGGGTTTTATATATTACGATAAGGGGTCTTATATGGATGATAGAGATAGGTTGTTGGCGATATTGAAAAGTTTATCCTATGAAGAAGGCGAATTCATTCTAAAAAGCGGTAAGAAGAGTTCGTTTTATATCGATGCCAGAGAGACTACGCTAAACCCGGAGGGTATGTATCTCACAGGGAGTATAATGTATAGAATGGTGAGGGATATACCCAGGATACAGGCAGTGGGCGGTGTAAGCGTAGGTGCTGACCCCCTGGTATGCTCTGTGGTATTGTATGCCCATAGCAGGCAGGACAACCTCTCAGGTTTTTTTATAAGAAAAGAGCCTAAAGGGCATGGAAAGAATCTATGGATAGAGGGCGCAAAAAATCTTACCACAGGTATGGATGTGGTTATCCTTGAGGATGTAGTAACCACAGGTGGTTCCTCCATAAGGGCTATCGAGATTGCCCAGAATGAGGGCTATAATGTTAGGGCACTGATTGCCATCCTTGACAGGCTTGAAGGGGGAAAAGAGGCAATAGAATCAAAAGGTTACATTTTTAAATCTATATTTAACATTAATGATTTGAGACAACATAAAGTATAAAAACCAGTATCTATTTAATTAACCTTCAAATAAAGGCTATGTGAACATGGGACTTATTAATCTGACAGATAAAGATTTAAAACTCTTGATGGTTGGCGGCAAAGGCGGTGTTGGAAAAACGACATGCGCCTCATCCATTGCCCTGAAGTTTGCAATGGAAGGTAAGAAGGTACTTTTGATATCCAGTGACCCTACCCCATCTCTGTCAGATATATTCGAGATTACCATAGGGGATAGAGAGAAGAAGATAAGTAATGAATACGAACTCTACGGACTGGAGATATCCTCTGATATTGTCCTTGCAAGGTGGAAAGAGAGGTTTGGACCTGAGATATATGAGGTTATATCGTCATTTGCAAAGGTTGACTATGATTTTGTCGACTATGTGGGGACTGCCCCGGGTATAGAGGAAGAATATATGCTCAACTTTATAATCGAGCTTGTTGAGGGTGGCAAATACGATATAGTTGTCTGGGATACAGCCCCGGCAGGTCATACATTGAGGCTTTTGCAACTGCCCCATCTTTTTTTAAGACACATGGAGGCAGCAACTAAATTCTATATGGGCATATATGACTACTTTGAGAAGATAAAGGATGCTGTGAGGCTAAGGGGGTCAAAGAGAACCCTCCTTGAGATTATAAGTAGCTGGGAGGCGCTTTCAGAAAAGATTGTCCATTTTATAAGGGACAGGAATAAAACAAAATATATTATAGTGACCATACCCGAGGCACTTGGAGTGAGACTAACAGACAGGGTTATAAAGGAGTTCAGTGAAAACAACCTCTTGGTTGAGAATATTATAATAAACCATGTGGTGAAGGATGCAGACTGTGAATTCCACATGAAAAGAAAAAAGATGCAGGAATATTACATGGATATGCTGGAAAATAGATATAGGGATATAAATATGGTGACCCTCTATCTCTCAGCAGATGAGATTAAGGGTGTAGAAAAGATAAAAATGGTTGGAGGGTTACTGTTTTCTGATTAAAAAGATATGGATAGACTGAGGATAACAGGCGGTGCCATGAAGGGCAGGTGTCTTAGACTACAGGAGGGGGCTCATGCACGTTATACATCTTCTAAGGTCAGGGGATCCATATTTAATATGCTCGACGATGTTACAGATAAAAAAATCCTTGACCTCTATGCCGGTTCCGGCATATTGGCCATTGAATCCATAAGCAGGGGTGCAGGATACGCAGTAATGGTAGAGATAGATAAAAAAACAGCAATCAGACTCAGAGAGAATATAAAAAATCTTGATTTAGAAGATAGATGCAGTATTATGAATATGGATGTAAAGGATGCAATACCTTTGCTATATAAAACAGGCAGTCTCTTTGATATAATATTTATGGACCCTCCCTATGAAAGAGGTTATGTGAGGGATACCATGATGTTGCTGAGAGGAAATTCTATCTATAACAGAGATACATCCTTTGTGATAGAGACCTCAAAGAGAGAGGATATGGGTTTTATGGAGGAAGGGGGTTGGATGTTGGTTACAAGAAGGCAATACGGTGATACAGTTGTTTCTATCTTCAGGAATGGATTCTATAATTCAGGTTTAAAGGAGTGATCCCATGAAACAGACAATAGCAGTATATCCAGGTTCGTTTGACCCCATTACCAACGGCCATCTTGATATATTGATGAGAGGGCTTGAGCTTGTGGATGTCGTAATAGTAGCTGTGGCACATAATATTGAAAAGAAAGCCCTTTTTACAGTAGAGGAGAGAAAGGAGCTTATAAGGGAGGCTGTAAATGGAAATAAAAATGTTATAGTAGACAGCTTCGAGGGCCTCCTTGTGGATTATGTAAAAAAGGTCAATGCAAGGTTTGTCATAAGGGGTCTCAGGGCCATGAGCGATTTTGAATACGAGTTTCAGATGGCATCTATGAACAGAAATCTAAACAGAGATATGGATACAATCTTTATGATGACAAGCAAGGATTATTTTTTTGTAAGCTCCAGGACCATAAAAGAGGTGGCAGGCTTTGGTGGGTGTGTTGCAGATTTTGTCCCCCCGATAGTGGAAAAGAGACTAAAAGAGAAGTTCTCCATTAAATGAGATATTATCTGTCCCGAATCTTTTTATCTCTACTGTGCCTGTGTTTTATAGGATATGTATGGGCAGATGAGGCAAAAAAATCCGTCCATAACAGGGACAAACACAAAGACGGCCAGATTAATATCATTACTATAAGCGGTGCAATTAATCCCCCTGTTGCCGGTTTTATATCTGAATCCATCTCTAAAAGCGAAAAAGATAGCGCTGAGGCATTGATATGCCTTATTGACACCCCTGGGGGCCTTGATACATCCATGAGGGAGATAGTAAAGGCCATAATGGATTCAAATACCCCTGTTGTTGTCTATGTCTATCCATCAGGGGCAAGGGCTGCATCTGCAGGGAGTATAATACTACTTTCCGCCCATGTCGCTGCCATGGCACCGGGGACAAATGTGGGTGCTGCACACCCGGTCTCTATAGGTAAGGATAAGGCAGACAAGGAGATGATGTCCAAGGTGGTCAAGGATGCAGAGGCATATGCAAGGAGCATTGCCATGAAAAGGGGGAGGAATGTGGAGTGGGCAGCAAAGGCAGTAAAGGAGAGCGCCTCTATCCCTGCCAGGGATGCCCTTGAAAAAAATGTTATAGATATTGTGGCAGAGGATATAGACAGGCTTATAGATGGTATAGATGGAAAGGTTGTTGAGACAAAAAAGGGAAAGATAAAGTTGAACCTGAAGGGGAAAAAAAGAAATACCTTTGATATGCCTTTTAAATACAGGTTCCTCTCTTATATAAGCGACCCAAATGTAGCCTATATACTCATGATGATAGGTCTTTACGGTATATTATTCGAGATATACAGCCCTGGTGCCATATTTCCTGGGGTTATAGGCGGCATATCCATTATCCTTGCACTCTATGCATTCTCCACAATCCCCATAAGCTATGCAGGTGTATTTTTAATATTACTGGGTATTGTATTCTTTATCCTCGAGCTAAAGATAATAAGCCATGGCGTCCTTGGCATAGCAGGTATCATATCCATAGTGATTGGCTCTATTATGCTTGTGGATTTACCGTACAGCGCACTGTCTATTTCGTGGAAGAGTATACTCATTGTTGCTATACTCTCTGGTATATTTTTCTTTGGTGTGTTATCCTATGCAGTAAAGGCACAGCTGTCAAAGGTAAAGACCGGGAAAGAGGGTATTATAGGAGAGGAGGGGGAGGCAATAACAGACATACAAGAAAAAGGTAAGGTTTTTTTACACGGTGAGCTCTGGAATGCAAGGAGTGATGTCTCGATAAAAAAAGGGGAGCGGGTAGTCGTTGAGAAGATAGATGGGCTTTTGCTCATTGTAAAGAAAAAGGGAGGTTAGAATGATACCGTTTGCATTTGTAATTGTAATTATTATTTTTTTCCTTGCCAGTGCAATAAAGATTTTAAATGAGTATGAGAGGGGTGTTGTATTCAGGCTCGGAAGGGTCCTTGGTAGCCCTAAGGGGCCTGGCCTTATAATCCTGATCCCCATAATCGATAGGATGGTAAAGGTGAGTCTGAGGACAGTAGTCCTCGATATCCCACCCCAGGATGTTATTACAAAGGATAATGTATCCATAAAGGTGAATGCAGTGGTATATTTCAGGGTAGTAGATGCCCTAAAGGCTATTGTGGAGATAGAAAACTATCTCTATGCCACAAGCCAGCTTTCCCAGACAACATTGAGGAGTGTCCTTGGTCAGGCAGAACTAGATGAGCTGTTGTCCCACAGGGAAAAGATAAATGATAGGCTTCAGGATATACTGGATGCCCATACAGAGCCCTGGGGTATAAAGGTGGCTAATGTAGAGGTGAAAAATGTGGATCTACCCCAGGAGATGCAGCGTGCCCTTGCACGACAGGCAGAGGCAGAGAGGGAAAGAAGGGCAAAGGTTATAGGGGCAGAAGGAGAATACCAGGCTGCTACCAAATTATCAGAGGCATCAGAGATACTATCCAAGAATCCTATGGCACTGCAACTCCGCTATCTCCAGACGCTCATAGAGATATCAACGGAGAAGAACTCGACCATTGTATTTCCAATACCCATAGACCTGATTAAGGTCTTTACAGACAATATAAAGAAGGATTGATAATATTTGGTTGGGGATTATAAGGATATTTAGAGGGGAATAGAGGGATGAAGAGATGGATTGTTGTTTTGCTTGTATTGATTTTCTGGGCCTCTTCTGCCTATGCAAGGCCTGCACACCATAAAAAGGTGGTAAAAAAGCCTGTTGCAGAGAAGGCAGCACCCTATAAGGCTTTTATAGTAACAGAGGCATCGACAGGAAGGATGATAGACGGTGAGAATATCCATGAAAAAAGACCACCTGCCAGCGTCACAAAACTCATGCTTGCCTATGTAGTTATGGATAAGCTCAATAAAAAGGAACTGAACCTCACCGATAAGATTACTGTATCAAAGGAGGCATCAAAGATAGGGGGCAGCCAGGTCTATCTAAAAGAGGGTGAGGTATTTTCATTAGAGGACCTTATGAAGGCAACCCTTATTGCCTCAGGTAATGATGCGGCATTTGCCATTGCAGAGCATGTGGCTGGTGGCAAGGAAGAGTTTATAAAACTCATGAATGAAAAGGCAAAGGCCATTGGCATGGCTGAGACCGAATTTAATTCTGTCCATGGTCTCCCGCCGTCAAAGGGGGAAAAAGAGGACTTAACCACCTGCCATGACCTTGCCATACTGGCAAGAGAGTTGCTTAGATACCCTAAGATAATCGAATGGACATCTATTAAGAGTGAGGGCTTCAGGGATGGGAAATTTATAATGAACAACCATAATAAGCTCCTTACCAAGATGCCTGGTATAGTAGACGGTCTAAAGACAGGATACTACAGTCAGACCGGTTTTAATATAGTAGCTACAGGAAAAAAGAACGAATTAAGGCTTATTGTAGTTGTTATGGGTAGCCCTTCAGCAAAGATAAGGGATGAAGTTGCCATAGAAAAGTTTAAGAAGGCCTTTTCTCAATACAAGGTAGTGAATGTTGTAAAAAAAGGAGAGGTCATAGACAAGGACATATTCCTTATAGATGGTAAATACAGGAAGATAAAGGGAGTGGCAAATGCAAGTTTTGTATATCCTGTACCCAGCGAAAAGAAGGATTTGATAAAAAAGGAATATGTGGTCCAGGAAAAGGTAAAGGGCGAGGTCAAGGAAGGCCAGAAGCTCGGCGAGATTGTTGTGAGGCTTGAGAATAATATCATTGCAAAGGTGGATATCGTGTCTCCGGTATATGTTCCCAAGGCAAACCTGTTTACAAGATTTATAAGAAGATTGGGGTTAAATATCTAAAATGGAAAAAGAATTTTCAATGTTAAACGGCAAGGAGATTATAGTAGGCATCACAGGTGGTATAGCAGCATATAAGACAGCGGAATTGGTAAGGGAGTTGACCAAAAGAGGTGCCAATGTCCATGT
>Ga0209204_1000066_pt1 | contig 110648 bp, 85 predicted proteins | sample AD_JPNMR2_MetaG_FD_184425 | JGI IMG/M metagenome (GOLD analysis project Ga0209204, IMG submission 184425) | Active sludge microbial communities of municipal wastewater-treating anaerobic digesters from Japan - AD_JPNMR2_MetaG (SPAdes) (version 2) | ecosystem: Engineered > Bioreactor > Anaerobic...
AGGAATAATCCATGATATGCACCCCAAATTACAAAAGTCCAGTTTGCCCCATGCCAAAGACCCGACACAAGAAATACAAACCATAAATTAAAATATAATCTGAATTTTGTATTTACCCTATTGCCTCCGAGAGGAATATAAAGATAATCTCTCATCCAGCGTCCTAAGGTAATGTGCCAGCGACGCCAAAACTCTGTAATTGATTGAGAAACATAAGGACTATTAAAATTCTCAGGAAATTTGAATCCTATCATACGGCCAATACCGATTGCCATATCAGAATATCCCGAAAAATCAAAATATATTTGAAAAGTATATGCCATTAGTCCGAGCCAGGCTAATCCGGAATTCATAGTTTGTGGATCCATTGAAAAAATTCTATCTGCCTCAGCTCCTACAACATTTGCAATTAGAACCTTTTTTGCCAGACCAATAACAAAACGATAAAATCCAATAAGCTTATTATCAATATTTTCATACTTTTCTCTATCAACAAGTTGGTCGGCGATTTCACTGTATCGCACAATTGGCCCGGCAATTAATTGAGGAAATAATAGTATATACAAGCACAAATCTGTTAGTTTCTCAAGTGGTTGATATTTTTCTCGATAAACATCTATTGCATAAGTAAATTTCTGAAATGTAAAAAAAGATATTCCTATTGGTAGAACAAGTTTTGTAAAATGTACTGCTTTAAAGCCAATAGCCTGAAGAATGACATTAAAGTTCTCGACAAAAAAGTTGCTGTATTTAAAATATACTAAAAGCCCAATATTTAAAGCTACTGAAATACTGACCCATAATTTTTTATGTTTAGGGTTTTGTGATTTAAACATCTCCTTTACGATGTAAAAATCAGCAAATATTGAAGCTATAACTACAAATATAAATTTTGGAGCACCCCAAGCATAAAAGAAAATACTTGCAACAAGAGCAACATAATTTTTATATTTTTTATCTGCTAAATAGTAAAACAGCAAGAAAAAAGGGAAAAAATAAACTAAAAAAATCGTGCTGCTGAAAACCATAAGAAAATTTTTGGCAAAGATAATATTCTAATAGATAAATATAAACAGGTAACAAATATATTTATTACCTGTATTACCTGTTGGTCTTCAATAAAAAAGTATACATTATATTTTCACAACTTTTAGTGTTTCGAGATAATCATTGCAAAGATGCATTTCTACAGGTTTACCGTCAAATACGTAGTCTGAAATATATCCGGCAAATTCACGTGCAATTTCTTCGTAGTATTCATCCTGATCATAACCTTCTAAAACGACCATTCTAAATTGATATGTTTTGCCATCTTTTGTAAGTTGTACAGTTTTTGTACCTTCGGAATTATTAAATCCAGACTCCAATAAAAATTTTCCAAGATTTTCGGCATCTTCTTTTGTAACTTTATCGGTATAATATAATTCAATATTATCAAAAGTTAAAAGCTGACCGTAATTAATCATCTCTACAATTTTGAGAGTTTTAAGATTTTCGTCACACATATGTATTTCCACAGTTTTACCATTAAAAACCTCGTAAGAAATCTCATTAGCAACAATTCTAAAAAGAGACAAGTATTCGGGATCCTGATCAATGCCTTCTTTTACAACAACTCTAACTTGATAAATATCGCCGGATTTTAATAGTTGTACAGTTTTGGTTTCACCATCATCCCATCCATTATTTCTTAGGTAATTACCAAGTTTTTCAACTTCTTCAACAGAAAATCCTTTTTTATAATATATTTCAATGCTACCAAATTCTTTTTTCTTACCATATGGATTACAAGAAACGATGATTAATATTATAATACTGAAAAAAATAAATAAAAAATTTCTCTTTTTCATAATTTTTAAATTTTAGTTGTTAAACAAAATAATTCTCACTTTACGAAAATATTAAAATAAATTAAAAATTTTATAAATTTGAATTAAAATTTCGAACTTGATGAAATTATATAAAATAGCTATATTGCTACAATTAACATTTTACGGAATGGCTTTCTCACAAACTCTCGAAACTCAATTTAATGACATAGCCTCAAACCACGAAATGATTGGCGGCAGCCTAGTGGTTTTCTGCAAAGACGGGATTATTGAAAACTTATCTTATGGCAAAGCAGATTACAACAGAAACATCCCTGTTACAAATCAAACCAAATACAGAATTGCAAGTATTTCCAAAACGATTACAGCAATAGCAATAATGCAGCTTGTAGAACAAAATTTACTTTCACTCGACGATGATATAGGAAGTATTTTAAATTACGAAGTAAAAAATCCGAATTATCCAAACACAGCTATTAATGTCAGAATGTTGTTATCACACACTTCATCAATTATTGACGGATCAACTTACAGCAGTTTTATGCAGGCTACCGTTAATAACAATCCCATTCCTGACCTCAGCGAAATTATCAGCCCAGGCGGTAGTTATTACACAATCGGACAATTCACCAATACAGTTCCCGGAACATACTTTAATTATTCTAATCTAAATTATGTGATCCTTGGCACGATTGTCGAGAAAATCTCCGGACAGCGGTTCGATATTTATTGTAAACAAAATATCTGCGAGCCTTTAAATATTGATGCGTCGTTTAATGTTAATGACCTCACAGACATAAATCAATTAGCGGTTTTATATCGTAAAATTTATGGAGTCTGGACTCCTCAAGCTGATAATTTTCAAGGAATACAACCTGTCTTTACAAACCTCGAAGGATATATTCCTGGAACTAATGGCGGAAGATTTGCCCCTCAAGGTGGATTTCGTTGCTCTGCCGAAGATCTTGCAAAAATTTTCATTACACTGCTTAATAAAGGTTCATATAATGAAGTACGGATTCTATCAGAAGAAACTTGCAGCGAAATGTTTACAAGTCAATGGAACTACAATGGTACAAACGGGAATAATTATTACGGATTGTTCAGAAACTGGGGACTGGGAGTACATATTACAACTTCGACTTCGGGTGGGGATATTGTCTTAGCATCAAGCACTTCGATGTTTGGCCATCCTGGCGAAGCTTATGGTTTAGTGAGCGATGCTTATATTGATACTTTAAGGCAAATAGGTTTTATATTTATTACAAACGGGGTTGGCACAGGGTATCAAACTAATAATTATTCCGCTTTTTATACAGTTGAACAAGATGTTTTTGATGCAGTTGAAAATTTTTCGAATTTTTCTGTATGTAACACAATAGATTTAAACTTATCAACCAAAACCTACACCGAAATTTTTCCTAATCCTTTTGACCAAATACTTTTTATAATATCTGCAAATGTTGAAAAAATTAGAATTTACGATTTAACAGGCAAAATGATTTATGAAAATAATTCCCCTGAAAAATTTACTTCAATAGATACCCAAAACTTTAAACCGAGCTTTTATTTCATAGAAATTAAAACTAATAACACCAATCAAATAACGAAAATAGTAAAGCTCTAATTCTAAAAAAATTTTCGTAATAAATACATTAAAAAACTTAGCACAATAGAAATTAAAATCATACTGGTTATAGGAAAATAAAATTTAAAGTTTTCCTTTTCAACTTTTATATCTCCCGGAAGATTTCCAAACCAGCTGAATTTATCCCCAATAAAATACAGTAATAATCCTGCAATAATCAACACAATCCCGATAACTATCAGATATTTTCCGATGATACTCATAGTTCTAGGTTTGTTTAAAAAACTAACTGAACTCTAATAATTTGTTGTCCATTTTTCATGTTCCGGCATATACAAAAGCCATAGTAAATTCAAACTATAATAAGACTTAAGTATATAATCTCCTACTACCTTTTTAATTGGATGATAAGCTACTTCAAACAAAATTCTGGAATCAGAAAGTGGCATTCCCAGAGAGAATCCCAACGCAACATCAGGTTTTATGGCAACATCATCATTTATATAAATAAATTCTTCACCCGATCTTGAAAAAAAAGAGTATTTAGAAAAAAATTTATCCGAATGAAACTTCTTACCTAAATAAAAAGCAAATGAATTACATTTTGTTTTATCATTATTATAAAATATGTTTTTATAATCGAACCTATATTGCATTGATGTTGTTTGAGCATTAAAAAATGGTATGCTAAAATTTCCTAACCCTAGTATAATAAAACTGCTGTTGGTTAGAAAATTTTGTTGATACTGCAAGTCAAATCCCGGAACAAAACCACCGCAAAAATAAAAAAATTTCGATGACAAACTAACAAAAAAAGGATACTTGTTAGTTACCTCAACTTGAATATTCTGAGACGTAAAAATCAATAAACCAAAATAAAAATTCAAAAATAAAAATATTTTTTTCATAATAATTTTATAAAAAACAATTGAATAAAATCGTTGTAGTATTGTACAAAATTACATTATTTACGTTTATGTCAGATTAAAATTTTATATTTACAGTAAACCCAATTTCAAGAGATTTAAAAAATCTGACATAAAAGAGCTAACTTATGTACATTAAACTCATTATCAGTATGTTAGAAATTTAGTTAGATAGAATTAAGCATTTGCAAATACGAAATTAACCTAAAGACCGAAATATTTGGGCGTTGAGGCTCTCGAAACGCCCGTATGCTGATGTTTTCCCTAACAAAAAGTATTATTTCATTACATACCTTCATAATTAATACCAATATAAACAAAATTAAGATAATACGCATCAATGATATATAATCAGGCAAACATTTATTAATACTCTAAAACCACGTAATTAAAAAAGAATAAGGTTTTTAAGCAATATCATCTCTACTTCACAACAACAAACTTTTTATTTATTGTAAAATGGCTACAAGATATTTGAATTGTGTAAACTCCGGGATTTAATGAATTTAGTTTTATCGAATTGTCGGAATATTTATCATTAAAAATAATTTTTCCACTTATGTCTATAATTTTGAAAATTGCATTGTCGAGATTTTTATTTGATTTAATAGTAACATATTCTCTTTCTCTTGCCGGATTTGGATAAATTTCGATGAAATAATCCTGATTCTGGTTGATGTTATCGCAAATATAAACAGGAATATTTAATTCATAAAATTCTGAAATACAGTCATAGCTTGAGATATGCCAATCGTAAAAATAGTAATAATATTGAGTTGGATATGAAGAGGCTGAACTGTATTTAATGGAAACTACATCTGCAATTTGATACGGATAACTTAGACTTGCTGATTGATCTGATCTAAAGAGATAAGGCGTTCCGAGTCCGGCAAGTTGTAAATTATTTGCAACCGGCACATTAAACCCAAGACTGATGTATGAAACTCCGGCAGGACAATAAACATCTCGTACATCAATTATCTCCTGATTTGAATTACGAAGAGCGATAGTTCGGTTTCCTGCATATTGAGCATTGACAAGTACAGAATCCAAAATAAAAGGCTGATAAGCATCAAAAACAAGGTAATGAATGTATGAAGGATTACCAAAAAAACTACCTCCGCTGGTTAAATTTGTTTCGCCAACGGAAAATGTTTCTCCATGAATAAATTCACGCAAGTAATATTTTATAATTGGAGTTTCCCATATATCTGGAGCGGGATGTTCCATAAAGTTCCCGGAAAAGAATTCCTGTTCATCTTCAGGACTATTATACCAAAAAATAGTGCCTCCTGAAGATTGCAATTCAATTGAAAAAGGCTCCCCATCACAGGCTTCGATAGGATTTTGTTGTGGGAATTCAAGCAAATTAACAGTAATGAAATTGTTTTTAGTTAATGTATTTTGTCCGTACTGATTAGAAACAGTAAGGCTAACGTTGTAAGTTCCGTTTTGTATATAAGTATGAATAGGATTTTGTTCTGATGATGTATTTCCATCACCGAAATCCCATAGCCATTGTTGAGGATTATTAATAGAATTATCATTAAATTGTACAACGCCTAAGCATGTATTTAGAGGTTGAGCAGAAAAATATGGAGTTGGGGGGTTCTCGCTTCCGATACAATCAAATTGAATTTTGAAACCTTGCAAAGCCAATCCGGCATCACTGTAAAATCTAATAGTAATAGCATTACCGGAACTTGTAATAATACCCGGATTTCCTGTTGTATTACAATAATAAGTGTCATTAATCAAAGGGGCGGAAATTGACGTACCGTCATAAAAAGCAATATAATCATAATCGCAGTAAGAACCGCTACCAGGTTCGATATCAAATTCAAGTATATTAAGTTGAATTTGATTTCCGTCAGGAGCAATGATAGTAATACTTCCATCAGTGTTGTCATAATAGTTTTGAGTAGGACCTCCTGCATCGTAAATAATTCCGGTACAGCCTTCAACAATTTGATTTCCTGATTGAGGCATCAAGTAAAAACATGGTATTGAAGGATCGATAAAGACAAAATTTTCCTTAACCATCTGTTGAGTACCGCAAGATCCGGAAACTGTGAGAGTAACGGTAAAACTTCCGAAACTTGTGTACATATGAGCGGGATTTATTTCGGTTGAGGTAGCTCCATCGCCAAAGTCCCACAAGAAACTATCGCCATTATAGCTTTGATTAATAAATTGCACCACAAAAGGAGGCTGACAGGCTTCAGTTACATTGGCGTTAAAATCGGCGTGAACAATATTTTCATAAGGAGAGGCTACTCCTATAGCATAAAAAGCGTTGCCCACAGCTTCCACTTCAGGAGAACATGCGCCATAAAGGTCAGCAGCAGCCTGCATACCATAGAACCAGGCGTCGTTGTAGTTTGAATTTGGAGTGAGATAAACCGTTTGCATGCGGAACATAATATTTTCGGCTTTCAAAATACCTATCGCAGACACCGAATAAGAATTCCCGTGATCGTTTGTTCCGGTTCCTCCTTCGCTAAGCAAGTAAAACAAGTATGCCATAGGTCCGTTATTGGTATGTACGCCTCCATAATCCTGAGTTCCTGAATACCAATATTGCCCAAGATATGTGTCAGGTTTGTTGTAAACTTTGGGATTAGACAATGATCTTATAACAATACCAATATCTTCACCAATAGTCCAATCAGCAAATTCTTGAACGGCAAAAAATTCTATTGCAGTTCCAAAAATATCAGAAAATGCCTCATTAAGAGCTCCGGATTCGTTAATATAGTTTAGATTACTTGTATATGTTGTTAACCCATGACTAATTTCATGTCCGCAAATATCTATTGTAGTTAAAGGCGTGATACTTTGATCAGGATTTCCATCCCCGTATGTCATATATTGACCATTCCAAAACGCATTTACATTTGAACTCATTCCATAATCAATAAGATTAAAATGAACGAACGACCAAAGACGATACCCGTTCCCGTCAATACTATTTCTGCCATGGCGATTTAGAAAATAATCATAAGTTGACATTGTAGCAAAATGAGCATCTGGAGCATATTGGTCAAGTTGAGGATTTTCATTATTCCAGTAATTATCATCATCGTAAAATTCCACTGCACTTGCCCAGCTGCTTGTATTCTGACAATTTAGTGTTCGTATCCCCTGCCCTCTTGTTCTATCGTCAAGCACATAGTTGCTACCTGTGAACCATGTGTTTATTTGTCTTGTCCCGCTATATTGTGTTTCTGCTGTTCCTATTGCATTTGAATTATACAAAGTAACAATTGAAAAGAGTACTTTTCCACTTTGTGCATCTACATAGACATTTTGTCTTGACAAAGGATAACGAGCATAAACATCAAATTTATAAGCTGCCCTGAATTCAGAATTTTTAAACTCAATATTAGAAGGAACGATTACTTTTTCGGCCTTAGGAAAATAAGTAGCTTGATCATTTTCAGTAAAAATTTTCAAAAAGTTTTCTTCTTCGGCAGATTCCCACATATATTGGTCAGCACCTACATAACTCAAAGCCGATTGTAAAGCCGTTTCTTCAGAAATATTAAATTGAGAATTGCAATCAATTTTATCAATTACATCTCCATTAAATGCAACTATTCTACCATTTTTCGAATGGATATGCAATCTGGAAAATTCAACCGGATATCCTGCAAAAGTCTGATAATATCTGTATGTAATTTCAACCTCATTATTTTTCTGTTCCTGATATTTAATATAACCAATCTTATCATCATTCGAGATTGACTTTATTAGATTCAAAACTTTATTTTCGGATAAATTGACATTGTCTGAAAATTTCACAAAATCCGGAATCTTGGAATAATCTTTCATTCTGAGTATTTGAGCATAGGGGAACAGCTGAGAGGCTTTTTCTCCATAATAAATCTGAGAATAAGATAATACTACACCAAAAACAAATACAAATAATAAAAGAATCTTTTTCATAAAATAACTCTGTAGAAAATGAATAATATTTTTTTTGCAAGATAATTAAAATTTCAAAATGATGCACATAAATTAACGTATTCCGGCTTTTCTTAGAGCATCTCGATATTTTTTTGCATTTATTTCGTGTTGAGCAAGAGTAACAGCAAATTCATGATAACCGGAAAAGTCTGCTTTAGCACAAAAATAGAGGTAATTATGTTTTTCGTAATTAAGCACTGCATCTATTGAAGAAATTGACGGAATATTTATTGGTCCTGGTGGTAATCCAGGATATTTATATGTATTATAAGGGGAATCTATCTCAAGATGACGGTTTAAAACCCTCCTAATAGAAAAATCACCTACAGCAAAAATTACTGTTGGATCAGCCTGAAGCAGCATTCCTTTATTCAATCTGTTAATATAAACTCCTGCAACACGTGCTTTTTCTTCATTTTTCTGAGTTTCTGCTTCAACTATAGAGGCCAGCACTGAAACTTCAACAGGTGTGAAACCTATTTTTGAAGCCTTACGTTTGCGTTCATCATTCCAGAATTTTTGATATTCCTCATACAACCTTTCAATCAATTTTTCGGGTGTAATTGTCCAATAAACCTGATATGTATTTGGAATAAACATTGCCATAAATGTCTGAAGGTTGAACCCGTATTTCTCAGCAGTTTGAGGATTATTTAAATATTCCGCAATTACTGCTGAATCTGCTTCAATATATAATGCTAACTTTCCAGCAAGTAGTTCGAAACTCCTTAGTGAAATAAAACTCAAATTTACCGGAGTTTGCTTACCGCTACGCAAAAGATTTACCAACTCATTGTTCGACATCCCATCATACAACTCATACCTACCAGCTTTAACTGAGTTGATATATTTCTTTTTTTCAGCAACAAAACGAAATGAATTTATATCGTCAACAAAATTATTCTCTTTCAAAATTCTGCAAACATCTTCAAAATCTGAACCTGTAGGTATATACAAAAATTCTTTGGATTTATCCAGCTTAATGTTTGGTTTAAAAATATAATTATAATATTTCATTCCCAGAAGTCCTCCTAAAATCAGGATAACTAAAAAAAACACCAGCATTATAGGAATAATCTTTTTATCTTTAGCCATCAGTAATCTTTTTAATGGCAAATTTATATTTTTATTCGAAATAAATAAATTTCGGCAAACTAATTTAATAACGAAACTGCCATTCTTTTAGGTAATATAGTTTTGAAGTTTTCCACTTACGTTTTGTTGGAAAGGCATACTCTAATGAAGTATATCTTGTAACAAAATCAGCATAGAACTCTTCTACCAATGTGTAAAAAGGCCAAATGTTCTTTTGTATCAGATATTTTTTTGTAAAAGGCTCAAAACTCTGTGTTATAAAACCTAAAAAATAATTACAATACATCGCAATATATTTTGTTGCCACCCCCTTTAATCTTTTATTTATCCAGGTTTTAAACATTTGATTCTGAATTTTGAAAGTTCGTATTTTACTATTATTTATTTTACTTTCAAAATTAATAAAATTCGTATTCCTATTCGTTGAAAATTTTTTAAAACACTCCATATCAGGACAAGTAATTGCTTTTATCTTCTTCATTTTTTTAGCGAATAATCTTTGAAAATGTTGCTTTTCTAAACTACCAACATTTGATAACTTCATCTCTCCGCGAACATTGTCTTTTACAGATAAAATTCTGGTCTTAAAATTATCATCACATAAAAATATTGGGTCATTCCCTGTTTTGCGACTGTTCGGAATACCTTTCCTTCCTTTCTGATTAAACAAAAACCACAAATCTTGCATAAATATTTCACCAAGAAAGTTTTTATCATTCAAAGGAATAGACATTAGAATTTTATGCCTCCAGTCAAAAGCTGTCAATGGAGCAATTTCAAAACGTTTACACATTTTTTTTAAACTTACCATTCCTTCTCTTTGAATGAAATTAGCATAACTTAAAAACAAATCTTTTTTATGAATGTAATGCAAACTTGTTCCTGTGCTTGGTAAAAATGTTCTCCTGCAGTTTTTACATTTATAGCGAACAGTAAATTTATACTTACCATGCTTCACAAATTCTAGACTCCCGCACCATGGACAATGTTTTACATTAATCACTTTTTGATAAATGTTAAGCAACTCTTTGGATACATTGTTTGACATAAAAGAAATATTTGGTGCAAAAATAATAAAAATCCACATAATTTTGTATTACAGAAAAAATTTATTTATAAAAAAATATAATTCTTTTATTATTGCACTGGTAATCTTTATGCTATGCTATTTATTAAACATCACATAACATATCGCTCAAAAAAATTTTTTACTATAAGTTTTTTATTTTTATCTAAATTTTTTCGTTTCTTATTATCCACGGGCTTAATTTTATTTATTATAATACTTGTATTCTCTTGCGATAATGATTCCTCCCGATGTTTCAAATCAAATGGAGAAGTCAAAACAGTTAAGTATGATTTGGAATACTTTAATAAAGTAAAAATTTACAGTGATTTTGAAATTGTTTTCGAAAACTCTCCTTTTTATTCAATTACTATTACTACAGGAAAAAACTTATTACCTTTTATTGATTATTATATTGAAAATTCCGTTTTAATACTAAGAGATAGAAATAGTTGTGATTTTCTAAGAAAATATTTAAAAACTAAGTTAATAATTTCCGCACCAAAACTTTCACAAATTGACATAATGGAAACTTGTGATTTAATTAGCTATGATACATTATATTTTGACAGGTTATTAATTGATAATTATGCAGGAATTTTAAAAACTGATTTACTGCTTTTTGGAGACAGTTTATATTTTCGTTGTCATGCAAGTACTGGAGATTATAGGATAAGAGGCGGCTCCAAGTTTGCATATTTTTATAATCGTGGTTCCGGTTATTTACGTGCAAGAGCGTTTATTGCTGATTACATTCATGCTGTGCATTATTCACTCGGAGATTCAGAAGTTAATGCAAACGATGCTTTAAAAATTGAATTTATTGATTACGGAAGAATTTTATCCTTTTCCGACAAGTGTCCTTTGATAATAACAGATAGAAATTGGGGCGATAAATTTGAAAATTTAGGTTGTCCCCAATAAAGTAGTTTTTTATTCATCATACTTTCGAACGATAAAAACATCATAATCCCCAAGATAATTAAACCCATATTTTTGATAAAGTTTACGAGCAACTAAATTTTCTTTGTGTACTTCAAGTTTTATTTGCAATCCTGATTTACGAGCGAAGTCCATTGTTTTTTCCATTAAAAGATGGCTTAATCCTTTTCCTTGATATTGAGGATGGATTCCGAAATGATGTAAATACAGTCTTCGTTTATCATTAGTAATCCAGGACGTCCCGATTATTTTACCGGATAGTTTTTCGGTTAAAACAAACAAAGCTCCCCCATTATTAATAGTATTTTTAATTACTTCAAGGTTATCTCCTCTATGAGCTCCTCCCATATCTGTTGCATTCCAAACTTCTAAAACGCCGCTATAATCAGATTCGTAAAAATCTCTGACAAAATACAATTCGCTTGACATAGTAACCAGTTTTTTAATAATTTTCTAATCTTTTTACATAATCCAAAAACAAATTCAAACTACGATATTTAGCATAATCAAATTTAAAATCAACACATTCTGAATAATAGTAATTTAGGTCTATGTATGGATAGTCTTTTTGGTAAAATTTTACAACTTGTGATAAATTATCAATACCATTTTTAAAAATATTGTTTAAATTATCAATTAAAGTTTGAGGCACTGAATTAAGAGCAACCCATACCGCAAAAACTGCAGGCAATCCGGTTAAATTATTCCATTCTTTGGCTAAATCTATTGCATATTTATAGTTCTTTCTGATTTTCATGGCTCTGTCACCAATAACGACTCCTCCTGTTTCATTGATGATGTTTTGTTCATAGCCATTTTGAGTATGAAGAAAATTCAAATCTTTTTTCCACATAAATTGATTTAATATTTTAATTAATAGAACAGATGTTTTGGATTGATAATCCAGTAATATTGTATTTAGCTCATTTATAGGCTTTTGACTTAACAACAAAACCGACTCAACTTTATTTTTTGCAGCAATACAATAATCAGAAAAAATTCTAAAATCATCAAGTTCTATTAATGCTCCAACAGGAACAAGACTAATTTGGGAATTTTTATTGTTAATTAATTCAAAACACTTTGATGGATAGCAAAATTCCAAATCAAAATAACTCTTACTTAATTTAGAGTTTTCCAGAGAATATCTAAAAGGCAAAGTATTTGAATAAGATACTAAAGAAACCTTAAACATTATTCAAAATTTTTGTCAAAATTAATTTATTTTTTTGATTATTTTCTTTTGAATTTTTGATTCCTTTTTTCAATTTTACAACACATTTAAATTTTAATTTTTTACAGTAAAAAGAATTTTATTATATAATTTCACTATTTTTTCACATAAATTTAATAAAAAATTATTCTTTTATTTTATTACTTTTTTTTATTTATTGTTTGAAGTTCAAACTTTTTCAATATATTTACAGAGCCAAATTAAGCGAGGTTTGAAAATGAAAAAAAATTTAGTTTTATTAGTTATATTTTTATATTGTTTTAGCAGTTTAAAATCACAATACAGCACAACCGGTACAGATTTTTGGTTAGCTTTCATGCAAAATTTCGATGATCCTGCTAATACAATATTGTATATCACCTCAGACGTTGCATCGTCAGGAACTGTTTCAATACCAGGATCTGGATGGAGTACAAATTTCAGTGTAGCGGCAAATGGTACAGCTACTGTAACAATTCCGGATACCCAAGATGCAGCTATTTCTACCAATAATTCAGTAGTGAATAAAGCCGTTAGGGTTACTTCCAATAATGCTGTAGCTGTATATGCAGCAAATCAAAGAACAGCTTCTTCGGATGCAACCTTAGTATTACCCGTTCACGCTTTAGGTGATACTTATAGAATTATGGCTTACAATTCATTTTCAAGTGATCAGCCAAGTATGTTTGCTGTTGTTGGAATTCAAAATAACACTTCAATTGAAATAATTCCAACTGCAGCCGTGCAAGGAGGTTCTGGGGCAAATGTACCATTTACTATAACATTAAATCAAGGACAGGTATATTTAGTAAAAAGCACCGGAGATTTAACGGGAACAATTGTAAGAGCAACTACTACTGGTCAATGTAATGATTTTGCTGTTTTTGCTGGCAATAGATGCGCTAAAGTTCCTACTTCATGCGATTACTGCGACCATTTGTACGAACAAATGATACCTATTAAGGCTTGGGGAAAACAATACGTTACTGTTCCTCTTATGACACGTAACGGCGACGTTTACAGAATTTTAGTTTCAGAAAACAACACACAAGTGAGTATAAATAATGGAGCTCCAATAAATTTAAATGCCGGTCAATTTTACGAAACTATGCAAACCGGAGCTTGTTTTATTTCAGCAAATAATCCTATTTGTGTAGCTCAGTACAGTAGAGGCACAAGTTGTGACGGAGTAACTTCTGACCCATTCATGATAATACTTTCTCCTATAGAGCAAACCCTTAATTACATTGTATTTCAAGCATTTAACACTACTGCAATTAATCAATTTTATACTAATATTGTTACTGAAACAGCTTTTACAAATCAGGTGCAATTAAACGGTGCAGCAATTACCGGTTGGCAAACTTTACCTTCAAACACTCAATACTCATACGTCAGAAAAAATATTCCGCAAGGGAGTCATGTTTTGACTTCACCTCAGGGTGTTTTGGCATCCGTTTATGGTTTTGGGAATGTAGAATCTTACGGGTACCTTGCCGGGGCTAACATTCAACCACTATACGTTAGTTTCGATATTATTATTGACGGTAACCCAATACCTTATGATGTTTTTCAAGACACTTTAAATTGCGAACAATCAGCAAACGGAGTAGGATTTTCAACTTCAGGATCAAACATAACCAATATCTGGTTTGACTTTGGAGATGGTAATACTGCTTCGGGGACTAATGTTTTTCACACGTATCAAAATCCGGGAGTTTATACTGTAACAATGCATTTTAGAAGAGTTGGCAGTTGCGTGGATGAAACTTTATCTATGCAAGTCCCTATTTCAAACTCTTTACCTCCATTTGATTTTATTAACGACACCATAGTTTGTAATGGTAGTCCATTTGTAATTAATCCTAATGTCAGCGGTGTAAATTTCTTATGGCAAAATGGTAGCACTGCCCCCACTCTTACAGCAAATGCAACTGGAACATATTCTCTGACAATTTCTGACAACTACGGATGTTCTGCAAGCAGATCGGCTTTTGTTAAATTTGTAAATTTAAGCGTAAATATTTCTGCTCAAGAAATAACCTGTTCAGGAGTAAATGATGGAGGACTAACAGCGTATCCGGTTGGAGGAGATCCTGCATACGCATATCACTGGAATACAACCCCACCTTCTTTTGCACAGACAATAACTAATTTAGGTGTTGGCACTTATAATGTAACTGTAACAGACGGTAACGGCTGCACAACATCAAGCAGTTATTCACTTACAATGCCTCCTGCTTTAAATGTTACAGTCAGTTCAACAACATCTCCATTATGTTTTGGACAGAACAATGGTTCTGCAGTACTATCTGTAAATGGAGGCACTGCCCCATTCATTGTTAATTGGAATAAACCAGGAGTAAGTGGATTAAATCCATCGAATTTGGGACCGGGAACTTATACATTTACTGTAACCGACGCGAATGGTTGTTATGGTACTGGTAACTTCACAATTTCTGAACCTGCAGAGTTAACTTATCAAACGTCTCAATTAAACGCGGCTTGCTATGGACAACCTATCAGTGCTACGGTAACCCCAATTGGAGGAACTCCTCCGATTACCATAACTTGGCAGGATGGATCTACCTCATTCACTAATACAAACATCCCAGCTAATACTAATTTTGGATTTACAATTACAGATTCTCACAATTGCAGTAAAACCGGAAGTGTTTATCTTCTTTCTCCTCCCGAATTGACTATGATAAGTACATATTCAAACATAAGATGTAAAGGAGAAAATAATGGGTCTATTTCTATCACTGTAAATGGTGGAATTCCCCCTTATTCCGCACTGTGGAATACGGGACATACAGGGTTAAGCTATAACAATCTTTCCCCAGGAGACTATTATGTAACAGTAATTGATCATAATTCATGTACATTGGCATCACATTTTAATATTCGTGAAGCATCTCAATATTTAAGATTAAACGTTACAACTCGAAATGTTACTTGTTCGGGATACAAAGACGGGGCAATATTATTATTAGCTTCTGGTGGCGTGTCACCTTATACATATTCAATAACTGATGGCATAAATACTTTTAATGGGCAATCTAATAATGGGGTTCCCGCAGGAGAATTTATTGCTTCGGTAACGGATAATTATGGATGTACTGTTGACACTACTGTAATAATCTCAGAACCTGCACCTTTAACCGCACTTGTTGGATATCTTGATCCAAGTTGTATGGGTAATAACGATGGGCTAATAAGAGTTTATCCAAGTGGTGGTACTGAACCATATATATTTATCATTGGCGGCTATGTAATTGACGAAGGATTATTAGCAGGTTTGTATCAGGGAGAATATACTATTATAGTTAAAGACTCCAGCAATTGTGAATTTAATTACGGAAAAGTTGAGTTAGTAGATCCGTTTATTGAGTGCATAAAAATTCCAAATGCTTTCACACCCAATAGTGATGGAATAAACGACACCTGGATAATTGAAGGATTGGAAATTTTCCCAGGATATATTCTTTATGTTTATAACCGCTGGGGGCAATTACTTTACCGCGGTGAGGAAGGTGATGAACCATGGGATGGAAAATACGATGGAAAAGCATTACCTGCAGGTTCATACGTTTATGTGCTTGATTTACGAAATGGTATGAAAGTTTATAAAGGAGTTGTTACTATTGTTTACTAATATTCAGGATTTTTATCCAACTCAATCGAAAAATAAAAATTATTTTTCTCTCGATTATGTATCTATATTGGAAATAATTTGCTAATAAATAGACTTTATATCTAAAACAATTTAAAATTCATTAATAAATATTTTTTATTTTTGTCAAAAATTATGTTTTTATTTAATTCAATGAAAAACACATCTAATTTTATTTTAATTGCAGGTCCATGCGTTGTTGAAAACGAAGAAATTACTTTTCAAACAGCTGAGACTTTAAAAAATATTTGTAAGAATTTTAATATAGATTTTATTTTTAAGGCTTCATACCGTAAAGCAAACAGAAGTAGCATAATCTCTTTCACAGGGTTGGGTGACAAGATTGCTATCAATATTTTGAAAAAAGTAAAAGAAAAGTTAGATCTGCCAATTTGTACCGATATTCATAGTGATAAGGAAGCAGAATTTGCATCAGAAGTTGCTGATATACTCCAAATTCCGGCATTTTTATGCAGACAAACCGAATTACTTATTGCAGCAGGCAAAACAGGAAAAATTATTAACATAAAAAAGGGACAATTTCTATCAGCCGAATCAATGAAGTTTGCTGCTGAAAAAGTTAAATCAACTGGCAATAATAACATTATATTAACAGAAAGAGGAACATTTTTCGGATATCAGGATTTAGTTATTGACTTTCGGAATATTCCTCGAATGAAATCATTTGGTTATCCGGTTTTACTTGATGTTACTCACAGCTTACAGCAACCAAACCAGATATCAGGAGTTACGGGAGGACAGCCAGATATGATTGAATACATGGCTAAAGCTGGTATTGCAGCAGGTGCCGACGGACTTTTTATAGAAACTCATCCTGACCCTTCCAAAGCTTTATCCGATGGCGCTAATATGCTAAAATTGGATTTGTTTAAAGACTTAATTGAAAAAGTTTTGAAGATTAAGAATGCATTATAAAAAATTTATTCATTACTTTTTCAAAACAAAATGAAAAGGGAGTAAATCTTTTATCGAAGTAAAAATCAGAACTTTATCTTTAGAGGCAAGAATTATTTTAATATTATTACCGAATCTAAATTCTGTTTCGGCAATTACTTGTCTACACGAACCACATGGAGTAATTACATCTTTAGAAACATTACCAAGCTGATCTAAAACTGTAATTGCAATTTCTGTAACGGGCAAATCTGGGAAATTCGCATTTGCAAAAAACAAAGCTACTCTTTCCGCACACAAACCTGAAGGATATGCAGCATTTTCTTGATTATTCCCCTCGATTATTATCCCATTTTGCAACCTTACAGCTGCACCTACTTTAAAATTTGAGTACGGAGCATAAGCCTTGCTTGCTGAATTAATTGCGTGCTGAATCAATTCCTTCTCGTCCTTAGAGATATTTTCTAAACTCAACTCTTTATATTTTATAATATGTTCTTTCACAGTATCCACATTTTTTGCAAAGATACATAAAAACTTAATTACTACTAAGTTAAAAATTTCTTTACAATATCATAGAAGACAAAGTAAATAAAATCTACTTTTTAGATTCGAAAAATTCAATTGAATTTATATCTTTATTTTAAAAGTTTTAATCAAAATTATATCTTTGCAAAAAAAAATGTTTGAATCTTTACAAGCAATGGATAGTGCAAGCCTAAACTTTTCGCAAGGTGGCTTGTTTGTATTAAACATTACTATCGGAATTATAATGTTTGGTGTGGCGTTAGAAATAAAAATGTCTCATTTTAAAGAACTTTTAAAAAAACCTATACCTATCATAGTAGGTATTTTATCTCAATTTGTTGTTTTACCTTTGATTACTTTTTTATTAATAATTGCTTTCTGGGATAACATTACTGTTGGTGTTGCCATGGGGATGATACTTGTAGCTGCATGTCCTGGTGGCAATGTTTCAAATTTTATTTCAACGCTTGCAAAAGGAAACGCGGCTCTTTCAGTTACTCTCACTGCAATAGCAACAATGATGGCAATTTTTTTTACTCCTTTAAATTTTTATTTCTGGGGGAAACTCTACAATGATATTGGTCCCTGGAGTAACAATGAATTACTTCGAGAGTTAGTGATTGATCCAGTGGAGATGTTTAAAACTGTTGTTATTCTTCTTGGAATTCCTATTTTATTAGGAATGTTAACAAATCAATTTTTGCCGAGATTTACCGAAAAAATCAAGAAGCCCATAAAAATTTTCTCTATCATATTTTTTATGGGAATGGTAGTTATAATGTTTGCAAACAACTACAATTATTTTATTAAATACATTTACTGGATATTTTTAATTGTTTTAATACATAACGGGATGGCATTTTTTTCGGGATGGAGTTTTGCTAAAATTTTCAGACTTAATTCCCAAAACTGCAGAACTATTTCAATCGAAACAGGGATACAGAATAGTGGTTTAGGACTTGTTCTTTTATTTAACCCAAAAATTTTTCCTCAAGATTTGGCTCTAGGCGGAATGATGATTGTTACTGCGTGGTGGGGAATCTGGCATATAATTTCAGGTCTAACAATAGCTTCTATATGGAAAAACAAATAGATTTGAATAAATATAGACACTTATACAAGTTTTCATGGACTTGGAAAATTCTGAGTTATTATGTAATCTTTTTGCACAAGCTTTTTTATAAAAATATTATTGTAGAAGGACTCGAAAATATACCTAAAGATGGTCCGTTAATTTTTGCTCCTAATCATCAAAATGCATTGATGGATCCTTTGGCTGTTTTGTTTACCTGCAATAGGCAAATTGTTTTTATGGCTAGGGCAGATGTTTTTAAAAATAAGTTCATTGCTTCAATTTTACACTTTCTAAAAATAATCCCTGTTTTTAGAATTAGGGACGGAAAAGAGAATCTCGCCAACAATGATATTACTTTTAACATAGCTGTTAAGGTGCTCGAAAGCAAACAAAATGTTGGAATTTTTCCCGAAGCCAAACATACAAACAAACGCAGATTACTCGATTTAAAAAAAGGAATTCCAAGATTAGCATTTTTGGCAGAAGAAAAAAACAACTTTGAATTAGAGATAAAAATTATTCCTGTTGGCATTTACTATAGCAACTATAATAAAATGCGTGGTGTTTTACATGTACGTTACGGAAATCCAATTAAAGTTTCGGATTTAAAAAATGAATATTTGAATACCCCCCAAAAAGCATATTTAACTCTTAGAGACAGAATAGAAGAAGAATTAAGGCCATTGATGATTGACATCAGAAGTCTCGAATTATATGATATGTATGAAAGCCTTAGAACTTTTAATGTTAAAAACTTAATTAGAAAATTCAAATTCGGAAAAATCAATCAATTAAATAAATTCAAAGCAGATAAAATAACTATTAAAGCTTTGGAAACCTATGAAAAAGAATATCCCGAAAAAATGTTGGAGATAAAAAATCTTCTTGACAAATACGAACTTTTAAAATCTAAGTATAAAATAAGTAATCAATCCGTTGAGAAACCTAAATTAAGTTTATTCAGGATGGGGCTTAACACTTTAATTATGCTTGTTTGCTTGCCTTTCTTTATTTATGGACTAATTAACAACTTGTTTGTTTATTTCATTCCTCAATTTTTGGTTAAGAAAATTAAAGATAAGCAATTTCATTCCAGCGTTAAATTTGTTTGGGCTGTTTTTGTAATTCCTGTTTTTTATATTCTACAAACTTTAATTTTTGGAATTTTCAGTAATAATATCTGGCTTACTCTCTCCTATTTCATTTCTTTACCACTATCGGGACTTTTAGCCAGAGTAATTTTGGAGTGGTACGATACTTTTATCCAAGATTGGAGAGTTTTATTACTTCGAAAATTCAATCCCAATGATTATGAAACCATTAAACAAATACATAAAAATCTCGAACTTGAACTTGATTTAATTATAAATCATTGGAACAGAAGTTAGGGAGTATTTAATTAAAAATTTTAAGTATTGTTTTGAAGATAATTTTCAAATCAGTAATCGTGCTTTTTTCTCTTATATATTTTAAATTAAGTTCCAGTTTAGCAGGCATTATTTCCTTGATATAAGTTTGTTCAGGATTTTTAGATTTTGCTAGGATATCGTTTTCGTTTCTATATTCAATTGAAGCATAATCTGTAATCCCTGGTCGCACTGACAATACTTTCTTCTGTTCGTCATTATACATTTCGACGTATTTTCTGACTTCAGGTCTCGGACCTACAAAACTCATATCTCCAATAAATACATTAAATAATTGAGGCAATTCATCGAGTTTATATTTTCGCAAAAAATATCCGGGTTTTGTAATTCTGTTATCTCTCGAACCCACTGTTAATAAGCCTTTCTTATCTGAATCAGGATACATTGTTCGAAATTTGAATATTTTAAAATCTTTATTATTTTTTCCGACTCTTGTTTGTCTGTAGAAAATTCCACCTTTTGAATCAAACAATATAATTAATGATATTAGTATGAAAATCGGCAATAAAATTATTATACCTATAAAAGAAAAAACAATATCAAAAATTCTTTTCATACAATAAATTTTTCAGCAAAACTAATCAAAACAAATGATTATTTTTTTGAAATCACATTAAACTTTTTAGTTATACTATTCCCTTTATCATCAACAAGTGTCAAAAGATATTCTCCTTTTTCAAGTATAAAAGTTTTTTCGTGAAATTCTTTGGTGGAACCCTGATATTTTTCATTAATATACCAATAAATTTCAGCATCAGGATTTTTATGTACAGCTTTAAAAACAACCGGAATTGTATCTCCTTTAAAATCAATAGGCATATACACTCTGGATAATTGAACAGGATAAATTAACTCCATTAGTGTTTTAGAATCAACTGTTTCCATACAATCCTCCAAAAGTGGAGGGGAAGGCTCATAATCAGGATTTTTGATTTTATAGAAAGCCTCCATAACGGGAGGTAATATTAAAAAAGATTTAATTTTCATTTGTTCTGCAGGATAGCAATCTGCATATACTCGATATCTTTCTGTAAAATCTACACTAAAATACTTATGATAGGGACATTGACGTGCGTTTTCACAATTTTTTGGAACATAAACAGAATCAATATTCGGACAATTTGGAGATGCTAAGTAGCCTGTAGTTCTACAAACCGGAAGTTTAATCATATCATCGTAAGGAAAATCAAACCATTTATCGTAAGCGGGCAAACTTGAATTTATTTCAAACAAAATTGGTGCAGCAATATTAAGACCTATTAATTGGCTATTTGACACATTATTCGCATTTCCAACCCAAACGCCAATAACATAATCTGGTCGCACAGCAACAGCCCATGCATCGCGAAAACCGAAAGATGTTCCCGTTTTCCATGCAATCTTTTGCTTTGAAGAAAATCTGTACCATTGTTTTTCATGTCCCGGTCTGTTTAATGAAGTCATAGCTTCAAAGCAATACCATATTGCCCCTGCAGATAGTAAAGAAGTTTCTTTTAAAATACCTTCTTTTTTATTTTTATCTTTTAAGTAGTTCAATTTATGATATGCTCCCGTATAATATTTTGCTGAATTTTCATTAAAATACTTTAAACTGCTTGCCATGGAACTATAAACGGCACAAATCTCTTCAAGACTGCTTTCGGCACCACCAAGTATAAGCGAAAGACCGTAAAAGTCCGAACTTTTATTGATTTTATCAAAACCAATACTTCGAAGTAAAAATAAAAATTTTGAAATCCCGAATTCTTTTAATAAATAAACGAACGGAACATTAAGCGAACGAGCCAATGCAATATCTGCCGGAACTGCTCCTGAATAATCTCTATCAAAGTTTTCAGGAGAAAAACCACCTATTTTTGTAGGCACATCCTTAAGAAATGATTTTGGTAAAATTTGTCCTTCACTTAAAGCAGCGGCATAAAGTATGGGCTTTAACAAACTCCCCGTACTACGATTTGCAACTACCATGTCATTTAACCTTTCGGGGATGTCGGAATTAAAATTAACATTCCCGACATATGTAATTATATCTCCGGTTTTCACTTCGACTACTAAACATGCAATGTTATTTATACCTTGTAATGTATACTTTTTTGAAAAATTATCAATAATTTCATTAACCCTAATTTGCAAATCATAATCAAGGGTTGTTTTTACAAAAACATTTCTTCCTTTATTTTCTTTTTCTGCTTTACATACAAAATGGTAGGCATTAACAGGATAAGGATTGGGATGAGTAGTCAGTGGTTCTTCAAGAGCGAGTTCCAGATCCTGATATGATATTATTTTTTTGGAATACAATTTTTTTAGTAGTTTGTCTCTTTTTGCTTTAAGTTGTTCGCGATTTTTAGCTGTATTAGTAATTGATGGAGAATTTGGTAAAACTGCTAACATTGCACTTTCTGCCCAGGTCAACTGGTCTGCAGGGCGTCCAAAATATCTCCATGCAGCAGCTTCAATTCCAACGACATTACCTCCAAAAGGAGCGTGAGAAATATACATTCTCAATATTTCATCTTTCGAATAATTACATTCCAGACTAACTGCTAAATAGGCTTCTATTATTTTTTCGAAGATTGTCCTTGGATTATTTTTTCTTGATAATCGTATCACCTGCATAGTAATTGTTGAACCACCGCTTACAACTTTACCTTGGCTAATGTTTTGCTTTAATGCTCTAATCATTGCTATCGGATCAACCCCAAAATGATAATAAAATCTTTTATCTTCATAAACTAAAAAGCATTGCTTAATTTTTTCGGGCACAAACTCTGTTTCCGGAAACCGCCATTGTCCATCTGATGATATTTTTACACCAATTAACTTATTTTTTCTATCTAATACAACTGTCGAATAGGGATCTTTAAATAGAATTGAAGGCAACGAAAATCGCAAAAACAAATATCCCAACAAATAAATTCCGATTACAATTGCTAAATTTTTTTTGTCTATATTTTTTAATTTTTCAAAAAAACGGCTCATTTATTTCATCAATAAACATATTCAAAATTACACAAAATAAAACGATGCCATAATTTCCACTTTCGTTTTGTAGGATTATTATATTTTACCTCAGAATAATTATGCATAAAAGTCTTATAAAATTTCTCCATCTGAGTATATTCAGGCCATGTTGACAATTTTTTCATATATTCTGATAAACAATATTTTTGCCGGTTAAAATAAACTCGAAAATAATTTGCATAAAGCGACAAATACTTTGTTGCCACTCCACGCATCGTTTTTTTGATATGATCGGAAAAATTAATACCAAATTTATCTAAAGTTTGTAGACTTAGATACTCTAAAGCCCTACTAGGAACAACATTTATAAGATCACAAATTTTCGTTTTAATAGCTTGATTTACCAAATCATGATCTAAAGTAGTTATTAAATTAAATTTTTGATAATTTAAATCATTAAAAGCTCTCGACACAAATTGAGGTTTAAGTTTACCTATATTTATCAATTTTGCTTTACTGACATAATCTGCTGCAAAAAATATTAAGTTTGAATCTGGTAACTTTTTATTTTGAAAATTACTTTTAATAAAGACTTTTGTACCTCTTCTACCCTTTTGACTATATTTATTTTCATGATTATTTACTCCAAGATCCCTGTATAAGGAATTATTCTCAAGAGGCATCGAAAGTAAAAATTTATGTCTCCAATCAAAAGCTGTAAGTGTACTGATATTAAATTCTTTTGAAGTTTTAATTATGCTTTTTAATCCAAATTCATTAACAGAACTTACGAATTGTAAAAATTTATGTTTTTTATGAATATAATAAATTGCCGTTCCGGTTATAGGAATAAAAGTTTTTCTACAAGACATGCATCTGTATCTGTGAGTTGTTTTATATTTTCCAAAACGAATAATATGATTGGCCCCGCAATAAGGACACATTTCGGGTTTCCTGGTAAATATCATTTGCAACTGTGAATACGTATCTTTAAATGAATTCATTAAAAATTTTTAACAGAATTTTAAGGTAAAAATAATAAATTGTTAAATAAAAACAACATAATTTTAATATATTTAAATTATTTTTTTTAATTTTTTCCATACCTTTGCCTCAATCTTTTTTTTCTATGTATTCTAAAGAAGAAGCTGCTAAAATAAGACGTGAATTCTGGATTGCTTTTGATCATTATTCCAGAAAGTTCCTCGGTCATTCCAGAAAATGGATACGTTATAATACTAAAATAAAAGATTTATCTCTCAAGTTTGAGGCAGACAGAACCTGTGCTACAGTTATGTTGGCTATTGAAAATAATAATGAAGATATTAGGTTCGACCGTTTTGTTTTTATTAAAAATTATGAAACCGTTTTTGAGGAATTCATTGACAACACCTGGATTTGGGATGAAGAATACGTTTTAGAAAATGAAAAAAAAATTTGTGCATTATACAAACAATTAAACGGGGTAAATATATACAGAAAATCTGATTGGACAACTATCTTCGAGTTCCTTGCCTCCAATATGATTTTATTGGAAAAAGCTTTTGATGAAATAAAACCTTTGCTCGAGGAATATATTAAAAACAATTTAAATCAATGAATATGAAAAAGTTAGCTATTGTATTTTTTATTTGCATGATTTCAACTACAGTCTTTTTGTTAAATCCGGTTATTGCTCAAAAGCAAATCTCCGTTGAAGACCTTTATAAAAAACCTTTATTCAGGCCTAATCTGGTTTACGGAATTGCTTCGATGAACGATGGAATACACTACACAAATTTAAGCATGTCACGAAACGAAATTTATAAATACTCCTATTCTACCGGTGAAAAAGTAGAAACTGTTTTTTCGGCCAAAAAGTTTGAAATTAATAATTTTGACTGGATTTTTGATTATGAATTCTCATCCGACGAATCCAAAATTTTGTTTAGTATTAATTACGAACCAATTTACCGACATTCATTTAAGGCAGAATATTATATATATGATATTGTCTCAAACTCGATAAGTAAATTATCCGAAAATGGGAAACAACAACTTGCAAGTTTCTCGCCTGATGGAAAATATGTTTCGTTTGTTAGAGACAATAATATTTTTATCAAGGATTTACAAAAAGGGTCTGAAAAGCAGCTTACTTTTGATGGCGAAAAAAATAAAATCATTAATGGAGCTCCGGATTGGGTTTACGAAGAAGAATTTAGTTATAACAAAGCTTACGACTGGTCACCTGACAGTAAAAGAATCGCATTTCTCAAAACAGATGAATCTCATGTTAAAACATATTCAATCACGATTTGGGGAAACCTTTATCCCGAAATGTATGAATATAAATATCCTAAAGCCGGCGAAGAAAACTCAAAAGTTTCTTTGCATATTATTGACATAGAAAATGGAAATACCTTACTTGCAGATTTAGGTGACCTTAATGATAAATATATTCCAAGATTAAAATTTACAAAAAACCCGGGGATTTTATCTGCTGTAAAAATGAACAGATTACAAAATTTGTATGAACTCTACTTTATTGATGTTCAGTCAGGGAATTCAAAAACTATTCTGAGTTTAAATGATGAAAAGTATATTGAAATTAATGACGATTTAACATTCCTAAACAATGATAAAGGATTTATTCTTTCGCACGAAGGTGATGGTTACAGACATTTATATTATTATGATTTTAATGGAAAATTAATTAATCAAATAACTTCAGGCAAATGGGAAGTTACAGAATTTTACGGATTTGACGATAATACAGAAACTCTGTATTTTCAAGCAGCAAAAAGCTCTCCTCTTCGTAGAGAAATTTATTCAGTAAAAACTGACGGAACAAATTTTCGTAAAATTTCCGAAAAAGAAGGAACTAATTCTGCTGAATTCAGTAAAAATTTTAAATTCTTCATCAACACTTATAGTAATGCTAATACCCCATTTGTTATAAGCCTATTTGATAATAGCGGAAACTTAATTCGTGAAATTGAAAATAATTCTGTATTAAATAATCGGATAAAAGAACAATATAAGTTTCAGCCCAAAGAGTTTTTTTATTTCACTACCGAAGATGGCGTTCAGTTAAATGGATGGATGATTAAACCTAAAAAATTAAAATCCAAAAATCCGGTCCTTATGTATGTTTATGGTGGACCTGGATCTCAAACTGTATTAGATTCATGGGATCGTGATATGGCATGGTGGCAATTATTAGCACAAAACGGATATATCATAGTTTCTGTTGATAATAGAGGAACCGGGGCTAGAGGCAAAGATTTTAGACAAGTAACATATAGAGAACTTGGCAAATATGAAGTTTTGGACCAAATTCAAGCAGCTAAATATTTAAGCACTTTAAAATTTGTTGATTCAAAACGTATAGGAATTTTTGGATGGAGCTATGGTGGTTACATGTCAACTTTATGTATGACAATAGGAGCAGATTGGTTTAAATTAGGCATTGCAGTTGCACCAGTTACAAATTGGAGGTATTATGATTCAATTTATACAGAAAGATATAACGGACTGCCTCAAAATAATCCCGACGGATATGATAAAAACTCTCCAATTAATCACGTAAAAGAAATGAAAGGAAAATATCTTTTAATTCATGGAACAGCTGATGATAATGTCCATATTCAAAACGCAATTGATCTAGTTGACAAACTTGTTGAATCGGATGTGGACTTTGAACACTTCTTTTATCCTAACAAAGATCACGGAATATATGGTGGTAATACAAGAAACCATCTTTATAGAAAAATGACAAATTTTATTTTAGAAAATTTATAATTTTGCATAATGTAACTTTAATTTATTTTAAATCCTTTTCTCGGTTTACAAGGGCTGCCAAAATTGGTAGTCCTTTTTTTTAACAAATTGATTCATCACGAAATCAATAGTTACATAAAGGCAGATGTATTCTGACATTGAAGTGCTATAGTGAGATTTTCGAAGGGTTTTCGAATTGTCCAAAATTAGTAGGGGATATCTTTTATAAAAATCCTGTAAAATTGACAAATTATAGATAGTATAGATATTAACAAAACTATTAGTATCAACAAAAATGTTAAACTTAGTAATTATTTGTATGCTGACCTTAACCTACTTTATCTAATCAATTGAATATGACCGGAATAAGTATGCCCTATATTGTAGTAATCAGTGAAAGTTACGTACCAATAATAAATTCCATTAGGTAAATAAGGATCTCCCTTCATCCTTGATCCTCTTGTTCCATCCCAGGCTCCATCTCCGCACACATCACAGCCAGAATCTGGATTATAATTATCGGTTGAGAACACCATCTCTCCATATCTGTTAAAAATTTTCATTTCAAAGGAATGACGATTAATTCCTTTCCCGCAGATTCTGAAACAATCATTCATACCATCTCCATTGGGAGTAAAAGCCGTAGGTGCATAAACAGTATGTTCGTCGTTAACCAAGATTTTTCTCATTGTTGTATCTGTACAACCATATTCATTTTCTACAACTAAATAAACTTCATATTCACCTATATTTTTGTAATAATGACTTGGTGCGGGAAAATTAATTGTAGAATCTCCATCTCCATAAAACCAAAAATAATAATTTATATCTGGAGAATCAACCGGCAAAGCTTGAAACTTAACTATCGGATTTAAAATTCCTACTATTTCAGGTTCTGCAATAAAATTTGCTGCTGGTTTTGGAAATATTTTTATTATATTTTCTTTTGTTACAGTGTTTGTGCAACCGTATATATCCGTTACCTGTAAACTTACGTTAAAAACTCCACTCTCCGAATATGCATGCAAAGGATTTTTAATGTTTGCAAAATGCTTATCCCCAAAAGCCCATAAATAACTATTGTTAGCAACAGTATCTAAACTTGTAAAACCAACAGGCACTCCGGGACAAACTGAATCTGCTCCCACTATAAACTCAGCATTAGGAACAGGTTGAACGTAAATCATTATGGAATCAGTAACTGCAGGAGTCTCACAATCATCATCAACCGTAAAAATTAGATTTGTGGTTTCCGTAGGATAAAATGTAAACGGATTAGCAATAATTTCTCCTAGATTGGTTAAAATTGTATAAGGCCCTCCATTTCCTCCACTTATATCTAATTCAATATAAAGTCCTTTTCCGGGGCAAACATGGTTTACACTGTTAGTAACATGATTTATGCTAATTGGGGGCAAAACATTAACAGTAACACCTGAACTTTGAGCCGTACAACCATTATTATCTGTCACAGTTAAGCGGTAGTTTGTTGTAGTAGAAGGACTGGTATTAAACATGTGAGTAAATTGTTCCTCACCATTATTTCCTTGCCAATAGAATTGATAAGGCTGAGTTCCCCCGGTAGCCTGAGCCATTACTGTAGCAGTTCCTTCTAAACAGATAGTAGGATTATATAGTGGCAAAATTCTTAATTGTTGAGGAGCTGTTATTGTTGATGAACCATAAACCCGACAATTATTTGCATCACTAACTGTTAAATAATATGTTCCCGGAGCAACAGTAATTTGATTAGTATTGTTATTGTCTGACCATATGTAATTATATGGCGGAGTACCACCAACAACAATTGCAGAAATTCTTCCATCATTACTATTATGACATTTTGCATTTTGACTTTCTATGCTTAAAATCAAAGGATTTGGTTCTGTGATTACAAACATTGTATCTACTCTACATCCTACTCTGTCGGTAATGGTTACATTATATAATCCTGAACACAAATTATTTAAAACAGGACCATTGACTGCCCAACTATAATTATATGGAAGCAATCCTCCTGTTACCTCTAATCTTGCAGAACCGTCACATTGTCCATGACATTTGACATTGTTAACTGTCAAATTCAACGACATAACCGGACTAACTATAACCGACGAGGAAGCTGTATTCGATACACATCCATTTGCATCAACAACATAAACTTCATAAGAGACATCGTTACCTGGAGTAATATTAAAAGTATTTGGACCAGGATTAAACCCTGTCCCATCACCACTATCCCAATAAAAAGTATATGGTGGAGTTCCCCCAATTTCTTGAGCATAAATATTAATCGACTGATTTTCGCATATTGTATAATCTCCTGAAGTTACTACCTGTAACAAGTTTGGCTGAGTGATATTAAAAAAATGAAATAAAGAACATCCATTTGCATCATAAATAGTTACAGTATATTGACCTGCAGCAATATTATTATGTTCTGCCAGATTAAACCCATCACTCCATAAGTATGAATACGGCGGTATGCCTCCCGCAGGTTGTACAGAAGCTGATCCTGTTAAGGTGTTATAACAACTAACGTTGTTTGAACTGATTGTGTAAGTTAATTCTGTGGGCTGATCTATGCTGAATGAAGTGTGGTATGTACATCCGTTATTGTCTGTTACTGTAACTGAATAGTCTCCAATACAGAGATTCGTTAATACATTTGTTGAAGAACCCCATGAATAACTGTATGGCGGAGTTCCTCCAAATGGAATAATTGTAGCCTTTCCCCTACAAGATTGATAACATGGGTCATCCTCTATAATCATATTTGCATTTATAGGCATCGGAACATTTATTTCCTGACTAAAAGTACTGCTTTCTGTTCCTTCTGTTACCGTACAAGAAATCGTATGAATTCCGGGTGTAGGGAAATTGATTACATAAGGACCTTGCCCGGAACCGCTTATGATTGTAGCATTATCAAAATCCCAATTAAAAACGGCAATCGCCGGATTTACGTTACCATCAAAAATAATTGTTATATTACTGTATGAACATGCTGGAATACTTACACTAAAAGATGAAACAGGAGTTTGAGCTTGTAATATCTCGAAAGGAAAAAGAATTATAAATACTAATCCAATTTTTATTTTAAACAACATGGTTATAGATTTTTTCATAAGACGCAAAAATAATTTTTAAGTTGACAATTTTTTATTTTTTTTCTGTAAATTATTTAAATTCCTTAACAAAAATATTAAAAATAATACTATAGTTAATCAGTAAAATCAACTATTATACTTTAACTATTTTTTTTAAATGAATTAGGCTAAAACATAGATAAATAATAGAAATTTCTATTATAAAACATTAAAAAAAATCCTCAAGAATGAGGATTTTTAACATTTGTTATAAATATTATCTTATCAACTGAACATGTCCTGAATAAGTATGCCCTATATTGTAATAATCTGTGAAAGTTACGTACCAATAATAAACTCCATTAGGTAAATAAGGATCTCCTTTCATCCTGGAACCTCTGGTTCCATCCCAGGCACCATCACCACAAGTATCGCAACCTCCATTTGGATTGAAAACATCTGTATAAAATACTAACTCACCCCAACGATTATAAATTTTCATTTCAAATGAATGCCGATTAATGCCTTCTCCGCAAATTCTAAAACAATCATTCATTCCATCTCCGTTGGGAGTGAAAGCCGTAGGAGCATATACTGTGTGCTGATCATTAACCAGAATTTTTCTCATGGCAGTATCTCTACAGCCTTGTTCATTTTCAACAACAAGAGTAACTTCATATTCTCCAATATTTCTGAAATAATGCACTGGTTCTTTGAAGTTTATTGTAGAATCTCCATCACCGTAATACCAGAAGTAATAATTTATTTTATCATTCTCATCCGATAAGGCTTTAAATTTAATCATAGGATTTAGAATTCCGACGACTTCCGGATTAGCAATAAAATTAGCATAAGGACGTGGAAAAATATTGACGAATGAACTTTTTGTCAAACTATTTTTACATCCATACATATCAGTTACTTCGAGGCTAACATTATAAGTTCCGCCCTGAAAATATGCATGATAAGGATTTTTAACAAAAGCAAACTTATTGTCTCCAAAATCCCATCGATAGCTGTAATGAGATACTGTATCTAAAGCTTGGAAAGAAAGCGGAGTCCCCGGACATCCTTCTATAGGATCAACTATAAAATCCACGTAAGGTAATGGTTCGACATAAATCATAATAGAGTCAACCGCTGCGGGAGTTTCACAATCGTCATCAACTGTAAGGATTAAATTTGTTGTTTCAGTTGGGTAAAATATGAACGGATTAGCAATAATCTCACCGAGATGATTAACTATAGTATAAGGTCCTCCGTTACCTCCCGAAATATCAAGCTCTATGTAAACCCCTTTACCTTCGCAAACATGATTAACACTATTATTCACATTCGCAATTGTAATCGGAGGTAAAACATTTACTGTTACACCACTACTAAGAGCAGTGCACCCATTGTTATCCGTAACAGTTAGATTATAATTAGTGGTTGTTTGAGGACTGGTATTAAACATGTGGACAAATTGTTCTTCGCCGTTGTCTCCCAACCAATAAAACTGGTAAGGTTGTGATCCGCCGGCAGCCTGAGCAATAACGGTAGCTGTTCCTCCTAAACAAATTGTAGGGTTATATAAAGGTAAAATTCTTAATTGCTGAGGAGCCGAAATTGTTGAGTTTCCATAAACTCTACAATTATTTGCATCGGCGACGGTAAGGAAATAGTTGCCCGGAGCTACTGTTATCTGATTTGATTGAGCATTATTCGACCAGAGATAGTTGTATGGTGGTGTACCGCCAGTTACCAAAGCAGTAATACTTCCATCATTTGAGTCATGGCACTTTGCATTTTCGTTTTGCAAATTTAAATTTAATGCTGTTGGTTGAGTTACAATGAACATTGTATCAGCTTTACAGCCTATTCGGTCAGTTACTGTTACAGTATAAAGACCTGCACATAGATTGTTAAGATTTGGACCACTGGCTGCCCAACTATAACTAAACGGTTGCAATCCTCCATTAATTTGAAGATGTGCTGAACCATCGCAAGATTGATAACATTTAGCATTATTTACTGTCAGATTAACAGACATCTCAGGGCTGACGATAATCTCGCTTACGGCTTGATTACTTACGCAACCGTTAGCATCAACAACATAAACAGTATAGGTTATATCATTATGCGGAACAGTGTTAAATGTTTGAGGACCTGGATTAAAACCTGTACCATCACCATTATCCCAGTAATAAACATAAGGTGCAGTACCTCCCATTTCCTGAGCAATGATGTTTACAGATTGATTTTCACAAATGGCATAATTTCCTGATGTTGAAACCTGAAGCAAATTTGGTTGAGTAATATTAAACATGTGGAAAAGACTGCATCCGTTTGCGTCAGAAATTGTAACCAAATATTGACCGGCAGCAATTCCGGTATGATCTGCCATATTAAATCCATCACTCCATAAATAATAGTATGGTGGGGTACCTCCGTCAGCATCAACATGAGCTGATCCGGTGAGTGTATTGTAACACAGAACATTACTTGAACTTGATGTGAATGTTAATGGTGGTGGTTGATTTATTGTAAATGAGGTTTGATAGGTACAAGCATTGTGATCCATTACTATTACAGAATAATCTCCTACACAAAGATTCATCATCACATTAGTGGAAGATCCCCATGTGTAACTATATGGAGGCGTTCCACCGGTTGGTAAGACAGTAGCCCTACCTCTACATGATTCAAAGCAAGGATCATCTTCAATTACCAAATCTGCTCCAACAGGTGTAGGAACAAATATTTCAAGGGTGTAGGTGTCAGATAATAATTCCTCGGTTACAGTACAAGATATAGTATGATAACCTGGTGTAGGAAAATTTATTACATAAGGTCCTTGTCCCTCTCCACTAATTATATTAGCATTATCAAAATCCCAATTAAAAATAGCAAGACTTGGCACAATATCTCCTGTAAAAACAATATTTATATTGTCTCCAAAACATAAAGGAGTGGATGCTGTAAATTCAGAGACGGGTATATGATAAAAATAAACACTGATTTGATCAGAAGAAACACAGTTGGGAGGTAGGCTGGTTTCTGTCCACTGGAAAGTATAAGTTCCTAAATTACTTACAAAAACAGAAGCATTTGCACTTGTTGGATTTAAGATATTTGCGGTTCCGGGCCCCGAAACAAATGACCACTCTCCAGTATTTCCGGGAGCAGGGTAAGCTACTAAATTAGTATTTAATTGAGGTACTGAAAAATCCGGACCCAAATTAACAACAGGCGGTTGAACAACCTGCACTGTAGTATATAATGTAATTGTATCACAAGGAAAAAGAACTTGCACCCAATAGGTAGTCGTTTGATTTGGAGTAACTTGAATGGAGTTTACATCAGTATCTCCTGTACTCCAGATTGTTTGAACATGCTGAGGATTTGGAGTATTTAATTGTAATGTTAAAGTAGCAGGATCTCCAACACATACAGGAGAATCATTAATTAACACAGGGTTAATGCTAAAGGCATCTGTTATTGTAATTACATGTTCTGTGGTACTGGTTGAACAAGGACAGCCATTTTCAAAAGTTAGAATAATTGTTCTGTCGCCTGTAGGATAACCTAGGTCATAGGCATCAAAATAAACGATAATATTTTGCTGTCCTGCAGGAATTACCAAATTCGTAGGTATTGGGGAATAATCCACACCTGGCACAGCAGTACCGGAAATGGATATTTCAACCGGTACAGGTTGATTTAGAGGAGTTGCATCTGTTCGGCTAAATACAATATAATTAGAGCATCCTCGCATAACCGAAACTGCAGGTGACCATGAATTGAAACTCTGAACAGTGTAGTTTTCTCCTGACACGAAAGATGCAGCTTTTAAAAATACCGCAGAATCGTAAATACCATCATAAACATCGGCAATAGCAAGCTTAATATTATATGTTGCACAAGGTGTTACCGGTTTTGTTGCTGTTAAAGTAACAGTCATCCCATCATATTGTATGTTTGCACTTCCTTGATTATCTATGTAATATTGTGAATTTACGATATGGTTAACGTTGTTAATTGTAACTGGAGTACTTGTTCCTGGGATTAACGCAATATTCACATTATTATAATTTTCGGGGCCTCCGCTAAGTAAAAATGCAAAGACGTCATTATAACTAGAATTTGCGAATTCAGGATATTCCTCACTGGCAAAAACATATTGAAACTCCAGAACATTTGAAGCAGGGACAAAATTAAAAGAAAGAATAGCAGCATCGTAAGTTGTTCCATTGGCAATACTATTTAAAATTGGACTTCCGGATTGCCCAAGATTAGTGCCTGAAGAACCTGTATTATTAGGTCCTACGGCTGTTGCAACGTTTCCAGATGCCATTATCACTCCGTCGGCAAAATCCAATCCAGGAATCCCATTATAAAAATATCCTATTGCACTGCTATGCCCAGTGTATTGTATATTATCAGCCGTTAAACATCCCGTTATTAATACGTCTTGAACCAGTTGATTAACAGTGTATTGAGTAGTACTTACAGATAAAACTTTATGAAATCCTTCCATTTCTTGTGAAAAAATACATAAACCCACACTACCCTGATCAGGGTCTCCTAATTTCCAAAATCTTGCTAATATTTCTTGCCCTTGTAATTCATAGCTTGGATTTAATGTCAAAAAACCCTGAGTACTACGAAAAACATCGCATTTTATTTCATGATATTCACCATCTTCAAATTTATAAAAAGCCAAACCAAATAAAGTTTCTTCGGTGAAATTCATTCTTACTGTAGCCCATCCGGTTTCAGGAACAACAAATTTAAAATATGAACTTGCTCCGGGATACATCCTGTAACATCTCGGAATTTCAAGATCATTTCCTTGAGTGTTGTCAAACAAATATTCTACATTCTCACAATACTCATGCACATTTATAAAAATAGCAGTTTCATAATTACTGCTTAATAGCTGTTGCGAATAAATATTGCCAGCAATAAGTGAAATAAAAATCAATAAACCAAATTTTATTCTCATATTATAATTTTAATTTAACACCTTTTTAACGTTAATTTTAAGATTTAGTTGCCAATTTTTTATAAAAATATCCAAATAAATCCAAAATGTTTTAAGATTTTTTCTTTTTGTGAAAAATTATAACTGTATAATATTTTTCCTGAAAGGATATCGTCATCTTCTAAAATAACTTCTTCTCCGGAAAAATTGATCAAAACTCTTATCCTTTCTTCATCATACACTCTCTCGATAATATCAAGACTTTGAAATTTATCAAAATTAAGCCTACCTCTCGAAAATGATTTATATTGTTTTCGTATTGAAATCATCTCTTTCAAATTAAGAAAGACTTTGGCTTCAATAGTATTTTCATCTTTGATTTTGATAAGTACTTCATCCCAATTTATTTTTCCTCTCACAAGATTTCTTGTATCATCATGTCCAGTGATTTTGATTTGGTTATTATAATATGCCCAATCGTTAGTTTTAGCAAATTCATCGCCATAATAAATCACCGGGGTACCTGGAAGTGTGAGCATCAAATTAAAAGCGGCAAGAATTTTATCCGGATCCATTTTAAATAATTCGCTTAACCTTGCAGAAATTCCTTCACCAACCCTGAAATCCCATTTAGGGTCGTGACAATAAGTTTCGTGAATGAATTTTCTATCTTCTTCGCTGACATAAACTAATTCAAGGCTTAGTTCATCGTGGCATCTTAAAAATGTGAACCATTGACTATTTTCGGGGATTACTGGGGTAACGCTTAGATCCAGTATGTTTTTCACAGGTTCCAATGATTTAAGGGCAATTGATTTAAACATTTGGGGCATTAGCGGAAAATTATATCCGGCATGACATTCGTCACCATCACCCATGTATTTAACTACTTCTTTTGGTGGTTGGCAAGCTTCTGCCAGCAACATAACAGATGGGTTTATAAAATCAATAACTGCTCTGAAAAATTTTACGATATTATGAGTATTTTCAAGATTTTCACAATCTGTATCTTCTTCCTTCCACAAGTAAGGTATTGCGTCTGCTCTGAACCCGTCAACCCCTTTATCTATCCAAAACATAAAATTTCGACACATATCAAATAAGACGTTGGGATTTCTATAATTCAAATCCGGCTGGAACTCAAAAAATCTATGGAAATAATATTTACCGTTTTCATGTTTTTCCCAGTTGCTGTGGCACATTCCTTTAAATAGTAACCTACATTTAGAATACCCCCTATCATTGTCGCTCCAGATATAATAATCGGAATAGATATTTTTCTCAGGTAGAGCAGATTTTTTAAACCAATAATGTTGATTTGAAGTATGATTTATGGCAATATCAAAAATAACTTTTATCTCTTTTTCGTGAGCTAAATTCAAAAAATCATAAAAAACTTTTTGTCCTTTTTCACCAACTAAATTTTTTCGTATTAAGCGATAATCAGAAATATCAAACCCTGCATCTCTCATTGGTGATTCTAATACCGGTAAAAGCCATAAACAATTAACTCCCAAATCTTTCAGATAAGGTAATTTATCAATTAGCCCGGAAAAATCATTGTTAAACAAATCCACATAGAGAGAATATACTACAGCATCTTTATACCATTCTGGGTTACTTTCATTCTTTTTCGGCTTCGATTCGTATTCGTCTTTGTAATCTTTTAATTCCCAAATAAAATTTTCAAGACTCTTAGTTGGGAAATCCGGGTATAACTCTTTAAAAATTTTTGTTAATTTATTCTTTATACTGTCCATAAAAAATTTTGAATTTTTCGATATTTTATTACATTTGTAAAAATAAATTAAAATAATTAAAAATCAAAATATATGAAAAAAATTGCTGTTATATTATCAGGATGTGGAGTTTACGATGGTAGCGAAATTCATGAAGCTACTTTGAGTTTGTACGCTCTTTCGAAAAATGAAGTTGGTTATGAATGCTTTGCTCCAGACAAAGAACAATTCCACGTAATTAATCACTACACCGGCGAGGTAACAAATGAAAAAAGAAATGTTTTAGTTGAAGCTGCTCGCATTGCAAGAGGGAAGATTAAACCTTTATCGGAATTAAATGTGAAAGATTTCGATGGTGTATTATTGCCTGGAGGTTATGGAGCAGCAAAAAATCTTTCGACTTATGCAATTGATGGCGAAAATTATAAAGTAGATGAATTAGTGGCTGAAAAGTTAAAAGATTTTCACGCTGCAAAAAAGCCAATTGCAGCACTATGTATTGCTCCAATGATTGTTGCAAAAGTTATAGGAGGAATTATTACAATCGGGAACGATAAAAACACTGCACTTATAGCAGAAAAACAAGGAGCAAAACATGTTAACAAAAACTATGATGAAGTTGCAATAGACGAAGTTAATAAAATTGTTACAACACCCTGTTATATGCTCGCAGATACAATTTATAAAACTGCTGTGGGAATTGAATCTGCTGTAGAAGCGATGCTGGGATTGATAAAATAAAAACACCGCCATGGCGGTGTTTTTTATGTTTGTTTAAATTCTATTGTTACATTTCCTGTTTGGTATCCGGTACCGGGTTTTGGTTCGTATTTCCATTGTCGAACGGCATCCATAGCCGGTCTGACACATCTATCACAAGTTGTACTGACAAGGCTTACATCTGTAACATCCCCTCTTTCATTCACTGTAATTCTGAGTACCACTTTTCCTGTAAGGTTTTCTTGTGGTGTTGGTTCGACAGTGAAAACTTTACGGCGACCGGTTATACTACCCCCAACACCGCCTGGTCCTGTACCTGAGCCAGAACCGTCCAAACCCGTCCCCGGATTTCCACTACCTGTACCGGTGCCGGAAGACCCTGAGCCTGTACCATTCCCAAAAACATTTCCGCTAAACAGATTATTTATTCTATCAGCGTTAGGATTTGTAGGTTTTGTATTTTGAGTAGTAGTTTGATCTGTATTAGTTTGCGTGTTTGGAGTATTATTAACGGTTGGAACAGTACTTGACTGCATGGAGGCGGCATCTTCGAAACTTTGAGTGTTGACACCAGATGTTGAAGTGTTTTGAGAAGAGGCATTTTGTTCATTGTGTGAGGCAGATAAGGAAGCACCCGCATCTCGATTGCCACCTCCGGCAAAGTCAATTAGTATAGCCTCTTCAGGAGGAAGAGGCAATGGGGTTTTAAATCCGAGCAACAAAAGCAAAACTATTACAAAAACAATATATAATATTGCTCCTATTACTCCGTGAATATGTTGTTTTATCCAATCGTTCATTTATTTACTTATTGGTTGAGTTGCAAGAATTAACTTCCATTTATTATCTTTAGCGATATTCATTATTTTAACAACTTGTTCCATTGGCACTGTTCTGTCAACATGCAATGAAACATAGGGTTCATTTTGACCTGCGACGGCTTTTTTAAGTAGAGTTTCAACTTCCGATTCGGCACAATAAGTAGTTCCAACAGCAAAGGCATATGTACCATCCTGCAAATCTTTAATTGAAACTGATGCTATTGGATTTACTTCGGTTTGAGAATTACTTTGTGGCAACAATAATTTTAAAGCATTAGGTGCTATTAGAGTTGATGTTACCATAAAAAATATCAATAGCAAAAACACTATGTCGGTCATTGACGCCATACTGAATTCTGCACTGATTTTATTTCGAGATTTTATTGCCATAATCTGTCTTATTTTACAGGTTGATTAAGAATATCCATAAATTCGGTTGTTTTTGCTTCTAATTGAGTTACCAAATTTGATACTCTTGCTACAAGAATATTATATCCGAAATAAGCTATGATACCAACGACTAGCCCTCCAACGGTAGTTACCATTGCGGTATAAATACCATTTGAAAGAAGAGTAACATCAATATTATTACCGGCAGTAGCCATATCATAAAAAGCGCGAACCATACCAATAACAGTACCTAAAAAACCAATCATTGGAGCACCTCCGGCAATAGAAGCCAGAATCGGGAGTCCTTTTTCAAGTTTAGCAACTTCTTGTTTACCTACATTTTCAATAGCAGTGTTAACATCGCTTAATGGTCGTCCAATTCTCATAACGCCTTTTTCAATCATTCTGGCAATAGGACCATCATTTATACGGCAAGTATCAAGAGCTTGTTCGATTTTTCCTTCGAGGATAAAATTACGAATATTATCCATAAAAGATTTTTGTTCTTTTGATGCCTTTTTAATTGCAATAAAGCGGTCAATGAAAATATAAACTGCCACAACCGACAAAAAAGCTAAAATAATCATTATCCAACCACCCTTGGTAGCCAATTCAAAAAAAGACAAAGTCAGTTCTCCGGATTCTCCCTGAACTGCAGCATTTTGTAAAGTATCAACATTTAATAACAACATATTACATCCGATTTTAATTATTCCACGAATTTAAAAACATTCCAAGGACCATAAAATTTTTATTAACTTATTTTATTAACAAATCACTGTTAAATCTTATTTAATAAACGATGCTTTAAAAAAATTATTTTATAGATAATAATTTTTGTAAATTTTCACAAAACAAAAAGAATAACTAAATTTGCAAAAAAAAGATTATGAAATTTTTCTTAGATACAGCTAATCTGGAGCAAATTAAGGAAGCTCAAGCCTTAGGTGTAATTGATGGTGTTACTACAAATCCATCATTGATGGCAAAAGAAGGCATTGCAGGAAAACAAAACATCCTCGACCATTATGTAAAAATTTGCAACATCGTTGACGGCGATGTAAGTGCCGAAGTTATTAGTACAGATTTCGAAGGAATGATAAAAGAAGGCGAAGAACTTGCTGCATTACATCCACAGATTGTTGTTAAAGTACCGGTTATAAAGGATGGGATAAAAGCTATAAAGTACTTAAGTTCTAAAGGTATTCGTACAAATTGTACATTGGTTTTTAGTGCAGGTCAAGCTTTGTTGGCTGCAAAAGCAGGAGCAACTTATGTTTCGCCATTTATAGGTAGATTGGATGACAACAGCACCGATGGTATAGAACTTATCAGGCAAATTGTTGACATTTACAATTACTATGATTTTGGAACAATGGTACTAGCTGCTTCAATTCGCCACACAATGCATATAATAAAATGTCTTGAAGTAGGAGCCGATGTTGCAACCTGCCCCCTTGATGCAATTTTAGGATTGTTAAAACATCCTCTTACAGACTTAGGCTTGCAGAAATTTCTGGAAGATTATAATAAATTAAATAAATGAGCATTTTAATAAGAATGCATCCCGAAAATCCTGCCGAAAGACAAGTGCGGCAGATTGTTGAAATATTAAAAGAGGGAGGTGTAATTATATATCCCACCGACACTGTATATGGCATAGGTTGTGACATCTATAAACCCAAGGCCATTGAAAGAGTCGCTCAGATAAAAGGGATAAAACCTGAAAAGGCAAATTTTTCCATTATTTGTTATGATTTAAGTCACATTTCGGATTTCACTCGCCCTATTGATAATAATATTTTCAAATTAATGAAAAGAAATCTTCCAGGACCTTTTACATTTATCCTGGAAGCGAATATCAATGTCCCTAAAATTTTAAAATCTAATAGAAAATCAATTGGAATTAGAGTTCCTGATAATAAAATTATCAGGGAAATTGTAAAAGAACTTGATAATCCAATTATCACCACCTCGCTAAAAACTAATGACGAAATTATTGAATACAATACAGACCCTGAATTGATTTTTGAGGAATATAGAAATCTTGTTGATGCAGTGATTGACGGTGGTTATGGCGGCTTAGTGGCTTCAACAGTGGTTGATTGCACTGTGAATCCTCCGGAAATTGTTAGAATGGGGAATTATGAGCCTGAATGGTAATGAATTATAAAAGAAAAACAACGATTTTAGTATCTCCAAAAGGCTTTTGTAAATAGTATAAGCACTGTAAATAATTCTAAACGACCGATAAGCATCAAAGCCGATAAGAACCACTTACCAGCATCAGTAATGTGATAAAAGTTCGAGCTGGGTCCTACACTACCAATACCGGGTCCTATGTTCCCTAAACAAGTAGCAACGGCACCCAATGCGCTTTCAAAATCCAATCCCGAAAAAGATAAAAATACAGTACCTATAGCAAAAATCATCATATAAAGAATTACAAACGCCAGGATGTTGTTAATTATATTGTTGGAAATAACATGCTTATTATACTTTACAGGAACAACGGCATGAGGTAATAAAACTCTTTTAAACTCAGTATAGCTATTCCTTAAAAGTATATGTATTCTCACGATTTTTATTGAACCGGATGTTGACCCTGAACAACCTCCAAAAAACATTAACAAAAGAATGATAACCCATAAACCTTTAGGAACCCACAATAAATAATCATCAGTTGCATATCCGGTTGTGGTTATTATTGAAACAACCTGAAAAATAGCACTTCGAAATGAAAACTCTGCAGGTCTGTGCATAAAAACAAATTGTCCCACAGCAATTATAACAGTGGCTACAAAAATGACCAATAGATAAAACTTGAATTCCGTATTATTAAAAACCTTTTTTAATTTTCCGGTAAAAGCATAATAAGTAAGTGAAAAGTTCGTTCCGGCCAGAATCATAAAAACAGTTATCACGTAATGTATGTATGGAGAATTCCAATAAGCTATGCTAGCTTGTTTGGTAGAAAAACCTCCTGTTGCCATTGTTGTGAGAGAATGATTAACAGCGTCGAAAACGCTCATACCTCCAAAAACAAGGAGAAAAGTCTCGGCGAGAGTAAGAAAAAAATAAACCATCCATAGTTTTTTTGCTGTTTGGCGAATTTTAGGATGCAGCTTATCTTTTTCAACACCTGGGACTTCTGCATTGAAGAGTTGCATCCCTCCTATTTTTATAAACGAAACGATGGCAATAGAAAATACAATTATTCCCATACCCCCAATCCATTGTGTTGTACTTCTCCACAACAATAAACCTCGAGGCAAAGCTTCGATATTATTTAATATTGATGCTCCTGTTGTAGTGAACCCCGAAATAGTTTCAAAAAAAGCATTAGTGTATGAAGGAATATATCGGCTAATATAAAATGGCAAAGCACCAAAAAGAGATAAAATAAGCCACCCCCCCGTTACAATAAGATATGCTTCTCGTTTAGAAACTTCTTTTTTAGTTTTTCGATTAAAAATATACAGTAAAAATCCTACAAAGAATACAATTAAAGCAGAAATTGTCAGGGCAAAAAAATCATTTTCACCGTAAATAGCCGATATCAAAGAGCATATAGTAATAAATGCTCCTTCAATAAAAAGAAGCACTCCTAAAAATAATAATATTAGCTTGTAATTTAACATACTGCAAAATTACAAAAGTTGTAAAATAAATGAAATTTTATTTTACAACAGTAATTTTTTCTGTATGTGAAAAATTCAAAGAGTTTATAATAATATTATATAATCCCGGGGAAAAATATACAGTTGAAATTATATGTGTTAACGGCATTGAAACATTCTCAACTCTATAATAAATAATGCGACCGAGATTATCAATTAAAGAAATATAAACATCATTTTGGAATTTGTCTAAAAAGTGGATTTCAATAATAGATTCTGATTGATTATTAGTAATTCGAATTTTTTCATTAGAGTATTGGTAATCATAACATTTCGCAGAAATAACTTAAGAGCTTGAGATTTTTCCATCAAAGTCGTGTTGCAATAATTTATAGAAAACATCACCATTATTTTGATAAGGATCAGAATAAAGATAAGTAACAGGAATATTACTATTACCATGACCTTTCACAGTTCCAATGATTTCAAATTTTTTAGCATTAGTACTTTTGAGAACACTGAAATAATCATTATTACTTTCAGAAATAGTGGTCCAAGTTAATGTAGTTTTATTGTCTGCACAAATAGCCTTAAAGTTTTCCAAAACAATTGGAAGTGGAATATCAGATTTTGCGATCGCAAATTCAGAGAATTCAGTTAACCCATTTCTTCTGGCAAATCCACCGGCAACTGTTCTACCGGGAGTGTTTTCCGTATTAAGAGTACCTCCACCAGTAGTCCATTCAGCTGCACTTGTAGAACCAACAGGCCTTTTCAAAGGGCCAAATTGATTATCAAATAATCCTGCAAATGAATTAATTCCACCACCGTTAAACCATAAATTTATAGAATAGGATCCTCCTGTTGGTTGTGAATTTGGTTGTAAGATCCAAATTCCTTCATTTGATATTGAAGAATAAGGTGTTCCTAAATCCTGAGCTAAGCTTGTATTAAGCGATCCTAAATTAGAAAACGAAGAAGAAAATAAAGCATCTATATAGTTAACTCCAGTAAGGTAATTATTATTTAATTGAACCAATCTATATTCCGAAGCTGTTCCAACGGGGAAAGAATAAGTCATATTATTTGTTTGAATATACCTTCGAAGGTCTCCAAAGATATAAGAGTTCGCATTTCCACCTATAATAGCATCACTGGAATTATTATTAATAACAACTTTTCTAAAATTAGTGTTGATTATATCATTAATAAGGCTTAATTGTCCAGAATTATCAAGTTCAAGATTTCTTTCCAAAACAAGTTCTCCGCCTGACTTATTTATTACAACATTATGTAAAATTAAGCCTCCTCCTGGACTATAAATTTGATTTGAACTGCCATTAAAAGTCAAAGTATTATTTCCATAATTTGAGAATGTCCCATCAAAAATTTGAAAATTTCCTCCTATGGTAAAATTCTTACCATTAACATCAACAATACTTGTTGGATTTTGTGTTGTAAAATTACCTTTAACTTCGATATCTTGTAAGAATAGAACGTTCCCGTTTAATTTATTGACATCAATATTTCCAAGGGCGTTAATTCCGGTGAAATTTCCATTGAACTCATGTACAGACCAGTTATCATTAAGTACAATGGTAGCAGTTTCATCAATGTTTAAAGTTCCGAGGTTTTCAAAGTCGTCGCAAACAACCAGAGTTTTCCCCGGATTTATAGTAAGACTTGCCCCATTTTGAATGCTAATGCTTTTACAATTTGCACCATCTGCGTTAATTACCGGTTGGTTTGCAGGACCATTAACAATAATAACATCAATATTACAATCAGGTATAGCACATCCCCCCCAGTTCAGAGGGTTAAACCAATCTGAGCTTGCCCCACCAGACCATGTCAATGAGGTTGGAGAATCATAATTGATACTACCTGCAGTTGAGTTGGTAAGATCCAAATTGAAACCTGTATTATTCCCTGACCAATTCCAGATCAAAATTTGATATGATTGTCCGGCAGAAACAGTTAAAGGAGCACAAAACGGCGGACCTGATGCCCCCTCACTGGTGCTTGAATAGTCTACACGTAAGCCTGTGGTTCCGCTGGTAGCAGAAAAATTACATCTAACCGGCAATAAAGATCCTGAAGCTATTTGTGAACATGCATCAGGATTCCCGGTAATATTTACTAAAGCCCAATCATAATCTGTAGATGATAAGTTAGGGATAATTTCAAAAATTAATTGACCATCGTTTGCAATGTCAATTTTATACCAAACAGTATTGTTTTGAGTGCCAAAACTAAAGCAACCGTAAGGAGTAGTAAAATCACATGTAGATCCTGCGCCAACAAATCCAGGGTCTCCAACCAAAGTTTGTGGATTGCAAACCAATGTAGCAGCCGAACAATCTTGTTGAGGAACAGTTGGCCAATTCTCAATACCGTCAATTATTTGCAAACTAAATGATCCAACAAGTTCATTTTCCCCATCAACAATAATATAGTAATAATCTCCCGGATTAAGACCAACTAAAGTAACTGCAGAGTTTTGAGTACTGCCGCTACAAACTCCTGCTGCATCTTCATTGCATGAATTAGCAACCAAAACAAGATTATTACAATTACCTTGGTATACCGCAATTTGAGTAGCAGTAAGAGTTCCAAGACTAGTTTTGATTTTGACTGTACCTGAAGCAGGTGCTTGAAACTTGTACCACAGAGAATTAACAGTTCCTGAAGTCCAACAACTAGGCACAGAAGGTTCATTTACACCCGAAGAACAAGTATTATTATCTGATATAATTCCGCCAATAGCAATGCTTGTAGCATTACATGGCAAATCATTTGAAGTAGCAAACGGATCAGGCTGAGAAATACTTATGGTATATGGATTACATGTAGGTGAAGCATATGAATCAATAATTAAATAATATGTTTGAAAAGCCTCAACACTAACACATATAGATTTATTACCTGTAGAACTTTGTTGATATGCAACACATACTCCCTCATGTCCTGAAACAGGACAACCTTCATAAAGCATGATACCTGTCCATGTTCCAGTAGAAGTTAAATCTATTGTAATAGAGCCTGAAATATCAGGAGTAAAAGAATAAACTTTATCTTCACCTGTAAGATAATTTGAACTGCCACACGTTACCACATTCGAAGAAGTAAGGTCATTTATTGCTCCACATGTTGTTGATGTTTCGCTAAAAGGAAGAGAAGATATAGGCACTAGCCCTGTTCCTAATCCGAAACATGGATATGTAACAGAGACCGTAATTTGTGCTGTATTAGTACAAGAACCGTTAGTTCCAGTAACTGTATAAGTTGTAGTAACATTCGGAGAAGCTGTAACATTAGCTCCGGAAGTTGTATTTAAACCCTCAGATGGTGTCCATGTGTATGTATATGCCGGAGAAGCGGAACTTGAAGCAAATAGCCCCACAGAGCCCCCGTCAAGAAATGTTGTAGGTCCATCCGGATTAATAGTGATAGTTTCAGCTGTATGTATTACCTCAACTGGGATTCTAGCAGATTCGCAAGCTCCCGATACTTGAACAACCCAATTATAAAAGAAATAATATGTTCCTATTGTGGTACCTCCCCATTCACTGGCTGTAATAGAAATAACTCCGGGTTGAGTATAAGGGAAAGAAACACTTGTACTTCCTCGACCTAAATAAGTTGAATTTCCCGATACTAAACGATAATCGCCAGGATTGTTAATCAAGCAATTCAAATTCAAAGTGTTTAAGCCGGCATGGCAATTATTAAAAGTAAATGTTTGTAAATCTGAACCATTACTATTCTGAAGTTTTATTATAACAGTACTATTAGCAGTTTCTACGTAAACATCGACACTTTTTATTGTTAGTGGTGTATAGGTTGTAAATCTTAAACCCCAATTACTAGTACCAAAATAACCATCAGAGGATGTCCATGATGTTTTACCTACATTATATTCTGTTGGAGAACCGATAGAAGATGATACGTAATATATGGTATTACCACTAAAAGTCGCATTATATGAACTTCCTGTAGCAATTGGAACGCCTCCGGCAGAAGTGGAGTACCAGTTAATTGTTCCGCTACCTGTAGCTGTGAGAGTAGCAGTGTTCTGACAAGTTGTGATCGGAGAATTTGTGCTTGTAATTTCAACATTTGTAGTTGTCAAACTTTGAACAGAACAAGAGGTATTCGTGCCACCAGAATTAAATGGCTCTATTTTCCAATAATAAGTTGTACTAGGATTTAGGTTTTCGACATCATAAGAATTTACATTACCAATATTTACTCCATTTAAAATATTTGTAGGAGGATTATCTGTTCCAAAGTAAATTTTATAACCATAAGGTAAAAATCCTATTGTGGATTGTACCCATTTAAGTTCAACAGAACCAGGGCAAACATCTGTGTCTCCATTAATTGGAGTTACGTAAGTAATACAATTTGGAGGAGATATAGAAACACAAGTGAGTGATGCCGTCCAACCTGATCTTATTCCTGAAATATCTGAAAGAAATTTAAAGGTTATAGAATCACTATTCGCTGTAATAACTGGGGGTAATTCAGTACCGTGAAAAGGACTTCCTGAAATTTGAGGAGCAGATGTTGAACCTCCATCATAAACATATAGGTAATCGTAATTTCCTTCTGTATTAAATTCGTTAAAAGAAAATTGCAAAGCACTCCCCGGTGTTGCCGACACAAATGTTTTAGTATAATTTTCGCTATTACCATAATCCCCCGCTTGACCACCAGAGTCGTAAAAAAGACCGTTACATGTTGTAACTGTTGATGGATCAGATATTAAAAATATATTTTTTATTTGCCTGTTTCCATCAGGAGATTGAACTAAAGGCACATAATCAATACCTTGAATATTTATCTGATTACAAACTGCATCAATATAATTATCAACAGTCGCACCCAGAGATATATCATAAGTTAACCAAAAATAATTTGTACCATTTAAAAGACTTTGATTTCCGGTAATTGAGAAACTTCCATTTGGATTTAAATATGTTGAGCCAAATTGAGTTGTTGTAACAAATGAAGAACTAGTCCCTGTATACCATAATTTTGCATTAACAATATCATTGCTTGGATTCGAAGAGCCTGTTGTTTGAAAAGAAAAATCCGTTATACTCAAAGGATTTATTGTGCCATCAGTCACAATTTGAATACAAATCACTTGATTGTTAATAGATCCTGGAGTTACATAGTTTGTATTATCTTGGGTTACTGTTGAACTCACATAACTCATATTATTAGCAATACGTAAAGAAAAGTCGTCAAAACTTAAATACCACGGAGAATTGTTTGCATTAACTCTAATAGCAAAATAATAAATTTGTGTAACTGAAGGAGTAAAAGTTCTTACTACCTCGTAATATGTTTTCGTAGTTGTTTGATCCGAAGTTACAAAGGAGGCTCCTAATTGTACTGCACCGGCCGAATTTTGACTAGTATTATAAAAAACATCTCCTGTCCATCCAGAATAACCATCTCCGGCCCACCAAAATGAAAATTCATATGTAATTCCCGCAGTAAGAGTGAAGCCTGGTGTCCATATAAACTCATCTGTTGCCGAATAACTTTCTCGCAGAAATCGAGTACCACTTCGTGCATCAGCATCATATGTAGAATTAGAGTTATTTGTTGTTACCCAATCTCCATTTTCTTTATACCAGCACAATGGAAAATTTGGAATTGTAACAACATCGAAATTTTCTGACCAAGGAATTGTTGAAATATTACATGAATAAGTTATACGAACAAACCCATTAGCACCAGAACCTCCAGATCTATCAGTATTATTGTTTACAAAAGCTCCACTACCTCCACCACCATAATTTTGTCCCAGATTACCGTTTGCTCCACTTGTCAATCCAGTGCCACCGTTACCACCAAATTCAGAGGTTCCGGTACCAGCAATCGTTCCATTTGCATTGCCTCCAATTCCATTAGAACCTGCACCACCACCACCTCCTCCACTTTGAGTACTCGTTCCATTGGCACCATTGCCACCACTAAATACTATATCGCCAATACTATTAGCAGAAGAGCCGATACCACCAGAAGCAGTACCTCCATTTGGTGCAGCTCCTCCAGCTCCACCTTCAGCATAAACAGTTGAAGTAGACCCAAACCAAGAAGCCCCTCCTTGTCCTCCTGCATTTGTTGAACCCAATCCTCCATTACCTACATTTACCGCATATACATTTCCGGGTATTACATTTAAAGTTTTTTTTGCATAAGCACCTCCTGCTCCACCACCTCCTCCTTTAGCATTATACGTGGTTGTTCCGCCGCCTCCACCTCCTGCACCCCAACATTCGACGGTAATAGTTGTTACATTTTCAGGACAAGTCCATGTGGTTGAGGAAGTAAAAGTCTCAACTATTTGAGATTCAATATTATTTGTAGCAAATAAAAGTTATGTAAAAAATAAAATTATACTAGTATTTGTTAATATTTTTTTCTCATCTCTTGTAATATTTATTCAAAAAATTCATTAATTCTTTCTCATATTTGATTTTAGCTTCTTCATCATCCCCTGTTATTTTTGGTAAATCTGGATGATGAGCCATCCAATTATTAAAACGTTTTTCATAAGCATCTTCTTCAGCATTTGACATATTTTTTTTGTAAACAGGAGGCTTATCATAACAACTTGCATCAAATTTATAAAAATCCCAATAGGTACGTAAATTTAAGATATCAACAAATTCGGGATGTTCTTGATACCATATTTTTATTCTAATATTAAAATCTTCAATATCTTTTTCTTTATTCCCCTTATCTAAATATTCTGGAAGATCATAATTACTCCTAAAATAACTTATTAATTTCTTTAAATAAATTCTTTGCGAAATTTCAAATTCCTAATATTCTTCAAATTTAACAGGAATAGACAAATTTTCCGCTTGTTTTAAACTAAAATCAGTAACATAATAATTTTGAGCTAATGCTCTAACAGCAAACATTGAGATTAGAATAACATAGAAATATCTCATAGAATAAATTTGATTTTTGTTAACTCTCCAATAAAACAAAATTATACAATAAAATCATACAAATTCTATTTATAAAATATATTTATATTTTTAAATCATTTTTTTATACTCTTTATCATATATCATTACTATAAAACTTCTGAAATAAAAGAAATTAAATCATCTTTTTGGGTTGGTAATTTTTAATTTTTTTTTTAATTTGTTAATTATGTATTTTTGTAAAAATAAATGAACATAAAATTTTTTAACTTGTTAATTTACACAATTAATAAAATAAAATATGGCATACAATCTATTAAAAGGAAAAAGGGGGATAATTTTCGGAGCTCTAGACGAGAACTCCATAGCATGGCAAGTTGCTCTAAAAGCAAAAGAAGAAGGAGCAAAATTTGTTTTATCAAATTCTCCTATTGCTTTACGTAAAAAAGACATTTTTGAATTAGCAAAAACCACTGAATCTCAAGTTATAGCAGCCGATGTAACAGAAGTTTCGGAGCTTGAAGATTTATTCGAAGAAAGCATGAAAATATTAGGAGGACAAATAGATTTTGTTTTGCATTCTGTAGGAATGTCTCCTAATGTAAGAAAAAACATTCCATATCCGGAATTAGATTACGATTATTTAATGAAAACACTTGATGTTTCGGCAATATCATTACATAAAGTTCTATCAGTAGCAAAGAAGATGGACGCTATCAGCGAATGGGGTTCTGTTGTAACCCTATCTTACATTGCATCTCAGCGAGTTTTTAGCAGTTACAGCGATATGTCACAAGCAAAAGCTATGCTTGAATCAATTGTTCGACAATTTGGTTATCATTATGGAATTTCTAAAAAAGTAAGAATAAATGCTGTTTCTCAATCCCCTACAAAAACTACAGCCGGTACAGGAGTCTCAGGATTTAATGCGTTTTACAATTATGCCGACGCAATGTCGCCATTAGGCAATGCGGATGCTAGTTCGTGCTCGGATGTTTGTGTATTTCTATTCTCAGATCTGAGCAGAATGATTACCATGCAAACGATATACAACGACGGAGGGTTCTCGATGATGGGAATTTCCAATAAACTTATCCAACAATATATAGATTGCGGTTGTGGAGAATAAAATTTTGTTTTATTTTAGAGCCTTAATTTAATACAAAAACTATGGCTCGAAAAAAATCGAAAGTATCAAAGATTTTTATTCTAGATACTAATGTTCTGCTGCATGATTACAGATGTATTTTCAAGTTCGAAGAAAACGATATCGTGTTGCCTATTGTTGTTCTTGAAGAATTAGACCAATTTAAAAAAGGTAATGATTTAATTAATTTTCATGCTAGAGAATTTACAAGGATTTTAGATAATCTTTCAGGAGATGACTATTTTATTAAAGGAGTTAGTCTCGGAGAAAATTTAGGTCGGCTTTTTATTGAGACTGGAAAGCCTTTTTCAGAAAAATTACAAAACAACTTTCCAGAACATCGACCAGATCATATAATTCTTGCCATTGCGGAGTATTATCAAAATAAATTTCCGGATCGACATACTACCTTGGTTACAAAAGATATTAATCTTAGAGTTAAAGCCAAAGCTCTTGGCATTCATGCTGAAGATTATAAACATGACCATGTTCAAAACATAGAGAGTCTTAATAGAGAGGTTATTACAATAAATAATGTTGATAAAAATTTGATAAAATCTTTATACGAATCCGAAGATGGTATTCAAGCTACAGAATTAAAAGCAGTAACCAAAATTCATGCCAACCAGTATTTTATTTTAAAAAATGGTAATACAAGTGCATTAGCAAGATATAATTCTACAAACGAAACTATAGAAAGAATTAACAAAACCACTGTTTACGGAATTGTACCAAGAAATGCAGAACAAACATTTGCAATAGATGCTCTTTTAAGACCTGATATTTTGCTGGTAGGTCTAACAGGAAAAGCAGGAACAGGCAAGACACTACTTGCATTAGCTGCTGCTTTACATCAGCGTAAAGACTTTCAACAGATATTTCTTGCCCGACCTATAGTTGCACTTTCCAACAAAGAAATGGGTTATCTACCAGGAGATGCTAAAGAAAAAATCTCGCCATACATGCAACCTCTTTTCGATAACTTGTCTGTAATAAAGCATCAATTTAAACAACAAAGCCCAGATTTTCATCGGATTGATGAAATGTTACAAACCGAAAAATTACTAATCGAACCTTTAGCATATATTCGAGGAAGAAGTTTGTCCAAAGTATTTTTTATAATTGATGAGGCACAAAACTTAACGCCACATGAGATAAAAACTATTATAACTAGAGCCGGAGAAGGTACAAAACTGGTTTTTACCGGCGATATAGGTCAGATTGATTCACCATACCTTGACTCTCGTTCAAATGGGCTATCATATATGATAACAAAAATGAAAGGACAATCAATTTTTGCACATGTTAATCTTGTCAAAGGAGAAAGAAGTTATCTCGCTGAACTCGCTTCTGATATTTTATAGAATTTATGAAAGATATTGCTATTGTAATATTAAATTGGAACGGGGAACATTTTTTAAAAAAATATCTACGTAAAATAATTAATGATACAACTGATGATATTAGCGAGATTATTATTATAGACAACAACTCCAGCGACAATTCAATTAAATACATATCAGAGAATTTTCCGGAAATTAGAATTATTGAATTAGAAAAAAATTTTGGTTTTGCCGGTGGCTATAATCATGGGCTTAAAGAACTTCAACACAAATATTTTATATTACTCAACACTGACATTGAAACTACTCCCCAATGGCATAGGATTTTATATAATTTAATGGAAGAAGACGAATCCATTGGTGTTTGTGGACCCAAATTACTGCAAATTGAGGATAGAAAAAAATTCGAATATTCAGGTGCCGCAGGCGGCTTTATTGATAAAAACGGCTATCCGTTTTGCAGAGGAAGAATTTTTGACACTTGCGAAATTGATGAAGGTCAATATGATTCTCAAATTTACTGCTTTTGGATTAGCGGTGCAGCACTAATGATTCGCAGCGAATTATTTTTTAAACTCAATGGCTTTGATGAAAGGTTTTTTACCCATCAAGAAGAAATAGACCTGTGCTGGAGAATTCAAAATATTGGTTATAAAATCGTATGTGAACCTAAATCAAAAATTTATCATCTGGGAGGAGGAACTTTAAATAAGACAAATCCCACTAAAACATACCTCAATTACAGAAATAATCTGTATTTGATAGAGAAAAACATGCCTAAGTTTAAACGTAACTTTGTAAAATTTGTAAGATTATTTTATGATGGTTTTGCTACTATGCAATTTTTTGTCATTGGTAAGCCAAAACACTCCATCGCAATTATTAAAGCATATTTTCATTTTTGGTTTAATGCAAATAAAATGGCTAAAAACAGAAAAATTATAAAACCTAAAGCAATGAAATATTTAGATGGATTTGTTAATAAAAATATAATTTGGAAATATTTTTTAAAGCGAAAAAAAACATATTCAGAAATCATTAAAACAAAAACTAATAAATTCTGCTAATTCCAGAAATGTATTTATATAAGTCCTCATCTATTTTTAAAATCATAGATCTTTCAGGTATTACCATATTTCTCGTGCTTTTCCAGAAGCGTTTATTTTCATGAGCAAACAACACCTTAGTTGCTAATTTTGTAAATATATAATAAATATCTTCTAATCTAGTATAAGTAAACCAAACATGTCGGTGATTTAAAAATTTTTCTGAAATGGCATCAAAGACTTGATTTTTTGCATAGGAATAATATCCAGCATAAAGCTGTAAATACTTAGTAGAGACTCCCTTTAAAATTTTATTGATAAAGTTTTTTATTTCGCTTCTTGTCTGAAAAAGTTTATAATTATTTTTTGCTTCTTCTATAGAAGGAATAATATGTTTTACAGCTTTTTCTTTAGCAAATTTCTTTAACTGATCATTTTTTGAAATATTGTAAATAAAAGCATTTCTATCTATACTGTTTGCAAAGGCTTCAAAAAAATCTTTGAAATATAAATCCCCAACCTTGACAATTTTCATTAAATTTCTTGAATGATTATTCATTGAAATCATTCTAACGGTAAATTCTCTATGCTTAAAAGGCTCCGGCAGTGGTCTTCGCCTTGCTCCCGGAATTAATTTTCGCCCCTTTTGACTATAAACAAACCAAATATCGTCGCAAAATATATCTCCCTTAAGCTTTCTGTTGCTCTCCGGTATTGACAGTAATATCTTGTGCCTCCAGTCAAATGCCGTTAAATGACTTATATTACAAAGCTCTCGCATCTTTTTCAAGGACAATAGCCCTTGTTCACGTATTATCTTTGAATACTCTATGAAAACTTCCTTCTTGTGTAGATAATGCAAACTTGTTCCTGTACTCGGAAGAAAAGTACGCCCGCAATCAAGGCATTTAAATCGCTGAGTGTATTTATATCTACTGTGCTTTATAAACCTTTTACTTTTACAATGCGGACAAGATTTTACTTTCAACTTTTTGGAGTAAATTTCCAACAACTCGGAACTAATGTTTTGAAAATCTTTATTCATCAGAAAGCAAAATTATTAGTGCAAATATAATAAAAAATTAACAACATAAATTTGAATATGAATATTTTTTTCAAAAATTTCAAGAAATAAACTACAAATTATCATTGCCTCGTTTTCTTTGTATCTTTCTACTTATTTTTAACAACATTATTTTGAATATGAATTTAAAAATCAAAAAAATTATTTTCCTTCGCATTCCTTGTAAAACATTCTCCCTGCATCAGTACTCTTCAAGGTTGCTGCTCTCTTCCATGCGTAGCATGCTTTTTCCTTAAAATTCATGTTAAAATAACAATCTCCTGTCTTTTTCCATATTTCCGCATCGTAAGGATCTATATCCAAGGACATAGTAAAATCTTTCAAGGCAAATTCCCATGTTTTAATACTATAGTAAATATTTCCTCTTAAATTAAAATAATCAGTTTTTGAGGTATTTAAATTAAGAAGTTCGTTTAATACGATTAAAGCATTTTTAAAATCTTCTTTGGTGGCAAGAATTTCTGCTTTAAGAAACAGTGCATTTTCATTTTGTGGAAAACAGTCAATAAATATATTTATATAGTTTAAGGCTTTTGAATATTCTTTAGTCTTATAATTTATTTCGGCATAGTCGTATAAGTGTATTGAGTTATATTTATCAATTTTCAGCAATTGTTCTTTTGTTCTAAGTGCATTTTGAAAGTCGTTAAGTTGGAACTCTAATTTATACTTTAGAATTAGTGCCGGTATGTAATTTTTCTTTATAGAGAGTGTTTGATTGATTTGTTTGTAAGCAGATGAATACTCGTTTTTGTAATAATTTATTAAAGCTAATTGATAAAATTTTAGATATTGATATGATCCGAAATTTTCGGATAACATACTTTTTGCATCATCGTATTTTCCTGTATTGATAAGATATTCTGATTCTAAGAGTTTTTCATAATAATTGTTATATCTGGTATTTTGCCAAAAATTTCTCCATTCAGAAGTTTTAGATATTTGTTCAAAACAGGTTTCTCTTATAATTTGAGAATAAGGTAGTGGATTTTTAAAATCAAAATATTTTTTCAAATATTCCACACTCTCATCTGCAAAGGATAGACAAGCATAAATTTTTGCAAGTTTATAATTTGCTGTTGCTGGATTAGTTCTAATCAGTTGTTTTGACAAATTTACAGCTTCGGAATATTTTGATTGAGAAATTAAAATTTCAATTTTAAATTCAATACAATTATCATCAGAACAATTATTTAGTACTAAATAAGCCGAATCGAGCAGATTTCGAGATAAATAATATTCCGCTTTAAAATAGTTTAGAGGCAAATCAAAATCTTGTGCCTGCAGATTCAAAATTGTCGTAAAAAAGAAAACAATATTTAATATTTTTTTGTAATACATACTATTTATTCTTGCAAATGTATTTTAGGTTCACCATTAAAAACATGAACAAAACCAACTAGATGTCGTACTTCTTCGCCGGTTAATCTTTGCTCATAAACATCACAGACATAAAAATAAACTCCATCGCTGACTTTTTTTCCTGTCTTAAAATCTCTGCCGTCCCAAATTATATCCGGATTTGTAGTTTCGTACATCAATAATCCCCATCTGTTGAAAATTTGTATATTAATTCTTGTAACAAAATAATATGGTTCGATAGGTCGAAAATAATCGTTTATCCCGTCATTATTGGGGGTAAATACATTTGGCAATCGGTAAAAGGTACAATTATCAACACAAACTCTGTTTGAATTAACACTTTCGTTATTAAAAGTATCAACTGCGGTCATATAATAGCATCCTGCCATACTAAATTGCGGAAAATGTTTATATTTAAAAACATTTGCCGGAAAAACTGTAATTAATTCAGCAGCTCCGTCTAAAAAGGGAGTGTAGAACAATTTATAAGATTTAACATCATTATTACAAGTATCGTGATATTGCCAGGTTACATAATTAAAAACCGAATCACAAAAAGATTCAACAAATATTACTGGCGGACAAGGAGGCGTTGTATCAATAGCTTCAGCACAATTGATTTGAGATAGATTATATATAGGATTAATTATTCCTTCTATTGAATATTCGCCTTTGGAACGAACATAATAACAATATTCTTTACCGTTTATCAAGCCTCTGTCAATATGTTTTAAATTAGTTATTGTTGTGAGGGAGTCAAAAACGGTTATTGTTTCGTTGTATTTATAAATTGTATATTCATGATTTATCCAGGGAGTATTTTTGTTTATGACTAATTCAAGAGCATTTTCCATTTGGTTTATTTCCACAAAAATGGAAGAGGCAATATGAGGAGCACCAATAAGATATCTGTTACTTGGGGCATTATTATAGAATTCCACTTTATATGAATACGGATAATCTTTTGTATTAATTCCGTTATCTATCCATATTGTATCGTTTATATCATCTGTTACATATACTTGCTGAAGATTTTCACCAAAATAACCTTCGGAACGATAAACAACATATTGATATGGACCTGGAGCTGTTCCTATATCAATTTCTGTTGGTTTTGACCAAGCAACATAAATACTACCTGTTTGGGTATCGGTTGATAATACACTTACATTAGTAATTGTCGGAATTCCGCGTTGTAATATGGCACAAACTTCATTACTTACATAAGATTCTGCTCCATCTGCAAAAACAGCTGTAACCAGATAACAATATTCATGTCCCTGTGAAACACTTTTATCAGTATATTCAACAATGGAACGGCCTTGAACAAATCTAATTTTTGTATATCCCAATTCGGGAGGAACACCTACCTGACAAAATTCCGGGACAAAACCACTTGGTGAAATTTTACGGTAAATATTATATCCTGTAATATTAGGACAATAATGAATATCCCAGCTTAAATTTATTTCAATGGTGTTAGCAGAAGCTGATAAATTTTTTACCGGTGGAGCAACAACCGTAATTCCAACACTTTTAATATCCACCAGACTTATTGGTGTAGAATTATCTTCAGCTTTAAAATTAACGTTGTAGGGTTGTTTGCGAACTAATTCACATGAAGTTTGCCATGTAAAAATTCCTTCGGCATAACCCGGATTATTTAAGGTTTGTTCAAATAAAGCTACTGACCCCGACATAACAAAAGGAGCTCCGGCAGCACTTAATGTAATTCTGTCATTATCCTGGTCGGTAGCAGTAATTTTAAAAGTTAATAATGAATCTGCTTCGACACATATTTGCTCTACTGATATAATTACAGGAGGTTTATTATTAGTTTCATAAACCTCTATTTGCATATCCCTGACGATTTCGCCAATTTTAATGTTATTCCTCCACTCTTCTATCAACATAGCTACATTATAAATGCCTGCCATAATGGGTGCATCCCAAACTAAATCACCTAAAACTTCATCAACATAAAAAGTATTGGAAGCTTCTGGAAAAGTGTATCCTGCTATTGGCTGTCCATTTTCGGCTCTGCAAACGGTAAGTTTATACGAAAGGCTATCACCGTCTGGGTCATAAGCTCCCGGATTATGAACAAATTTTCTACCTACTGCTGCTTTATCTATTGGAGGTTGCGTAAGTATTGGTGTGTTATTTGAGCCTAACTGTGGATTTATCATTAGTGTAGTTGAAATACTAAAAACAGTATTTACCGAATTAGGTATATTGCTGACGCCTAAATTTCTGTTTGGGTCCTCGACTACTAATACATAAATTCCCGGACCTGGATATTTATGTACACCTACATATTTATTACGTTTATAATAATCCGGTAGAAAAACTTCTTCTACTCGATTTAAAGTGCTTGTAGTATTATCCCCCCAATTGATGTCAAGTTTTGGACGATCAGCAGTCCAACCCGGACCTGTGGCTGTATATGTAATTATTGTTACTTCAAATGTCAATTCCGAAATCTGACGATATGTTATCTCGCCCGCCCTATTATGAGTACCAAAAGCATAACAAGATAAAAATAAAAATACATATATGATTACCAAACATTTATTCATATCAACAAAATTACAATGAAAAACAATGTATTAAAAAAAAAGTTGTTAAAATTTTACTTTTGTTTATCCGTTAAAATCAATTTTGTGTATCTTACTTAAAATTTCATAACCAATGTTGCACCTCAGACATCTTTTATTATCACAATAATTCTTTTTTAAGTTTATAATAGCCTGTGATTCATAAGAATTTTTTGCAACAACATCTAACCTTTCCCATTCTCTAGTAATTCTGTTGTTTTCGGGCTTAAGACTCTTCAAAAAATCAAGGATTGTTTCAGGATCATAATTCGGATTATAATATTTCTGCCACAAAAACAACATAGGTATTACTGCATTAATTATTACCGAATTTACTGCCTCATTTCCCAATTTGTATTTTACATTCTCAGAAACTTTTCCAGGGATGTAATGATTCTTCCAATAATCCGATACCACAACATTAAAGAAATTCTTTATTTCCTTAAAATCTATTTCATTTTTAGAAATTAAATGAACAAACCTGCCAAATTCCGACATAACCGATACAAATTGTGCAATACGCATGTAAGGATTACCTGAAGGTCGGATTCTTGAATGTTTCCAGTTTGATGAATTAATTGGAAATATATTGAATTTTTGGACTAAAAAATCATAACTTTTCTTTAAATCTATTACATAATTATCTGTAATCGCGTCCTCAAGCAAACCGGATTGTCCGAAAAACAAAGCTTCAAGAAGATTTTTGTTACCGGTATAATGTTTTACAATATTCAGCGGAGTTGTATAAGCAAGATTATAGAATGCATCAGAATTAATTCCAAAACCAAAACTTTTCGCCAGACTTAGATAAACAATTTGCTCAAAATCTCCCGAACTTTTCTTTAAAATATCATCATAAAAACTTACTTTATCCTCAAGCCTTTCAATGGCCATTTTATCAAACCACATTTTCGATTTAAAATCGTCAACAAGCGAAATATATTCATAGCATGGGATATCACTTTCATTTAGTTTAAACTCGGCGTATTTATTAAAGAGCAAATGTGAAAATTTAATTTCCCAGGTCGGCAATTCTCTTTTATTAATGTAAACTTTTCTATTGTCATTAAATACAACATGTAGAATAACATTATTATATGCCTTGTCTTTTTCGTGTCCATGATTGTACCAATCTGATGCATTTATGTGAATTTCGACATTTCCAACAAACACAGTATCACCTATTTTGATTTTGGCATTAAAAAAGTCGGGACCGGAATCTCGATTATAAATTCCTGTATCAATGATTTCAAATTTTTGCCCTGTAGTCAAATAGCAGTTATTATTGGCCCAAAGTTTAAAACGGTAAATAAAATGTAAAAACTCTTCATTCATTTTTTTATAATTGTATTTTTGTAAAAATATTATAAAATTTTATTTTTATAAATTATGAAATCAAAAAAACTTATCAAAGCTGAAGAAATTTTTAACGGAATATCTCATGGAATTGGAATATTGATATCAATATCAGCTCTTGTTTTATTAGTTGTATTTTCAGCAATAAGGCAAGAAAACATAAAAATAATAAGTTTTACTGTTTTCGGAGCCACAATGATTGCAATGTTTATTTCATCAACTTTGTTTCATTCCGTTAAAAATTTAAGAGTAAAATCAAAACTAAATAAACTAGACCACAGTACAATTTACTTACTAATTGCAGGAACATATACTCCGGTATGTCTTGTTGCTATTGGTGGAAATATTGGCTGGATAGTTTTTTCAATAATTTGGATTTTAGCACTTTCAGGAATAATTTATAAGGTGATCTTTTATAAAGGCGGAAAACAGGAAAGAACCATTTCAGCATTTGTTTATCTTGGAATGGCATCAATTGTTATTTTTGTAATTGTTCCACTTATTAAAAACACAAATGGCACAACATTATGGTTTTTACTTGCCGGATGTTTAAGCTATGCCTCAGGAATAGTTTTTTATTTAATTAAAAAAATTCCTTTTGGTCACGGAATATGGCATTTAAGTATTTTAGGCGGAAGTATATGCCATTTCTTTGCTTTTTTATATCTGATATAAAAAAAAGCCGGATTAACCGGCTTTTTTTTTTATCAATCTATTTTCTAGATAGCGGTATAAGTAAGATTTTTAAAATATCTTTCACCTTCTTGAATGAATTGAACAACAGGATTCCCTATATATGTTTTTTCCAATCTTGAGTTGTCAGGTTGAATTTGATCAGTTTGAAAATCTACCGGAGTAATATCTACTCTTGCTGCATTAAATTTTACTGCAGGAAGTTGAATTGTGTATGTACCATCAACAACAGTAGCTTCATATTGCAAAATTTGATAAGTATATCCAGCTATTGGAGTTTGTACTAAGTCCTGGGAATCAATACGGAAGATGATTTTTGTTCCGTTAGGTACTGATTCTAATCCGGCAGTTGAAAGATTTAATTCAGCTTTAACTGTTCCGGAGAGTGTTACCATTTTTAGTGGTTCAGTTTGGTATTCTTCTTCTTTACACCCTGTGAACACTAATAACATGCCGATTGCGGCTACCATCATAATCGAAATAATATTTTTCATGGTCTTAAATTTTAAATTATTACTAAATTATTTTTTTTCCTAATTAAAAATGAAACATAATAAACATTGAACGGCAATATAAAAAGTTGGGCATTTTGAAACACTAATCTTTCGGTTTGCCACATCGTTCATTTATTGTTAATTAGTTAATATTTAACACTTTTCGCCCAATTTTTTATATTGTGTGTTAACTCCAGTTCATTTATTTTAAAGGTCACTAATCAGCTTATATTCCCAAGTTAATTGTTTATTTGTTATATCATGATGAAATAATAATGCTTTATTATCTATTGTATCTGAAGAAATTCCCGAAGCTAAAAAATATATTCCATCTGATGTAATATATTCAAATTCTTTTATATGGAATCCAATATCTCCACCAATACAAAGAACTTTTATTCCTTTCTGTTGTACTTCTAATAATTTAGGATAAATATCGGTATAAAAATTATTTGGGTTTATACAATAGAAACAATCACCCAATCCTCCATTTGAGATAGATGGGATTAGAGGTTCTAAGTAAGTATTACCGTACATCCAAATTAATTTATGATGTAGAATAATTAAATGTGAGGATTCTTGTATGGTATCTACAATTCCTTCAAAAAATTCTTTTTGTGCCCCAATAATATTACTAAGGCTATCCTGAGTATCTAAAACAATTAAGGTTATTCCGTCATTATGAAAAGAATAAAATGGAGGCCTATTTGTAAAGTTTTGGATTCTATCTAAATCTGAATAATCATGATTGCCAAGCGCCCATAAAGTGTTTATATTACCAATGTCGAAAATTGAATCAACATGGGACATTGTATAATCATCCTGTGATGTTAAATGTGCTAAGTCTCCACCAAGCCATAACATATTAAATTTACTAAAGTCAACTCGTTCTACAATACTATTCATAAATGGGTTGGAATCTGTTCTTGTATGAGAAATATGTAAATAATTCTTTGTTTCGCAAATAATAGATGGTTCTATGATTTCATCTTTTGTACAAGAACCAAAAAAAACTATTAATAATGGTATTAATCTAAATAAAGTTCTTTTCATTATGAAGTGTTTAATTGGAGTTAACATCATAATCGAAATAATATTTTTCATGGTCTTAAATTTTAAATTATTACTAAATTATTTTTTTTCCTAATTAAAAATGAAACATAATAAACATTGAACCTGAAGTAAAGTTATCAATTCCAATGAAACTATCAACAGCACGTTTTGTGGTTACAACCTCACGTTCTGTTCCTGTCCATCGTTCTATTGTTCGATATCCGCCATCTCTTGATACGTTAAATCCGAGTCCCATTTCACCCCCAATAGAAATCTTTGGAGCAAAGAAATATTCTACACCAATCACGCCACGAAGACTTAGTCCTAAATCAGCCTTGTTGTACTGCTCTAATAATCTCTGAGAACCGGTTCTTTGAATATCAGCAGCAAAATCCCAGTATGCTGGAGACTGATATTCGGTAGTCATTTGATTTCCATAAACATACTTATCTGTCCATGCAGTATAGTTAATAAAAGCACCTCCACCAAAATAACCTTGTACACGACCTTTTCCGCGATACATCAAATAATCTGCTCCTAAACCAATGTTTGTTGAATTAAAAATATTTTTGTCAGTAACCTGCACCAGTGGATCTGGGACTTCTTGATTTGCAGTAACAAACTCTTGATCAATCCAATTAGTATAAGCCAGAAGCAAAGCTCCACGTATAGCTACCTGATCTTCAAGATAATACTTAACGTAAATCACATTGTTTGCATACAATCCGTTTATAAATCCTAACGTAGTACTATTTACAGCACTGTACCCGTTAAACATATTTCCAAAGAATTCTAGGATCGGCATAGCATCAATTCCAAGAGCCATTTCGCCTTGCTCGGGCAGTATTTTTTCTCCCCGTTTGGAAGTCATATTAACTTCCTGTGCAAAAATTCCTCCTACAAGAAATAAAGCACAAATTAAAACTGTAATTTTTTTCATAATCGAAAGGCTATTAATTAAACATTTAGTTATCATTGCAAAAATAATGTTTTTTTCTAAACATTATTTTTTTTTCTAATATTTTTTTTAATTTTGTTTAAAAATTTATCTAATTCGTTGGAATATAACAAATTAAATAGATAAAAAAAACTGCCTAAATCGGCAGTTTTATCTTTTTGTCCAAACAAAATTATCTTTTATGTCTGGGTTCATCTGAAACTGTTAATTTTTTTCTTCCTTTTGCTCTTCTTGCAGCTAATACTTTACGTCCTTCTGGAGTTGACATTCTTTCTCTGAAACCGTGTTTATTCCTTCTTTTTCTTATTGAAGGTTGAAAAGTCCTTTTCATCTCGTTTATATTTTATATTGTTACTCAAATTTTACGGATTGCAAAAATAGAACTTAATTTTATTACTTCAAAATTTTTTAGAAAATTTTATGTGGATAAATAAATAATTTTTTTTGTTTCAAAAAATTCATATTCAAATATCTCTTTTAATTGATAAATTTTAATATCACGGAAATCTTTTATTTCTTCATCAAAGTCTCCTCCTTTAAGATAAATTATCCCATTAGGATAAAATCCTTCTATTGATTCTTTATCAATTAAGTTTTTTGTCATCTTATAAAACGCAGGAAATGCAGTAACTGCTCTGCTAACAACAAAATTGCATTTAAAACTGAGGTTTTCACATCTGTTATTAATAGGAAAAACATTTTCTAATTCCAATAGGTTTGCTATTTCGGTTACAACCGTAATTTTTTTACTTATGCTGTCAACAGGATAAAAAATTACATCAGGAAACAATATCGAAAGCGGAATAGCCGGAAATCCTCCTCCTGTGCCTACATCAACAATACGTGTTCCGGCAGGAAAATTAAAAATCTTAGCAACGGAAAGAGAATGTAAAATGTGATTTATAAATAAATTTTGAATATCTTTTCTACTTATACAATTTATTTTAGAGTTCCATTCAGGAAAAATTTCATTTAATTTTAAAAGTTTGTCTATCTGCTTAACTGTAATTTTAGGGAAATACTTTAATAAAATTTCACGCATCAATTTAAATTTTATCACTCTTATTTTGAATCAAGGCTGCCAACAACTCTTTTGCTCTGAATAACTGGGCTTTTACTGTACCTATAGGTAAATTTAGAGCTGCAGCAATTTCTTCGTAAGACATTTCTTGGTAATATCTCATTTCAATAAGCCTAGTGTATCGTGGCTTGAGGGTTTTTATTATTTTTTTTATTTCTTCTGCTTTTTGTTCCTTAATGAGTAAATCTTCAGGAGTTACTCCTGAGAATGAAAATTCTCCACTTTCCGGGTCATTAAATTCAATCCCGGAATTATTTATTTGTGGTCTTACTTTTTTCTTGCGTATAAAATCAATACAATTGTTGATTGCTATTCTAAAAAGCCATGTACTAAAAGTATATGCAGGCGTATATTGGTGTAGATTATTAAATGCTTTGGCAAATGTTTCCATTGTTAAATCTTCTGCATCATTTTCATTGCCGACTTTTTTTAACAACATAAAAAATATTGAATCCTGATAACGGTCGAGAAGCTCTCCAAAAGCCTTTTCCTCACCATCTAAAGCACGATGAACAATTTCAATATCCTGCTGGGCTTTGATTGAGAAACTTCTTTTTTCCTGCATTTTAAATTTTAATTTTTAACTTCTTTAAAATATAAATTAATACATAAAAAAACATCGCAAAGATATCAAATAATACAATACAAAAAATATTGAGTTTACAATTTAATCTTTTGCTAAAAATCAAATTGAACACAGATATAATAAAATAATAACAAAACAAAATGATTAAAATTTTTGGTAATGAAAAATAGAACGACAATAATATTAACGTAAAATAAAACATCCATGTGGATAAAATATCTCCTGAAGTTAAAAGTTTATTTCTAAGACTATAGAAATCAGAAGTTGAAACATGTCTAAATTTTTGATTGATAAAATCTTTCCATCTTGTTTTAGGAAATGATATTGTCTTTGCTTGCGGATTTAATTCAATGGAAATTTCTGCCATTCCGGATGCTGATTTTATAAATAAATCATCATCGCCCGAGATAATATGACGGTGATTTTCAAAACCTTTAACTTTATACCACAATGACTTTGTGTAAGCCAGATTCCTTCCAACTCCCATAAATGCCTGTTTTATTATTGCCGAGTGAAAATATAAAATTGCGATATAATATGTATCAAGTCTGATAAAACAATTCAGAAACCCTTTTTCCTTTTTGTAGTCGCCAAATCCCAAGACTATACGTTCTTTGTCATCCATAAAATGTTGACTGATATATTTTAACCAGTATTTTGAAGCCGGGTAGCAATCTGCATCGGTAAAAACTAATATTTCATTTTTACTTAACTCGATAGCCTTTGTTAAGGCAGCTTTTTTACCAATATTATATTGTAAACTGATGTATCGGAGATTTGTATAATTTTGTTTTAATTCATTTATAAATTCCCGAGTATTATCTATTGAACCATCATCAACCAAAATAACTTCAAAATCAGCATAATCCTGTTCCAAAACTTTAATAAGATTTCTACGTAAGTTATTTTCTTCATTATGTGCGGCAATAATTACTGAAATTGGTTTATAAAATATTACTTTCTTAGCTTTTTTATTTTCATTAAAAAACTTCAGTAGAATTAACGGCAAAAAAACTTTGTAGAAAAATCGGATAGTTAATGATGCTAAAAAAAGAATAATGGCTATATAATATAAAACTGATATTTTTATAAAAATTTCCAAATTACGAATTGTTTTCCTTTTGTTTTGCTTCGTTCCAGATTTTATCCATCTCTTCGAGAGTCATATTTTTCAAATCTTTTCCTTTGGCGATTGTTTGTTCTTCGAGATAGTTAAATCTTCGTATAAATTTTTTATTTGTCAACTCTAGAGCATTTTCGGGATTGACACCGTATAATCTTGCAGCGTTAATAACCGCAAAAAGTAAATCTCCAAATTCCTGCTCAATTTTTTGAGGATTATTATTGGTGATTTCTTTTTTTAATTCAGTAAGTTCTTCATTAACTTTATTCCAAACCTGTTCTTTGTCTGTCCAATCAAACCCCACTCCCCTGGCTTTGTCCTGAATTCTATGAGCTTTTATCATTGCAGGCATAGAATTTACTATACCTCCGAGCACACGTTTTTTCTTACCTTCTTTGAGCTTTAACCTTTCCCAGTTTTCTTCCACATCCTTAGCTGTATCAACTTTCACATCACTAAAAATATGCGGATGTCTAAATACTAGTTTTTCGTTAATACCTTTGATAACATCGTAGATGTCGAATTTATTTTTTTCCTGACCTATTTTAGCATAAAAAACTATATGTAAAAGAATATCACCAAGCTCTTTTTTTATGTTTTCATCATCTTCTTCGAGGATGGCATCTGCTAACTCATAAACCTCTTCAATTGTTAATGTTCTAAGACTTTGGTTTGTCTGGATACTGTCCCATGGGCACTTGTCTCTTAATACATCCATTATATCCAACAGTCGTTTGAATTCTTCCAATCTTTTATCCATTATATTTTTTTTCAAAATTAAAAAATAGAAAGCAGGTGAAAGTAATAAATCACCTGCTCAAAAATCATAAATAAATATTTTAAACAAGACCAGCAAAACCCATGAAAGCGAGAGCCAAAATACCGGCAACGACTAAAGCTACAGGAACTCCTTTCATACCGCTTGGGATAGGTAATTTTTCGAGTTGTTCTCTAATTCCAGCCAAAATAATCAAAGCTAATGTAAATCCGAGAGCTGTTCCTATAGAAAATACAACACTTTGCAATAAATCATAATTCTTTTGTATTACCATAATTGCAACTCCAAGTATTGCACAATTGGTGGTAATTAATGGGAGAAAAACTCCAAGTGCCTGATATAAAGAAGGGCTAATCTTTTTTAGTATAATTTCTACCATTTGTACTAATGCAGCAATTACTAATATATAAGCAATTGTTTGCATAAATACTATATTGAATTTCATTAGAATGTAATTCATAATAAGCCACGTAACAATTGTGGCAAGAGTCATAACAAACAAAACAGCTCCTCCCATACCTAAGGATGTTTTAATTTTACTCGAAACTCCTAGGAAAGGGCAGATTCCAAGGAATTGAGCTAATACTATGTTATTGACAAATATTGCACTTATAATAATTATTATATATTCCATAATACTTATATTTTAATTATTTATTGATTCTTTTCATAATGGCAATTAGGTAAGCTAAGCCTAAAAAAGCACCGGGAGCTAGTACAAAAACCAATATCCCGTCAGTATTTATAAATTTATGCCCGAATAATGAATAAGCTCCTAATAATTCTCTCAATGCACCAAGTAATGTTAGAGCGAAAGAAAATCCCAACCCCATGCCTAAACCATCAATTGCAGAAGAAATAATTGTGTTCTTCGATGCAAAAGCTTCGGCTCTTCCTAAAACGATACAGTTTACAACAATTAGAGGGATAAATAATCCTAAAGATTTATATAAGTCGGGAACATAAGCTGACATTGATAAATCAATAATTGTAACAAATGAAGCGATAATAACTATAAATGATGGAATACGTACTTTATCGGGAATGAAGTTTTTAACTAATGAAATCACCACATTAGAACCAAAAAGCACAAAAGTTGTTGCTAATCCCATTCCCAATCCATTAATTGCAGATGTTGTTACTCCTAAAGTTGGACACATCCCCAAAACTAGAACAAATACCGGATTTTCTTTTATAAATCCTTTAGTAAAGTTTTTCCAATTATTCATTACTTGTTTCCTCCATCTTTAGGTTCAACATTATTTTCAATGGAATTCTGACCATTTGCAGATAAATAATTTATATAAGTATCATAAGCTCTCTTAAGAGCATCGCAGTATGCCCGTGAACTAATAGTTGCAGCTGTAATTGCATCTACATCACCACCATCTTTTTTTACAGTTAATTTAAATTGATCGGGGTTTTTACCTTTAAATTGTTCATTCCAAGAACTTACATTTTTAGAAGTCTTATCACCTAAACCCGGAGTTTCTTTATGTTCCAAAACATCAGAATCAATAATCGTTCCATCTGGAGTAAAACCAACCATAACTGAAATTATCCCTCCAAATCCTTTCATGGAAAAAGTTTTCACTGCCATACCTTTAAATTCGTTATCAACAACGACTTTGTACATAGTAATATCTCCAATACCATCTGAAGATTTAACAACGATTTGTTCAAAATCGTCAAAATTTCCTTTTCGAGCATCAGGGACTACCACTCCAATTGCATTTTGTAAATTTTGCTTTTTTACATTTTCGATAGGGCCTTTTGTTAAATTATATACCGACGCTAAAGCTAAAGCAGAAATTGCCGTAATTACAAATAGTGTAAGCGTCATGTTTAAAAATGTTGATTCTTTCTTTGCCATAACCTACTTTTTTACAATTTCACCAAAACGTTTTGGTTTTACATAATAATTAATTAAAGGGGTAAACGCATTCATTATTAAAATTGCAAAAGAAACGCCTTCTGGATAAGCTCCCCATACTCTTATCAAAACGGTTATTATACCTATTCCTACTCCATAAATAATCATACCTTTTGCTGTCATAGGGCTGGTTACCATATCTGTTGCCATGAAAATAGCTCCCAGCATTAAACCTCCCGTTAATAGATGAAATAAAGGATCTGCATATTTATCAGGATTGATGCCGTAAAGAATACCGGTAAAAATAGCAACTGTTGCAATTATAGAGACAGGGATATGCCAGGTGATAATTTTACGATAAAGCATATACAATCCACCTATAATCAAAGCTATTGCAGAAATTTCTCCTAAAGATCCTCCCATCTGACCAAAAAACATATCTGAGTAGCTTGTAGGCAAATTATTAATAATACTTGAAAAAGACTCCCCGTTTTTTAAGCCTTCTTTTACAATTGCAAGAGGCGTTGCACCGGTTTGAGCATCGGTCATTGCAAAGTTTAGAACCTGAACTTTCGGCCAAGAAGTCATTTGTACCGGAAATGATATTAACAAAAATACGCGACCAACCAATGCGGGATTAAACGGATTATTACCTAAACCTCCAAAAGACATTTTGCCAATACCTATTGATACTAATGCTCCAATAACAATTATCCACCATGGCAAATTAGATGGAACATTAAACGCCAATAACATCCCTGTAACAATTGCAGAGCCGTCTGTGATTGTTAATTCTCCTTTTAATAATAATTTTTGAATTATCCACTCGAAAAAAATACATGCTGCAATTGCAATTAAATTAACCCTAATAGCATCCAACCCAAAAAAATAAACTGATACAAGCAGAGCCGGTATCATTGCTATTACCACTCCATACATGATTTTATTCACAGAATCCTTTGCATGATCATGTGGAGATAACGAAACTATTAACCTATTCTGTGCCATTATTTTATGATTTTTTTGATCTTAATATTTTGTTCAAATTTGCTTTACCCAAACGAATATAATCTAAAAGAGGAACGCCTGCAGGACAACCGAAGGAGCAAGATCCGCATTCCATACAGTCGAGAACTCTTTCATTCTGCAATTCTTCAAACATTCCAACGGTAGCCATATTTTTTATAAGATAAGGTTCCAATCCCATTGGACACACAAATACACATCTTGCACAACGAATACAATTATATGTCTTAGGACGTTTTGCTTCATCAGATTTAATAAGTAAAATACCTGAAGTCCCTTTAGTTACAGGAATTGAAAAATCTTTAACAGCTTTTCCCATCATAGGGCCACCATTCACAATTTTTCCCGTATCTTCAGGTAATCCCCCTGCTTTTTCGATTAAATTACTTACCGGAGTACCTATTCTTACAAGCAAATTAGAAGGTTTTGGAACAGATTTACCAGTTACTGTTACAACTCTTTCTATTAAAGGTTTATTTTTTTGCACAGCTTCATAAACAGCATAAGCAGTACCAACATTCTGAACTACACACCCAACATCTATTGGTAAACCTCCTGAGGGAACTTCTCTGTTAACAACAGCTTTTATCAGTTGCTTTTCACCTCCTTGAGGATATTTAACCTTCAATGCAACAACTTCAATATCCTGATATTTAGCTGCTTTTTTCTTCAACAGCTCTATTGCATCAGGTTTATTGTTTTCGATACCGATGTAAATCTTTTTTGCTCCGGCAGCTTTTTGAAGTAATCGAGCTCCAACAATAATTTCGTCAGATTTTTCGAGCATAAGCTGATGGTCTGAAGTAAGATATGGCTCACATTCAACCGCATTTATTATCAAGTTATCGCAAACTTTTCCCTGTGGAATGGAAATTTTAACATTTGTAGGGAAGGTTGCTCCGCCCAAACCTACAATACCTGCTTGAGCTATTTTTGCCCTTATTTCTTCAGCAGTAATTTTTTCAATATCTTCTACCAATGCTGTACTGCGGTCAATTTCAGGGAGCCATTCATCACCTTCAACATCAATAATGATGGCAGTTTGTTTATATCCTGTTGAATCAAGAATTTTTTCAATTTTTGAAACTTTCCCCGACACTGATGAATGAATGTTTGCAGAAATAAACCCTGCACTTTTTGCAATAAGCTGACCAACTTTTACTTCATCTCCTTTATTAACAACAGGTTGGGCAGGAGCTCCAAGGTGTTGTGATACCGGAATTGAAACCTGCTTTGGCAACTCAATTATTTCTATAGGTTTTCCTGCCGAAAACTTGTTTTCGTGTGGATGAACACCGCCTTTTGGAAATGTCTTTAACACTGCTTTATCTCCTATATTAAAGTTAAAACTTATACATTAATTAACCGCTGCTTCTTCAGCATTTTCAACCTTCTCCTTACGAGGAGGAAAGTTTACTTCGAGTATTGCTCCGGTTGGACATTCTGCAACACATTTTCTGCATAATTTACACTTCTCAAAGTCAATATATGCACAGAAATTTTCGACTACAATTGCTTCGTAAGGACATACTTTAACACATTTATTACATGCAATACATGCTGCTCCGCATGCTCGACGAGCATCTGCCCCTTTATCATGATTGACACAAGAAACATAAATTCTGCGATTTTTCTTACCTTTGTTTCTTAATTCGATAATGTTTCTCGGACAGGCTTTTACACAAGCTCCGCATGCCGTACATTTATTTTCATCAATCATAGGTAACCCGGATTCTTCGTCCATATACATTGCATCAAAGGTACATTTAGCAACGCAATCTCCTAAACCTAAACATCCGTATGCACAATCAGTATCTCCCATATATAAAGAATGTTCTATGGCACAAGAGCTTGGTCCGTCATAATAAGTTGTTTTATTTCGCTTTTCATAAGTACCATTACAACGCACAACAGCAACCTTTGGTTCAGCTTCAACGACTGCACGTCCGAGAGCTTCTGCAATTTTTTTCATTGTTTCATTTCCACCAACTGGACAGAACAAACCGTCAAGACTTTCAGCTTTAACACATGCTTCGGCAAAACCTCTACATCCAGGATGTCCACAACCTCCACAGTTAGCTCCTGGAGTCAAAGTTTCTACAACATCTATACGTGGATCCTCATAAACTTTAAATTTTTGTGCCACTACGTATAGGATAACAGCCATAACTGCTCCCAACAAACTCAAAGTAATCAAAGTGTTCAGAATAATATCCATAAACATTAAACTTAAATTTTTTCAATTTCAAAGTTAAACTCTTTCTTTATCTTATCTCTAAATAAATAAACGGTTATGTAATAAGGAATCAAAATAAGAACAGAAAATAAACCTGAGATTCCCTCACTAATTCCAAGTTTTAAAAATATTACTAATGTCAATACTATTACAAAAAAAGGAACTACATATCCCAATAATAATGCAACATAACCAAGCCTTTGTTTTATCACTACCTTTACCTGATCTCCAATATTATACTGGGACTGATTTGCAAATACTTCTATGATTCTATTTGATGAATCTACTCCACAAACTCCTGAAGCATGACAACTTGCACAAGCAGATTGAACATTGATATCTACTTTAATAATGCCATCTTTAATTTCGCTAATTACGCCTATATGTTCAATCTTATCATTATGTGACATAAATAACAATGCACAAAATTAGATGCAAAAATATAATTTTTGTAATTTAAATAATAATTAAAAAACATATAAAAATGCTTTTTATAAAATTTAGAATCAGTTTAAATAATTAATTTAATTAGTAAACAATAGATACGATACCGGTAATATTTGGACTATTAACTCCAAGATCAATAAGAAACAAATAAGTTTCATCAGGTAAAGGTTTTCCTTTATACTTTCCGTCACAATGCATTTCACTTTGACTTTCCCATAATAATTGTCGCGAGCGATTATAAACATAAAATTTTTTAAAACATAAAATTCAGTTAAACTTCAAATGCTGCATGTATCGTTTAAATATCGCTTTGAAGAATAAATGTATATGGAACATCTATACTTTAGAATAGGTTATATATTTATACCAAATTCCTCTATAGACTTTAATTTCCAATGTATAGCGTTTGGAATTTTTATTAGTTGTAATAGGTTGATATACAGCAAAAACAAGATATTTTTATCCAAAATTTTGGATTATCTGCTGTGAAATATTTGGTTTATTATAATTCTATGGTAAAAAAATAATAATCCTGCTCAAAACTGTACAGAAACGACATTTTTACAAATCAAAACCTGCAAAAAGTTTATCCCACTATTAGTATTTTACAAATCTTGTCAGAAAGATTTTTTGATCAGATACTAATTTTAATACATAAAGCTGTGAAGGAAGTTCTGAAATATCAATCGTTAAAAGGTCCCAATCAAACGAAGTCTTAGAAATATCAACTGTTTTAACAATCTTACCGGTTAAATCCACTATCTCTATTCTTTGAATATTCTGATTTATATTGTTTGCAACGACAAAAAGTTGCTCTGTTGCAGGATTAGGATAGGCTTTTACATAGGACATTTCATCTTGATATGCTATGGAATATGGATCACTAATTACAAAATGATGCGGATTTACAGATCCTAAATAAGGATGATATTCTGTATGAGGGCGAGAATCTGTTGCCTCTATATAATAATATACCTCATCGCCAAAGTTAAAACTAAGACTGCAAAAATAATTATTGTTGCCAATATTTTGCATAGCTAATTCAGAGAATGTAGTTTGATCGTTTACTTTATAATATAGTTTAACACTATTAATTGCATTCGAATTGGAAAAAGAATAAACTTCCGCCGAAAACATAAACAAATCCTGATATTCAATTGTATCATGATAAGGAATATGTTTTACTCTTAACATTTGTAGGTCAGGGACTTCGTGAGTGCGACAATGCAAAGCATCTGTGCTGTACCAATAATCATAATTTATTCCTATAATTTGATAGCCGGGTAAAGCCTGAGCATAAACATCTGCAGCTTGACTGTTATAAGAACTACCAGAACCGTTAACAAAAGGAATAAATACTTTATTGTTCATAATTAAAGAATTGGAATATGGCTGTCCGTTTGGACTGTAAGTCCGATAAACTTTATATTTTGTTCCGTAAGAGCTGGTTTGATTTGCCCAATAATCAGCCATTGCTTCATATTCTGCATATTGAGGATTCGTAGCAGGAACACTTGTTATCAATATTTTATCAACGTCTAGAAATTTTCCCCAACAATCAATATGTTTAATGTAATCTCCCAATGGATCAGGCACTAAGTGATAGTTTGAAATGCCTAAGTAGTCCAAATGTTTTTGCATTATTTGATTGGAAGTTAAATTTGTATTTTCTTCATACACTAAATCAGTTGAAGCAGCAACTCCGTATCCGTCGCACATGTAATTACCTCCTGTATGAACTACATTCATTCCAAATACTTCCAAACCTAAATAATTTCCAAAAACAATAGGAATATCATTATCATTAGGACGAGGACGATTATAAGGAAAATTTACAATTCCGGGGACATGATTATCTGTGTATTCAATAAACCAAGGGCTATAATCTCTTGACCAATAAGAATCTATTGGAGCAATAACATAAGATACATTAGCAGTATTGACATTGTTATTAATAAAATAAGTATTTATATTCTGAGCTGTACTATTATTTGCACACACAACATAAACATGAACATATTCTGCAAGTGCCCGAATCAATGTCGCAGGTATGCCAAAGTTATTTGCATAAGAAATTATAACCCCTTGATTAGGCTCAAACTCTGCTATATTTCGAACTGGTCCCGCAGGTGGAGTTGTTTCTACAAAACTCTTCGAATTCAAGCCTTTTTGACTCAGCTCTTCATAATTTAATGCATGATATTTTGCTTGAATTTTTGAATCGGTAATCTGCTGAGAATAAAACACACTTGAAAGAAAACCTAATATGCAAACTAAAAAAATTTTCCTTTTCATAATAAATATTTTTTAAATTATTAGAAAAATGTTTCCTCGAAGGGAGACCTTTCTAAACTACCTGTTTATGATAACCGACTTGGTATATATTTCATTTTCCAAAACCAATTTAACTATGTATATGCCGTTATCAAATTTTGATGAATTTATGGGAATAATATTTTCACCTTTTAAGATTTCAAAAGATTGAGAATATTCATAAACAGTTTTACCATCAATTGTATATACATAAATTTTTGCTTCAATATTTTCGGTAAGATTTACATACACATTAAAATGGTTTGTTGCCGGATTTGGATAAACATTTACAATATTTTGACTAACAACAACATTTGAATTAACAATGCTAACAGCCTGTTGATGATTTGGAAGTTTAATATAATCCAACCATGCACAGTCGCTACCTTCGTCAACGTAATTATCTTTTTTATAAGTCCATTTGAATGAATGATTTCCTGCAGTTACCGGATAAGTTTCTTGACTCCAGTTAACTTCACCTGCCCATTTTCCTTTTTCAACATTATCAATTGAGAAAGAAAGATAATCCCAATAAGTCAATTGTCCCCACCATGAAGAAGCAGCTTCACAGCTTACTTTTTTATAGAATTGAATCTCATCATTATTTAAAACGTTTAAATTTATTGTCAAAACAGATTCTCCTCCCGATGAAGGAACCTGACCTGATTTTGCTGCATTTTGTCCTTCATAAACAACATCACTTACAATAATCCATGGTCTGTTTGTATTATTTACCCATTCATATTTTGTAAAATCACCAGTTTCAAAATCTTCTATCTGCAGACCACAAGGTAAACAAGTTGAAGATTGAGCATTATACATACCAGTATTGAGTACATAATCAAAACAAATATTCTCTCCAACCGGAGTTTCTTCATTAACTACTAATTCAAATTCAATTATTTCAAATTCTCCATAATTAATTCCGATTACAGGTTTTTCAGAATCTAATAAAGCTACATTAGCGTTTGAAGAATATATATGAAGATTACCTGCTTGAGATGCAGAATGTCCATTGTTGGCGACCTTAATTTTAAGGATAACTTGTTCTCCGGCATTAAGCATGCCGTTGTTATTTCCTTGTGAATCATCAATGCCATAGAATGATATTTCCATAGCAGGAGCATTAACAGCAATATTATAATTCATTATCCAGGTATGATTTTCCATATCTTCGACAAGCAATGAGAATGGTATTAAAGTTTGATCGGCTACTCCATCATTAACAGAAACCATGTAAGCATTACCAAGAGTACTTGTACACCCTGCAGAAATAAATCCAAAAATAGCACTTTCTTGCAAAATTTGAACATCAGATGAAGTTGAACTTATTGTTGCAGTAACAAAACTTGCGTCAGCAATACCTACATTATTCAAAGCCTGATTTATAAAAAACGTTTCATTATAATCAACTACACCATTATTGTTACTGTCCTCATCATTAATAGAAAATCCACCGTTAACAATATAAGGACCTTCAGGAACAATTACAGTAACATCTTCCTGATAAGTAATTTTATTAAAGGCAGTAACAGTAACTTTCATAGTTCCCGGAGCATCAAAAGGAGCAATTGTAACATTAGCAATTCCACCAGAAACATAAGCATACCCTATTATAATAGTCTCATTATTTTCGTATTTTGTAAGCGACACTAACGCTCCTTCTACATCGCAATTGACAATAAACTCAGTAGCACCAACAGAAACTGTGCCTGAATGAGTAATATTCATTACTTGAGGGGTTTTGGTTCTAACCATTAGTGAAGGATCACCGAACAATGTCCATGTATCTGCCATTGCTTGACCTTGGCCTCCCTCCTCAATCATTTTAAATAAACCATTGAAACAAATTCCACCGTAAGTTCTTTTAATGTTATTTTGATAAGATTCCACTAAAATGTCGTTCATTTCATCCTGACCTGTCATTGGTTCATTCCATGACTGATTTATTGTTGAACCCAAAAAGCCTACAGCTCCAGTAGGTTGTCCATTATTTGAAGCTCTTAACCAAGTTTCAGCAAAACAAGTGTTATTTTTAAAATCTCCATTCACACAAGCAACACTAAAAATAAAAGGTAGTTTATAATTATTAGTTAAAGCATTTACATTAGTATTTGTAAAATTCGTATTTACCCATAAGGTTACATCTCCATGTCCAATATAGTTTGCTACACCCATTCCGGAATTAAAGGCTGTAGTAATCATGGCGTTATTACCACCATCTTGATTTACATGAGTAACAGTATATCCGTAATTTTCCAATTTTGTTTTAATAAGATTTAGATGAACTACATCAGATTCTCCTCCATTATGACCTGTAGAACCTCCGCCTTCACTTGAAGCCGATCCAAAAGCATTTTCCAACCAGGCAGCATCAACTCCCATATCGCGTTCGTAATAAATCATTTTTTGTACCTGAATTTGAATATCAGCCACAGAATTTCCTGAAAACCTTCCGATGAAAACATCTGCATAACCATCACTACCGTTGAGATATGCGTAACCATTATCGGAGTCGTTATTACTAATTGTCATTGGCGGAATATCAGGACCGTCACCTACTAAAAGAACATAAGTGAGTTCATTATTATTATAGTAGTTTTGAATAAAACTTTTTATCTGTGTTGAAGTAGTTCCAACCTGACTTTTTAGTACCATTTCAACTTCAATACCTTTTTCTCTTTTCCACGAAATGTATGGATACATAGCACTTGCGTAATTATCTGCACAAATTATTAACATTTTTCCGGGAGTGCCATCTTCGAGAGGAGTATATTTACTGTTGTTATGGAAATTTACAAAATGTCTTTTATATAAATTTAAAAATTCGTCAGCAACTTTATTATTTGAAACTGTCAATTCATTTTTAGATGAAGAATTTGAGTCAAATGTAAGCTTTAAAAGTATATCTGTGTAAATTCTTAGTTCTCTTGTAACTGGATTATAAGAAAATGGGACTATTGTGAGGTTAGTGCCTCTAAGTTTGTGTATGATATAAGGCTCGCTCAAAAATGCTTGTTTATCAGGCATAAATGCATTTATAGAGTATTCTTTTCCATATTCATAAGGAACTGTTTGAGGATCAATATTCCTCATTATGCTTCCTCTTGAAGGAGCAATTAAGATGTCGGGAATAACAATATAATTATAATTTAAAACCTCGCAATGTACATTTCCTTTTGCCGGAATATTTATTGCTTTAGTGTAATATGCTAAATCCGGCGTTCCTTTGGTATAATTGTTTGAGCATCCGGGGATTTTAGTAACATTTGCAAGACCTCTTGATGTTTCAACTTGTTCAAAATAATAAGAATTTAAATTAAATTCCATTATTATTTCTTCTTCTGTTTCGGAGGTTATTTTCAAAATTGGTTTTTGATTTGAGATTTGAGAAAAAACAAAACTTCCAAAACTTACTAATAAAATCAAAATGGTAAACTTTTTCATAAAATTTGTATTGATTATAAATATTAATTTTTAACTTTAAAATTTTTGCAATTTAAAAAAACTAATCAACTTCAAGACCTTAAAATTTACATTATGGTTGCAATTTGCAATAAATTAAATAAATTATAACAAAATTTATCTTTTTTAATGAGAGAATTTTATATAAAAATTATTTCCTTAATTTCTTTTAAAACCATAGCCGTTGCTCCCCAAATAAATCCATTTTCAAATTCAAATCCCGGAGCATCAATAGTCATTCCGCGTACTACAATTTTTTTGGATTTTTCGTTACTTAGCAATTCTATTAAATCCAGAACATAAATTTGTTTAACTTCATCAGGTGTTAAAGTAAAACCTAAGGGTTTATCAACAAAAACAACTACAGGACTAACCGAAAAACTGCTAATCGGAATAGCTATTGGGGTTAAAATTCCTATACAATTATCTCGATTAACTTGCACACCTATCTCTTCGAAGGTTTCACGAATTGCCGTATCAATTAAATCAATATCTTCGGGTTCACGCCTACCGCCCGGAAAAGCAATTTGTCCTGAATGTGGTCCTGCATCAGGGGCTCGTTCTATTAGAACTGTTTTTAACGAGTCATTTTCTACAAATAACAATACCAAAACAGCAGCTTCTTTTAGAACAAGATCTTTAGCAAAATAATCAGGTGGATTTTCAGGAAAAATGGGAATCATAGTTTTATGAGCTTCGATTCCCGGCAAAACAGATGTTTTTAGTTTATTATTTAGCTTTTGAATAATCAGAGTAATTTCAACTTTACTTAAGACCGAATCCATAGTTAGCAATTCTACTTTCTTACTCTTTTGATAAATTCTTCTACTTCGGGAACACCTCCTTGATAAACTAAATAACCGTTATAAGGTTCGCGTTCTGTAATTTCATCATTAACCGGAGTAAGCATAATTCTCTTTACCTCTTCAGGATCTTCGGTTTGTCCCAAAGCCCAGCCAAGTTTTACATAAGCCACTTCGGGAAGCATATTTCCGGCTGGAATTATTCCCATAGCCATCATATCACGACCTGTATCATAAACATACATTTGAACGTATCCCCAAATAGTTTGCAAAGTCATATACATGTGTACTCCTTCTGCATGAGCACGACGTATTGCAGGATATATTTCTTTATTAACATGTCCGAGCCCTGTACCAACAAATACAATTCCTTTATATCCGGCATCAATTAACCCGTGAATTGTATCGGGTTTCATTCCGGGATAATAATAAACCATGGTAACTTTATCGCTAAAATATGGCTTGATAATAACATTTTTATCATTACGACGTTTGTTATAATTTTTCTTTATAGGGGTTATTTCTTTTGTAGTAACCATTGCTACAGGAGTATCTCCAATAGTTCTAAAGGTAGATCTATAGGATGAGTGCATTTTCCTCACTCTTGTTCCTTTATGTAACAGCCCATACTCGTCAGAAGTAGGGCCAAACATACAAACTAAGACTTCAGCTATATCAGAATGTCCGGCAGTTTTCATTGCGTGTTGTAAGTTCAAAGCGGCATCGGAACTCGGGCGGTCTGACGAACGCTGCGAACCAACTAAAACTACAGGTACAGGAAGGTTTTGACACATAAAAGTTAACACTGCACTCGTATGATGAAGAGTATCTGTTCCATGACCAATAACTATTCCGTCAACACCTTTTTCTATTTCCCTGCCAATTGCTTTTGCTAGAGCAATATATTGTTGAGGCCCCATATTTTCGGAAAAAACAGCAAATAATTTTTCTGTTTCTAAATTGCATATTTGAGCAAGTTCAGGAACGGCTCCATATAATTCTCCGGGAGAAAATGCCGGGATAACTGCTCCTGTACGATAATCAAGACGAGAAGCAATAGTTCCTCCTGTTCCAAACAATTTAACTTTTGGTAAGCCGGGAGTATATGGAAATTCTTTTTCCGGAATTGCATAATTGGCTTTCTTATAGCCAACCTCTTTCATATCAATTATTGTATTGATATCTAATCCAATATTATACCCGGTTATTACCTTAATTACAATATGTTCATCATCATCATTAACAGATCGTGGAAGAACAGTGCCTTTAAATTTTCCGCGTGTTGTATCAATTTCGGCTTGCCCCCAAACTCTTACATTATATTTTTTTAGTAATTCTAATGCTCTCCCTTTATAACCCTGAAAAAAATCTGTATTATCCATTTTTTAACTTTTATTGAGTTATTCTTTTTTCTATTTCCTCTTTTAATTCATTCAAATCCATGTTGCCAACAGCCATTGGTCTGATTTGCCCCATGACCCAATTTAAGGAATTTTCTTTTGTTTTGTTTTTAGCTTCGGAATTGTATTTTTCAATCAAAAAATCAATTTTGGAAATCAATTCTTCCTTGCTACGACGTTTAAATTTTAGTATGGTTAAAATTGATTCAAAGTCAAGGTTAGGATGTTGATACAACTCAGGTAACATATAAATTCCTAATGGACAATGTAAATTATTTTGCTTTAAAAACGCTATTAAATCAAGCAATCTGTCGTAGGTAAAATCTTGTCCTTTCTGGTATTTGCCTTCAACCTTTTTAAGTTCCTGTCCAAAAAATTTTCCTGCAACGGTGGGATCAATACCATACTCGTTGATTGTTTTTTCGATATATGGATATAAATTTCGGCTAAGAATATATGTATGCGAAGACTCCGGAATACCCCATGCCAACATTTGATTTACTCTTTCGCGTACGGTATTGGGGATACGTTTTTTAAGATTTTCGATATATTCAACCGAAAGAGGTATTGGTGTAGAATCTGTATCGGGATACATTCTGTCGGGACCGGGCAATACTCTTTCGAACATTGTAGTACCGTCTTCAAAAGATTTTCTGGTTTCGTTTGGGACGCCCTCAAAAGCCATTTTGCATCTTTCTTCGATAGTTTCCAGAGCGGTTGCCACATCATCTTCGGTAGCCCAAAAAACAATAAGAGCATCTTTTTCTTCATCACAATTCATAATCATTTTTATGATTTCCATGTCTGAATCTGTGATTACCTGAACAGGCAGCTCTGAATGTACCATATTTGGAAAATCAAGGCAAGCTATAACCTTCAAACGATCAGCAATTTCCTGAGCAAACATTATTCCCGGCTGATTATACCAAGACAGTATGCCTTTAAAATGAGGTAATCTCACTGCAAGTAATTTCTTCCCGCTTTCCTTAGCAGATTTAATTGCAGGATGAGTAATTACAAAAGCATCGTAATCAAGATAAGTATATTCAATTTTCCAATTTTGCCAGTCGGAGACTCGCTGTCTTAATTCATCACGAATGGCGAGTAAAGACCATTGTCTGAAACATTCGTTGTGAGTGAGTTCCGGAATCCATTTTGTGTGTGAAACACCTTTAATCTCAACTCTTGTTCCCCCCTTACAACTAACATTAACATCCTGACGAGCAGCACCCATTCCTGTTCTGACCAATCCGGTTGAGCGATTCAGGAATCTGATGTAATCGCAGGCTTCCTTAACTTCGTCTGGATTCTTCATGTCGGGATATGTAACAGTTTCTATAAGCGGCATTCCAAGTCTATCGGTTTTATACACACGCCAATGTCCAACATCGCTAATTTCACGACAAGAATCTTCTTCGATACTTAATTGAATTAATCTTACTTTTTTGTTTTTCAATTCAATTTCACCTTCAACTCCAAGAATAGCAGTGCGTTGAAATCCTGTAGGAATACTGCCGTCAAGATATTGTTTACGAGTTATATGTACCTCGCCTACAACATTGAATTTACATAAAATAGTGATTATCAAGGCTTTTTCAAGAGCATCTTTGTTGATTAAAAAAGGTGGGGTATCGTCAACCTCATAAGTACAGGCTGTTTTATTATTAATTCTGTAAACAATATTTTTTCTGGTTTTAAATTCCATTAATGCTGTTCCGTCATATTCCCCCAGCTCACTCAAAGTCGGACGCATGTGGCGAATTACCTCTGCATCATATTCCTCATCTTTTTGATAAATTCCAGCCGGACAATGACAAAATAGTTTTTTCTCTGTTAATAATTGTTGATGGACTTCCAAACCCGACATAAATCCGATTCTGTCGTAATCTTCCTGTTTTGCAAGCTGACGAGGAATATATCCGATTTTTTTTAATGTAGCTAAATAATTCTGGTAGGGATCAAAATTTTTCATCGCTCAAATAAAAATTTAATTATTAAAATTTTTGAGTTCCAAAATTAGTTTTAGTTTATCAAAAACAAAAGATTTTCTTAAGTATTTATTAATAATTATTCAACAGGTTGTAAATAATCATTCTATTAGCCAGAATCCCAAAATCAACTTGACATTATAATAATTCAAAACTACTGAATTACCGCCGGAAAGAACAACAAATTTTCGACCATATTGTACTCCCGGCATTATCGAAAATCTTTTTCCAAAATGAAAATTATAACCAAATTCAAAAAATACTGCTGAAATACGATGCATTTCTATAACATCTTTTATTAACACAAATCCGGGTGATAAAAAGAAACCTTTCGATATATAAGGAAATTTTCGTTCGAAATTAAAATGATATGGTATTCCTATTTCAAAACCAATATTTTTAATTGCACTGTTTAAAGGTCTGATACCATAATATACAATAGACATCAACCGAAAATCCAGATTGTATCCTGCTAAAGGACATTGATATGCTATAGGCAAAATATTTATGTCAAATGCACCGGCAGGATAATTTTTTTCAACATGAACTTGAGGATTTATCCCAAGAAAACTCATAAATGTTCTTTCCCCTAATTGCGAAAATCCCACTAAAGTGTAAAAAGATAATAATATAAATAATATAATTTTTTTCATTTTAGAATGGATATCCAATACCAAAGTTTACAGTAAATTGTTTAAAGCCAAAATTCTTAAATGCGGTAAACCACCTTTCACCTTCATTAAAACGTGGGTCATACAAAGGAATCCCAAAATCAAACCTGACAACAAAAAATGTTAAGTCTATTCTTGTTCCAATACCTGTGCCCAAGGCAAACTCTTTATAAAATCTGTACAAATCAAATAATGCCTCTGCTCTGTTGTCATTTTTATCGACAGCCCAGATATTTCCGGCATCTAAAAACAATGCTCCTTTAAAATACGAAAAAATCGGGAATCTGTATTCTGCGTTAAACATAATCTTCATGTCTGCGATTTGGTCGAATGTGCGATCAGGATTAAAATATGACCCGGGTCCGACTTCACGGACTTTCCAAGCTCTGATATCATTAGCTCCACCGATAAAATATTTTTTTGTAAAAGGTAATCCTTTTGTCGAATTCCCATATGGCAAACCTATTCCAAAATATGCACGGTAAACAATTTGTTGACTTTCACCAATAAAATTATATCTTCTAAAGTCTAAATCTGCTTTAATAAATTGAGAAAATTCTATTCCCATAAACCTGTATGAAGTACTATCAATTTTAGGAATGCCTGCAATTTTATAAACAGAACTTAATACGTTGCCGCTTGATTCAAAATTTAGCCAGATATATGTAAAATCTTCATGCTTTGTAAGTTTTTGATTGCTAAAAACAAGGCTGTAATTCAGAGATGTAATTAACTGATCTTCATAAGAATATCTAATGTATAAGTGTTTGATTTGTTCAAGAAAAATAGGATTAAAATCAAAAATTTTAACAAAATTAATAGTAATCGGACTTATATTATTAGTAAAATAATTATTTCGACCGCTTTTCCAACTGTATCCAAAACCGGCATTAAGAATAGATCTTGTGTAATCAGGGCGTTGTTGATATGAATATGTTGAGAATAAATTAGTTCTGGGATAACTTCTTTTTATAAATTCTGGAGAAAGGGAAAAGGGCAGTAGTAACCTAGGTATTGTAAGCCTTAATTCTGCTCCGTATTCAAGAGTATTAAAGAAATATGAGCGACGAATGGTATCCTCAACAAACATTGTTTGAAACGAGAGATTCCCTTTGGCATTGAAAATTTGAGCCCCTTTTACAATATTACGGTTCAAATACGAAATACCTCCGGACATCCCAATGTTACCGGAAGTATTATTCCCTTCTAGTTCAAAATTTATATTTTGTTTATCCAATGGAGTTAAATAAATATAAACGTCAAGATTTTTTTCTTTAAGACTATTCAATACTAAATCATCGGGCTGTCGCAAAACTATATTTATGTTTTTAAATTGTCTGAGAGAGCTTAGATGTGTATGAGTTTTCTCAATATCTTCGATATTATATAAATTCCCGGGTTTAATAAAACAAGCTTGTAGTAATACATTAGGTTTTAATCTTAACTTATCTCTGTAAATTATTTGAATACCTTCAACAATAATGGTATCAAGCATAGCAAAATATTCTTGGTTTTTTGTAATTGCTAAATTCAAATCATAATCCGAATGTATAAAAACCCTGTTAATTTTTTGTGTTGTGAAAGTATTTTCAGTAATATCATCATTGCCAAATTCTTTTCTGATTGTAAAAGTTAACTTTACGTTATCGTGTCCGTTAAGAGTATCAACAAAATAATGAATGTTATTCAAATTGAAATAATAATAGCCTTTTGTCCTGAGCAATCGAAGTACTCTTTCCCGCTCCGATTGAAGATTATTTGTATTTAATTTTGAATTGTATCGGACGAGAGAATTTACAGTATCGGATTGAATTATTTCTAACACTTTAGGATCAAGAACATCATAAACAATTTCTTTAATAACATAAGCCGGACCTGTTTTTATGTCATAAGTTAAAATTACTCTTTTTTTACTAATATTTTTTACAGAATAAGAAACACTGTTATTATAATAAGATTGTGTTTGCAGGAATGATCTTATGTTCCTTAAAGAACGTTGTGTTAATTCTTCACTATAAACAACCGGAGATTCTCCGATTTGTCGAATCCAACGCGTTAAATAAAATTTTTCTTTTGGGCGTTTAGCTTTTAACTTACGACGTTCATTAATTTCGGCCTCCTTTTTTCTCCTTCTTTCTTCTCTGATTTCTTCTTTTTGGGGATTTACCAGATTATAAACCCTTGCATAAAAACTATAGCCTAAAATCTTTTTATTGGCTTTTTGTCTTAGAGCCGCTTCAAGATCATAATCAGAAATATCTTTATTATCACATTTTAATTCAACCTTATCTAGTAGATATTCTCCTTCTTGCAAATACTTTGTTGGCGAACAGCCTGAAATTAAAAAAATGCCTGTAATTATTACGAAAAATTTTATTACTAAATTTTTATTCTCTCTACTTAACATTTCTGACATTTTATTGAACAAATGTAATTTATTTTTCAATTTGATTTTTTGAAAATTAAAAATTTAATAACTTTCAATTGCAAATAAGTTTTCAGGAAATTTTCATTTCATATTTTTTGAATAGCCGATAATAAAGTTTCCTGTAGGTTTCGACAAGACCTACCCCCGATAAAATATAAAAAACAGGTAAAATATAAATATCAAAACGAGAATCATGCTCTGCATAAGTCAAAAAAATTATTAAAAGATGAAATACTATAATCATAATTCCAATTTTATAAATTTGATTTTTTCGATCAAATAAAAATCCAACAATAAACAATACATAAGCAGGAATTATCCAGAACAAAACTCTGATTTGATACTTTATTGAATGATATGGCCTGATATGAATTAAAGAGTATCCCACTCTTATAAGTCCCAATTTTAATGATGCTAACGGGTGTTTAACAATATATTTTATTCCTGATGTCCAATCTTTAATATCTAAATCCGGTTCCTGAGGCATGTTAATATATAATTCCGGATGATCCCATACTGTTACTCCATTTTGTAAATTTTCTACAGGTGTAGTTATTTGAATTTGACTTTTCAGCCCAGGAATAAGTGCTGCCATCATTACAAATAATAAAAAAATCAAAGACAAAATCACTAATGAATTCTTTTTGAAATACCTATCAATTACAATCCAGACAAAAATAGGAATTAAAATCCATCCATTTGGTCTGACAGATAAAGTTATTAGAACAAATAACAAACTAATCGCAATGTTTTTGAAAGAAAAATTCTTATATAATTTGTAAAATTTCCAGAAACAAAACACTAAAAAAGATGTGTAGAGTGATTCTGTAAGAATATATTGATGCCACTGAACAATAAATGGATTGTTTAAGAACAATGCTGCGGAAAACAATGCCCCAAACTTTGACTTTGTGGCCTGTAGAACAAGTCTATAAATTACGAAAGAAGCCAGTAGAGCAATTATCATTTGAAAAGCGACAAAATATTCAAGAGGGATGTTAAACAATTTAAAAAATGTTAGGAATAAAATATACCCTAAAAATTGTTTTTCACGTCCTTCCAAATCCATACCTAATAATATCTTTTCGGCTCCATAAGTGTATCTGCCGCTATCCAGCCATATTTTTATTCCATGCTGCCCGTTAGAGATTGTTCCGTTCTCCCAATTAATGTAGTTTAACCAAAAAAAACGCAAAATGCTAAATGCTAGTATCAAAATAAAAATTAGTCTTCTGTTAGCGTGAAAACCGGCGACAATATTTTTAAAAAATTTTTCCAACAAAATTTTTTATCAAAAATATTATATTTTTTTTTGAAAAATAAAAAAAACTCTATACTTTTGCATGCCTGTTTCAAAAACAGAGGTCCCATAGCTCAGTTGGTTAGAGCACCTGACTCATAATCAGGGGGTCCTAGGTTCAAGCCCTAGTGGGACCACATAATTAGCCCCCTATTTTGGTGGCTTTTTTTGTATAGTTCTGTTGCTTAGAGCATCCCGAAACAAGTTTAGAATAAATCGTTTGCAAAGGGAGTTTGATTTATAATCAATTGAATAATTTTTTATCCTTTCAAATTGGGCTACTTTCTATTTTTCTATAGCCTTGTACGCCTTCTTAAAGCTAAGGTTCCAGCGACTTGTGGCCGTTTTGGTGTTTTTATGTAGTTCATTAGGCTCAAAACAATACAGTGTAGGGCAAAGGAGTTGTTTTCATTTTAAATTAAAAGTCGTTTTTGTTTGGAGTAAATTTGTTTTGTCCCGTCGCAAAGTTTGTAATAAGTTTCAGAATTTAATCTTTTACCGATTTTGCGGGAGCAATGGTTTTGGCTGACCTTCAGGTTTTGTAATCATTTTCGGGTTATTCTCCAACCGGAAAACTTTGTCATTTTGTTTGACGAGCGAGGTCTTGACGTCAAATTGAATTGACGAGTACTTAACAATTTGTTCAACCTCAAAATTACAGAAAAATCGACAAGCCTTTTTCACTTCAAACTTCTCGGGCAAACTACCTTCCAACCGGATTTAATACAAATTTTTCACCTTATCGGACATGAACAAATTTTAGGAGTATGACTTTCCAAACAACAACTTCCCTAAAACACCAAACTTGAAGCTAACGAAAACGCATATGCGGCGGTGGCTGGTGGGTGGCTTGCGTAGTGTAGTGAGCGAAGCGAACGAAACGAAGCAAGCTACCTACCAACCACTGACCGCTATATGCGATGTTAGGGCATTTTTTTATTTTTCGGTAAAGTTAAACAAAAGTTCTAAAATAAAAAATCATTTTTAAAATCTATAACCGATTTCGGCTTGTATAAATCTACCCGGACACAAACCACCTTTTTTATCAATATAAATCTTATTTAATGCGTTTTGAATTAATAAATTAATGTAAATACCTTTGAAAATATTATATTGTAGTTCGGCATCAACGGTAAAGTAATTTTCTAATTTCAAAGTATTTAACTCGTCTGCCCACTGCTCGCCTATGAAATTAGAAGAAATAAATCCTTGTATTTTTTTATGTTTGTAACTTAATCCGGCAAAGGCTTGATGAAACGGCGTTTCGTTCAATTTTTTTCCTACCATCGTCTTATCAGTGCTAATATCCGATGCAATTTCAGTAACCGTTGGATTAAAAAATGAATAATTTGCATAAAGTATTAAGTTACTTAATATCCAATACTTTGCATTAATTTCGTAACCATAGATATTTACTTTGCCTATATTTTTTCTTTGAAAAATTGCCGGCTCAGATTCTGTTTCCGGCTGAATTGTTAAGAAATAATGAAAATCTCTACCCTGTGAAAACGATAATGAATTGTCTATATGAAGTTTATCGAATAAAATATGGGTAGTTCCCCATTCAAAATTAATTACATTTTCGGGTTTAAGATATGGATTTGCAAGTTTAAAACCTTTATTTATTTTTCGTGAACTCACCATATCATCTAATTTGGGTGGCGTAAAACCTGTTGAAACGCTTAAAAAAGTCGAATTACGGGAATTTACAAAATACTTGATTCCAATACGGGGGCTTAAACCATTCCAATTTGTGTGTTCAAATAATTCATTGGTATTGTTCGGAATATTTGTTTCCTGTGTCGTGCCTGTTGCCAATAAATAGCCGTTATAAAAGTAAGTTCTATCATAACGGCACGCAGCGGACAAATTTAATTTTGTTAGTAATTTAGATTCTACTTGTGCAAATAAACCAAAATTGAATAAATTACCACCACGTTCTACATAATCGGTTGATGTATAATATTTATCAGTTCCGTCTAAAATGCCATTTTTAAAGTCCGAGCCAAAATTTATTTTAAGTTTATCATTAACTTGTTTAATTGCATTTACCAAAAGCATGTAATCATAAGTAATTTCATTAACATCATAAAGTTTATACTTCTCGCCGGTTTTATTTAATCGTTCCGAACGTTGATTGTATAAATCGTGATGAAACATTGCTTTAACATTAATATTGAAATTTTTTACTTCGGTCTCGTAAGATGCCGTAAACATATTCGATAAATCATCGTAATATCCGCCATTAGGTTCGTATATTTTTGTGCCATCGCCCCTGAAATCATTATAATAGTTATAATGGAAAATTACAGAGTTTTTTGAATTAAATTGGTATTTGTATTTAATTTCAATACATCCTTCATTTAAAAATAATTTTTCCCTTGTTGTATCCGTTTCATAATGAATATAATAACCATCACCTTTACGGTAAAACATATTTGCTGTTATATAATAACCTTTATCATTTTTAATTTTGTTGTAAGAAATTGAATTTTTTGTAGCATAAGTATTGAACGACGCATAAGACATAGAAGTATTGAAATGCAAGCCCGGTTTAGGACTTTGAGTTTTTATATTGATTATTCCGCTAATTGCGTTATTTCCGAACTGCGAAGAATTTGCACCTTTAATAATTTCAATTTTTTCGGTTGTGTTTACGTTGAATAAATGCCAATTTATTCCGCCACCTGCAAGTTGATTTAAAGGCAAGTCGTCGTAAAGCACTAATACACGATTTGAACCATTAAATCCACGCATTGTTACCGAAGCATTTTTTGAGTAAATACCAGAACTTCTGTTAACATAAACGCCTGCTATGCTTTGCAATAGATTATCAATAGTTGATAGTGGAAATGTTGAAACATAAGAACTATCAATAACAGTAACGCTTGCTGGCATTTCATAGTATTTTGAATTATTTCGACTTGCAGTTATTACAACTTCGTTTAGTAATAATGTTTTGGTATTATCTTGTGCCAAAAGATTCTGAGATAAAATAAATATTATTGACATTACAAACAAATATCTCATTTTAAATAAATAGATAGACAGTGTGCAAAATTAATTGCATCACTGGTTCATAATTACTATTTCTGAATTTTATAACTTATATTTATCGTTCCTGCATTAGTTCCTGAGATATTATTTATTTTCATTATTCCATATTTACCATCATGGGTTTGAAAAGCCCAAAATTGATTTATTGTCAATGATTTTGCCTTTCTTCCACCATCGGTAAAAATGTGAGCAATAATCAAACTATCGTTATTACAATTATTAAATTCATCATTTGTAATATTAATAGGATTTCTGCTGTAATAGGTAGTGTTTTTAATATTCCAATTTTCAGGCGAAGTGGAACCGGTGAAAATACCTGTAATATTTCCGCCTGGTGATGATAAACAGTTTAAATCTTGGGTATTGAAGTAATAAAGAATATCAATAAGACTTTGATTATTAAAAGCATCGTCTTGTGTATAAATATTGCCTGTTTGGGCGTTTAAAAAAGCACCAATTGTGGAATTGTTTTGTGCGCCGATGGTAATGTTTTCTACAAAAGTTATTTCTTTGTAAGGACTTGCTTTTTTTGTAATTTTTAATGTTTTAGTTGCAGTCAAACCATCGAAATTCCGAATAATTATTTCAACATTATCTACTTCTTCTGCGGTTTTTGTTATAGTAACTTCTTTTTCCAAATACGGTGCATTTAAACCAAAGTTCAAAACATTGATAGTATCATTTAGTTTTACTTCTAAGTTTGTTAAATTACTACCATTGTTGTTATTGCAAATTACTTTAATTTTGTAACTTGTGCCAACATCAAAAGTCGTATCCGAAAATACAAAACCTGTTTCATTCGACAAGTTCAGAATAGGATTTACAGGTGTTTTTTCTTCTTTTTTACAAGAAAATGTGCAAGAAATTGCAACTACTAATAATAAAAACAGATTTTTTTTCATCTTAATAAAATTTTAAAATTTAACGTTATATAATTTATTTCATATCGCTGTGCCAAAAAAATCAATCGCTTACGATTTATTTTTATTGTTTTATTTTTTTCGCTTTTTTATAGCATGATTAATTCCAAAAGCAAGGGCTGTTCCTAATGCCCCAAAAAGAAAATGAGTAATGAATGGCAAAACAGGGCTTTTTAATAAAGACCCGTAAGGAAAACCGCTTAAAGACATAATAATTGTTCGCAAAGCGGGAATACTCATGTATGCAAGAGCACCAACTAAAATTGTAAACCAAAATTTAGCATTTTTAGTTTTAAAAACCATTGGCAAAATATCTGTTATCAAACCCGGAAACAAAATAATTAACGGCATATAAGGGTCTTTAAAACCTAAATTTGAAAACAATAAAATTGACATGCACCCTAACGAATACAAAGAACCGGAGAACTTTGCATTATAGATGTATTTTCCGGCAAATAAAAAAGCCATAAAAACTATACCATGCCTGCCAGGTATTCCAAACGGAATTCTAAGTTTTGCATGTAATACAATGGCAAAAGCCCCAAGTAAAAAAACAAGTAAAACCTTAACAACTTCAATTTCATACGCTTTCAAGAGTGATGCTGTGATTGTTGAATTTTTGTGTGTATCCATAATTTCAAATATTTATTGTGTTAAAAAATTTTTTAGTTATGTTTTTAAGAGAATTATCAATTTTGGTTCTAAGTTCCAAATAAGCATTTAGAAGATTTAAACCGTCATCGGTTAAATAGGATAATCCACCGTTTTCGCCACCCCTTTCGCTAATAATTAACTTAAAACCAAGATGTTTTTCCATTGTATGAATTTTATTCCAAGCCGTGCGAAAAGTAATATTGCTCTCTTTTGCGGCGGCTACTAACGATTTTTGGTTATATATATTTTTTAATAATTCCAACGAACTTTCGTTTATCAATTCATTTTTATTGACATCATTCAAACAAATTTTATATGCCATAAAAATGTTGTAATATTTTGAACCTTTTTTCCCTGCCATTTTTATCGATATTAAATTGATTTCATAACGATTGATAAAAAAATATCAGTTGCTTATTTGTTTAACAAATTCTTTGTTCTTTGTAATATACTTATACTCTTGATTATTAGATAATTCTACTAATAAAATTTGTTTTCCGTTTCTTAAAACAGGTCGCATCCATTCACCAACAAAAATTTTTTCATTTTCGGCAACAAAAATATTATTTTCTAAATCAAAAATATCAATTTTTGTGAAAATTTTTTGTAATTCTTTTTTAGTATAAATTCCGGCAATTTCACGAATTTCAAATTCTTCAAGCATTAAAAATCGTCCGTCATTTCCGCTTGCTCGTAAACCAACTGCGGCAAGTGAACCTATTATGCCTGTTTTTTCACCGGTCAAACCTTCCAAAAAAATATTATTTTCGACGGCAACAGCATAAGCGTCTTTCATATTTAAAACTTTTACTTTGGCATTTTTACCAAAATTTATCACTCCGTTTCCTATTTGATTGAAATTAGCAACACACAAACCGGCATCAGAACCATCAGCCGAATTTTGTATTAAAAAATTGCGGGAATAGTCAATTACTTGTTCAATGTTTTCGGTTTCAATTTCTAAACATGCCGAACTGTTGTGAGAAGTAAACGGAATGTCTTTATGCACAAATAATTGATGCCTTGTAATTCCTATGGCTTTACAATATTTTTTATCAGTTAATTCTTGTGTTAATTGTCTAACTCTCGAGCCTGTGCCTTTTGTTTTGATGTTATCAGTATCATCTATACCTATTAAATATTTCATATCCATTTATTTATTGTTTAAATGCGATGATTTGTAATATGCCCTAACGAGTGCGTGTATGAAACGTTTGGCATTTCGAAGCGATTTCCTGTCAAGTTACAACTACTTTTGATACGAGCTGAAATGCTCGATAAACCACTGACTGCCAAATGTTTTATACACGATGTTACCCAACGTAATTTTTTTAGTATTAAATGCATTGGTGAAACATAATTAGCTCTCTTTTTTTTATTTATTTAACAACTCTCTTAGAATCCATTTTTCGATACTAATTACAACAAAAATCAATGAACCGGCTACAAACGAAATAAATAAACCTTTCCCATCGAGAGAAGCTGTTCCAAACACTTTTTGCATAAACGGTGTGTATAAAAACATTGCTTGCAGAAGCAATATTGAACCAATACCTAAAAAGATAAAGCCATTACTGAAAAGACCAATTTTAAAAACCGATTCTTTCAGAGACCTACAGTTTATCAAATAAAATATTTGGAAAAATATAATAAATGTTACTGCTATACTTTGGGAACGAGCCAACGCATCTGTTTGTGCCATTCCGGTTGTAAGTGAGTAAGCATACTCCCATTTAAAAAGCACGATAGTTCCTACTGTCATAAGTATCGAAACAAAGAACACCCTAAAAGTTACAAATCCGTTGAAAAGTGCTTCATCGGGTTTACGGGGAGGACGGTTCATTATATTAGGCTCTTTTACTTCGAATGCAAGTGGTAATGCCAATGCTATGGCTGCAACTAAGTTTATCCACAACAATTGTACAGGTAACATTGGAAGTAATAATTCTTTCGTTATAGGATTAAATGGAAAGAACATAATGCCATAAATCAGTATAAATGCAAGTCCTAAATTAGTTGGCAACAAAAAGGCGAGAGACTTAAGTAGATTGTCGTAAACCCTTCGCCCTTCTTCTACAGCTGCAGCTATACTCGAAAAATTATCATCGGTAAGCACAATATCGGCCGATTCTTTCGATACCGAAGTTCCGGTAATTCCCATGGCAACACCTACATTTGATTGTTTGAGCGATGGTGCATCATTCACACCATCTCCGGTCATCGCAACAACCTCATTGTTATTTTGCAAGGCTTTTACCAAACGAAGTTTGTGTTCGGGGGCAACACGTGCATAAATATTGCTTGTTTTTACAATTTGGTCAAGCTCAGCGTCACTCATTTTCGATAAATCAACTCCTGTTACAACAGTTTCATTGTCCGAAAGGTTCAATTCCATACCAATGGCACGAGCCGTTGCATGGTGGTCTCCGGTAATCATTTTTACTGTTATTCCCGCATTATGACATGCTTTTATTGCTTCTATTGCTTCGATACGCGGAGGATCAATCATACCTATCAAGCCTATAAACTCAAATCCGTTTTCAATATCAGTAGCTGATATTTCATCGCTGTTGTTTTGTGTTTTTTGAGCTATGGCAAGAACCCGCATCCCTTTGGAACCAAGCAATTCGATTTGAGAGGTAATTTTTTGTATATCTAAGTTCACTCCTCCAATATGTGTAGAGCAACGTTTTAGCACAACCTCGGGTGCTCCCTTTAAGATAATATTGTCGTTAAGGGTTGCCATGTATTGTTTTTCCGAGTCGAACGGTATTACATCTTTTCTCGGTATTTCATGGCGTAAACCATCAATGGAAATACCCGCTTTTGCGGCTGCAACCACCAAAGCTACCTCGGTGGGGTCGCCCGATATACTGTATTCGTTTGCTGTATAAAGCACGTTTGCATCACTACAAAGCACGGCTTTTTTCAGCAAAAGTTGCATATCTTCGGGCAAGGGATCTATTTTTTTACCATCTTGTTTGAATTCTCCTGATTTATGATAGCCTACGCCGGTTACTTGAATGCTGTGGTTATAGTTCCACAATTCGCATACTGTCATTTCGTTTCGTGTAAGCGTTCCGGTTTTATCGGAGCAAATAACCGTTGTACTTCCTAAGGTTTCAACTGCAGGGAGTTTGCGAATAATGGCATTTCGTTTTGCCATGCGTTGCACCCCAATGGCAAGAGCAATTGTAACAACAGCCGGAAGACCTTCCGGAATAGCACCTACTGCCAAAGCTATTGCAAATATTAAACTTTCTTTAAGTGCATCAAATAATAGTACTCCTTGTCCCCAAGCCCGGTAGGTACCAATAACCATAATAATTACAGTAATAGCAACAATTCCAATGGTTAAGTATTTGCCAATAATACCTAACTTTTGTGTTAATGGCGTGTCTAAATCAACAGTTTCGTTAAGCATATCGGATATTTTACCAAGTTCGGTATTCATACCCGTATTTACAACTACCGCAGTAGCGGTACCCGAGACAACTAATGTGCCACTATAAACCATACATTTCCTGTCGCCAATAACGGCATCAAAATTAACTGCTTCGGTAGTTTTTTGCGATGGAACCGATTCACCAGTTAAAGCTGCTTCCTCCACTTGCAAGTTTTTTTGCTGTATAATCCGCATGTCGGCAGGAACACGATCGCCTGCTGATATCTGAACGATATCGCCAGGTACTATTTCTGAAACAGGTATGGCAATGACATTACCATTGCGTACTACCGTAGCATTTTCGGGAACCATTTTACTAAGTGCCTTTATGGCCTTACCTGCTTTGTACTCCTGAATAAAACCAATAATTGAGTTAACTATTACTACGGCAAGCACTACCAACCCGTCTGTAATTTTACCTAAAGCAGTGGCTAATGTACTTGATCCAATAAGGACCCATATCAATGGATTGTTAATTTGACGCCAAAATACTTTTAAAACACCATCTCTGTTTTTACGTATGAGCTCGTTTTTCCCATATTTTTGTCGTCTATTTTTTACCTCTTCTAACCCCAGTCCTTGAATTGAACTCCCTAATTTCTCAAGAACCTCTTTATATTCAATGGCGTGCCATTGCCCGCTTTCGTTTTTTATCATTTATGCAAACAATTAAAGTATGTTTATAAAAATTACAATGAAATGCTTTCAACAATTTTATTAAAAGTTAAAATTATAGTTGAAAAAAATAATCCGAAATATAAAAATGTTCCCAAAACGGAAAAATATCCCAGGAGAATTATAATTCCATCCTTTTGAATAATTCCTATTGATAGAAAAAGAATAATTAATGCCGGCAAAGTATTACTAAAGGGCATTAGTCCTAAAGGTATCATTAGCAAAATAGAACCAAACAAAATCAAAAAACCATTGATTTTACTTGCAATTTTGTTACATGTTATGAGTCTAAAACGATGCGGCTTGCTTATTTTTTCTAAAAAATAAAACCACTTTAACCCTTTGTTTAAAGCAGTGCGTAACTTTTCCGATGGGAATGACTTGTTTTTTATAGAAGAAGGTAACCACAAACTTTTATTTAAGAAATTACTTATTCCTATAAAAAAAATTATGCCTCCAAAAACAGTACTAATACCAGGTATTGACACTGGAATTAGAAATATTATAGATAATATTGATGCAAATATTAATAAACCGTCGTTTCCTAATAGGTTTATTATTTCAGATAATGTCAGATTTCTGTCAGGTATTTTACTAATTATTTTTTTTACTTTTTCTAATAATGTATTGTCAAAAAAATCATCTTTTTTCAAAAAGACAACTAATTCTCTATTTTTAACTTGCAACTCTTGTGACATAAAAATAAATTATTTCCAAACAGATTCAATAGAATTACTTTTAAAAGTCAAAAAGCTCTCCTAAGAGTCCTTTCTTTTTTTTGTAACGATAGTCGTTGTCACTTGAATGATATTGCTTGCCATGAAACATATCATTTTGTGGGGTTTTAAGATTTTGAGTTGACCGTTCAATGATTTTATCAAGTTCACCGCGGTCAAGCCAAACACCTCGGCATTCAGGACAGTAGTCAATCTCTATTCCGTTACGGTCTGTCATAACCAGATTTACATCTTTGCAATTTGGACATTTCATTTTTTTAGTATTTAGTTGGTTAATAATTATTTGCTTAAAGGTTTTGTAACTTTATTAACTACAGAATCAAGTTTAGTGGATGATTTCTGTATAAGTGAATCAAGTTTTATTACCTTTTGATGTTCTTTATCGATTAGCGAATCGAGAGTTAAAACTTTATCGACCTCTTGGTTTAGCAATGAGTCTAATGATTCTGTTTTTTTCAACAACTTGTCAATTTTTTCATCAACTCTTCTATTCACATCACCACAGGAGATAAGAAAACCTGCAGTTAATAAAACCACGAGGGTAATTCTTAAATTTTTTAGCATAATTCAATTGGTTTTAAATTTTTACAATTAACGTAATTTTTTTTAAATTATTTGCTGTCTAACGAATGAAAAAAGTTTATACTTAGCCATATTCGGTTTCTTGGGTCTCCATCGATAAATGAATCCAACCTATAGTCGATACCAATTTCCAAATCATTTACTGAAGAAAAAGAATACCCTAGAAGAGCTACGCCTCTGATTTCCAAGTCATATTCATGGCCCTGCCAGGAATTTAGATATTCATTGTTAATTTTCAGATAAAACTCTTTCACATCGAGCGACTGTCCTTCCAACGGGATTTCGGATGATATTCGATACCGAAGCCTAAGTTCGGGCTTGCTATTGTTTGCAAATGTTTGGTCCGTCATTACCCTGTGAGCCATTCGAAAGCCAGAATACTTTTTGCTAAAACTAATTTGCTGAATTGCTCTGTGTTCAAACTCACCATCTTCGGCTCTTAGTAAATATCCTCCGCCAACTGAAGTATTTGGCGCAATTCGTTTTGTTACAACCAACGAAAAGTCTGTGAGTAAATAATCGTATTTCAGTTCCTGGTTATAGATGGACTGCCTCGATTCAGCCTTAAAATTTGCCGACCAGTTCTTTGGGAATTTCTTAATTATATTTATTGACGGAATTATGCCATACTGAAAGCTGCTTTGTGCATTACAAAATACCGACATTGCAGAAAGAATGAATATGAGTAGACTTTTTTTCATTTTTAGTAATCAATAGTATCTTTTCTCTTTGAAATTATTTGATTGCTTTCCACATATTCACCTGTTTCTGAGAACAAGTATTCGAGCATGATATAGTTCCCGTCCAGTTTAGTCGAAATTACAACTTCAAAGTTTATTGTAATACCATTAGTGTTATTCCTATTCTCTCTTAAAAACCTCAGTACCAAATTTCTATCCCCGGAATACTGCACTTGAACCTTTTCAATTTTATGCTTTTTATGCCTTTGTGATAAAATTCCTGATATTTTCGAAAAAGCATCAGAGGGTATTTGGTTTGGTTTTACCACTATTTCAACATCCTGAAATATTCCGTTCTCACTAAACTCGATGCTATGTCTTTCATTTTTAAATTTTGCCTTGGCCTCAATGGTTACATCATTTAATCCTATTTCCTTATACCATTTAACTTTGGAGTCGAAGGTCATTGAGTCGACAAAAGCAAGAGCACTCGAGGGTACATCTTTTGCCTTAATTCGGAATTCTTTTTCATATTTCGATTGGGAAAACCCTTGAAAACTTAATAGAAATATTACGCTAATAGCAAGTATATTTTTTTTAAGTAATATGCTCACACCCCTATTGCCATTATAGGTTTTAAATGAGGTTTCACAATCATTCTTATGAATTAATAAAGTGTTTGCAAATTCTCTTTCCATGATTTTACTCTTATTATTTGTTTCACTGTTTCTCCCTTTTTTAGTGCACACCCCTACGTTTCTGTCCGCCTGCAATAATTCTAAGTTTCATATTTGATAATACTAATGTTTCCATGTAGTTTTTTTTCTTATTATTATGTTGGGTAACGATTGAGGCTAAAAGCTGGCGGGCATTTCGGAGCACATCACTGTCAACCTGCGATAAAGTTTATTATTTGTACGGATCTTCAAATTAGCACTTTTCGCCCGCTTGCTTTTTAGCCTTTGTTATGGGCTGTTAATTATCTTTGAATTATTAATCTTTGTTTATTTGTCCATTCGTTAGATTTAACTTCAAGAATATAAATTCCATTACTTAAATTACGAATATCTATTTGTTGATGATTTTGACTAATGGTTAAACCTTTTATCAATTTGCCTGTAGTAGAATAGATATTTACCGTTGCCAATTCAGTAAGGGTTGTATTGTTTATATCTAAATTTATTTTATCGGAAGCGGGATTAGGATATATAGTAACAAAATTTTGAATTTGTTCTGCATTATTTATTCCAGTCGTCGTATAAATAAATTCCATTTTATCAATTATTAATTCACTCCCTATTTGATTAGCAAAATGGCAAACATCGCATTTAGAGAACCCTGTTACACTGGAAGTTATATCAATCACTAATGTATCCGGTGTTGCTTGGTTCCAGTAAGTGATGGGAATCTCTGCGTATGTATATTGTGTAACAGCATTACCATAAAATTTCATAACGCCTTCTCCGATGCTTGAATTTTGAGATCTTAATTGAACTAAAACTTGTGCCGTGTCAACAATACCAGTTGGGTAAGTACCAGGAGAATACTTATAATAAAAACTCAACTTTAAAGGTCTATCAGTAAAAGGAATACCATAAATAGGTCCTTGAGATGTTAAAACACCAATAGATACAACTGCAGTTGTATCAATATATGGAAATCCCATTGGGGTAGCATCTACTTTACCTGATACCAATTTAACTGCGTAAGTCCCATCGTAAGAATCTGTGATTCTTGTAGTTCCGTAAGTTGGATAATCGGGAGTTATGCTATTGACCGTAAGCCAACCATCAGGAGCTAAAGGATCTCCCGACCAATTTTCAAAACTTCCATTAGGAACTTGTTGCTGTCCAAAAGCAACAATTGGAAGTAGGAATAACATAAAAATAAATGTGTTTTTCATAATAGTTAGAAATTTAAATTGTTCTACTCGTCTGGCTTTTCGATTATGCCCCGTTTTTTAGCGTGGTTTCTGGTCTCCACTTTTAACGTTCGATAATTCTCTTTTTTTTGTCACATTGGGTGGTCAGCCCGTTGGCTTTCGCAGACCGTGTCTTGTTTTTTAAACTTGCCCATAACGTTCTAGGCTATATGCAGTAAGGGATTGCGGGCTGCATTCCTGTCCACCGACACCGAAGTTTGAGCGGGGTAGAACGCATGAATTACCACTGAAACCCTTTTGGCATATAGCCTTTGTTATGGGCTAGGTTTTATTGTTCAAAAGCCGATAAAAATCTAAATGGTTGATTTTCGTCATCCCTCTTTCCTTGTATTTTCATTTTTTTAGACAAATTTTGTCCATTATGTTTATAATTTATAACACATATATAAGAACAAATTGTTCCTTTCCCCATATATTTATTATCCTCTGGGATTACAACGGAAATATCTGATATTTCAGAAACAGGTGTCGTTCCAAAAAATTTAGTTGGCTTAATTTTAATACCCTCCAATGCAATGTTTATCATTTGTTCTTCATTCGCGGCATTTGTTCCTTTCATTTGTTCCTCTCTTTTTTTCTTTTCTTCAAAATCTTTTTGCTTTTGCAATTCAACATTTTTTTGATGCGTCAAGTCTGTCCCTGCCGGATTTATAATATGGGCTTCATCAAACCATGATAAATGCTTGTGTATTCCACCAAAAGACCAATTGCCTGCTTTGCAATCAGAACCAATAGTCCTTTTATAAAATGCTGCTACAAAAACCCTTTTATGAGTGTTGTCATTCATTTTTGGAAAATCAAGTGAAATTTTATAAAGTACAACATTTGCAGAGCAATTAGAAGGTATATTTTCTTTGTCTGGTATATATTCAGTAATGGTATATGTTTCAACCTCACTTAATTTTAGAGACAATCCATTTAATCCGTTGATTACATCCGTTGATTTTTTAATATCATTCAATACTATTTGTTTCGATGGATAGTCATTAGGTATGGTTACATCACTTAAAACTTGTGAAAAAAGAACATTTACAAATGCTAAAAAAGAAATAATTAAAGTTAAATTTTTCATTTTGTGAAATATTTTAAATTATTCTACTCATTTGGCTTTTCGATTACGCCCCGTTTTTTTTGAGTGGTTTCTGGTCTCCACTTTTAACGTTCGATAATTCTCTTTTTTTTGTCACATTGGGTGGTCAGCCCGTTGGCTTTCGCAGACCGTGTCTTGTTTTTTAAACTTGCCCATAACGGTCGCAGCTATGTTTTGTGCGGGTTTTCAAAGTACTAATTTTTCAGTGTTCCCACAAGCCAAATTTACTAATACAATTTTGTTTTGCAAGAATAATTTTCGCAAATTTTTACACAAAAGCAAATCTAAATTTGGCGTTTTTTCGGTGTTGCGATGTTGTTTAATTAACCTACACTCCCCGCATGAAATATAGGTGCTGTTATGGGCTGGTTATTCTAATAAATGGGAGAGATTTGTTAAATCCCTCCCAAATTTTTAACATTTATCAATAACGCATTAGTAGTAAAAATCCACAAAATAAATTAATATAAAGGATTGCTAAAAGAATCAAACCTTTTTTAGTTTTACTTAATGCTACAAAAACAATATATAATAAAGCACTACTGACTGCAACAATAGATATTAAGTCTTTTCCAGGATAGTCTTTAAGAGCAAAAAACAGAGCTATAAGGAAAAACATCTTATAATAAATTGAGAATATAACTTGTAGTTTACCTGTTTTAAAGTCTGTACTTGTAATACCAACATAAATCAGGAGTCCAATTACAACTGGTAAAATAAATAAGATGGCGATACCAATAAATGGAACATTTATTTTGTCGAGGATACATAAAAGTACAAAACTTGATACTATTATGCCTTCTTTTTTTAATTCTTGCATATTACAAAATATTAGTCTATGCCAAATGTAGCTTCCCAAGCACACACAAGATTCAATTGAATTACAGTCTCTGGACAACCTGCGATGAAAAACATTTCAGGAAGAGGATTCCCGTCATCTGCAAAAATTGTATTTAACTCTCTAACCATACAATCATGATGGCGTTCTTCCCAGGTTGCATACATTAACATTATTTCTGATTGATAATAATATGAAAATTTGTACAGTGAGACTATTGCCAAAAGTCTCTGTTTTTGTGCATTTGTAAGATTTCTGTCTGCAATGATATCGCTTTCACATTTTTGCGTAATTTCTTTTATGTTTTTAATAAACAAATTAGTTGTCAGATTACTAATAATCTTACTTTCATATTCAGAATACGAGGCAGTATCAATTGATGGATACAAATTGTTCGAGTGTTTAATTAGTAATTCTTTATATGCTCTCTCAAACAATAGATAATCGGAATAAATAGAATCCTGAAATAAAATTGAAATATCAGCATAGAAAGCATACATTTTTAATCCATATACATCATATGGATTGTCTTTATTGACAAGAAATTCAGGTTCAAAAATCATAGTGGATTTTAAAGAAATTACACTTGTTGAGGAAACTTGCGTTTGTACTTGTGTTTCATCTTTTGTACAAGATATAACACTAGTTCCTAAAACGATTAGCAGGATTACTGCATTAAAAAAATTCTTTTTCATTTTTAAAAAAATATTTAGTTTTGGTCTACTCTGATTTATGGTCCCTTTTCGACTTATTCAGACCGTTATGTTCAAATTTTTCGCAGTCAGCATTGCTTCTTATTTATTCCGAAAAAGTCGGTGTCTTTACAATGCATTTTTCTTTCTTAACTTGCCCATAACGGCTGGCGGTATGGTTAGTTGCCGATTTCGAAGCACTTTCCTATCAAGTTACAACTACTTTTGATACGAGCTGTGCCGCTCGAATACCCACTGCACCGGCAATTAACTATACCGCTTGTTACCGCCTGGTGTTCTTTGTTTTCAGTCATTTTTCTATCAATTTGCTACATCGTTTCTGTCAGCCGTGCGTTGGGGTAGGCAAGCTCTTTTGCAGGTTTTGGTCTTAGCGTTGGCTGGTGCGACTTGCAAATGTGCTTGACTACGAAGCGTGGGCTTAAAACACAATCTTCACATCTTCTTTATAGTTAAGCAAAGTTCCGTTGAGGCTGGCTGTCCAACCGTCAATAAATAATTTGCCGTTTTTAATGGCATTTGCATACTCATCGCTTGTAACTTTCTCGCTATTTGTTATGTAATAATTATTGCCTATTCTGTAAATGCAATCTTTTACCACTTCTTCGGGAACTTGTGTTGGCTCGTCTAATCCAACGGTGAAAATCATATTGTAAATGCGACTTAAAGCGTCTGTGTTAATTTCCGGAAATTGTATTTGCCCATTGTCGTCAACATTTAGCTTTGGAGCATCTACACAGTCAAACACTTTAAAGCCAATATCAGGAACTTGTTTTTTGTTTTCCTCAAACATCCCTGCTTTACCGTTTTCACTTTCAATTTCTTTAGCAATTTTTTCTCCTGCACGTTTGAGGCGTTCTATGGTTATACTTGAAATTACTGGAGGTAAGTTGTTATCAATGCAAAACTTGTATGCAGGTTTATCCTCTTTGATTGGCTCGTCTATTTGGCACAGAATGAATTTGCGGTTTCCACCGTCTTTTGCATTTAATTGCATTACTGCGTGCCCTGTTGAACCGCTACCTGCAAAAAAGTCGAGAACGATTCCATCTAAATTCGTTACAAATTTCAGAATATGAACCAAAAAATTAATTGATTTAGGATTATTAAATACAACTTTACCATCAAACAAATTCTTTAATTCAGCAGTAGTTCCTCTGTTGTCTTCATAATAGTAACTTTTCAATTTTTCTGTTACAGTATCGAGTCTTTTTTTAATTTTCGGAATAGTTTTTTCTGTTTCGCCCCATAATACATCACCATTATCATCTGCTGCTTTAAATGTTTCAAATTTCCATCTATACCCATATTCAGGTTTAGCACAAACTTTTTTTGTAATTGGATGAATAATGTCATAAGTGTAACCTCCTGGTTTTGTATTCGCAGAATTGCCTGGATAAAAAACTCCTTTTTCATCAACATAAGAATAATGTGCAACACCTGATAAGTCATCACCATTGGTTTGCTTTCTTATCCATTTTCTTAGTTCAGTTTGTATGCTTTCTATTTTATCACCATACAATTCTTTGAGTTCTTCGTACTTGCTTTGAATTAATTGCCCTTTTTCAGATGACGATTCCCAAAAATCCTGATTATCTTTTGACTTGGCATATACAATGACATACTCGTGTTCAGTTGCAATTTGAGTTGGGTTATTGTCTGTTGCAGTCTGCCAAACTATCTGACCGCAAAAATTCTCCTCCCCAAAAACATCATCACACAATAGTTTTAGATTGGCTTGTTCATTATCGTCAATACTTATAAAAATTACTCCGTCTTTGCTCAAAAGGTCTCTTGCCAATAATAGGCGAGGATACATAAAAGCTAACCAACCGTTGTGGCTCTTTTTAGTTTTAAAGCTAAATTCCATTCTTGCAAAATCGCTTTCGCTTAGGTTTGCCAATCCTAATATTTCTAATTCCTCTTTATCAAACCTATCGGGGTAAACAAATTCGTCACTATCAGTATTGTATGGGGGGTCTATGTAAATACATTTGATTTTTCCGCTATAATGGTTCTTGAGGATTTTGAGGCAGTCTAAGTTATCGCCTTTTAGTACCAAATTTTCTGTTGTGTCAATATTTTTACTTAATGTGTTATTTAGGCGTAATTCTTTTTCTGTCTTTTGAGCATATTTGGCACGGGCAAAGTTTCTGCCTACAAAGTTTAGGCCGTATCCGTTTACCTTTTCGTCAACGGGTAAACCTAAAATGGCTTTAAGCTCTTGTAGGTTAATTTCATTATCCTTGATAACGCTTGGGTAGTGCTCTTTCAGAAAACGCAACAATTTGTTTTCGTTGTTTTCTGTGCCAACAACTGTAAATCCTGCTTTTATAAAATCTTGTTTGTCCATTGTTCTATGCCTCGTTTATTAATGAAGCTAATTGCGTTCTATTGATACGTTCTTTAAATAAAACTTTAATGTTTTGGTCTTTGTAGTGTTCGCTTAGTGCCTCAAAATACTTTTTAGCAAAGTCAATTTTTCCTTTTTCATCTACCGGAATTGCTGTTGACGATTTATAGCCTTTAGCTTCCACTACTAAAAAAACTTTGTTACCATCGTTGCTTTTGATAGCGTAGCAAAAATCGGGGTTGTAATCTCCCAATGGCGTTTTGATTTTCAGGCGTGGGAGTTTGCCGAAAATTTCAATGCTATTAATGTCGGGGTCTTGCTCCACAATTTCCAATTCAAAATCACTGTCGTATTCAATCACTTCTTCAAATACCCATTTGGTTTTTAAATTGAAATCGCCTGTAATGTCTTTTTGAAATTTGCCAACGCTTCCTGTATCCAAATAGGTTTTCCCCTGTGTTGAGCCTGTCGAAACATCGGTTTTGAACACATTGGGCAAACCTGTTCCGTTAATTCCGTCATACTTAATGTTTGCTTTGAGCATTGCAATTAAGTTCTTGTTGATTATTTCGGAAATTTCCCTTTGTGCCTGTTCAGGATTGTTGCAGAGCATTTTGGTTTTGAAATCATCACTCAAAGCATTGAAAATTTTTACAACAAATGAAAGAGGCGTTTTGGTATTGTTAGATAAAGTACGAACTAATTCCAAATAATCGACCTTGCTTTTGTATGAAACAGTGTCGATTAGCTTTTCTGTAATTGCTCCTTGTTCGCCAATTCTGTTTACGTTTAGTTCTGCACGAATGGTTTGCAATAGAATTTCATCAATGTTTACGGCTTCAATTTGTGTTTTTATGTTTTGTATCAGTTGGCTTTCCTGTTCTGCTGTCAAAGATTCTAAAACATAAAAAGCATTTTTATTGATAGCATTCCAAAGATTTTGAAACGCTTGCAAGTGCGTTGGCTTTATGAAAACTTTCTTTTTCTCCTTTTTCGTCTCGGCTTTTTGAACGTAAGTGTTTGTGTCGGTTGCAAATATACTTTCAATTGCTTTTAGCTGTTCTTCGGGCAAATTCTGTTCTTTGAGAATGGCTGAAAATTCAGGCGATTTTTCATAAATCTTTTGCCCGTCAACAATTGCCTTGCGAACAATCATTTTCTTTTCTTTCAACACATCATCCACCAAAGTAACTACTGTATCATCATCAAAACCCGATTTTTCTTTGAGTGTCTTAATGAGTTCTTGTTCGGTGAATGTTTCAGAAATCAAGAATGAGTTACTTAATATTTCATTTTGAATTGCCTCAACAAAACCCTGTTCTTTGCTTGAAACTACTACATCAAGGTTGTTAATTTTCCAAAATGCTTCCTGGTCGTCATTCAGATTTTTCAGCGTATTCCGCTGTAAGTTTTGATTTACGCAAATGCGTAAACCTCTGCCAATCTGTTGCAATTTTGATATTTCGCTTCCTTGATTGGAAAGTTTACAGATTGTGAAAACATTCGGATTGTCCCAACCTTCCTGTAATGCCCAAATGGAAAAAATGAAACGAGTAGGACTTTCAAACGAAAGCAATTTCTTTTTGTCTTTCAGAATTTCATCAACTCCTGCTTTTACTTTTTCGTCTGCATTTCCTTTGTCTCCTGAAAAATATCCTTTGTGAACTTGTAAATTATTATCGCTATCAAAATCGTTCTGCAAGAATTTGTAATAGTCGCTTGATTGGTCAAGTTTACTAATAACTTCTTCACGCTGCTTTATGTATTCTTCTTCAAAAAAGTTCTTGATTTTTGGATTGCTTCCACGAAACAGGGAGGTGTCGCTTTCCATAAAAAACAAAGTCAAAGCTTTTATGCCTTGCTCAAACAAACTACGTTCTTTTTCAAAATGAATTTTGATGGTTTCTTTAATCATTGCCCGCAACGATTCGTCCGACAAAGAGTAATCAACCTTTTCAATCGTGTCGTCCGCTAAAACAATCGTGTCTTTGTTTATTTTCTTTATGCTTTTTCCGTTGAAAACTGCTCCAATGCCTAATTCACGTCTGACTATAATTCCATTGGTTAAGGTACTTACAATGGCTTTTTTGTTGTCAATACCAATTAGTGTGTCTTTATTTTCAACAACATCTTGCGAATAAACCACAATTTTCTTTACCAAACTTTTTCGGAACGAAGAAATGCTGTCTAAAACATACGCTACATTGGATAAAGGCAAGCTGTCTTTCTTTTTGGGGAATGTAGCACCAAAACGTAAATAGTAGTTTTCAAAACCTTCAAAATAGGTTTTAAAAGCGTTACCCTCAAAACGGTGTGGTTCATCCATTATCACAATTGGATTTAGTCGTTTTAAACATTCCAAATATGATTTTGGCGGTTCCTGATTGTTTAAAAATAATTCAGGTGCGTACATTTCGCGTTCTAACGGACGATTCAGAATATTATCCTTGCTGTTAAATGAGCTTGGTGTCATTATCAAAACTGATAGATGCGAAGTGCCGATAAATTGTTTTACAGCTGAAATGTTTCCACCTTCGTAAACAAAAGTTTCGATTTCCTTTTCTTTCTCGTTGGCGTAAAGGCTTTTAAAGTAATCTTTGGTGTCTTCGAGGTTTGTTTTTGTTCCTTCTCTTATTGGAACAGTGGGGACAAGAATGATAAATTTTTTGTAGCCAAAATGCTTACTCAGTTCAAAAATGGTTTTTATAAACGTGAACGTTTTATCCGTTCCCGTTTCCATCATTATGTCAATGTTTTTAGTGTCTTGAACCGGAAAATTGTATTTGTTCTTTTTGTGGTGTGCCGTCAGCACCTCAACAAAATTAACTTTTTGGCGAAGGCTTTCAAAAAGACTGATAATATTTGTAACGCAGTCCTCCTGATAGCTTTGTATTTCATATTGAAACTGTTTTGTTTCTGTTTTTGTCGTCATTTATTACTTCAATTTTCCAATTGTCAAAGTTAAAAATTTATACCGTTGTCTGCCTGTTTTACTCTTAAAATCCACTCGTATTGTGTTAGGGTGGTGGGTGGGCTTGGGAGCGTAGGCAAGAAAACAACTCTTTTGCAAGCTGAAGTATCGGCTTGTGTGTCGGAGCTTGCAAATGTGTTGTTTTGCGTGTCGGCAATTTTCATTTTTCTTTTCTGTCTTTATGTAGCAAATTGTCCGCTGTTGTCTGTCTTTTTACACTTGGCGGTAACGGTTTGCAAATTGCCGAAGGCGGGGCGTTTTCGCACTCACTTTGCTACGAAGAACGAAAGTTTAATAACGCACTTTCCTGTCCCACGAAGCACTGCACCCCCGCTTGCGGCAATTTGTTGTTATGGGCTGGTTTTCTGTCAGTTTACCAAATTAGTGACCGAGAAAGGACATATGCCATCAATTGTAATCTAAAAGACCAGTCTCCTTCACCATTATACAATGCTTCCCAATATAAATCTAGGATTTCATTGTCGGAGCTTGGGTGCGGAATACAGATATACTGAGTTGCTCCACTTCCTTTTTTATATGTCAACATATAAGCAACCGTTTTCTTTTGGTTAGCTGACACTTTTATAAGTTTTTTTAAAGTTACAGTCCTTTCTCCGGCAGTAGCTTCATCTACGTTCTCAAGTTCGTAACCTTTTTTCATATCTAATCCTGATTCAAGTTGAACCTTATACCCTTTGGTTACATAATTGTATTCTTCCAAAGTTGTTTGTCCGAAAGTTGCTGTTGAAAACAATGTTGTCAAAGCAATAGCTAACGTGAGAATAATTGTCTTTTTCATTTAGTTTAATTTAGATTATAAAGTCCTACTCGTATGGCTTTTCGGTTTCGCCCCGTTTTTTTAAGTGGGTTCTGGTCTCCACTTATATACTGTTTTTTGTCACTTTGGGTGGTCAGCCCTTTTAGCTTGTGCAGACCGTCTTTGTTTTTAAACTTGCCCATAACGGCTGAGGCTAAAAGCTGGCGGGCATTTCGGAGCACTTCACTGTAAACCTGCGATAAAGTTTATTAGCTGCAATGCCCTTCAAATTACCACTTTTTGCCCGCTTGATTTTAGCCTTTGTTATGGGCTGGGTATCGTTTTTATCAAGTATTTTCATCTTTCAATTTGTTGATAATTTCCAAAACCGACAACATGGTCTTTTTATTTTCACTTTGATACTTCTTTTCACATGGATTTGGTAAAGACATACCTTGTCCACCAACAAATATTAATATTTTCGCGTTATTATGTTCAAACAAGTTTATTTCAAATTTGCTGTTTTTATATTGTTCAATTTGCTTTACTCTCAAGGCAATAAACATCTCTTTTGTGTCTTTTCCTTTTGCAAAAACCAATCCTTTATAAGTTGCCAGTTGACTTATTGATGTTATAGGGTCAATAACCCTATCAAATATTAGTTTACTGTTTTTCGAAATGTAATTTTTGATTGTACTATTAACATTTGGTGTATGCCAAGGTATTAAATCAGCGCACAAAATATTATCCAATGTGCATTTTATTTCAATCACCGCATTACAATTCAAAAGTTTATTCAACCATACAACCCTTTTTCTTTCAAACCAATTTGACGTTAGATAACATAAGTTTTTCGATAAATGCTCCACTGTACTGCTATATGTTTTTCTATTTTTTTTGTAAGTGGCGAATAAGATAGATTTTGAAATGTCTTTTGATAAAATATCTTGACAATCCCCACCTCCACCAGGGTTAATATTCAAAAATACTGCTGTCAAATTATTATTTGAAGGTTTGCCCCAAAAAGGTTCTGGAAAATAACGCCAAATTGGATTTGGGTTAAAGTAATTGTCTTTTTTTTCAATAGGTATAGGCCAGTTATATACAGAATTATTTTTAAATTGTTCTTTCAATGCGGAAGAATACCACCTTTTGTGCCATTTATCCCAATAAGAGACATATTCATTAATTATATCCATAATTATTTATTCCAATTTAAAATAGTACTCTTTATTTCTTCAACTTTTTTAACTTTGTTAAGTGTCAAATCAAGACCTGAAATATCAGAATCAGCAATTTCTATTAATTTATCAATAAATAGTTTTAATTCATTTAAAAGTTTTTGAGTATTAGATTCGTCAGTTGAATAATTAATGTCCAAATTGTATTTATCTATAACCTTTTTGCTTCTTTGATAAATATTCTGACCTTTAGGATATTCATAAGTATTATAATATCCACTTGATGAGTTAACTACCTTTACAACTAAATATTTGCTTTCAAATTTCTTGGTGTAGAATTCACATAAATGTTTAGCAATTTCCTTCTTGTCAGTTACTACAATATTGTCAGAAGGATTAAATGCGAAAAGGGTAATTTTTATTATTTTGCCATCTTTATCGTATTCAAACTTTTTATCAGGTCGCAATTCCTTTTCTTGCATGATTACTTCTGATTTAATTACACCACTTTCATAGTATTCAATTTCTGATAATAACTGCTTATTGGTATTTTCAATCGAAAGCTTTTTAATTTTCCCATTCTCATAAAACTCTTTATACGTTGTATGCTGTCTATTTAAATCTTTGTCTGCAATATATATTTCAGATTCGATTTGACCATTTGGGTAATAAGTTATAGTAGACTTGTTTTTGTTGTCAGTTTCTTCAATTAAGACCCCATCATTGAATTTCTTTACGATTAAAGGTCTGTTATTATTTTTTTTCATAAAATCTTCATCAACTATCCGAGAAATCAATATTTTACCATTCTTATCATATTCTGTTTCAGCGTATGAGGTATTTGCAGTTGAATAATAATGAATAATTTTGTAGGAGCCGTCTGCATCTTTAATCTTTGCATTACCAGTTTGCTTATCATATTCAAAAATGTCCTTTTTGTTACGATTCGGGTCAGGTGAATTAATATATGCCAAAATGGAAATTCGAAAATATGTACTGTCAATCTGCTTTGGCTTAATATAGTAAAAATTATCAGCACTGTTTATTTCCTTCACTTTGACAACTGGATTTTGAATAGAATTATAATCAATCAAAAACTCTTGATTATCATTTGAAAATTTAATTGTGCTTAATCCATACTCTGAAAAAGAATAAACTGTATCACTTTCGGAAGACATAGAGGATACGCTAGTTACATATCTGCGACCATTACCTGTCTCATGATATGAATATTTTTTACCATTAACAACTTCAATTGCAGGTTTGCCATCTTTAAACCATTTATTGTAAATTCCTTTTTCAACATCAATTTCTAATTCAGTTTGACCATTGCTATAATATGATTTTTTTCTTATTTCTTTACCATTTTCATAAAAACTTTCAACAGCAAGATAATATTTAGACCCTTCAAATAACCAAACTTTATTTGTGCCATGTTCTTTTCCGTTAGAATAATTTATAATTTGACTGATTTTGCCAGGATTGTTATCTACAAAGTAAAAAGTACAAGTACCATGCTTTTCGCCGTCTTTATAATTACTTGATTCCCACAATACGCCATTTGTGCCATAAGATTTATAATAGCCATTTTTGACTCCATTTGTATTAACTTGATATTCTTTTTTCAATTTTCCGTTATGATAATACTCTTTTTCAACTTTCTGTGCTATAGCATTAATTGATAAAAGCAAAATAGCGATAGTAACAAACTTTTTCATTTTCATTTAATTTTAATTTAACTACTTGTATGGCTTAGTAGTTTCGCCCTGTTTTTTCTGGTGGTTTCAAGTCTCCACGTTTTTTTCAATTCAACTTTCAAGAAGTATCAAAGTTAAACCTTGTCGGTGCTCTATTTTGTCCGTTATGTCTTTTCATTGCCTTGCCCATAACGGTTGCAAACAGGCACATGTAGCCATGTGTTGCGCCTGCGGCATGGCTATTGTGCTTGTTTGTTGTTAGAACCTGTGCATTTTAGTTTGTAAGTATCATACGTTTGGTGTCGATTATTGCGTTGTCAACAATCAAGGTATATAAATACATCCCAGAATTCAATATTGCGCCATTGATGGTTATATTGCCTTCGCCAGATTCAGTTATCATAAATGACTTTATTTCCACCCCATTCAAGTTGT